>OMJG01000662.1_pt1 | contig 24292 bp, 27 predicted proteins | sample 1646431 | NCBI WGS metagenome assembly OMJG01 (sample SAMN03771674, study PRJEB25209) | food metagenome | isolation source: Cotija cheese | place: Mexico:Jalisco,Michoacan | collected 2011-12-12
ATAATTTCTGTTAATTCTACTAGTTAAAGGTTACCGAGAAAAACTTGACGCATACCCGTGCTAAACAATATTAAATGATAGTGTTCAAGTATGATAAAATAAATAAGTAAGAGTTTGCGGTAAGATAAAGACAGGTATTTTGGAGGAATAAACATGAGAATGGTCGATCTAATTGATAAAAAGCAGCATAACATTGAACTGACAGAACAGGAAATCAACTGGATGATTCAAGGATACACAGAAGGAACCATTCCAGATTATCAAATGAGTGCAATGGCAATGGCGATTTACTTTAATGATATGACAAAAGCCGAGCGAAGTACTTTGACGATGGCGATTGTGGAATCTGGCGAGCAGATCGATCTGTCAGATATTGAGGGCGTTAAAGTCGACAAACACTCGACGGGCGGTGTCGGAGATACAACAACCTTAGTGTTGGCTCCCTTGGTTGCAAGTGTAGGGGTTCCAGTGGCTAAAATGAGCGGTCGCGGTCTTGGGCACACAGGCGGAACGATTGATAAACTCGAAGCCATTCCCGGATTTAATATCGAGTTGTCTAAAGAAGCATTCGTAGAATTAGTGAATAAAAATAAAGTAGCGGTTGTCGGACAGTCTGGAAACTTAACACCTGCAGATAAAAAACTGTATGCGTTAAGAGATGTTACTGGAACCGTAGAATCGATTCCGTTGATTGCGAGCTCGATCATGAGCAAGAAAATTGCTTCTGGAGCGGATGCTATTGTATTAGATGTAAAAACAGGTGCTGGCGCATTCATGAAGAGTGTCGAACAAGCAAGAGCATTAGCAGAATCAATGGTTGAAATCGGAAATGCTGTAGGAAGAAACACAATGGCGGTCATTTCAGATATGAGCCAGCCATTGGGGAATGCAATCGGAAATGGGCTGGAAGTAAAAGAAGCGATTGAAACGCTGAAAGGCCATGGACCAGAAGATTTGACTGAACTGTGTCTGGTTCTGGGCAGTCAGATGGCTTATCTTGGCGGAGTAGGCAATTCACTGGAAGAAGCACGAGCAAAATTGGAAGAGAATCTGCAAAATGGTAAAGCACTCAAAGCTTTTGAACTATTTGTAGAATCACAAGGCGGAGACAAAGCAGTTGTCGACTGTCCAGAAGAGATTTTACCAACTGCTGAACACAGCACAGAAGTTCTTGCGGAACAATCTGGAGTAGTCTCTATGATCGTTGCAGATCAAATTGGAATTGCAGCAATGAAGTTAGGAGCAGGAAGAGAGACAAAAGAAAGCAGCATCGACTTAGCGGCAGGGCTGTATCTGCATAAAAAAGTCGGCGATAAGGTCGAAGCAGGAGAATCTCTAGCGACTCTGTACTCTAACAAACCAATTTCAGAAGAAGTAAAAACAACGATTCTGGACAACATGCACATCTCACAAACAGCCGCTCCATTACCATTAGTTCACGATATCGTGCGTTAAGGAATATAAGCGAAATACAATAGATAAAATAATCAACTGCTGAAAAGGGCGGTTCCTCTGAGCCGTTCTTTTTTGCTACATATAATCCAGCAGGACATGCAGTAAAGGAAGATAGTATGAAAACAGCAACGATTCAAAATGGTGTAAAAGCTGCCTCTCCAGTAATGGTCAGCTATATTGCTCTGGGGATGGCTTGCGGTGTCGTTTTATATGATGCGGGCATTTCAATTTTGGGGATAGGCTTAATGAGTGTACTGGTTTATGCAGGAGCGGCTCAATTTTTAGCAGCGAGTATGCTCGTGTTAGGTGCTTCTATCCCTTCTGTCATTTTAATGGTCTTTTTTTTGAACCTAAGACATGTTTTGATGTCTGCCAGTCTTTCCAGTTTTGTAAAAGACCGGTCTTTTGGATTTATTTCATTATTCAGCCACGTATTGACGGATGAGTCATACGGGATCAATTATACTAAATCCAGAGAAGGGCTTTGGACGACGGATGAAGCGATGATAACTAGTCTCTCAACATATGGGACATGGGTACTCAGCACGATTATCGGCGGTGCAATCGGCAGTCAGTTTCAAGTCAACACGACAATCATGAACTTTGCATTGATTGCGATGTTTTTATGCATGATGGTTCAGCAGTTCATTTCTCGTGAACATATGATTGCAGGACTGGTTTCTGCCGGAGTGACTGTTCTGCTGATGGTCTTGTTTAAGCATAATATTGCACTCGTGATTGCCACGATTATTGCTTCTTTTGCAGGCTATGGTCTGGAAGTCAGAAAAGAGAGAAGAAAAGATAGAAAAAAAGATAAAGAAATCCAATCAGATTTAAAAGGGGGAAAATCTCATGAATAGCTACTGGACACTTACTTTGGGGATGGCCGTAGTCACTTATCTACCGAGATTGCTGCCGATGCTCTTACTAAGTAAAAAGGAGATTTCGCCTTCCTTCAGCCGCTGGATGACGTATATTCCGGTATCGATTTTTTCCGCACTGGTAGCATCAGATATATTTTTCTGGAATGGCTCTTTTAATATAAATCCAGCCATCAATATCAAATTGATTCCTTCTGTACTGGTTTTTTTCATCGCATATAAAACTAAAAGTCTATTATGGTCAATGATAATCGGGTTAGTCGGAATCACTTTATTGTGGATTTTTCTATGATACGGGGCTTATAAAACGAACGAATTTAAATGCAGTAAAACAATCGACTCCGCTAATCAAAAAGGAATCGGCAGTTGATTTTTTAATGTGAAAAGACACAGCATGGTTGGAAGGAAGTTGAGTATAGTGAAAAATACAATAAAAGAATTTAGAGACTGGCAGGGGCTGTCGCAAAGCGACTTAGCCTTATTATGCAGCATAAACAATGAAACAATGAGTGCAATCGAGAATAACGATCATGAGCCTGGTTTGCAGTTGGCATTTGATATGGCAAAGTATCTGAATGTCAGAATCGATGAATTATTTATTAATGAAGAGCAGTACGAAAATGGGTAGTTACAGGTTCAGTGATGCTGTTAATGATACTTTTCAGAAAATAAAGACTGAATAATGGGCCAAAAAATGTTGAATGTAAAAAATACATACTTGAATAGGGCTGTAAATATGAAAAAGGATCCGCTGCTGACTATAGCGGATCCTTTTTGGTTGCTGCAGTAAAAATAGTTATTTAAGAGAAGGTTGTTTTAAAACTTTCTCTCCTAAGTAGTTCGCCCATTGTTCCGTCCAACAAAAAGAATAAGGTACACCATATTTTTTACGGATATTCCTATATCTGGGAAGTCTTGCCCAAGTGAAAGAGACTAGTCCGACAGTCAGTAAATAGAATGGACCCAAAATCAGCGATTGGTAAGTATGTCCATATTCATGAACAGCTAATTTGTCGCAGTTTTGCTTGAACTGCTCTTTGTTTCTACGGTTCAGCAGCACCGGGTCTGATTCGTTCGGCGTGAAAATAAACCAGCCTAAAGAAACGCCATCGTATCGGTTCCATTTAGTCCGGATACTGCCGTGGTAAAAGCTGTGAGGGAGGTTGAAATACCGGATAAACAGCATGAAACCGGCAAAGGTCTGTAATATACCCCATGTGCATTGAATGAAAATATAAACGCCTATCCATAGATAAATCCAAAATGACTGTGTATTCTGACGGGTCTGCATAGTTTTTCATCCTTTTATGAGTGAGAATAAAAAATACGTTTCCCGTTAAGAACGAGAAGCATATTTTTGGATTTCAATGTTTCTGGCGGTACACCATTGTGCAGCATCGCCTGAAATGATGAGATCAGTTTTATTCAAGTCTTGTACCGTTTTTGCGCCTAGTAAAGTCATTACACTCTTCAGCTCTGCTTTCCAGGCCTGCACCGTTTCAATCGTCTGATCAACATCTTCTAGCGCCATATGCATAAATTGGCTGGAGAGACCACTGAGGGAAGCGCCTAATGCCAGAGCTTTAACTATTTCCATCGGTCGACGGATTCCGCCTGATGCAATAATCTGTGCCTGCTGTACGGCTTCTTGTGCTTCCAGCAATGATTCGACGGTTGTCTGTCCCCAAGATTCAAAGTCATCCATTTTGGCTTCTTTTCGTCTGTAGTTTTCGATTTGAGCAAAGTTGGTTCCGCCTTTGCCGCTGATGTCGATCAATTGAACACCGATTGATTCCAGTAGCTGAACCGTTTCCCGACTCATGCCAAACCCGACTTCTTTGGCAATGACAGGAACGTCCAGTCCTTCTACAATACTGCGAAGGTTTTCAATCCAGTTTGCAAATTCACGGTCTCCTTCCGGCATAACAATTTCCTGTGGAGCATTGATATGAACCTGCATCGCATCGGCTTGCAGCAAGTCAACCACTTTTTTCGCATTTTCCAGACCGTGACCAGCACCGAGATTGGCGAACACTAACCCATTTGGATTGGTCTCGCGGACAACTTTAAAGGTGCCTTCTTGTTCAGGATCTTTTAACGCTGCACTGACAGAACCGGTAGCAATCGCCAATCCGGTTTCTCGGGCAATGATCGCCAGTTTTTCATTCACTTTTCCGGTCCAGCGGCTACCGCCAGACATGGCATTGATAAAAAAAGGAACATCAAAATGCAAACCAGCCAGCTGGATAGAAAGATCAACGTCTTTAACATCTATACCAGGAAAAGAATGATGTACAAAGCGGATCTCTTCAAAGGAAGACTGACCTTGCTCATAAAATTTTTCAGACAATGAGACATGTTCATTTTTACGATTGTTTTGTTTAGGCATATTCTTTTCTCCAATAAGTCTATTTTGTAAAAAAGATCCGAGAAGGTCTCGAATCTTTGAATCAATGTATGATCATACTTGTATTGTTATTTTATCATGAACGAGCATAAACTTGCAGTGGGAGCAGGGTAATATCTTGTGCTTTCCATGTATTAACGAGTTCCAGCAGATCAATTTTACGATCAAATAAAACGATACCGCAGTCTCCACCGCCAGCACCAGAGGATTTTGCTGCACCGTTATGCGCTTCAGCCGTTTCGCATAAAGCTTTTAAAGCGGGCGTTTCAATGGATACACCCGTGCTTTCACTCATTTCTTTCAATAGATGACGATTATGACGGATCTCTGCCTGGATTGCTTTAAGATCTTTTGCTCTAAATGCTTGGATCATCCGCTCCACACAAGCTTTGCTGTTTTTCAAAAACTGCTGATAGTTTTCTTCTTTCGCTTCCCGTTTGGCTTTCACCTGATCAACGAGATCAGTGGTAGAAGCAGGAGAGCCGGTCCATCCAATCAGCAGCTTCAACTCTTCTGGAGGTGTCAGTCTTTCTACCATGAAAGCCGGCCAGTCTAAATCTGTGATTGCTTTTATACTGTGTGTGTTGATCTTTTGTTTGACCCATTCCCGGTCAAAACTGCTATAAGCCAGCCAGCCGGTGTAAGTAGCCGCTGCAATATCACCAAAAGAGCCGTTGCTTTTTACCGATAGATGAGCCAGCACAGAGAGTTTGAATACCAGCTCGTCTGTTTCTGGCAATCCATAATACTTCAATAAAGCTCTGACCGCTGCTACTGTCACAGCAGCACTGGAACCTAATCCGTATTTTAATCCGGAAGCACTATCCAGCTCACTCTCTACAATCAAATGATACATAGATAGAGCGGTTCCGCATTCTTTTGCATACTTTTCCGTAAAATCAATAGCAGCAAGCAAGTAATGAAAGGGGTTTTCTCTTTCATCGACAACAAGCTTGCCGTTTTTTCGTCTCCATTGCAGCGGAGTGCTGGAGTAATGAGAAGAATGAATCGTTCCCACTGTTTCTGAAGGCGTGACTTTGACCGTTAAAAACTGATCTACAGCAACTAGCAGTGCTGGATGACCAGGTTCAACGACTGCATATTCACCCGCAATATATAATTTTCCAGGAGCCGAGGCTTCTACTTGATTCATTCCATCCGATCCTTTTCTCGTCAGTTTAATAGTTATAATCTTCAGCTATGTATAATAGAAAACCGTATTAGTTTTCCATCACTTGAATGCCGGGGCCAGGTGCTGCCGAAATGATTTGTTCTTCGCCAAAATACGCACATAAGGCCTGATTGATGGTCTTCATTTCAGACTGTTTGCAGATGACTTTAACATTCGGGCCGGCATCCATTGTAAAGTATACAGAATGTCCTTCGTTTCGCAGAGTGCGAACGGCGTCCATAGCCACCATGCTGTCTGCACTCCAGTAAGTAAAGGGCGGATTTGCACCTAAGGTTGTGGCATGCATTTTCAGAGCATTACGCTCAGCGATCGTACCGACTTTATCGATATCCTGTTCCGAGATAGCAGCTTTCATTTCAGCCAGATCCTGATCCAGCGTTGCTAACCAGCCATCATAAAAAGGAGAAGTTTCAACCGTACGTCGCATACCATCACGGCTTGAGACATCTTTTTTTGCATCTTTAACGATAATGAACAGCATGCCGATATCCCAGTTTGCGTCATCTACCGGACGAGCAACAGAGGTCTGATCATCTGTTCCTTTTTCCCATTCTACGAAACCGCCATAGATACTGCGGGAAGCAGATCCGGAGCCTCTGCGCGCTAGTCTGGACAAAGCTTCAGAAGAAAGATTCAGTCCCGCTGCTTCATTGGCTGCACCCGCTAAAGCAGCTAGTCCTGATGCAGAAGATGCCAGACCGGCAGCTGTCGGTACATAATTGACACTCTCAACAGTTGCAAACTCAGTCATACCAGCTTTTTCGCGAATGAGATCCAGTACAGCAGAAACTTTTTTCAGTGCTGTCTGATCCTGTTTTTCTCCATCTAATATCAATTCATCTGCTGCTAAGTCAGCCTTAAACGTTACTTTAGTGTCTGTATAAAAGGCATCCAGTGTCAGCGAGAGAGAATTATTTTTTGGAATAATCAAGGCTTCATTTTCTTTTCCCCAGTACTTGATCAGGGCGATATTCGTATGTGCACGAACCCATTTACTCATGTTTGTCTGCTCCTAATGAATGGACCCACGTTTCTACGGCGCCATTCTTCATTAATTCTTTTGCGATATGTCTTGCTTGCTCAACGGTTTTAGCCAGTGCGATCACACAGCCGCCGCGGCCGCTTCCGGTGAGTTTTGCGCCTAGGGCACCCTGTTTAATGGCTGTACACACCAGCCTATCCAACTGGGCATTGCTCACATTCAAGTCTGAAAGGTGCTGATGCGCTTTTGAGAGAATAGTACCAAGAGCACTGATGTCATCTCGTTCGATTGCCTGTTTCGCTTGGTTCGTCAGTGATCCCAGTGATGACAGCAGCTGTTTTGTCTTGCGCTTGGATTTTTTCAGCAGCAGAGCCACATCTTGAACAGCTTCTCGCGTTTGCCCTTTAAGCCCAGTATCTGCTGCAATCAAATATCCGGAAACCTGAAGATCAAAGGTTTCAGGTTCTTTGGTTTTGACAAAAAAGACTGGCTTCGTGCCGCTGGTGATCCGTGCATCCAACCCGCTGGGGTTACCGTGAGCAATTTTTTCAGAAATCTCAATATAGTGAAGCAGCAGATCAGTAGACAAAGACTGTTCAAAATAATGATGGAGGGCACGAATCAATGCAGTCGCAACAGCTGCACTGGATCCCATGCCGCGCTCAGGAGGGATCAGACTAAGAATTTCGATCTGCATCCCAGAAGTGGATACAGAAAAATCCTGACAGATCGTTTCGATAATTTTCTTTAAATTATTGAGGGAATCAGGCGCATTGGCTAATGAACCATCATAATAGCTGGAATGAATCTGACTTTCTCCGTCAATGGCTTTGATTCTAACTTCTACGTTCGCTGCAGGAAAGGGAAGGGCAATCGCTGGTTCATTATAAACAACAGAATGCTCTCCAATTAAAATAATCTTCCCATGAGCAGTCCCAATCGCTTGGTCGGAGAGAGTTTTCATGCGTTCAACTCCTCATATTCTTATCTAATAGCATTTAATCGTTCTTAAATGAAAACTTTTCAGTATAATCGTACTATACTTAGTCTCTATACTCCAATATATCGTATCAATTTAAGTTTAAAAATACATAAAGATTAAGGAATACTGGCAAAATCGGCCAGTAAAGAAAAAGAGAGACTTGAAGTAAGATCAGATAGTGTGAAAAAGAATCAAACGTTTACAAGATAGGACAATTTAGATAGTCAAAATCAAAAAAATTTGGTAAACTTGTACACGATATCCAACCTATAGAAGCGGAGGATTTGCCCGCATGCAAGAATCAGATACATTTTATATTATTGAACGAAATGAATGGAAAGAATTGAATAACCATACACAGCTGGCACTGACAGATGAAGAACTGGAGTCTCTGCGCTCATTGAATGACCGGATTTCAATGACGGATGTTAAGGAGATCTATATGCCGATCCTGCAGGTTCTGCATACACATATCAAGCACTATGACCAGCGTCAGCTGGAAATGAAACAGCTGCTGAATCAGCCGAAGAAGAAAGATCCCTATATTATCGGAATTGCCGGCAGTGTGGCAGTTGGAAAGAGTACACTGGCTCGTCTGCTGCAGACCATGATGACTCGAGCGTATCCTGATCGTAAAGTCGATTTGATTACGACAGACGGTTTCCTATATCCTAATGAGGTATTGAAAGAACGGAATATCTTGAATCGCAAAGGGTTTCCCGAGAGTTATGATATGAAGCGCCTGATTACCTTTATGGGGGATGTAAAAAGCGGACATCGCAATATAAAAGTCCCTGTCTATTCGCATAAATTTTATGATATCATTCCTGATGAGCATGCCATTATCGACCAGCCGGATATTCTGATCGTAGAAGGAATCAACGTGCTGCAGTTGCCGGCGAATGAAAAAATCTTTGTCAGCGACTTTTTTGATTTCAGTTTCTATGTGGATGCTGAACCGGAGCGAATCGAAAAATGGTACCTTGAACGCTTTGGGTTGCTGCTGGATACTGCATTCCAGAATCCGACCAACTATTATTATGATCTAGCAATGGGCAACCGAGAAGAAGCTTTTGATACAGCCCGGAAAGTCTGGAAAGCTGTGAACCTGACCAACTTGGAAGAATACATTCTGCCAACCAGATTCCGTGCTGATATGATCATCCATAAATCGACCGACCACTTTATTGACCAGCTACTTTTGAAAAAACATTAAAGAGGGGGCCATAAATGAGTATTTTTGAAGGTTTTTACAGTCTGCTTATTCCATTGTTTCTTTTAGTCGTTTACATTGGTATTCCAGTTATAGTGATTCTGTTTTTGAGAGCGGCACTAAAGATGGTGAAAATCATGCAAGAACGTAATAATAAACTGGACCGCCTGATTCGAGTTATGGAAGAAATCGAAAGAAATCAACAGAATCATTAACTGTATAAAAAGCCATTTGCCTTTAAGATACGGGCAAATGGCTTTCTTCGATTATGGCAGCCGCTTTATCTTAGAAAAATACGGCAGTAAATTCAATCCGACTGTTCCTAATATCAGTATGAAAGAAGTAATCAAAAGGAATCCCATAGTGTCCATCAGTGCTGACAAATCGTGAGTTTGTACACGATAATAAACATGAAACATCATGAAACATAGAGAAATATTACAAGCAGTAAAACTAAGTATGTGAGACATAGAAAGGTTTTGCTTATTTTTTAAGGTGATCAGCGGAAATGCCCAAGCAGCAATACCAAATAAAGCCATTCCTAAAGTAGTAAATTCGATCAAATTTATCCTCTCCAATATGTAAACGTTAGTCGAGTACTTTTTTATAGTAGCCCGAATACATTAATAATCAATAAATATTATTTTAAAAAAATATAAAGTTAATTTTGCTGTAGATAAACTCAGTATCGAGCAGGTTTATTATGAAGACACTGATTAAACGCTGAATAAGCACCTCTATTTGTTGTCCCCTCCAATTTTAGCAGTGAATGATTGCCTTTTCTGACATTTTAGAAAGAAAATAGTGAAAAAATCAATTTATAGTACATAAAGGCGAACAATCATGATACACTATACAAAAATCATTACGTATTATTATTCAGATTCAATCAATTGAGTAATTAAAAATCAGAAGTAAGAGGTGCAAAGTATCGTGAGTGAAGCAATCACACAGCAAGTCGAAAAAATGGCAGTCTTGGACTTTGGTAGCCAGTTTAACCAATTGATCACTAGACGTATCCGCGAGTTCGGTGTTTTTTCAGAATTATTACCCCACACCGTATCAGCACAAGAACTAAAGGATTCAAATGTTAAAGGGATTATCTTTTCGGGCGGACCGATGAGTGTCTATGATGAAAAAGCTTTTTCAATCGATCCAGAAATTTTTGAATTAGGGATTCCAATTTTAGGAATTTGTTATGGGATGCAGTTAATGGCGCATAACTTAGGTGGGAAAGTAGAACCCGCTGGTACACGCGAATATGGTAAAGCGACACTTGAAATCAAGAACCGTGCAGCAGAATTATTTACGACTTTAGAACAAAAAGAAACGGTCTGGATGAGTCACGGAGACTACGTTACAGAACTGCCTGAAGGTTTTGAAGTAACAGCCGTTAACCCGCATTGTCCGATCGCAGCAATCCAAAACAAAGCGAAAAATTTCCATGCAGTACAATTCCACCCGGAAGTTCGTCACACAGAACACGGAAATGAAATCCTGCGCAACTTTGCATTTAACGTCTGCAGCTTTGAAGGTAACTGGGACATGGGACAATTCATTGACTTAGAAGTAGACAAAATCCGTGAACAAGTCGGCGATAGAAAAGTCCTGCTGGCACTATCAGGCGGAGTAGACTCAAGTGTTACAGGTGTTTTACTGAATAAAGCAATTGGTGACCAACTGGTATGTATTTTTGTAGATCACGGCTTGCTGCGCAAAAATGAAGGCGACCAAGTTATGGAAAGCTTAGAAGGTAAGTTTGGACTGAACGTGATTCGCGTAGATGCAAAAGAACGATTCATGAGCAAACTAGCCGGCGTAAGTGATCCGGAACAAAAACGTAAAATCATCGGGAATGAATTTATCGAAGTCTTCAACGATGAAGCAGCGAAACTGGAAGGCATTGACTTCCTGGCACAAGGAACGCTTTATACAGATGTTATCGAAAGTGGAACTACGACTGCACAAACAATCAAATCACACCATAACGTAGGCGGATTGCCGGAAGACATGCAATTCGACTTGATCGAACCGATGAATACCTTATTTAAAGACGAAGTGCGTGCGCTAGGAGAAGAGTTGGGCATGCCATCAAGCCTAGTCTGGCGCCAACCATTTCCAGGACCAGGACTTGCAATTCGTGTGCTTGGCGAAGTTACAGAAGAAAAACTGGAAGTTGTCCGCGAAAGCGACGCAATCTTAAGAGAAGAAATCGCTAATGCAGGACTGGACCGCGACGTATGGCAATACTTCACCGTATTACCAGGCTTCAAATCAGTCGGCGTAATGGGAGACGGCAGAACCTACGACTACACAATTGGAATTCGCGCCGTAACCTCAATTGACGGCATGACATCAGACTGGGCAAGAATTCCGTTTGATGTACTGCAAAAAATCTCAACTCGTATCGTGAATGAGGTGGATCACATTAATAGAGTAGTGTATGACATTACGAGCAAGCCGCCTGCTACTATTGAGTGGGAATAAAAAACACAATGCAATAGTATAAAAATACACCTTGTAACAGCTCAACCAACTGCTGTTGCAAGGTGTATTTGCTTTTAACCCAATAAAAAATCAGTAATATGAAGGATAGAGATTCCGTCCATTTCACCTACATCATTCCAGGAGTTCGTGATGATCAGTTTTTTATGACCAGTAGGCAAATGCAGAAGCAAATCCGTCTCTCTGGAGTTGTTCTCTGGAATTTGGTCTGTGACTTGAATATACAAAACCTCGTCCTGATTGATTGCGACAAAGTCAATTTCTTTCGTATCATACTTTCCAACGAATACTTCAAAACCACGCCGACGCAGTTCCAGATAAACCAGATTCTCTATTCTAGCTCCTCGATTTGAGTTGATTTTTTTCAGTTGAGATAATACAAAACCTAAATCCACTACATAGTATTTAGCTTGGTTAGCAAGGTATTCTTTGCCGCGGATATCGTAACGTCTAGCTTTATAGAACATAAAAGAATTTTCCAATAGTCCAATATATGACTCTACGGTATTATTACTGACTTTACGACCAGTCGATCGAATCGTATTCGCAATTTTATTTGTATTGACTAACTGTCCGACATTATCCAGCAAGTACAAAGCAATTCTCTCTAACAATTCCGGTTCTTTAATAACCGATCTCTGAGCAACGTCTCGCAAAATAATACTGCTGTAAATTCCGCTCAACACATCTTTTTTTAGTTGACTATCCTGTTGAAGAACAACAGAGGGGAAACCGCCATACTCGAAATATTCTTTAAAATACCGTTCACTCTGATATGTTTCTACTTGTTTAAACTGCAGATATTCTTCAAAACTAAGCGGGTGCATCTGTATTTCGATAAACCGTCCCGTCAGATAAGTTGCTAATTCTCCCGATAAGAGAGAAGCGTTGGAGCCGGTTAGATAAATGTCGGAATCAAAAGCTACACGTAAACCATTGACTAGCCGTTGCCAACCTTCCACTTCTTGTATTTCATCAAATAAAAAATAAACTTTTTTATCTGAAGGTGCTTTATTTTTTAAGTGCTCATAAAGAGTCGTTTCATGCTGAAGGTCATAATACTCTGGATGTTCGAAATTAATAAAAATGATCTGTTCATCTGTAATACCGCGTTTTTTAAGCAAGTCATGAATCATCATCAATAAATAGCTTTTCCCTGAGCGTCTGACGCCAGTAATGACTTTAATAAACTCTGTATCCATCATAGGGATGATTCTATTTAGATAAAGGGCTCTATCTAGCATATAGTTTCTCCTAACTGAAATTTTATTTAATTATATCGCAAATTTTCAGTTAAGTGAAACTTTTTATAAAAGTGATTTTTTACACCAATAGAATCTGCAGTTTTTAATCATACTTGGTTAAAAACGCCTAAATGAGAGAGCGGCTAGTCATGGAACCACCTAACCATCTAAGAGAACAATAGTTATAAGTTGTTAAAATAAAGCTTTGTTGTTATATTGCGGTAAAATTGTCCCAATTTTTGAAAGGATGAATCGTAAGTGAAGACATTACTTATGCTCAGTACAGCCATTTTATTATTAACGGGGTGCAGTGATGGAGACACGGCTGAAACTGAGGATATGAATGCAGGAAGCAGTGACCAAGTATCTGAAGAAACAGAGTCCAATCTAAATCCAAATCCGAATTCAAACCCAGACTCAGAAACCAACGAAACCGAAGACATTGAAATAGAAGAAGAGTCTTCAACGGATAATGAATAACGGTACGGCATGATCTATGTAGACCCTGACAACGAAGGAAATGAAACAATTATCAATTTTTCTTCCGTCGACCATTTCCTATATTTGCGCATAAAAAGACTCCTAATAAAGTAGTAGAATTTTTATTATTTCTACTGTCTACTTTATTAGGAGCATATCAGTGTCTAGGGACAGAGATTTGCTGCTTTTTCTTTTAAAAGTTTGAGAAAGAACTATTCAGAAAAATTACGATCAGCCGCTTGAGCTTGTAAACGGTCATCCACCAGCTCCATCACTTCATCAATACTAATCGGCTTATACCCAATCCTATCAGCTCCAACATTGACCGCTCTGGGTCCTAAGATTGAATCAAAGTGGGTGGTCCGAGTATCATGGACATGCCCATATAGATGAATCGCTCCCCGAAAGTAACCGTCCCATTCTAAAATGGGATAATGGAATAAGACGAACTTTCTTTTATAATACTTAAGCGTATGATAATCTTTTACCCATTCAAAATGGCTGTGATCAAATTCTTTGTCCTTAAGATATTTTTCGTGATTGCCTTTGACTAGATATTTTTTACCTTGAAGCTTTTCTAAGATGGCGTTGGCTTGTTTGCCAGTCCCTCTATTTGATAAAAGGTCTCCTAAAATATACACTTCATCCTTTGGGGAAGTGACGACACTGTTCCAGTTTTCAATCAGCTGCTTGTTCATTTCCTCAACTGTTTTATAGGGACGATGGCTGAATTCGATGACATTTTCGTGGTGAAAATGCATATCTGCAATAAAATAGATCATAATAGACATCCTAACATTTGGTGGATTTATCAGAAGAAAGCTATCTTTAATCACTTTATCACACTTAGTGAATACAATTTAATCAGTAAACCTCAGCACACGATATCTTTGAAATCACTACAGGTATCGTGTGCTTTTTTGTGGAGTTATTTCTAAAAATACTCTTTACCACATAATTGCCACAGAATTCAATCAGTTTTACGGAGAATGAATTCTTCTATATGAGTATACTAAGAGTATAGAAGACATACAAAATTTCTAAACAGTTAAAAGAGATGCACTCAAAGAGTCCTAGAAAGGTAGGGAGTATGTAACCTTATGTTGTTATTCCTGCATTTAATCCAAACATCAAACTGCAATCATTTAGCAGGGAACTAAAAAAGCCTAATTTGATGGGAGAAATTTCTTTAGTTGTTTTATGTCATTTACTTGTAAGAAAGATATAAGTAATTTAGAAGGAGGAACTAAAATGGTTTTTAAAGAAAATAAATTCATTAATAAAGGTATAAAAATGGTGACAGCTTTCGTCGTCTCAATAGCGCTGGCCGGTTGTTCTTTGCAGAGTCAAGCTAATACTCTGGAAAGCTTAGACATCACGTTTTTCAAAATCGGTAGTGCAGATAGTATGGTGTTATCAAATGGGGATCAGACTATCGTCATTGATACCGGTGAAGAGGAAGATGGGGAAGAAATCGTGGAGTATTTAGAAGAAGAAGGAATAGCATCCATAGATTATCTGATTATCACACATTTTGACAAAGATCATGTCGGAGGTGCAGATACGGTCTTAAATGAAGTGGACGTTCAAAATGTATTGGTGCCGGATTACGAAAGCGACAGTACAGACTACTTGGAATTTGTCACTGCTATGGAGGAAGCGGGACTTACCGCTACAGTTCTGACAGAGACATTGGAATTTTCAACAGAATCTGCCAGTTTCACAGTCTATCCTCCAGAAACTGATGCATATGAAAGCGAGAATGATTACTCTCTAGTTGTGAGTGTAGAACATGGTGAGAATCGTTTCTTGTTTGCCGGAGATGCAGAAGAAGCAAGGCTTGAAGAAGTAATGAATCAGACAGAAGGAGAATACACGCTGCTTAAAGTTCCACACCACGGAAGACTTGCAGCGAACAGCGAGACATTTTTTGAAACGGTCAATCCTGAATATGCAATCATCACCAGCTCGGATAAAAACACAGAAGAAGAAGAAGTTGTTTCGGCTCTTGAAGAATTAGGAACAACAATCTATTTGACAAGAGAAGGAAATATACAAGTTTCGAGTAATGGCAATTCAATTCAAGTAGTTCAGTAAGCAGAGCAACCCTCGTAAAAGGGTTGCTTTATTTTTATACTATTCAGTATTAGGAATTGATAGCGGTTACAAAAGACTTTGATTTTCTGAATTTTTAATATACTATTAAAAGTAGCAAATGAGATTTTATGTAGTATAAGTGTTTTATCGACAACTACTTTACATACCTACAAACTTACCTAGGGGTATTCTATATAATACATAAATGCACTTTAAAATATTTCTCAGCAAAGGTAGATAGTATAAATAAAATTTCAAATTGGGGGAAGTTCTATGCGCTCCGAATTAGAAAGAGCAGGTTTCGGGATACGAATACTAGCAGGAATTGTTGATTCAATCATCATCATTTTACCGATTGGCATGATGATTTACTTGATTACTGGAGAGATATCAATCGATTGGACACAAGGGCTAGCCTTTAATCTGCCTTATTTATTTTATTTAACTTTTCTTCCTGTGTATTGGAATGGATATATAATCGGTAAAAAGATCATGAATATAAGAATCGTGAAACTAGATGGTACGGATCTCAGCTTGTCTGATATGGTTATGCGTGAAGTGATCGGCAGAGTCTTATTAGGCTATGCGACTTTTGGAGTGACTACGGTAATAAGCGGGCTGATGGTTTTACTTCGTCATGATAAACGAGCTATCCATGATTTTTTAGCGGGAACTTTTGTAGAAAATGAGTTTTGATTCGCCTATGCCCAGAGTCGTTTGGTTTAAACAAAGATAGTAAATTTACTTAGAATCTATCAATCGAGAAGAGATAGTTTAGAAGTCAAATATTAGAAAGTGGACGGCAAAATAGTAAATCAGTATACTGAAAGTAAATTAGAAGGAGTGGATAAAATGTCAAACTATGAAGTCCCTAAATTTTGGGAATGGAACCAAGACGAAAGCAATCAATTCGGGAACCAGCCAGTAGCAGGAAGCCGTTTTGAACAAGAGCTGCCGGTAGGAGATAAGCCGCTGCAGGTTAGGTTTATTCTCTGGGAACACCAAATGGAGTGAAAGTAGCCATCATGCTGGAAGAATTGAAAGAAGCCGGCGTTGAAGGTGCTGACTACGACTTATACAAAATCAATATCACTGAAGGTGATCAATTTGGGAGTGATTTCGTGAAGATCAATCCTAACTCTAAAATACCGGCTATGATGGATTACTCAGTGGATGAACCGATTCGTGTATTTGAATCTGTTTCGATCCTGCTTTATCTAGCTGAAAAATTCGAGCAATTCATGCCGACTACACTAGCTGAGCGAACAGAACTGATGAACTGGCTGTTCTGGCAAACCGGTGCTGCTCCATATGTAGGTGGTGGATTTGGTCATTTTTACAACTACGCACCAACTAAGCAAGAGTATCCGATCAACCGTTTTACAATGGAAACAAAGCGCCAGCTAGATTTGTTGGACAAGCATTTAGCAGGCAAAACATTCATCGGAGGCGATGAGTACACGATTGCGGATATGGCAATCTGGCCTTGGTATGGTCGTCTTGTTCAAGGAGAATTGTATGGTGATGCTGCGGAATTCTTGAAGGCTGATGAATATACGCACTTACTAGAGTGGGCTAACCGAATTCAAGAAAGAGCTGCAGTTAAACGCGCACTGGAAGCAGAGTATAAAAACATTAAATAAGATTATATGGAAAAAGACTTCATACAGATCAGCGTAGTATACGCTCTGAATGAAGTCTTTTTTATGTTTAAACAGTAGATGAAGAAAGACTTTACGATTTCTCCAACCACTTGAATGCGCGCTCCAATTCTTGAGTCCCATTCTTATTGTACCAGCGACCATGAGCCAATATGACTTTCTCAGGTTTCCACTTCAGCATTCGAAGATAACATTGTCGCGCTTTTTCTTTCTGTCCTAGAAAAGTCAAGCGCATATCAATGGGAGTCTTTCCATCTGGATCTGCGATTCCAGCCAGCTTATAGGTGGATCGCCAAAGCCTGCTCGGTGTTCGTTCTAGTTCGAAATTTTCGATCAAATCGGTTAATATCAGTGTCTTGCTGGGGTTATGAAAGAAGACGACTTCTTCTATGACTCTGCTGCCTCTGAATATGAGTTGATCAATGTCATTTGACCATTCTGCAGGCGCCTTGTTTTCTAAAGCACGGTCAAATTTCACAGTGATATTCTGCGACTGTGCGCGTTTTTCAACTCCTGGGCTCGACCAGGCAACAGCATGAGGATAGAGCTTTTTCCAGTCTTCAATATAGGCGTAATGAATTTTGTTTGGAGAAATCAAATGTTTTACTTCTCCGAGTGTATTGATTTCTTCTAGTAACTGTTCATCTGGTTTGATAGGAGAGTGGCACCACAAATCTGTATCGTTCAATTTAACAATCGTCATTCGCGTAGGAAAAGGGATACCGACACCTGCTACGCGCATCTTAATGATTTCGCCGTCTGCAATCCAAATGTTGTCTGCTACTTTCTTTAAGGTGTTCAAAGGTTCATAAATTGGGGTCGCCATGTCAGTCTCCTCCATCATATGTTTCATTTTCATTGGATTTGTTCGTGAATATATGTTCATTAACAAATAAATAAATGCTATAACATGAGTATAATACAAACTATACTGTTATAGGCAAGTTTCTATCTGTTTTACATAATTTCAATATAAAAAGCACACAGTTTAAACATTAGATTACTAAACTTATACCATAAACAAGTAAATGGAGGTAAATATGGAAATCTTAATTGAGTGCTTAGTTGTTTTCTCCTTGGTCGGTTCGGGGTTGGTAGCCGGAATGTTTTTTGCTTTTTCGAACTTTATTATGGAAGCTTTCGGAGTTTTGACTATATCTAACGGAATCGCTGCTATGCAAGAGATCAATCGGAAAGTGGTGAATCCTTTCTTTTTCTTATTCTTTATGGGAACAGCGGGAACGAGTTTGGTGCTGATCATACTCTTCTTTGTTACTTCTTTGGACTCATGGATAGTTTTGACAGGGTAATTATTTTATTTTATTGGTTGTTTTCTTGTTACAGGAACAAGAAGTGTACCGTTAAACAATTAGTTGGAAGCAGTAAATGCTGAAGGTAATGGTAGTCAAGATGTATGGGAGAGATATTTAAAGTCATGGACAATGTGGAACCACATTCGGACTGCGTCAAGTTTGATAGCTATGATCTGTTTTACCTTAGAAATATATATTCATTAAGAGCTCGTCCCATGTAATAATACAAAATATTAGATAATCTCTTTATTCTATGCAACAATTTAAATACGATTAACGATTAAATCAAGCCATTTAGGAGGAGAGTCATGTCTATTTATTCATCTGATGCATTTAAAGGCCAACATGCTTTAGTTACAGGCGCTACCGGAGGGATCGGTCGCGAGACTGCAAAAGCACTAGCTTCTATGGGTGCCGATGTTACGATCACAGGAAGAAAAGAAGAAGTTTTGAACGAATTAAAAGAAGAAATTGAAAAAGAATCGCCGAATGCAAAGGTACTGCAATATGTTGCTGACTTGACCGATACAGCTGACAGAGAACAATTAGTTCAAGCCGCAGAAGAAAAGTTTAGACCGGTTTCCTTATTAGTGAATTCAGCTGGGATGACTGGCGGAGGCATTTTGGAAGAGCTGACCCAAGAAGAGCTGGAGCGCGTGATGCACTTAAATCACACTGTCCCGATTCTACTAACGCAAAGAATTTATAAAGCGATGAAGAGAGAAGAAAAGGGCGCAATCGTGAATGTTTCTTCTCTTTCCGGTATAAGAGGGACATATGGCGGGACGGCTTATACGGGATCTAAATTCGCGCTCAACGGATTTACCCAGTCATTTGCACTAGAAGCCATTGAGCATAATGTCCGAGTCAACGGTGTTTGCCCAGGGTATGTAGACACTGAGATGGGAAGAAACGGCATCCGTTCTAAAGGTGAACGAGAAGGTCATAGTTTTGATGAACAATTCAAAATCGAGAGCGAAAAACTGCCGTCCGGACGTATCACGAATGCAGAAGAAGTCGCGAATACGATTGCCTTTTTATTGTCAGATGCTGCAGAAAATATTGTAGGTGAAAATATCCTGATTTCTGGCGGATCTGTTATGCGTTAAGAACCGAAAACTCCTTGGCAGACAAAAGAGTGTCGTATAGGCGAATCAACACAAAGTTCATCCAAGTTAATAGAAAAGTTAAACCGAGTAGAGTTGTACATTCATTAGTACAATTCCGCTCGGTTTTTCTAACTTCTGTCTTTATTTTATTCTTCATTAGCAGATCAAATTTTATAAAATGAATTTTCAAGATGCTTATCTAACTGGAGATGGATTGTCTTCTGTTCTTTTTCGCAAGGTTCCTATTTAACTAATTCAGTTCAGCGGGAGTGTGCTGAACAGCTCAACTTCTCTTGGAAGCTGTCTTATGATCTGCAACAAAATGACTAGTGATCATCTTCCAGATTGCCGAACGGGTGCCTAAAGTAGTATTGGAACCAGTTCACAGCAAAGCAGCCCACCAATTAGTCGCAAAAACCCGATTGGAACCAGTTCACAGCAAAGCAGCCCACTAACTAGTCGCAAAAACCTGATTGAAACCAGTTCACAGCAAGGCAGTCCCACAACTAGTTGCAATAGTAGTTTAGCGACTAGTTAAACGAAGCGCGCCTCTCCGAACGAGTCGCTAACTAGCTGAATTTACGAGGAAGCGGGAAATGTCTACACTCGAACAGGATTTGACTAATGAAAAGAGATTGAATTAAAAATTTTTTTCAAACAGGAATAGAAGAGAAGCACAATAAAAAACGCCATCAAAACAAGGAGTCGATTTCCAAAATTTGATGGCGTTTTACTGTTTAGTTAGTTTTGTCTCAGCAATTTGTCTTACGGTTTTTATTCCCAAACAGGAATAGAAGAGTTTTGTGTGGTTTCTGCAATGATTTCTTTTACTTCATCTGTCTGATAAGCATCAATAATTTGTTGATAGGTTTCGTTATCTGTGTCTTCAGAGCGTGCAACGATGGCATTGATGTAAGGTTCTGTATCGCCTTCAGCGGATTCTAAGAAAATAGCATCTTCTGATGGAATATATCCAGCGTCAACGGCCATTCCAACATTGATTACGGCTGCAGTTGTGTCGCTCAATGAACGTGCAGTCTGATTACTGGCAATAGCCACGATCTCCAGGTTCAATGGATTGCTTGTGATATCTTCTATAAGAGGATAGTTTCCTTTTTCTGGATCAACTTCAATCAACCCTGCAAATTGAAGCAATTTCAATGCGCGGCCTTCATTAGATGCATCATTTGGGATAGCAATCGTATCGCCTTCTTGAATATCGACTACAGCTTCTACCTGTTCAGAATAAATGCCTAACGGGTTCAAAGTGGTGTCTGCAATTGGTGTTAAGTCATTTCCAGTATCTTCATTGAAAGAATCTAAAAAGATAACTGTTTGGAACGCATTTAGATCAAGATCTCCTTCTGCTAGTGCTGTGTTGGGTGTTTGGTAATCTGAGAAAGTGACAATTTCTAAATTAATTCCGTCTTCAGCTACTACATCACGTACATGTTCCCAAGCATCGTTATTTTCTCCTACGACTCCGACTTTAACGGTTTCTTCAGCGTTAGCTCCGCATGCAGCCAATAATCCTGCGCATAATAGTGTAAATGTTCCTAAAAATTTCTTTTTCATCTTTGTTTTCCTCACTTTGTTTTATTTTTTTTAAATTCCTCTTTGATTTTTGCAAGTGTTTCTCTGTCTTTTAATAACTTCAATCCTGAGAGAGCAAGTACTTTTGCTGATTTGATGAGTGCTTCATCTCCTAAAGGTGAAATAGCAGCTTCTCGGAACTCTTTTGTATGACCGACTAATGTATCTGGGCCAATCTTAAAGTGCGGGTGAGAAGTAGGGACTACACGGCTGACATTTCCGGCATCGGTTGAACCGTAAGATTTTCTTTGGGTATAATCAATTTCTTCTCCAACATTCAGCAATTCTTGTTCGAGGACTTTGTCCAATTCAGAATTGATGCGAAACTCATGTACTTCATTTTGGAACCGGCCGATTTCTACTCTTGAACCAGTCTGCAGAGCAGCTCCGCGAGCGACATCCTGAACTTTTTTAGAAACTTCTTCAGCCTCTTCCCAGGTTTCTGCTCGGATAAAGAATCGGGCTGCTGCATATTCTGGAATAATGTTGGGAGCTTCTCCACCGTCAGTGATGATTCCGTGAATCCGTATAGTTGATTTTAATTGCTGGCGAAGTGCATTGATTCCTGTAAAGAGCTGGATTACAGCATCGAGTGCATTAATGCCTTCTTCTGGCTGAGCAGAAGCATGAGCGGTTCGTCCAAAGAACTTGAACTCTAGAGGATCAACTGCTAAGCTCGGACCGGTTAGTCCCGTTCGATTTGCTGGGTGGACGATTAATGCAGTGTCTACATCATCGAACAATCCTGCTTTCACAAAGCTGCCTTTAGCACTTCCATTTGGACCACCTTCTTCTGCTGGTGTTCCGTAAACGGAAACCTTCCCGCCAACATCATCGATTACTTCTGAAAGTGCAATTCCTGCTAGCGTACTTTGCGTTCCAATGGCATTATGTCCACAAGCATGTCCAATACCGGGCAGCGCATCGTACTCTGCAAGAAATACAATATGAGGTCCAGTTTTTCCAGAATCTTTTGTTGCTGTAAAACCAGTCTTATGACCGGCAATATCTCTTGTGACGTTGAAGCCGGCTTCCTCAAGCAGGGCAGTCAGTGTTTTTTGAGCAAAGAATTCTTCATTTCCAATTTCTGGATTTGCTGAAATGATATGGCTTGTATCAATGAATTTTTTTGTGTTTGTTTCAATATAATCCGTAATCGTTTTTTCGAGTGTATCAGAAGTGATTGTAGTCATTTGTTTTCTCTCCTTTAAGAATATAGGTTATTTGAATAGGATGTATTAAAAGCTTTTTAAAACAACGTTGCATAAATTAATGGGATGTTTTTCTGATTAGTACACGGCCTAACCATTGCGAAGCAAAAACGATTATCATGATCAACAGAGTAGAGACGACTGTTACATCCATCTGATATCGGTTATACCCTCTAGCAATGGCTAAATCTCCTAACCCGCCGCCTCCGACTACACCGGCCATGGTTGTTAGACCAATCAGGTTAATGATGGAAACAGCCGATACTCGAACAAGTGAAGGAAAGCCTTCTTTTAAGTAAACGCCGAAGATGATTTCAAGAGGAGACGAACCCATAGATTGTGCAGCTTCTACAATTCCTGGATCTACTTCCAATAAAGCATTCTCAACTTGACGAGAGTAAAAGGGAATAATTCCGATAATAATTGGAACAATAGCGGCTGTCGTTCCGATTGTTGTACCCACTATAAATCGAGTAAAGGGTGCCAGTAGTGCTAATAAGATAATAAAAGGAACGGATCTACAGGTGTTGATAACTTGTTCAAGATAATGATAGAATTTCACATTTTCTAAAATACCTCTTTTGTTCGTAACGACTAAAATGATGCCAAGGATTATGCCGATAGTACCGGCAATAAGAGCAGCTACAAGTGCCATATAAATTGTTTCCCAGGTACTTTCGACGACTCGTTCTCTGATTTCCCAGACATTCGGCGCGATACTTTCAATAAATTCAGTTATTCCATTCATAAGTTTTCTCCTTTTCTTATAAAACTGTTCCTAAATAACATACTCACGATTCAAAGGAACAACTTTTGCTTTTTCATTTGTTTGAACATGTTCCAACTCCTGAACATGAACCTGTTGAGATTCTAAAAATTGTGTAGCTTGTTTGATTTGTGTTGGATTACCGCTCAATACAACAATCAAATTTCCGATGGGTGTATCATGCAGAATTTCAATATTTCCGTATAGAATATTTGTTGAAACGGTAAACTTAGAATAGAGACTGGAGATTAGCGGTTCATTTGTACTTTCTCCAACAAATGACAGACGAGCAATGGTATCCTCTCTATTCAAGTTAAGCAAAGTTGGATGTTTAGCCAGTTTTGCCAATGCCTGGTCAATGTGAGTGGCTGTATTAATAAATTCCTGTGTTAAAGCGTTCTGAGGCTCTGTAAAAATTGAGACAACATCACCTTGCTCAACAACTGAACCGTCTTCCATGACGGCTACTTTATTGCAGATTTCTTTGATGACTTCCATTTCATGAGTGATAATGACAATAGTCAAATTAAGCTTTTCATTTAAATTCTTCAGCAATTCTAAAATAGATAGAGTCGTCTTAGGATCTAAAGCGCTCGTTGCTTCGTCGCAAAGCAAGACTTCCGGATCGTTTGCTAATGATCGTGCAATCCCAACACGTTGTTTCTGCCCACCAGAAAGTTGAGAAGGATAGACGTCATGTTTATCTGCTAATCCTACAAGGTCCAGAAGTTCTGCTACTTTTTTATGTTTCTCTTCGGCGGATAGCTTACTCGAACGTAAAGCATAAAGTACGTTTCCGGAAACGGTCCGGGCATTCATTAGATTGAAATGCTGAAATATCATCCCGATTTTCTTTCTTGCCTGACGCAGTTCTTTCGGATTCAAGTCCAGCAATTGTTTATCTCCTACTCGCACGCTGCCGTTTGTAGGCCGCTGCAGCAGGTTAATGGTTCTGACTAACGTACTTTTTCCGGCACCCGAATATCCGACAATGCCGTAAATATCTCCTTTATCTACTTTGATCGATACATCTTGAACTGCGTGGATGATTTTACGATCAGATTCAAATTGCACATCAATATTGGTTAACTCTATCATGTGTTATCCTCCTTATAATCTATACAGTTAATTGATTGAAAAAAAAAAGGTTCTTTGTCAAATGACGTTGGTGGAGAATTCAGTCAACCATGAATAAATACTG
>OMJG01000664.1_pt1 | contig 24262 bp, 28 predicted proteins | sample 1646431 | NCBI WGS metagenome assembly OMJG01 (sample SAMN03771674, study PRJEB25209) | food metagenome | isolation source: Cotija cheese | place: Mexico:Jalisco,Michoacan | collected 2011-12-12
TATGGAAAATATTAAGTTTTAAAAAGTGTTCGGTTATTTCTTGCAATCTGCCATAACAAAAGATTGTTACCCCTTTCTGTTACAAGATGTCTATTTTAGAGCAATTTCTTTGATATAATGCCTATTTTAATTTAAATTTATTAACGAAATAATAAATGACTAAGAATTTAAAAGTAGGCGATTAAGATGGAAAAAAGTTTTGCAAGAAAATTAAATTGGATTCCATTGATCAATAGTTTGATTTTTGGAGCAGCTATAGGTAGCTTCTTTTTTATTATCTTAAAGCAGAATTTAACGGCAGGTATAATCTTTGGAGCAATTGCCTTTTTAATTCAAAGTATTATTGTTTATCCAAGATTTTTGCCAAGTCTTTACGGACAATGGAAAATCACAGAAGGAAATGTCTCTTACTATGATTACAGTACTTGGACTAAACGTATCAAAGCCATTTTCCTACCGTTAGCTAAAAAGCAAAAAACAATTTCTTTTGACGATATCTTGTCATATTCATTAGTTGTAACTAAGAAATCAAATAAGTGGACGCCGCATTATATTATTTTAAAAGTAGATGATGGTCATGATGTGGCTTTAGATCTTTCCTGGAACTTATTAAAATCAGGAGCTCCACAAAAGGATGTTGAATGGGTAGTCGATTTTATTACTAATAAATTAAATCAAAAAACAGTTAAAGTTTTACAAGCATAACAAAAAAGCCCTCACGAATTGTGAAGGCTTTTTGTTATTCGTCGTCATCGTCATCGATTTCGTCGTCAATTTGAATATCTTTCAAAGCAGAACGATCTTTTCTAACGAGACGCAAGCGATTGAGTGATACTTTACCAAGAACTAATGGAACACGTTCTTCAACAACATCACTGTAAGAAAGTCCAAACCAAGTAGCAGGTGAGATGAATTTTTGTAAAATCAAACGCATATTAATAATGCTCTTGTTCAAACTACTGATCTTAGTATCTGGTGAGATAACTTCTTTAATAATAACAAAGGAGAAATCACCAACTTCACGATCAGGAATAGTCGTATATTTCTGTGGCTGTGGTTTAATTTCGCCGTTTGACATCATGTCATTAACTACTTGACGAAGATAAACATTAACCTTTTGGTCGACTCTAAATCCTAAGTATAGTTGTACGCTGACCATGTAGTCAGTATCGAAAGTTTCAACGCTATAAGCGGCTGTATAAGGCTCATCAGTAACGTTAACTGTTACGAACCAATAAACTTGCGCACGTTTAGGACGTTTATCAAGAATTGAATAAAGAATGTTTTTCTTGATACGATAACCATCATGAATCTTAGTCAAATAAACTAAATTAGTTGTATAAAGCGGATAACTAGGATCTTTTCTTAAGTCATTTAATTGATGTTTAAAAGCTAATAGTGAAACGAAGTGACTTCTAAATGTATTGTCATCCTTGAGTCTTTCACCGTATCTCCAAACGAACATAACGATGATAAGTAAAGCCGCGATGAACATTGTAATATAAGCACCGTGGATGAACTTACTACTATTAGTTACAAAGAAAATACTTTCAATGATAAAGAAGAAACTGATGATAACAGTAGTAAAGAACCTATTAGCACGTTTCATCAACAACCATTGATGCAAGAGGATCGTAGTCATTAACATAGTAATAGTAATTTCCAGACCATAAGCGTTAGACATGTTTTCTGATGTTTTGAAAAAGAAAACGATAAACAAACAAACGACCCAGATAATTGAGTTAACAGTTGGAATGTAAAGTTGACCCTTGAAGTTTGTAGGATAGTAAGTCTTCAAACGAGGGAACATTCTTAGTTTTGTAGCTTCCGATACCAAAGTATAAGAACCAGAAATCAAAGCTTGAGAAGCAATGATAGCTGCCATAGCCGACAAGAAGATTCCAAAGAGTCTAAAGTCAGCAGGAATAGATTGGTAGAAAGGATTCATTGAAGAACCCATTTGTTGCAAGGCATGATTGTCACGCACACCAATTATCCAAGCAGCTTGTCCTAAATAGCTAAGCAACAAACAAACCTTTACAAAAGGCCAACTAGTGTAAATATTTGGACGACCAACGTGTCCCATATCAGAGTACAAAGCTTCAGCACCAGTAGTAGCCAAGAAGATACTACCTAAGATGAAAACACCTCGAATATTGATAGGGCTTCTGAGCAATTCAAAAGCGTAGTAAGGATTTAAAGCTCGGATGATAGTCCAATCTGATGAAAGATTGAAAATACCAACTACACCTAAGAAACTGAACCAAATCAACATAATAGGGCCAAAAGCTCGACCAATAAGTTGTGTCCCAAATCTCTGAATAAAGAAGAGAGTCGACAAAATGATGACCGTTACAATGATAACTTGATTTTGAGTACTAATTAAGACCAGATTGTTGATCTCAATACCTTTTAGACCCTCAATTGCAGCTGTAACAGTAACAGCCGGAGTCATCATTCCATCGGCTAAGAAAGTTGCTCCACCAATCATAGCTGGGATAATCAACCATTTAGCACGTTTTCTAACCAAAGTGTAAAGTGCAAAGATACCACCTTCACCACGGTTATCAGCACGCAAAGCAATCAAAACATACTTGATTGTCGTTACTAAAGTCAGTGTCCAGAAAATTAGTGAAACACTACCTAAAATAAAATCAGTGGACATTTTTTCTAGTCCACCGTTCCCAACCATCAAAGAGTGCATAACATATAGAGGAGATGTACCAATATCTCCATAAACGATTCCTAAAGCAATTAGGAATCCAGCTATACTCATCTTTGAATGGGGGTTATTTTTCAAAGAATTCAGTTGTGTCTTTTCCATATAAATAATCTCCAAAATTAAACAGTTCAACCGCGATTATAACATTGAATTTGATAGTATGAAACCACATAATTTTGGTCTAGTGAGATTCCATATATATCAAGGCATTTAAAGACTTTTGGTACTATTTGTTAATTGGAACGATCAATGATGAATCTTTGGTTTGAATTGTGTATTTAATATCTTGATTACCACGAACCGTCATTCCAAAATCAGTTGCATAGACGATCAGTCCTAATTGATGTCCTTTCAAGAGTTTATAAAATGTTGGTTGTAATTCAACACTCACATTATAGAAAACATCTGGTTTTAGTTCATCAACTTTATAATTGTTTTCTCGATTTTGTAAATTAAGATGACCCTTAGATATCATTTTGAAAGGAGTTTCTTTGTCATAAGTAAATTCACGTAAATCATCTTCACGCCAATCAAAGGTTCCAGCTAGACTATTCTTAGAAAGTAATGTAGGAGAAACCCTTAAACGTTTAGTTAGACCGTAGTCAACTAATTGGAAACTCAAAAGACCAATGTTTTGGTTGGATGAAACTTTTAAGTTAACTAAAGTTTTGCCATCGATTGTTAAATCATCATCTAGTGGATCCGTCTTAAAGAGCAGGCGATTCTTAAATAACTTCTCATTAGAAGATAGTAAATCATTTTCCCAAGTATCGTTATGCTTTACGTAAAAATCAAAGGACTTTTTGTCTAATTGATCATTAAAAGATAGTTCTTGCTCCTTGGAATCATCAGTAATTAATTTATCACTTGATAAGTGATATTTAATTTGTTCATCGTTGCTGCTAGCCCAGTCTTGATAAGCATTCCAAGTTTCTGCTTTTGTGTTGTCTTGAATAATGACATTGGGAATGATTTCTTTAGCTTGATTATCCACTCCGAGTAATTCATGGGTGAGCCATAAATTGATGATGTCGTTATAGTCAATCGATCTAAAAGCGTTGATATAAATATGTTGACCTTGGTGTAAAATCAGTTTTTTTGTAACGCCGTTATGTTTTATCCCGTTCCAAAGACGTTCAACATTTCTAGGCTTAACATTCCAGTCATTAAGACCGTGGACCATGAAAACGTCAGCGGTGATGTTCTTGAAATTCTTATGATAATTTCTTGCGTCCCAGAACGTATTGTAATCGCCGGTTGTCCGGTCTTGGCCTTGGTTGATTTTTTCAATCTGCTGTTTCCAAGTGTCTTTGACATTGTGGAAGTCACCAGGTTGAAGACGACGGCTGAATGTTTCCTCGGCTAAGACATCGGCATCCTCACCGGGAAATCCACCGGGAGCGATAACTAGTCCACCGTCACGATAGTAGTCATACCAACTAGAAATAGCAGCTTCACTGATGATTGTCTTTAGACCGTAAACGCCAGTTGTTGCAGCTGCAGTGGCCAAAGTTCCTAGATAGGATCTACCCGTCATAGCGATACGTTTATTGGACCACCAAGCCTTGATTTCAATATTATCGATTCGATTAGTAAAGGCAGGCAATTCGCCGGTTAGCCACTTAATGATAGAAATTGTTGAAGTGGTTTCGTCAGGGTCGCCAGTAGTTCTTAGCCCTTCAGAATCTTTAGTTCCAATTCCTGCCATATAGACTACGGCAAAGCCACGTGCTAAGAAGTAATCATTCATTGTATAAGAACTTTCACGAGAGAAATCTTCTTCAGCATGTTTAGTTTGACCATTAACAACACGAGGATGAGGCAACTTTTCGTCTGGTTCGTGGTACTCAATATCACTGTATTGTAAGTTATTAGGTTCTTTACGTTTAAGCGTTACGTTAACGTTATGAGTTAGTTTTTCGCCAGTTTCATCGTTAGTTCCTTGATTGTAAGGGCTGGCGGTATAAAGAACGGGCACTTTTAAACCATTTTCAGTAGCTTGAGGACGCAATACTTCAGCTTTTAATAAATCACGTTTGCCGTCGTGGTCGGTATCTTGAGGTGACTCGACATAAACGACTTCACGAATTAATTTATGTGGATCAAAGACGGGCAAAGTTTTACCATTGAAGAGCATTGGATGATTGACTTTGCCATAAAAACGGACAAAAAATCCCTTAGTGGCTAAATAATCAATGAACGTTTGACCATTTTTGTTGTGGGTAGCTAATAGCCAATACCAAGCTGACTTCAATTCATCTATCGAAAATGAATCAGTGTTGTGATCGGCAATCATCAATTGAATCTTTTTCATTGCACCTAGCGGATCACTGAAACTGAAGTCTACATCGGGATTGAATTTCAATAATTGTAAAGCAACGTTATAAAAAGCACTGACAGAAACATTTGTTGCAGAATCTAAGTATTCATTTAAATTCAAGGAGTCAGTTGCCATATAGGTTTTTAATTTTTCCTCAAAAGCCGATGATGTTTTAGCTTCTAAAAAACTTTTACTTAAAAAGCTTTTCCATAATTTAATGGGATCGGTCTCTGATTCATTATCTTTATCTAGAAAGCCGATTGTTTGAAGTTCGACTAATTGATCTTTGTACTCAGTAGGACGAATTGCAAATTGATTATTTTTCATTAAGCAGAACAACTCCTTCGTCGATATTAATTTCATTATAAGACAGTGAAAGGGTTTTACATAGACTTTGGGTCGGAATTTAGGTACAGAAAAAACCCGCTAGAGTTTCTAACGAGGTTAATTTGAATATTAAGCAAGAGCACCCATTGGATCCCAAGGTGCAAGAACTTTAGGTTCTTTGGATTCTTTTTCAAAAGTATCCTTTAAGTCTTCTGGTAAGTATTCCTTGTTGATAACTAGTTGATAAACGTATTCGTCAAACCATGAGTCACTCATAACGAAGTAACCTTTGTTTCCGACTTTTTCACCCCATGAGTTTTCAACTTTCCACTTCAATGGGTTGCCGTTTTCGTCCAAATCAACACCAGTGATAACCATAGCGTGAGTCATCATACTTTCGATGTAGTCGAGACGTTCTGCTTTAGTCATCTTCAAATCGGTATTCAATAAACCTTCAAGATCATAAATATTTGTGTCCATGATACCAATCTTACGATCGGAACTTTGACCAACATCACTACCGAACCAAACTGTTTCACCAGCTTGAAGTTGTTTGATAGCTAATTTCTTGAAGTCATTGATTTCAAGATTCAAGTGACGAACTTGGCGACCACCAACGACGTTACCAAGCATTTCAACTGTGTAAACGTGGTTGTATGGTTTGTCAGCTGTTGGAGCGTTGATAGTTGAGATATAGCTGTCTAAGTCCCAACCAACGTATTTCTTGAAGAATTCTTGAGGTGTAATGCCAACTTCTTTGTGATAGTTCTTATCATCATCGCGGTAAGCCCAGTCAAATTTTGTTGGAGGAACGCCGACTGTGTAAACTAAGATCTTGTAGATTTCGCTTAGAAGTTCGTTCTTCTTACGTTCGATGTCTTCTTCTGATTTGTTGTCATTAACTAAGTTACGTAAAATAATTGCGCCTTTACGTAGTTTCTTGTTAAGAACGTTATTTAGTTCAGATGAGTTCTTACGACTGAAAGTATCTGGCATAACGCTCTTAGGAACTAGTCCATATTTTTGAACAAGTGCCATGACCATATCCCATTGACCACCGTCTTGTTGAGGTGTTGTCATTAAGAAGTCAACTTTGCGATCACCTGTTGGAAGTGCAGCAGTGTTGATAACGTTTTCGAAGAAATAGTTAGATTTTTCTAATTTATCCCAGAAAAGCATGTAACCTTGTGATAGTTCAAAACCTTTGATCTTAAAGTCATTTTGAACAGGGTGTCTCATAGTATTCAAAGCAGCGAAGACCCAGCAGAGTCCAGAACGCATTTGATCAGCAACTTTACCAGTGTCTATTTCAACTGAGAAAGTTGGATCCATAGCGATTTTAGATTCGATAGTTTCACTTGATTTGAAAAGTCCGTTGTTGATTACAGCATTTTTAATAGCTGAAGAAGCGGGTGTGTTTTCGAAATTCTTTTGAAAATTAATTAAATCTGATGATGTAATTTCTTTAGTCATGCAATATTCTCCTCTATTTGAAATTTATCTGATATTATCGATTACTTTGGGACCATCCTCGAAACCAACGATAATAGTATTAACTATATCAAGAAATAGTCCATGTGCAACTATTCCAACTTGATGATCCAACCAGTCAGCTAGTAAATGTGGGTGTTCAATCGTACCAACTTTTAAGTCGATAACGTAATTTTTATTGTGAGTTAGGACACACTTGCCATTTTCATCGAGACGAAATTCTGGCTTTAGATTTTCTTTTTGCAAATCCTCGAAAGTCTTTTGACAACCAAATGGAATTACTTCCAAAGGTAGTGGAAAACTTCCTAGCGTGTCAGCCATTTTCGATTGATCAACAATCCAAATATTTTTAGTTGAGTTAATGGCGACCATTTTCTCTAGTAGATGAGCAGCACCGCCACCTTTGATTCCTTGATAGTTCTTGTCGATCTGATCGGCACCATCGATAGTTAAGTCAATATGGTCAACATCATTTAGATCCTTAGTTGGGATACCTAAAGACTGAGCTTGTTTTTCAGAACGTGAAGAAGTAGTTACGGCAACGATATTTTTGATCTCGCCACTTTGATACCTTTTACCCAATTCTTCAATCATATAATAAACAGTAGAACCAGTACCTAAACCGACTACGGTATCACTTTTGATATAGTCGACGGATTTAACACCAACGGCTTTTTTTAGTTCATCTTGATTCAACTAATTTTCCCCCTTCAATAGCTCTTGGTAATTGTCTGCTAAAAGAAATCTGATTTCTGGCTTCTTTTTAAAAGCAGCTTTGGCGTATTCACAAACAGGTACTACTTTGAGGCCTTTCAAATCAGAAAAATCCAACATAGCGTTTAAAAGTTTGCCAGCTAGACCTTGACCACGATAATTGTCGTCAACGTACGTGTGATCGATTGAAACAACACCGTCTTTAACAGTCGAATAAGTGATCTCACCAATCATTTTGCCGTCATCTTCAAGGTAGAAACGACCATCCTCATGTTTCATTTCCATATAATTACCTCCTGCTAGATTAATTTAATTTTATATTACTCTATTATAAGTAGAAAGTCAGTGTAATGAATAGTTTTATGATGCTTAAAATGCTATTATTTTAGTTATCTAATGCTAAAGGAGTTTTCGATTTGACAAAAAAACGTGGATTTGAAATTGTGAAAAAATACGAGGGACAAGGTATCAATTTGCCAGTTCGCCAAACTAAAAACGCTGCTGGTTATGATATTGAAAGTGCAAAGGATTTCGTGGTACCTTCAATTTGGAAATTTGGAGTTTTGAACGTTTTGAAATTTATTTTGAACAAAGGTAAAATGGATGACTCAAAACTTGCCGAAATTCAAAAATCAATCAAGCCAGTTCTAGTTCCAACCGGTATCAAGGCTTATATGCAAGACGATGAAGTTTTGATTATTGCCAGTCGCTCAAGCAATCCTTTGAAACGTGGACTTTCGATTCCTAATGGTATTGGTGTAGTTGACGCAGACTATTATAATAATGATAGTAATGAGGGTGAATTGTTCGTTCAACTGATCAACTTTTTCCCAATGGATTATAAAGTTAAAAAGGGAGAACGTTTGGCGCAAGGAATTTTCATTAAATATCTTACAACCGATGATGATGAAGGTGGATTAAAGAAACGCCTTGGTGGATTTGGTTCTTCAGGAATATAATAAGAAAGGAACTATTTTATTGGCTAAAGCTAAAACAAAATTTGTATGTCAAAATTGTGGTTACGTTTCCCCAAAGTACTTAGGTCGCTGTCCTAACTGTGGCGTGTGGAATCAAATGGTCGAAGAAGTTGAACAAACAACCGCCAAAGCTAGTGCTACACCTAGTCGTCGTGTCAGTGATTTGGAGTCTAAACCCGTTAAAATTGGGGATGTTTCCTTTGAAAGAGAACCTCGAATCAAGACTGATATGGACGAATTGAATCGAGTTCTCGGTGGTGGAATCGTACCAGAGTCTTTGATTTTAATCGGTGGAGATCCGGGAATCGGGAAGTCAACGCTTTTGACCCAAGTTTCCGGACAACTGCAAAAGACCGGTGGCAAGGTTTTGTACGTTTCTGGTGAAGAGAGTGCTTCACAAATTAAAATGCGAGCTGACCGGTTAGGCATCAAGGGCGATAATTTATACATTTATCCACAGACTGATATGAGTTATATTCGTCAAACCATCGATGATATGAAACCAGATTTTCTCATTATTGATTCTGTACAGACGATGGATGAGCCGGAGATTTCTTCTGCTGTTGGTAGCATTTCCCAAATTCGTGAAGTAACAGCTGAACTGATGAACATTGCTAAACAACAAAACATTACCGTCTTTGTTGTGGGGCATGTAACTAAAGGTGGTGCCATTGCCGGTCCAAAGATTTTGGAACACATGGTAGATACAGTTTTGTATTTTGAAGGTGACACTCATCACAGTTATCGGATTTTACGTTCAGTTAAAAATCGTTTTGGTTCAACTAACGAAATTGGTATTTTTGAAATGCGGACTAAAGGTTTAGTTGAAGTGGCCAACCCATCTGAGATTTTCTTAGAAGAACGTTTAGCCGATGCTAATGGGTCTGCGGTAGTAGTCTCAATGGAAGGAACCAGACCAATTTTGGTTGAAATTCAATCTTTGATCACACCAACAGTATTTGGCAATGCTAAGAGAACCGCAACTGGCTTAGATCATAATCGGGTTTCAGTTATTATGGCGGTACTGGAAAAACGTGGTAATTTGATGCTTCAAAACCAAGATGCCTATTTGAAGTCAACTGGTGGCGTAAAATTGGATGAGCCTGCAATCGATTTAGCCTTAGCGATGTCAATCGCTTCTAGTTATAAGAATACGGGGATTCCTGGCACTGATTGCTTCGTTGGTGAAGTCGGTTTGACTGGTGAAGTTAGACGAGTAAATCGCATCGATCAACGGGTTAATGAAGCAGAAAAACTCGGTTTCAAGCGAATCTTTATTCCTAAAAATAATCTTGGTGACTGGTCCAAAAATAATAAGATTCAAATCATCGGTGTCAGTACCGTGTCAGATGCTATGAACAAAATATTTTAATTAAGGAGGTTTTTATGCGAAAAATTGTAATAAATATCATTTTCGCTTTGTTAGGTATCGCAGTCGGAATTACGATTTTACCTAGCTTGTGGGAAGTTTTCGGTTTAGCAGGAATTGCTTTTGTCAACAACGGCTATTTTGACGGACTTATTGGATGTATTATATTTTATTTCTTGTCGTTCTTGTTTGTTAAACCAATCATGGAATTAAATCAAAAGATGGAAAAATATCTAAACTCTAGATCCCCCGGTTGGATTATTTATGGGGCTAGTTTTTTAATTGCTGGACTAGTTTTAGCTAATATCATTTCAATTCCGTTTTATATGATGCACAATATGTTTTCAAATGTGATTCCGGTAATTTTAATGATCGTCTTTGGGTGGATCGGTTTTCGAATGGGGACTAGTCGGCGCAATGATTGGACTAATTTCTCAATTACTAAACGAAATACTAAGACAAATGATAAGAACGACCAAATTGCTGCTGAAGGTGAAGTAACTCGTCGTTCTGCCAAAAAAGATTTTTATCCATATAAGATTTTGGATACTTCAGTAATTATTGACGGTCGGATTCATCAATTAGCTGAGACTGGTTTTTTGGAAGGAAAATTGATGATACCAGATTTTGTTGTTCATGAATTACAACTGATTTCTGATTCCAGTGACAGTCAAAAACGTGAACGTGGTCGTCGTGGTTTGGACATTTTGAATGAAATGAAGATGGATCAAACTATTAATTATGAAACAACGACGCGAGATTATGATAATATACCAGAAGTTGACATGAAATTACTTAAATTAGCCAAAGAAATTGGTGGTGCCGTCATGACAAATGATTATAATTTAAGTAAGGTAAGTGAATTTCAAAATGTTCAGGTACTTAACATTAACGAACTAGCCAAAGTCTTGAAACCTATGATTTTGCCAGGAGAGGCAATGACTGTTAAAGTTATAAAAGAGGGTACTGAACGAGAACAAGGTGTCGCATACCTAGAAGATGGTACGATGGTCGTTGTTGAAGAGGGTAAATACTTCATCAATAAAGACGTCGAAGTTATCGTAACTAGTGCATTACAAACCGATGCTGGTAAAATGATATTCGCAAAGCCTAAACATTCAATACATGGTATCCAGGAAAAGAGTAGTGCCAAGGAGAATTCAAACAACCATAAAGGCAATAATAACCATAATGGCGGCAATCGCAATAATGGAAATCGTAACCGTAACAATGGCAACCGGAATTCGAATAAAAACAACTCGAGAAATAAAAGGGGAGAACACAGAAATGGCAAAAAAGTCAGATAATAAAATTCGTGTAAGATATGCACCAAGTCCAACAGGTCACTTGCACATTGGGAATGCTAGAACAGCTATCTTTAACTACTTGTTCGCACGTAGTCACAAGGGAACTTTCGTTATCCGTATTGAAGATACAGATACAAAGAGAAACGTTAAAGGTGGAACAAAGAGTCAACTAGAAAACCTAAAATGGCTTGGCGTTGATTGGGATGAAGGTCCAGATGTCGGTGGTGACTATGGTCCATATCGTCAATCAGAAAGAAAAGAAATTTATCAAAAATATATTGATGAATTACTAGAAAAAGGTTTAGCTTACAAATCATATCTGACTGAAGAACAACTACAAGCAATGCGTGAAGATCAAGAAGCTCACGGACAAATGCCTCATTACGAATACGAATTTGAAGGTATGTCTGACGAAGAAAAAGCTATTAAGATCAAAGAAGCAGAAGACGCTGGCGTTCAACCAGTTGTTAGATTCCATGTACCAGTTGGTAAGAACTACGAATGGGACGATATCGTAAAAGGTCAAGTTTCCATCGGTTCAGATACTATCGGTGGCGATTGGGTTATCCAAAAGCGTGACGGTATGCCAACTTATAACTTTGCGGTTGTTATTGATGACCATTTGATGGAAATCAGTCATGTTCTTCGTGGTGATGATCACGTTGCTAACACACCAAAGCAATTGATGATTTATGATGCCTTAGGCTGGGAAGCTCCAAAATTCGGCCATATGACATTGATCATCAATACTGAAACTGGTAAGAAGTTAAGTAAACGTGATGAATCAATCCTCCAATTTATCGAACAATATCGTGAACTAGGTTACCTACCAGAAGCTATGTTCAACTTTATTACACTTCTAGGTTGGTCACCAGTTGGTGAAGATGAATTATTCACTCGCAAACAATTCATCAAGATCTTTGACGAACACCGTTTGAGTAAATCACCTGCCAAATTCGACCAAAAGAAACTAGAATGGGTCAACAACCAATATGTTAAGCACGCTGATGTTAGTGAAATCACTGACTTAGCACTTGCTAACTTGATTGAAGCAAAACGTGTTGCCGAAAACCCAAGTACTGATGAGATTCAATGGGTAAGACATTTGACAGAACTTTACATGCCACAAATGTCATATACTCAACAAATCGTTGACTTGGCTGATGTTTTCTTCAATCAACCAGAACACTTAACAGATGACGAACAAAAAGAATTAGCTGACGATGATGCTAAAACTGCTATTGAAGACTTGAAAGGTAAGTTAGAAGCTTTACCAAGATTTACAGCTGCCCAAATCATGGACGCTATTCAATCAGTTCGTGCTGATACTGGTGTTAAGGGTAGAAAACTCTACATGCCAGCTAGAATTGCTGCTACAAGAACAATGCATGGTCCAGCAATTGCTGAAACAATTGAGTTGTTTGGTAAAGAACAAGCTCTTGCAAATATCGACAAGACTTTGAACGAAATGAAATAAAGTGTTTAAAAACTAAAAGAAAAGAAAAAGAGGTTGAAGGAAAACTTAGTTTGCCTCCAAGCTCTTTTTTATATAGGTGAAGATTATGTTGAAAATTTTCAATACATTGACCCGTGAAAAAGAGGAATTTAAACCAATAACGCCTAATCAAGTTAACATGTACGTCTGTGGACCTACTGTGTATAACTATATTCACATTGGTAATGCTCGTTCGATCGTAGCTTTTGATACAGTTCGCCGTTATTTGGAATTCTTAGGTTACAAGGTAAAATTTGTGTCTAACTTCACTGACGTCGATGACAAGATGATTAAAGAAGCTAATCGCGAAGGAATTACCGTCCCAGAAGTAGCTGACCGTTTTATCAAAGCCTTTTATGAAGATATTGCCGCTATCAACGTCCAAAAAGCTACTATCAATCCTAGAGCTACTGACAACATTCAAGATATTATCAATTTCGTTAAGGTTTTGATTGATAAAGGCTATGCTTATGAATCTGGCGGGGATGTCTTTTATCGTGCTAGAAAGTTCAAACATTATGGTGAGCTTTCTGACCAAAATATCGACCAATTAGTTGAAGGTGCCAGTGAACACATCGGTGAAGCTGAATTCGATAAGAAACAAGACCCAATCGACTTCGTTCTTTGGAAAAAAGCTAAGCCAGGTGAGATCAAATGGGATTCTCCTTGGGGAATGGGTCGTCCAGGTTGGCACATCGAATGTTCCGTTATGTCGACTAAATACTTAGGCGAAACTTTTGATATTCATGGTGGTGGTCAAGATTTAGAGTTCCCACATCATGAAAATGAAATCGCCCAAAGTGAAGCTAAGACTGGCAAGAAGTTTGTTAATTATTGGATGCATAACGGTTTTGTAACTGTTGAAAATAATGAAAAGATGAGTAAGTCACTCGGTAACTTTGTCACGGTTCACGATTTAGTCAAAAAGACTAATCCACAAGTTTTGAGATTCTTTTTATCGTCAACTCACTATCGTCGACCACTCGAGTATTCAGAAGCTAATTTGCAAAAGGCTGCTGACAACTTGGATAAAATCAAGACAGCTTACAACAATTTGAAATTCAGACTAGATGATGCCAAAGATTCTGATGATGGAGAAATCGTTACTCAAACTCAAAGTATCATTGATGACTTCAAGACAGCTATGAATGATGACTTTAACGTTCAAAATGGTTTGACAGAAATCTTTAATTTGGTCAGTTTAGCTAACAACTACTCATCAAGAGATGCAGTTGCTAAAAATGCTGTAAATGTTATCCTAAAAGCTATGGTTGATTTGACAAGTATTTTGGGAATCAACTTGGATAATCAACAAGACCTTTCAAAAGAAATTCAACAAATGGTCGATCAACGTGACCAAGCTCGTGCCGACAAAGATTTCGCTACGAGTGATAAATTACGTGACCAACTAAAAGACATGGGCGTAATCTTAGAAGATACCCCTCAAGGAACACGGTGGCATATTAATGACTGATGTTAAGAAATTTAACGGTGTAACTTTGGCTTATTTAGGCGATGCAGTTTATGAAGTATTTATTCGTGAGCATCTATTGTCCAAAAATATCGTCAAAGTAAATGAATTACAACACCAAGCCAAACATTACGTATCAGCAAAAGCTCAAGCTTCATTGATAACTTTGATGCTCGATAATGATGTTTTGACTGAACAAGAAGTAAAGATTTATAAGAACGGGCGTAATGCCAAGAAGCAAACTAAAGCAAAGAATACAAGTGTTGTCACTTATCATATGTCCACTGGTTTTGAAGCCGTCTTTGGTTACTTGGATATTACTGGAGACAAAGAACGTGTTAAAGAACTTGCGTTGTGGTGTATAAATGAGGTAGAAAGTGGTGCAGCAGATGACCGGAAATTCGAATAGAAATAATAACAGTGAAGAAAAAGAATTAGTTTATGGAGTTCATTCGGTAATTGAATTATTGAAGTCTTCAACAGCTGATCAACGTGTCAACAAAGTTTTAGTTCAAAAGGGACTTTCAAGTGAACACATCGCGGAAGCTATTAAATTATCTAAACGTGATCGTTTGATCGTGCAAGAAGTACCTAAGAACAAGTTGGATGATATTAGTGAAGGTGGCAATCACCAAGGAATGGCAGCTTATATTGCCCCTTATCAATACGCTGAAATGAAAGATATCTTTGACAATGCCAAGAAAAAAAATGAAGATCCCTTTATTTTGATTTTGGATAAAATTGAAGATCCTCATAACCTCGGTTCAATCATGCGGACAGCTGATGCTGTAGGAGTTCATGGAATCATCGTGCCAAAGCATCGTTCAACTGGACTTACTTCAACAGTTGCTAAGACTTCAACTGGTGCCATTGAACACGTGCCAGTAGTCCGTGTAACTAACCTGGTCAACACAATCAACGACTTGAAGAAGAAAAATGTCTGGATCTTTGGTACAGCTATGGAAGGTGATAATTACCGTAACTGGAATGCCAAAGGAGCAGTCGCTCTAATCATTGGTAACGAAGGTAAAGGAATTTCACCACTAGTTCTCAAACAAGCTGACCAAACTTTGAATATTCCGATGGTCGGACATGTACAAAGTTTGAATGCTTCAGTTGCAACGGGGATTTTGTTGTATCAAGCTTTTGCTTCAAGAAATGCGTAATTTATATTAAACGAATGATTAAATTTCATTCGTTTTTTTTGTAAACAAATGTTCTCTTTTAATACAAGAAATAGCAATGTTATTCTAAAAATATAAAGTTATTCCCCACAATAACATGCCAAATGTATAGCTCAGAGTCACAATGGATTGAACAAGTTAGAACTAATAGAGATTCACCAGCTTTAAATAGATTGGTGAAACGATACCATCCGATGATCGATAACCTAGCTAAACATTATTACATTGCCGGCTTTGACCGCGAAGACTGGTATCAAGAAGCTTTTATAACTTGTTATGAGACTTGCCAAGTTTTTGATGGCACCAGTGGTTCAAGATTCGGTAGCTTTTTTAAGATGAAATTTGAACGTCGAATTATTGATTTGATCAGACGTGAAAATGCAAGTAAGAGAAAAATTAACGGGATGACTGAACCTTTGGAGATTCATCCGAACCAACAACCAATTGACGGTCATCGCTATCTAATAGAAGTAAAAGATCAAGTTGAAATTTTGACTAAAAGAATGAGCAAATTAGAATTAACAGCGATGCAATTTATTTTAGGAAAAATCACTATGGATCAAGCCTGCAAAAGGGAATCTTGTACGCCCAAAAAAATTCAAAATGCAATTTATCGATTGAAACGACTTATTTTGAAACAAGATGATTCTGATTTGTCATGAGTTTGCAATGGACAAAACTATTTCCAGAGTTTACAATTAATAAGATTAAGAATAGATTTTGGAGATAAACATGGGATTAAGAAAAGTCGCATTAGCTTGCATTGTTTGTGGTTCACGTAACTACACAATCAGTGAGAACCCAAACCGCACAGAACGTTTAGAAGTTAAAAAGTTCTGTAAGCACTGTGGAAAACACACGTTACATAAAGAAACAAGATAAGCTGGAGGAACAAATGAAACTATTTAAATTTTTTGGTAGTGTCAATAAAGAAATGAAATTAGTTGTTTGGCCTACATTTAAAGAAAACAGACGTGATACATGGACTGTTATCGCTACATCATTGATGTATGCAATCTTCTTTGCCGTAGTTGATTGGGGTCTGATTAAACTATTACAAACCTTTATCATGGGTAAATAGATTGTAAGAGCGTCAAAAATTTGCTATGATATTAGCAATGAGAAAAACTTCGACTGTGGTTCGGAGTTTTTTTATTTTGAATTTTGGAGGAAATTATGGCTGAAGCTGGCGAAAAACAATGGTATGTTTTGCATACCTATTCAGGATATGAAAATAAAGTTAAGGAAAATCTAGAATCACGTGCTCAATCAATGGGTATGGAAGATTACATTTTCCAAGCAGTTGTTCCTGAAGAAGAAGAAACAAAAATGAAAAACGGTAAAGAAAAGAAAGAAATGGAAAAAACTTTCCCTGGTTACGTTTTAGTACAAATGGTTATGAGTGATGAATCATGGTTTATCGTTCGTAATACACCAGGCGTTACTGGATTTGTCGGCAGTCACGGTTCAGGTAGTAAGCCTGCACCACTATTACCTGAAGAAATTGATAGCATCATGAAACAATACGGTATGAATGCTAATAAACCATCTGACTTTGAAGTTGGCGAAACAGTTAACATCACTGATGGTGCCTTTTCAGATACGACTGGTAAGATCACAGAAATCGATGATGAACATAGAAAACTTAAAGTTGACGTTGATATGTTTGGTCGTATGACTTCTGCTGAACTTGATTTCACATCAGTTGAAAAACAAAAATAGTTATTGAAAAGACTAGTAGGCCGTGCTACTATATAACGGTATGTTTTTGACACATACATGTGGGAGAGAAAATTTTCATTCTCATCATGACCACATCACGGAACAAGGAGGTATGCACCGTGGCTAAAAAAGTTGCTAACGTAGTAAAATTACAAATCCCTGCTGGACAGGCTACTCCAGCTCCTCCAGTTGGTCCTGCACTAGGACAAGCTGGTATTAACATTGTTGCCTTTACAAAAGACTTCAATGCACGTACACAAGATCAAAAGGGTATGATTATCCCTGTTGTTATCTCAGTATACGAAGACCGTTCATTCGATTTCGTTACTAAGACACCACCAGCTGCAGTTCTATTGAAGAAAGCTGCTGGCGTTGAAAAGGGCTCTGGCGAACCTAACACAAACAAGGTTGCCACAGTTACTGAAGACCAAGTTCGCGAAATTGCTGAAACCAAGATGAAAGACCTAAACGCTGCTAGTGTTGAATCTGCAATGCGTATGGTTGCTGGTACTGCAAGAAGTATGGGCTTTGAAGTAAAGTAAAAGACTAGATTGAGCAGTTTACAAAGAATGTGAAAGCATTCTTAACAAGTGGGAGGGGAAAACCCCGTAAGACCACAAAGCAAGGAGGAACTTAGCATGGCTAAGCATGGAAAAAAATATACAGAAGCATTAAAACAAGTAGATAAAAGCAAAAGTTATACTGCTGAAGAAGCTGTAGAACTATTAAAGAAAGTTGACTACGCTAAATTCGATGCAACTGTTGAAGTTGCTATCAATTTGGATGTTGATCCTAAACAAGCTGATCAACAAATTCGTGGTGCTATCGTACTACCTAACGGTACAGGTAAAACTCAAAAGGTTATTGTCTTCGCTGAAGGACAACAAGCTAAGGATGCAGAAGCAGCCGGCGCTGATGTCGTTGGTTCAGATGACCTTGTAGAAAAGATTCAAGACGGCTGGTTGGATTTTGACGTTGCTGTTGCTACACCACCTATGATGGCCAAAGTTGGTCGCTTGGGTCGTGTTCTTGGACCTAAAGGTTTGATGCCTAACCCTAAGACAGGTACGGTTACAATGGATGTTACAAAGGCTGTTAATGATATTAAAGCCGGACAAGTTACATACCGTGTAGATCCAAATGGTCTTATCCACGCACCAATCGGAAAGATGTCATTTGATACAAATAAGATTGTAGAAAACTTTAATTCATTCTACGATACAATTGCAAAAGCACGTCCTGCATCATTAAAGGGTAACTATATTGTCAGTGTAAACATGACATCAACATTTGGACCTGGTCTAAAGATCAACGCTTAATAAGTGTTGACTAATTACCAAAATAATGATAAATTATCATAGTTGATTTCTACCGAAGACTCAGGTGATGAAAGTCTTAATATCCTGCCGAGGCCAGAAGATTATTTCACTTAATCTCTGTGTCCTTAGGGCACAGAGATTTTATTTTTTTAGCCGAATTTGTAGAAGATTAACTAAAAAATTGTGGAGGTGAAACGTAATAATGAAGCAAGAAGTATTAGCACAAAAACAAGCAGAAGTAGATGAAATTGCTAAGCAACTTACAGGCGCAAAATCAGTAATCGTTGTTGATTATTTAGGTTTAACAGTTGAACAAGCAACTGAAATGCGTGCTGAATTACGCGAACAAAATGCTACTATGCAAGTTGTTAAGAATACAATCTTGAGACGTGCAGCTGAAAAAGCTGGTGTTGAAGGTCTAGAGAAGTTCTTCGTTGGACCTACAGCTATCGCTTATTCTGAAGAAGATCCTGTTGGACCTGCTAAGATTGCTGCTAAGTTTGCTAAAGATGTTGACGCCGTTGAAATCAAGGGTGGAATCATCGAAGGTAAAGCTGCATCTCTTGACGAAATTCAAGAATTAGCTACATTACCAGACAGAGATGGCATGCTATCAATGTTGGTATCTGTATTACAAGCTCCTGTACGCGACTTTGCTATGGTTGTTAAGGCACTCGCAGACAAAGAAGACGACGGACAAGAAGCTTAATTACATTAACTAAAAAACTCATAATATTTGGAGGATACAATAATGGCTTTAGATACACAAAAGATTATCGATGATTTAAAAAATGCATCAATTCTAGAACTTAACGACCTTGTTAAGGCTATTGAAGAAGAATTTGACGTTAAGGCTGCTGCTCCAGTTGCTGCTGCCGGTGCTGCTGGTGGCGACGCTGCTGCAGAAAAGGACTCATTTGACGTTGAACTTACAGAAGCAGGTCAAGAAAAGGTTAAGGTTATCAAGGAAGTTCGTGGTATCACAGGACTTGGCTTGAAGGACTCAAAGGATCTTGTTGATGGTGCTCCTAAGGTTATCAAGGAAGGCGTTGCTAAGGCTGACGCTGATGACATGAAGGCTAAATTAGAAGCTGTTGGTGCAACAGTTACATTGAAGTAATACACTTTATGTTAAAATTAATCCTCGTAAGAGGATTTTTTTTTATCCAAAAAAGGAAGGATGAAACCTATGGCTAATCAATATTTTGAAAATACTCCTAGTGTGGAGCATGAAGTTAAGAATTTCAATTTTACTTTGCGCAAGCATAATTTAGATTTTATGTCCGATAGTGGGGTTTTTTCTAGACAAACAATCGATTACGGTTCACGAGTATTAATTGAAGCAATTGATTTCCAGAACATTCCTAATGGCAATATTTTAGACGTTGGTTGTGGCTATGGTCCAATCGGCTTGGCACTAGCTAAAGAACAAACTAAACGCAACGTAGCTATGGTTGATGTTAATCTAAGAGCATTAGATTTGGCTAAGAAAAATGCCGATAACAATCAAATTAAAAATGCTGAGATCTTTGAATCAGATACTTATGATAAAGTGTCAGACAAGTATGCATTGATTGTTTCTAATCCACCAGTTCGTGCTGGTAAGAAGGTCGTTAATTCAATTTTAGCCGAATCAAAAGACTATCTGGAACCAAATGGAGAATTGTGGATTGTCTTGCAAAAGAAACAAGGTGCTCCGTCAGCTAAGAAACTAATGGATGAAACTTTTGGCAACGTTGAAGTAGTTACACGTGATAAAGGATATTATATTTTGAAAAGTAAATTGATTTAAATTACTCCCAAATATGGTATATTCAAGTTGGAGGCGTTTACTTATGAAGAAAAAAATCGTAATTGGAATCATTATTTCTGCAATTTCTGCAGGTACAATTTTAACGGTATCATCTGTAATTCATCTTTTAAAGAAGAAGACTGTCCAAAGTGATCGCGAGCAATTAGAAGAATATGTTGATAAATATCTTCACGGTAATGAAAAATTAATGGCTTTTGTCGGTACATTGTCCGATGATCAAGTTCGTGAATTGATTGATATCTTGGAAACTTTGAAAAAAGAACGAGAACAATTAAAAATTAAAGCACCAGCAATTCCCAAATATTTAGAAAAGAAAGTAACTAATTTAATCGGTTAAAAATGATATTTTCAGAAGATAAAATAAATGAATACATGGATTTAGCACTAGAAGAAGCAAAAAAAGCTGAATCAAGAAGAGAAGTTCCGATTGGTTGTATCATCGTCGACAACCAAACTGGAGAAGTGATTGCTAGAGGTTCAAATGAGCGCGAAGAAACCCAAAACGCAATTAAGCATGCGGAAATCATTGCAATTGAAGCGGCTTGTAAAAAAGTTGGCAGTTGGCGTTTGGAACACACGAGTTTATTTGTCACACTAGAACCTTGTCCAATGTGTGCTGGTGCTATCATCAACAGTCGTATCGAAGAAGTTATTTATGGTGCCAAAGATCCAAAAGCTGGGTCAGTCGGTTCTATCAATAATTTGTTGGCTGAGACCCGTTACAATCACCAACCAGAAGTGTTGAGTGGGGTAAAAGACCAAGAGGCAGCTGATTTACTTCGCAATTTCTTTCGAGAAATTCGTCGCAAAAAGTAGAAAAAATTTGTGATTTATAGTATCATAGTTATTGCCGTAAGGCCTTAGGGCAATGGTGCTCTTGTGAATCGTGTCAGGTTCGGAAGAAAGCAGCACTAAGTAAGGTGTACCATGTGCCTTTTGTTATGTATATTAGCCTCCTAATCTATTCCGGATTAGGAGTTTTTTTGTGTTAAAATTTACATATCAGACTTTTTGAAGGAGAAAAAATGGCATATCAAGCACTTTATCGAGTTTGGCGTCCCCAAACTTTTTCTGACGTAATTGGCCAAGATGTCATTACTCAGACCTTGAGAAATGCGGTGGCTAGCAATATGACTAGTCATGCGTATTTATTCAGTGGGCCACGTGGTACTGGGAAGACATCCTGTGCAAAGATTTTGGCTAAGGCAGTCAATTGTCTTAACCCTCAAGATGGTGAACCTTGTAATGAATGTGAAATTTGTTTAGCAGCCAATGAGAACCGTTTAAATGACGTAATTGAGATTGATGCTGCTTCAAACAATGGTGTTGAAGAGATCCGTGACATTCGTGACAAAGTTAAATATGCTCCAACTGAAGCCAAATATAAAGTTTATATCATTGATGAAGTTCATATGCTTTCTCAAGGTGCATTCAATGCCTTACTGAAAACATTAGAAGAACCACCAGCAAATGTGATGTTTATTTTGGCAACAACTGAACCACAAAAGATTCCTGCAACAATTATTTCTAGAACACAAAGTTTTAATTTTAGAAGAATTTCTAAACAAGATATTCTGAAACGAATGATTTTTATTTTAAATGATAAGAATATTAAGTATGATGAAGAAGGCCTTGATATTATTGCCGCTTCTGCTGAAGGTGGAATGCGTGATGCTCTCAGTATTTTGGATCAAGCTTTGTCATATGGTGATGATGAATTAACTCTTAAGAACGCTCAAGAAGTAACTGGTGCTTTGAGTAATGAGCAGATTGTTTCTTATATGACGGCTATTGCTGAAAATAAGCCAGCACAAGCTTTGACGAGTTTGTATCAAATCTTAGAGAGTGGCCGTTCAGCTTTGCGTTTTACAGAAATGATTATTCGAGTTTGCCGTAATTTGATTTTGTATAATTCTAATTCAGATTTGTCTAAGCAGATGGATAGTTCAGTTATGACTAAAGAGTTGTTGGCAATTGCGGATAAATTTGATAATAAACGCTTGTTTTATATCGTTGATCAAGTCAGTGCGACCCAAAAGAATCTCAAGAATTCTAATCAAACAGATATTTATATGGAAATTTTAACGGTTAAGATTTCAGAACCTCAAGTTGCTTCAAGCGTAGAACCGGTGGAGAACGATTCGGTTGATAATGAAGTTATTGATAAATTACGAGATGAAGTTTCTCATTTACAAAATGAAGTTAAGGATTTATCTAATGGCACACCAGTAACAAAGAGTAGCTCAAAACCTAAGCCACATCACCGGGCCAACAATAATACTCGTTTGAATAAGACCGCAATTTATAAGGTTCTCGGCAATGCTACCAAGAATGATTTGGTTGCAGCTAGAGACATGTGGCCAGAACTAATGAGTATGCTTTCAATTTCACAACGTGCTATGATGAGAGTCGCACAACCAGTTGCTGCATCTTCAGAAGGCATCGTCGTCGCATTTGATTACGCTATGTGGTTCGAACAAGTTCAAGATGATAGTGACTTTTTGCAATCTTTGACCGACAATGCTAGTAAGTTGTTGAAAAAAGATTGTCAAATAGTTCTCGTGCCTAAGGTCGACTGGCCTAAAATAAGAAAAGAATATATTGATAATAATATTGATTCAACCAAGAAAAACACGGTAAAATCTAATAAAGAAACTAAGAAAACTGATCCCACCGTTGATGAAGCTTTAAAATTATTTGGTGACGATATAGTTGATGTAAAAAATGACTAGGAGGAATTATTATGAGTAAAGGAATGCCAAATATGGGTGGAATGGGTGGCAATATGGCCAATATCATGCGCCAAGCCCAAAAGATGCAAAAAGAAGTTCAAGCAACAACTGAAGAACTTAACAAGACAGAATATACTGGTAAATCAGTCGATGATTTTGTTGTCGTTAAAGTAACTGGTGATAAGAAGATTGCTGATATGACAATTAGTGACAAGATTATTGATCCTGATGATCCAGATACATTGCAAGATATGTTGATCGATGCTTTGAACAATGCTTTCAAGGCCGTTGATGATGACAAACAAGCCAAATTAGGTAAATACACAAACGGGTTGATGTAATGAAATATCCAGAACCAATTTCGAAATTAATCGATAGTTATATGATGTTACCGGGTATTGGTCGCAAGACTGCTACTCGAATGGCATTTTTCACACTTGGTATGGACAAAGATCAAGTGCAAGAATTTGCTAATAATTTAATTTCCGCTAAAACGGATTTGAAGAAATGTAAAATCTGTGGAAATATTACCACTGAGGATATTTGTCCAATTTGTAGTGATAAGAGTCGTGATCAATCTACTATTTTGGTCGTTGAGCAAGCTAAAGATATTATGTCTTTAGACGATATGAACGGCTATAATGGTTTGTATCACGTACTAGGAGGGGTCTTATCGCCAGTCGATGGAGTTGGCCCAGAAGATTTGAATATTAAGATGTTGCTAAATCGTTTGAAACAAAATCAAAGTGTTAAAGAATTGATTATCGCAACAAACGCTACACCAGAAGGGGAAGCAACCGCTCAATATTTAGCCAAATTAGTTAAGCCAGCAGGAATAAAAGTAACTAGACTGGCACATGGTTTAGCAGTCGGATCAGATATTGAATATGCTGATGAAATGACGTTAAAGAGTGCTGTTCTAGGACGCAGGGAGATTTAACATGTTTGGTAGAAAAAAAGTATCCGTCCAAAAGATGGAAAATGATCGCCTCTTAGATAATATTCACCAGATTCAACAACGAATCGGGAATACCCAAAGAATGATTAATAATTCAGTGGATGTAGACGATACGACTAGGATCCATCTGAAATTAGATCAGTTAAAGTATCAATTTTTGTATCTAGAAGCTAGAAGAAGAAAGGCTCAAGCTAAAAATACGACCAATATTATTTTTGGCGAAGAAGATACTTTCTTGAAGCAACCTAGTCGAGCTGAAAAGCACTGGTAGTAGTGTTTTTAATTGCCGTCCTCCATAGCAAAGAAAATTTGGCTGGAATGCACTCTGCCTTGTCAAGTTT
>OMJG01000667.1_pt1 | contig 24174 bp, 25 predicted proteins | sample 1646431 | NCBI WGS metagenome assembly OMJG01 (sample SAMN03771674, study PRJEB25209) | food metagenome | isolation source: Cotija cheese | place: Mexico:Jalisco,Michoacan | collected 2011-12-12
ACGCCCATCTGCGGGTACGTGCCGGCCAAGCCACGCTTGTGTGGTGCGGAGTGCTCCACGGCCATCAGTGCGGCACCGCCCCACTCACCGCCGGCGCACAGGCCCTGGATAAGACGAAGCACCAGCAGGATAATCGGTGCTGCGACACCAATCTGCGCGTAGGTGGGCAGCAAACCAATCATGGTTGTGCACACGCCCATACCAATCAGCGTTGCTACAAGCACCGAACGACGCCCGAAGCGATCGCCCAAGTGACCCGCCAAGAAAGCGCCGAGCGGGCGGAACAGGAAGCTAATGCCAATAGTTGCCAACGACAACATGAGTCCGAACTCCGAACCGAGCGGCTCAAACATCAAGGTGGAAAACACCATACCCGCTGCCTGCGCGTAGATAAAGAAGTCGTAGTACTCGATTGTGGTTCCGGCAATCGTCGCAAAAGCTACGCGACGGTCCTTCGCCTTGGTATTAGCGGCCATGAGATTCTCCAATTACTAACCTGCGTCTGAATAAAGAAAGGCACTGCACAGTAGGTGTTTCTCCTGCGCAGTTGCTCTCCGATATTCAAACACAGAATCTTCAAATCCAAGCCCCCGGATTTCGTTTGGCGAGACTGGCGAATTTTTCCGAAGATTTTTGGTGATTCGCCCGCCTTGGACGACATGCCCCTCTTCTAGCGAGAATGCCCGAAAATCGCCTGACGTGGAAGTCTTCCAAAAATTAATGGTATTACCATTGCGCGTGAATATTAATTTCGGAATCTAGACCGCTTGGTACGCAAGAACGCGCCTATGAGCCCAATTCATGACTGTGCGACAGTGTTTCAAAATCGAAGCTCTCGGTAGTTTTATAAAGTTCATATGTCATATCTACTTCAGATAGGACAATTACTTCACAATGACGGACTTCTTTCTTGTCGATCCCATCAAGTAGTTGCTCCTCGACTACTTCTGCGAAAGATCTCCACAATTCATCGAGCAATTCAGCATTAGACTCCAAATTTTCCAATATCTGCTTACATACTTGATCTAAAGTTAGATTTGAGCTTTCCCCCGCAGTTCGTGCCCCCGTACAATGATCACCATTTGACTTCCAAAGTGGATCTAAATCCTCTGAGGGCGGCATCAAGTCCTGTTCGACCAGAAGATAGATTTCCATTTTGCGTCCCGGATTTTCCCATTGATCCGCGGCCACCCGAATATCCGTGATTAAATCTAAGACCTTTCCGAAATTTCCGGATTTTCCCGATGAACCCCAAACCTTTTTCTTAAACTTGTCAAACCCCGGAACTACTTCATCGGGAAGTGGGAAGCGGCCGTAAGCTCGCATGATTTTCGCAGAAACTTCCCGTGCTGGTTTATCACTCGGCCCGCCTGGCACACTTGCGATGATAGGAAGATCTTCAAGCCAAACCTTTGGTACGGAAGTCACCATCTCGAGGTCTGCAACACGCTTAGTACCACAGCTGTCTTCCAGAAGTAAATGTAAGGGTCTTCGTCCTTTCGCTGCGTTTTTCACAAAGTCATTCTTGGGATTGTGAAGAATCGGAGCAACCAAGCAAAATTGCTTAGAAGGCTGAACCACGTCACACGTCTGACTAACTATTGCCACTCCACTTGGGGTGGGCAGTTTCTTGAAATCTCCAATAGTAACCTCGGGAAAATACAATTTCGGCAGATCCACAACATCTCCCTGTCGAATATTGCGACAGTTCTGGGCCACCAGTCGTTGGTCGTTACTCATAGCTGCAGCTGATCCCGTGGGCTAATTGCCGCTACTTGGAGAGTCACATTCTTTTTGGCGCCAGCGCGCAATTGTTGAAAGATACTTCCCTCTGCTCGTGCAGCGAGGAGCTGAAGTCGTCGCTCCCCGGGGGTCTCACCGGAAAGGGATTGCACCGTAGACAATATCCGTGCGGCATGCTCCTCGTGATGTGAAGCCATTGACCTGCCATTCATCCAGTTGTGAATAGATCTCCGAGACACACCAAACAACCGTCCAATTTGGTCAATTGTCAAACCGGAGAGTTCCCTAATCTCTGTGATTTGGGAGGCAGGTGTAGAAAGATTGAGAGCTGCAGCTTGCCCTGCAGCTTCGTTCCCGCCAGCAACCGATTGTGACGGTTCCAGCCCGTTCCAAAGACTATTGAACCCAGCAGTTACCGTGGAATAAGTGCCTAAGCGTGGGAGACCAAACGAGGACGTCTCAAAGAATTCATAAACTAAAGCTAAGTTCTCTGCATGTGAATTTTGAAATTCCATGCGCACCCCAGCCTGGGTAGCCATTTTAATCCCCTCCAAATTTCTCTAAAAACTCATCTTTCGTTGCGAACTTAAAGAAGTCATAATTCAAATCTGCGAGCTCACCGACGAGTTCAAGTGTCTCAGCAATGTCGAATGGTCTTTGCCTAGCCATATACGAATCTAGATCTAGTATCCAGGATTTTTCAGCATGCGGCTGAATCGCAGGATCAACTGTTTGCTGCGGCGGAAGAATACCTGATCGCGCTTGAAGCACAGCATCTCCCACTGATACGACTAGCTGATTCTGACTAGAATGCATCTGTGCGGAGTCGGTCGCAAACCGAGAGGCTGCAAATCCCAAGACCTGTTCGTCAACAAACCTTGAAAGATCTTCAAAAAGCTCAGGGTCTGCGGCCTGATTTACATGACGAAGACCTACACGCTCCAACGCCGAGATGTTCAAAATTTCATTTAGTTGCTTGAGAATAACCTCCAGCCTCGAACTGAAATCTGAATAGCTTGAGTAAGCGGTTCGATAAAAGGAAAGAAAACGTCGACCTAAAACAACGCTCCATTCATTATCAGCTGACCGCCATTGATAAATCTTCTCTTCCTCACCGCGGACCGGGCCTGTTGCTGTCAAAATAATGTTGTTCTGCGAATGTTCTTCAAATACTGGGTATGCCTCAATTGCCTGCCCAAATCGCTTCGCAACATCACTAAGATCAGATGGATGATTTACCAATTCCGGCCAAGCCACTTGACACAACACCAATTTGATCGGAGATCTCGTCAGCCGGACTTTCCTGGAATCATTTCCAGTGAATGGGCGTAACTTGTTTCTTGCGGACATACTTCACACTGTACTTCACAGCGCGTCCGAGAGAAACCGAAGCCCAAATTCGATGCCAAATCGATACTGTTTGAGATCAAACTAGATCTTAGAAACCTCAAACTGCAAGCGTGGGTGGGCAAAGAATTCTTGGGATTCGATGAGTTGCAGTTCCTCGGTGCCGGCTTCGAAGGTGGTTTGTAGAAGGTCGAAGACGGAGGAGGCCGTGCGGGCAAGGGCGACGGAGGCGTCCTTGGTTTCGGTGTAGTGACCGGCAAAGAGCGCGGTGGTGACATCACCGGAGCCGTTGCGCTTGAATGGCAGGTGCGGGGTCTTCACAATGTAGACATCGTCGCCGTCGGCGGCAATCATTTCAATGCTGCCCTCTTCGGTTTCAGGGCGCTGCACGGAAGTGACCAGCACGATGCGTGGGCCCATGGCCTGTGCGGCCTTGATGGCGTCGAGGGTTTCTTCCAGGGTGCCCACCTTTTTACCGGTGAGGAAGCCCAGTTCAAACTGGTTTGGGGAGATGATGTCCGCGACTGGCACGACCTTGTCGCGCAAAAGTGGTGGAATTTCATCGGAGACGAAGCAGCCCGACTTCTCATTGCCCATCACAGGATCGCATGCGTATAGCGCATCAGGGTTGACTTCCTTGATGCGGGTGACCGCATCCACGATCGCGCCGGCGATGTCCGGGCCGCCCTGGTAGCCGGAGACGATGGTGTTGATCTTTTCAAAAGCACCGCGGCGGCCAATGCCGTCGATGATGCTGGTGACATCTTCAGCAGATACCAGCGGGCCTCCCCAATCGCCGTAACCTGTGTGATTGGAGAAATTGACGGTGTGCACTGGCCACACCTCATGGCCGATACGCTGCAGCGGGAAGACAGCTGCAGAGTTACCGACATGGCCAAATGAAACGTGCGACTGGATCGACAGGATATTCATGCCCATCATGTTACTCCCGCCACCTTTCATCCTAGAAACTAGCGTGGAGTTTTCATTCTTGCTGAACTAGCTCAAGCTAGTTGAAGTCGGTATCAATCTGCTCGTCCAGGGTTTCGCGGTCGGCTGCCGATGGAAAGGCCTTCGGCCCCGAAGGCTTTGGCTGGAAGGTCAGCCCGCGCTTGGCCAAGGAGTCATACCAGTCCGCGAGTAGTTCATTTTGAAGTGCGAACATCTCTTGTTCCTCGGCCGGGGTGCCGTGGTCATAACCCAGCAGATGCAAGCAACCATGGGTGGTTAGCAGCGCCAGCTCATGTGAAAGCGAGTGACCGGCAGCCTGTGCTTGGCGCTCCGCGAAAGCCGGGCACAGCACAATATCGCCCAGCATCGCAGGACCAGCTTCCGGAGAATCCGGACGTGGGCTCATCGCACCGGGGGTCAGCTCATCCATCGGGAAGCTCATCACATCAGTTGGACCTTCCAGATCCATCCAGCGCACGTGTAGTTCCTCAATGGTCTCTAGATCCACACACGTCATGGTCAGCTCCACATCGGGGCTGACATCCATCGCGCCTAGGGCGAAGGAGGCGACGTCAATGAGCATTTCCTCATTGACACCGTCGAAACCGGACTCGTTGAAAAATTCGATGCTCATTAATTCATGTCCTTCGCTTGAGCGTCATAAGTGTCATAAGCGCTGACAATCCGGCCCACCAGCTGATGGCGCACAACGTCGCTGGCGCGCAGGTCCGCAAAATGCACGTCCTCAATATTGTTCAAGATGTTACGCACCAGGCGCAGGCCAGACACCTGCCCGCTTGGCAGGTCGACCTGGGAGATATCACCGGTGACCACAATCTTGGAACCAAAACCCAGACGGGTCAAAAACATCTTCATCTGCGCCGCGGTGGTGTTTTGTGCCTCGTCCAAGATGACGAATGCGTCATTCAAGGTCCGGCCACGCATATACGCCAGCGGTGCTACCTCAATAATGCCGGCGTCCATGAGCTTAGGAATCATTTCTGCTTCCATCATGTCGCGCAAGGCGTCATACAGCGGGCGCAGATAAGGGTCAATCTTGTCATTCAAGGTGCCCGGCAAAAAGCCCAGCTTCTCCCCCGCCTCAACGGCAGGACGAGTCAAAATAATTCGGCTGACCTGCTTGTTCTGCAGTGCCTGCACTGCCTTTGCCACCGCCAGATAGGTCTTACCGGTACCGGCGGGACCAATGCCAAAGACAATGGTGTTGTCATCAATCGCCTGCACATACTCGGTTTGGCCCACGGTCTTTGGGCGCACGCGCTTGCCGCGACGGGACACAATATCTGCCGCCAGGGCCTGGGAAACTGTCTCCGGGGCGTCCACGGCAATCATGTCAATGGTGTGCTTGACCGTATCCGGGGTCACCGCATGTCCGCGGCGCGCTATGGCTTCGAGTTCTTCCAAAGCCTTCTTTGCGCGCGCTACTTCAAAGTCCGGTCCGGTAACCGTGACGGTGTTGCCACGGGCAAACAGGTCCGCGTCCAAGAGGTTGTTGAGCACGCGAAGGTTGTCATCAGCCGGTCCCAGCACAGAGCTGGTGTAGGCAGAGTCCACGTCAAACTTCTTTGTAATGATAGCCACGTTGTTCAATCTACCAGCGCTCCTTACCATCGATTTGTGCGTACCCCGATGGCGGCCAAAGCCACCATGCCTGCCGATGCCGTCCGCAGAACCTCTGGACCTAACTTCACCGGGTGAGCGCCGGCTGCTTTCAGTGCGTCGAGTTCATCTGCACCGATGCCACCTTCAGGACCAATGAGCAGAACCACATCCGCCTGTGAAGTTGGCTCATCATGAACCAACTTCACGGACTTGATGGAGTCCATCGCGCCTTCATGCAGGACATAAATAAGCGGAGTACTGTCGAATTTCTCTGATTGTTGCAGGTAATGCACCAGCTGCGGGGTGGTCAGCGGGCCGGAAACATGTGGGATGCGGGTGCGGCGGGATTGCTTGGCGGCGGATTCCGCCTGCGCTTGCCACTTCTGCAGCGCCTTGGGTGCTTTCTTGGCGTCCCACTTAGCGATGCACCTGTCGGACTGCCACGCTATGAACTCATCGGCACCGGCCTGAGTGGCCAGGTCAATGGCAAGTTCGGAGCGCTCTGACTTCGGAATCGCTTGCACCACTGTCACCCGCGGATTCGGAGCCGGGGTTTGTCCCACAGTATCCACGCGGACAATCAGTTCATCTTTGCCGGCGGTCTCCTGCACAGTCGCTTCGACGTACAGCCCCTCATGCTCCCGGAAATATGCCTCAGCGTTTTCCCCTGGGGAGTGAATCAGCAGGACTTGCTCGCCCGGCGCGGTGCGCTTGACGGTCACCGCGTGCCGGCCTTCGGGGCCGGTTAAGGAGATTACATCGCCTGCGGCTACGCCGGCAAGGTTCGGGTGTAGAAACGCAGGCAAAGACATAGGTTAACTCCTCGCTTCACTCGTCGTTAACGGCGGAATTTATCACGGAGGCGGTCGAAGAAGCCTTCGCCGTCGTTGTCATCGGCAGACTGCACCTTGGTGGCTTCTTCGCGCTTGTCGCGGATCTGCTCCAGCATTTCCTTGGTCTTCTTGTCCAAGTTGGTGGGAACCACAACATCGACGTGTGCATAAAGCTTGCCGTGGCCATCGGTGCGCAGGCGTGGCATGCCCTTGCCGTCGAGCTCGATGGCTTCACCTGGCTGGGTGCCTGGCTCGATATCGATGTCGAAGGTTTCGCCGTCGAGGTGCTCGATGGGGAATGAGGTACCAAGGGCGGCGTCGACCATCGGCACGCGTACGGAGACGTGCAAGTCATCGGCGTCGCGTTCAAAGACGGGGTGCTTTTGGGTGTGCACCTCAACATAGAGGTCACCGGCTGGGCCACCACCGTGACCAACTTCGCCCTGGTCTGCCATGCGGATGCGCATACCATCACCAATACCCGCTGGGATATTGACCGTCAGATCGCGGCGCTTCTTTACACGGCCATCGCCGCCACAGTGGTTACAAGGATCGGTGATAACTTCACCGAAGCCTTGACACTGTGGACAAGGACGGGACGTCATCACATTGCCAAGGAAAGAGCGCTGTACTTCCTGAATTTCACCGGCGCCACCACAGCCAGTACAGGTCACTGGTTTCGCCTTGGATGCGGAACCGGAACCGGAGCAACGGTCACACAACACCGCGGTATCCACGGTGACGGTCTTGCGCATACCGGCGTACGCCTCTTCCAGCGTAATGCCGGTGCGCAGCAGCGCATCATTGCCCGGCTGCACACGGGAGCGTGGGCCACGGCCCTGGCCGCCGCCGGCGCCGCCGAAGAACTCAGCGAAGATATCGCCCAGGCCACCACCGCCGAAGCCACCACCAAAGCCGCCGGCGCCACCGCCGCCCTGCTGCTCCATTGGGTCAGATCCCATGTCAACTACGCGGCGCTTCTGCGGATCCAGAAGAACTTCCTGCGCTAATGAAGCTTCACGGAACTTCTCCGCTGCTTCTTCATCGCCGGGATTAACATCTGGGTGGTACTTGCGCGCCAGTTTGCGGTAAGCCTTCTTAATTTCCTGTTCGGAAGCGTTAGATTCCACGCCTAAGATGCCGTAGTAGTCACGAGCCATGGGGAGATTAAATTCCTTTTCGTTGTAATCAATTCGGTCTAGCTATTCTGCATTTACTCATGTCCGAGGATATCGCTGACATAGTGTGCAACGGCGGAGACCCGGGACATTGTTCCTGAATAGTCCATGAATGTGGGGCCCACCACGCCGAGACCACCAAGAATTTCACCTTCGGTGCCATAAGCGGTGGTGACCACGGAGGCTTGGCGCAGCTGATCATCATCATGTTCTTCACCAATAACCACGGAGATGTTGCCCACCTCAGGCACACGCGTGAGCAGATTGAGCACCACGACTTGCTCTTCGAGTGCTTCCAAGATCCCGGACAGGTCAATGCCGCGACCTGGGAAAGAGTTGCGCGTCAGGTTTGGGGTGCCGGCCAGAAGGTAGCGCTCTGCTGGATATTCCACCAGGGTCTCTACCAATACTGTCGCGGCATTACGAAGGTGCGGGCGGATATCCAGCGGTGCAGATTCCTCAAGCTCACTGAGATGCGCGGTTGCCGCAGACAGTGTCTTGCCCGCTAAAGCGTCATTGATAATGTCGCGCAGGCGCAGAACATCTTCGGGTTCAATGACTGCATCAAGTTCCACGTTGCGTTGTTCCACGCGTCCGGTATCAGTAATAACCACCAGCAGCAGACGCACAGGCGACAGTGCTACTACTTCACAGTGCTTGACGGTGGACACCCGTAGATTTGGCATCTGCACCACTGCGGCGGAGTTGGTTACTTGCGCCAGCATGCGCGCTGCCCGATGCAACACGTCTTGCAAGTCCACGCCACCTTCGAGGAAGGTCAGCATAGCTTTGCGCTCAGGCCGCGACAGTGGCTTGAGATCATGAAGTGAATCCACAAAGACGCGGTAGCCCTTTTCCGTGGGGATGCGCCCGGATGATGCATGCGGTTGGGTAATGAGTCCTTCAGATTCCAGCACCGCCATGTCATTGCGGATAGTCGCTGAAGAAACCCCTAATTGGTAGCGCTCTAGCAGCGCCTTGGAACCAACAGGTTCCTGCGAGGAGATAAAGCCTGCAACGATAGCGCGCAGGACCTCTTTACGCCTGGCGTCTGTGATACTCGACATTTAGCACTCGCCTCCTTCGAATGCTAAATCTTACCCCACCACCATATCGCTTGCGAACTTCCAAGTTCCCCAGAGCTAAAACAACTTTTAGTTGTCTTTAGCTCTAGCTCTCTTCAGCTAAGAGCAGGTCGGTAATGATGCCATCGGCAAGCAAGCGGCCGGAGCGGGTGACGTGCAAGCTGGTGTCATCGGCGAGCAAACCGCGATCAATGAACCCATCGATCATCGGCTGTGCCTTATCAGAGAGCAAGGTGCGGTCAATGCCTTCGCGCAGGCGCAGGCCAAGCATGATCTTTTCCATGTGGTGCTCGGAATCGGTCAACGTTTCTGTATCCGCGATGGGCAGCTCATCCGCGCCCACCATGTTGATGTAGCGGCCCGGCAGCTTCACGTTGTAGAAACGCTGATCACCTAAGTGCGAGTGCGCACCGGGGCCGGCGCCCCACCAATCGTGATCGCGCCAATAGATCATGTTGTGGCGGCACTCCCCGCCTTCCTTCGCCCAGTTGGACACCTCATACCAGCCAAAACCGGCGTTATCGAGGGTGTCCGCGATGATGTCATAACGCCTAGCCATGGTGTCCTGGTCCGGCATGGGAAGCTCACCCTTTTTCACCTTGCGCGCCATGCGCGTGCCGTCTTCAACAATGAGCGAATAGGCGCTGATGTGGTCCACCCCAGTCTCTAATGCCAAGTCCAAGGTACGGCGGACATCATCATCTGTCTCCGTCGGCGTTGCATAAATCATGTCCAAGTTGACGTGCTCAAAGCCCGCCGCCTTGGCTTCTTTGGCCGCCGCGAAAGGACGGCCCGGGGTGTGCGCGCGCTCCAAGACCTGCAAGACATGGGAGGCCGCGGACTGCATCCCCAGGCTCACACGGGTAAACCCAGCGTCCTTGATTTGAGCGAAGAATTCCGGCGAGGTGGACTCCGGATTGGACTCCGTGGTGACTTCCGCGCCTTCCGAAATCCCGAAGGTATTGCGCGCGGCATTAAGAACGCGGGTTAGTCCTTCCCCACCCAATAAGGAGGGGGTGCCGCCGCCGACGAAGATGGTGTCAGCGGGACGATTTACTTTCGCGGCCGCCAGTTCTAATTCACGTTCAAGTGCGTCTAAGTATGGGCCTGTGAGATCACGCGGGCTTCCCAGCTCACCGGGGGTATAAGTGTTGAAATCACAATAGCCGCAGCGCGTTGCGCAAAACGGCACATGGATATAAAGCCCAAACGTGTCCTTCATGGCCATTACACTAACGGTTATCACGAAATCCGTGTAATCTTGTCACATCATTTACTTAATGATATGAACGCTTTACTCAACCAAAGAAAGGCACCCGCTGGTGGAACCTCCGAGTCGATGTCCCCGCTACCAAAATCCTAGGTGGTGGGGATCACTATGATGACCGCAATTTTTATGATTCTCGCAGGCATCGTAGTTATTGGCCTGATCATCGTTGCAAACGCCTTCTTCGTAGCGCAAGAATTTGCCTACATGTCGGTCGACCGCGCCCAGCTTCGAAACCTGGCAGCTAGCGGCGACAATCGCGCGCAACGTGCACTTAATATTACTCAAAAAACATCCTTCATGCTCTCTGGCGCACAGCTGGGCATCACGGTGACAGGCCTGCTCATTGGCTATGTCGCTGAGCCCCTCGTTGGCCAGGGACTCGGCATTTTGCTGGGTGGCGTTGGCATTCCAACCGCCGTTTCGGTTGGTGTTGGTACTGTCCTGGCGCTGGTGGCGTCCACGATTGCCACAATGTTGTTCGCGGAGCTGTTCCCGAAGAACTACACCATTGCCGCGCCAATGAAGTCCGCACTGTGGCTGGCAACCCCATCCATTGTCTTCCTCAAGATTTTCGGACCACTGGTCCACTTCTTCGAGTACTCTTCCAACGCCATCTTGAGACTGTTCAAGATTGAGCCTCTAGAAGATGTGGATTCTTCTGCCACCTCGGGTGACCTGGAATCCATCATGGATAATTCCCGCGAATCTGGCGATTTGGATGATGACACCTACTTGGTGCTCGACCGTCTGCTGCACTTCCCTCACGATGATGTGGACCACGCGATGGTTCCACGTTCGCGTACTGACGTTGTGGATCCAGAGACCACCGTCGCTGAGGTGCGTGAGCTGATGTCCACTAATCACACCCGCTACCCAGTCATTGATGATGAGCACAACCCGGTGGGCATTGTGCATCTTTTTGATGTCCTGACGTGGCAAGGTGACCAGCAGGCGCCCGTGACCGAAGTGATGAAGGAATCCGTCGTGGTTCCGGAGCTGATGTCTTTGCCAACGCTGGTGGAAGAACTCCAGCAGGCCGATGAAAAGATGGCCTGTGTCATTGATGAATACGGCGGATTCGTGGGCATTGTTACCCTCGAGGACCTCGCTGAGGAAATCTTGGGCGATATCACCGATGAGCACGACGTCAAAGAGACCGAAGAGATCACTGAGCAAGACGACACACACTGGCTTGTCGATGGTGACACGCCGCTGGATGAGATCGAGCGCGCCATTGGCCATGACTTGCCCGAAGGTGATTTTGAAACCATCGCTGGTCTGCTCATCGCGCACACCGGGTCATTGGTGGTCGAAGGTGAAACCCACACCATTGACTTGGAAGCAGAGCCCGAAGACTGGGTGGAAGATGACGCCCCAACCCGTCACCTGAAGGTGCACGTTGAGGAAGTTGACCGCCACGTTCCTTCTGTTCTGGCCATTGAGTTGGTTGAGGAAGTCGCGAATGATGATGACGGCAAGGACGCTGATGACGCCCCAGTCTCTGAATCTAGCGATGAAGGGCAGGTGCGCTAATGGATAGCTGGATTGTGAATCTGATTGTCACCATCGTGGTGATTATCCTGTCTGCTTTCTTTGTCATCATTGAGTTTTCTTTGATGAGTGCGCGTCGCAACCGTCTGGAAGAAACCGCTGAGACTTCTCGCGCATCACGCGCTGGTCTGCGCTCTCTCAATGAGTTGACCATCATGTTGGCCGGTGCCCAGCTGGGCATTACCGCCGCTACCTTCATTTTGGGTGCGGTGACCAAGCCGTGGGTTCACCACTTGTTGATGGTTCCGTTGGAGGCCGTGGGTCTGCCTTTGGGCATCGCCGATGTTGTTTCCTTCATCGTCGCCCTGTTCATCGTGACCTTCTTGCACCTGGTCATCGGTGAGATGGCTCCGAAGTCCTGGGCGATTACCCACCCTGAAACCGCACTGGGCATGATCGCAATTCCGGCCCGTGGCTTCATCTGGTTGTTCCGCCCACTGCTGGTGTGGATCAACAACATGGCAAACGCCATGGTCCGCCGCACTGGTGAAACCCCAGTTGACCGCGCTGGCGCTGCTGGCTATGACGTGGATACGCTGCGCACTCTGGTAGAACACTCCCGTGAGACCGGCACCTTGGATGAGTCCTCGGCGTCGCAGATCACCGGCGTGATTGAGCTGGAAACCTCCACCGTCGGCGAGTTCGCTCGCCTCCACGGTTCAGAGATTGTGCCATTGCCTTCCGATGCCACGGTTGCCGAACTACAGTCCCTGTGCATTTCCAAGAACATCATGCGTGCGTTGATCTACACCAAGAATTCACGCATGCCGCAGGTTGTGCACGTTCGTGACACCCTGTTGGCGCAACCTGATGAGCCAGCTCTGCAATTCTCCCGCCCAGCGTTGACCGTTGCCGGTTCTACTACCGTGCAGCACACGCTTGACCACATGCGTGCTCGTAATGAGCAGATGATCATCGTGGGCAAGTCCAACAACAAGCCTGGCGCCCAAGCCGTCTGGATCTTGACGTGGAACAACATCATGAACCAGCTGTGGCCACAAATTACGGAGGAGTTGGACAAGGTTCCTACTCTCCCACCAGAAGAGCGCGCGGCCTTCCGCCGCCCGCAAGCACCTGGTGAAGAAAGCTAGGACTTAGCTCAAGCATTGTTCAGTGTGGCTACTCGGATTTAGATTTCCGGGTAGCCACATTTTTGATCACTGCATCGAGTACCAAGAATGCCACGAGGCTGATTCCGAACATTGGCGCCATGACACTGTACGCCAGCAGGAACACGATTGTGCCGGCCAGCAGCCCGGGCCGGGTGCGCCGCCACTGCGCCGCTGCCAGAAAGCGCCGACGCTTCCACCACACGCGGTAGCCCAAGAGAATAACGACAAGCAGCCCCAGCGCGATCACGCCCAGAACTAGCTGGTTAATCCACCCGAACAGCGTGCCCATGTGCAGCTGAATCAGCCAGGCGGAAAGCTTGGCTGCCAATGGCCAGTCGGCGTGGTCCACGCGGTCCACAATCTCCCCGGTCTCACCATCCACAGCAATCCCGTCATTGCTCAACTTCCACTCTTCGCGCATATCAGTCACAGTCCACGCCGCACCTTTTTCCGCGGGCGGCACAATCTCAATGATGCCGCTCAGCCCCGCCACACGTGCGGTGGCAGCAGCAGTATCGATGCTTTCTTGAGACGACACTTCCCTCCCTGAGATTCGTGGCCGTGATGCGCGTGCTCGTCGGTGTTCACGCTTGGTTGAGTCCAGTCCAACTCAGCACGCAGGTTGGCAATATTGCCGCCGGCCATAGATGACCACGTCAAGCCAGTAACGGTGAGGAAAAGGAAGCCCGGCAGCAGCCAGATGCCAAGCGCACTATGCAGACTGCGCTTCTTCTTTCGTTTCGCCCACCACAGCCAGCCACCGGCGAGCGCGAGGATGCCCAGCCAGGAGGCCGCAACCTCAGAGTAGATGCGTCCCGGTTCTCCCAACCACAGCTGGCGGTGGCCTTCAGAAATCCAGGTGCGCAGCGGCAGCGCGCGGGAAGAGCCGTACTGCACCAGGTCACCGGTGACTTCCAGAGCGGGATCATCGAATAGCACGCGCGTGGTCTTCGCTGGGTCTTCAAAGCTTTCCACCGCTGCAAGTTACAGGTCCGGGTGAACTGCCTGCGCCGCCTCTATTTGTTCTTCGAGCGGCTGCGCGGCTTCCGTGGAGCTCGCGGTAATGGCATCGCGATAAACAAAGTTCTCAAGGCTCGGCGCGAACGTGTAGAGAAATCCCGACAGCGCCGCAATCACCAGCAGCGGCGCCACGAATACGCCGGCCACAGAATGCAACCGATAGATAACGCCATAGGCGCCACCTGACTTCTTTGTTGGTGTAGAAATATTCACGCCTAATGAGTCTCAGCGCAATGCCTATAAGTTCCGCACTTATTTGGCGTGTTCGCCCCTTTTTAGCCCCTGAGAGAGTTCCGAAAATTTCGCAAAATCACGAAATTTTTAGTTAATCGGCAAAAGCGAAAGCTCCGACTTGTGTTCTTTTAAAGCGCAGACGATAGAAATTGTCGAAGGAACCGACCAGCAAAATCAAGCACGGTTTGCCACCCAGAAAGGCTACTCCACAATCACCCCAGAAGCCGCCAGAATCCCCAAAACGCTGTCGAACTAGTACTGTGCCACTCAATTAGTGCATACATGACAACTTGTCCGAACGCTCTAGTAATCTATTCTCCTATGATGCGCGTTTGGCCAACAGTCGATGTACTTAAAACTCTCTACAAAGCAGACATGCTTTCTGCTCGAACAAAATCTGAATATGAAGCCGCTCGAAGAGTCTCCGACTTCGAACAAAAAGTGGGTCACCTCGTCCGTGCATTTGAATTCGCCATTTCCGATGAAGACCTCCTCGACGACGCTCGAAAAGGATTCCAGAGGGGAACTCTAGATTTACACAAGAGCACGTCATCTAAAGCTGGCACACCCGTTTATGAAGTGCGAAGTCGTACAGGAGCAGCTTGGAGAGGCGCCGTAATCTGTCCTGACGATGGTGCAGATGCCTGGCTCATTTATGCAGACCGCCATGATCGATTTCATAGCTCGGGACCCAACGCCATCGTTGAGGGATTAAGATCTGGAGCGCTGGGCCCGTCTCAGTTGGATCTACGTGTTAGGAAGATGGGCATTCAACGAGTAGCTGCGCAGTCGCTCCATCAACAGGTTCTGGATGCTGTAATTGACTCTTTGCAAGAAATTGCGATAGGCGCCAAAGGTTCTCAAATCTCGATGCCCGAAAAATCAGAATATAAAGATGCTGTCATCCACGTATCAGTAAATAAGATTGTCGACCAGGAGACAGACCCAACTGAGGCCCACGAAGACTTGAGCACCATCCGCCTCAAATTTCTAGATTCTTCGATGTCCTATCAGACTCGAAGCGAACTAATTCGACTAATTGCCGGTTTTCTACAGCCAGATGAGACCATGATCGAGTCTCTATACCTCAGGGACTTCACTCTCGATATTCTCGTCACGCAAGCAATGATCATGCAGTTGCTCGGGCTAGGCAAAGAACGCACCAAAGGTTTTGAGGCCATACCTCCTAAACCTAAAGTGCTCCACTACGGCTTCAAATCCTTGCTCACGGAAGCATACGTTCAGGGCTCTGCGGTACAAGCTGTTTGCGGTCAATGGTGGGTGCCAATCGGGGACGCTCAGACTCATCCAGATCTTCCCGTGTGTTCCAAGTGCGAGGCAGAAGAACCCTGGGCGCAGGCAATTTCAAATTTAAAGAAATCCGCCAACCCGAAAAGCTAGCGCGCATTCCCACGAGGCTAACCCTAAAGGCTTTCGAGTTCGCCAATCTCTTCCGGAGACAGCGGTTCTACAATCTCAGAATTCGATGAAGAAGCATGTAACGCATCAGCAGTAATTTGCTTACCCGCATCTCGGGCAGCCATAAAGACTCGAAGGTCGCTCATCTTAATCTTTCTGTGTTTCTGCGTTTCACCAACGCGGTGGAATGGTAGTTCTCCGGTGTCCATGAAAGACAATAGGTGAGGACGGCTCATATTCAAGAGTGAGGCGGCTTGATTTGGAGTGACTTCACCATCCGCTGCTAATACAGTGATGTCGATTCCGCGGTCCGTCGAAGCCAAAATGCGCTGTAGCAATTGCGCGATGCTCGAATCTTTTGGAGCATTAGCAATTAGCTCTTCCGCGAGCTCACGATCTCTTCCCGTGATTTCATTCTGACTAAATTGAGCAATCATAGCGTCGGACATGGTCACCTCCAGTTTCTATCTGTAATAACTGTAACGCCAGGCGGGTCGATTTGTAAACCGGATTGATCGTTTATCGGGGGTATTCGGGGGACGCTCCGTTGAAGACTTGCTTGAGTGCAACTGACCGAGTTCATCGCCACTGCTTTGCTGGAAGCCAGCAAAGTTACGCTCATAAGAAAGTAATTTCGCAAATTCGCGAAATTTCCCGGCCCATTGCCGGCCAGGTGCTCTAGTGAATCCTCAACACCACGGTCACTCACCAAACGAAACTACGGATTCTGCTGTTCGTCTGGAACGTTCGTATCATCGGTCAGTTCCTGATCTGACTCTTTGTCGGGATTGAGACCATAGATTATGGCGTGATCTACAACAGGTTTGCTTTCGATTGCTTTGGGAGCACTCTCTTCAGATTGCTTCTTGCTTCGCTTCTGTTTTATGGATTCAATCCACCGCGGCGCATTGTTCTTGACAACATAAGCCCCCTTAACGACACCAACAAGCGCAGCCGCAGCAGCAATCTGAACGAGTACCTCTCCGAGTGTTGGCGCATCCCCTGCTTCGCCGTCCCCGTCATCTAATGGTTCGGCCGGGTAGTCGAGCTCAAATTCAAGTGAAGAACCGACATAAGGGGCATAGTCCGAGTATTTATTTGTCGTAGTTGATCTGAAAGATAGCCCATCGATCGTCAGTTCTCCAGAATCTAACTTCGCCTGGGTTTCGGGGCTGATGTTGAAGTCGCCTAAACTCATCATTTCTCCAAAGGTCTCAGTCTTTAATGAGAATCTTAAACCACCAAGGAAGTTAGATTAGCAAGTTTCAATTGCGAACTATCCAATGGAGTTTTCGCAACGAAATAAGCTCCGGCCAGCGCAGATTTTCCTGCGCGGACCGGAGCTTGGAAGTGCTTCTACGAATTAGAGATTAGAAGAAACGTGGCAGCTCAACGTTGAACTGCTCAGCGATTGCACGTGCCTGTGGGGTCTGGGAAGCAAATGCAGCAGCGCCGCCAGCCAGAGCAGCAACAGAGCCGATGACGTAGACGTAGGTCAGCTTGTCAAAGTCATTTGCGTTGTCGAAGTCCTTGGAAGAACCCCAAACGTTGCGCTGGGACTCGGTTGCGTTGGAGCTCTCAGCAACGGTGGAAGATCCGGAAGAACCAACGGCAGAGCCCTCTGCGGATCCCTGTGCGAAAGCAGGAGTAGCGGAGAAAGCAACCGCAGCAGCGGTGGTTGCAGCGATCAGGGAAGTACGAATGGAACGCATATTACAAATCTTTCCTTATGTAGGGTTTTCTTTTACAACCCGCCTCGTCCTTGCAGAACTGCAGCAGGCACGATCAATACCCTAACAGAGAAAGTGCACTACGGTGGCGAAAACACGCTAATATTATGCAGTGGTGGCGGCGCGCTTAGCCGCAGCACGCTTCGCGGCAACCTTGGCAACAATGCGGTCAATTCGCTCGCGCTCCTCCAAAAATGCTGGCGGGTTATGCCCACGCATGGTGCGCACATAAGCCGGGTGGGAATCCACCACCGTGCGGTGCCAGCCGTGGGCAGCAGCCACAACCTGCTTGCCGGTGCGGTTATACAGCTGAGGCAAAGACACCATGTCCAGATTTCGCGCCACGGCATCGGTCTGATTCAGCACGTATTCCACCACGTCACGCAGGTAATCCACGGTCGCAGCGGTACGGTCCTGCAATGCAGCAGCCAACTGGTGCACTGCTACCGGCGGGCCATCAATTGGATAATCCGCTTCGAGTGTGCGCGCATTGAATGCGTGCGGTGCTTCCACGTCATTGTGACCCGATGCAGCTGCAGAGATGGTGCCTGAGCGCAGACCCGAAATCAGTGCTTGGCGCAAGCCAATGAGCTCACCCACGCAGCGACCCGAATCTACGCGAGCATCCTCCACAATATCGCCGATTTCAGCCAGGCAGTCCAGTGCCAAGTCTGCGTCCCAGTCTTCAATCGCCTCAATGAGGTTCTCAATGTACTGAGCTACTTCATCCCCGATGTTGTAGATCTCTTGGGTTAGTTCGCGGTGCCGAAGCTCGGCGGCAATCTTGTGCATTGGCTCGGCCTACCTTTCCGCAATGTACGCCCAATAGTTGATCTCAAGCCATTTGACTTGACCCTCAAGTTGAACTTGAGGGTGATGGTTAACGCGACTGACTTTATTCCAAATCCTGACGGATTTCTGTTAGACACTCCGAAAATTCACAGCCAACATCTTTTGCGGGGGATCAGCGGGTGTAGAGGTGATCAATCGCGTGCGCGTAACGTTGCGCCACCACATTGCGCTTGACCTTGAGCGTTGGGGTGAGCTCATTTTCTTCTTCAGTCAGATCAGTTTCTAGGATGTAGAACTTCTTGATTCCCTCCGCGTGCGACACGGTGGCGTTGACATCATTGACGGCATCTTGGATTTCCGCGCGCAGCTGCGGGTCAGTAGCCATGTCCTTGATCTGACGGTTTTCCGGAATGTTGTGGGTCAGCTTCCAACGCTTTAGCGCATCCGGATCCAACGTCACCAGCATGCCGACGAATGGCTTGCCATCACCGACCACCATGGCCTGGGACACCAGTGGGTGCGCGCGCAGGATATCTTCCATTGGGCCAGGAGAAACATTCTTGCCACCGGCGGTAACAATCAGATCCTTCTTGCGGCCTGTAATCATCAACTTGCCGTTGGCCAGAATCTCACCCAAGTCACCGGTGTTGTACCACTCGCCTTCCATGGATTCTTGGGTGGCTTCGTCATTGTTCCAGTAGCCAGCGAACACGGTTGGGCCCTTCACCATAATCTCGCCGTCTTCATTGGTGCGAATGGTCATGCCGCCAATCGGTGGGCCGACGGTACCAATCTGCTGGTCATCAAAGTCCACCGCAGCAGCCGCTGCTACCTCAGTCAGGCCATAGCCTTCATAAACCGGCACGCCGATGCCGCGGAACCAGTGCAACAGGTCCTGGCTCATGGCCGAGCCACCAGTAATGCAGTAGTGCACCGAGCCGCCCACGCCATCACGAATCTTGGAGTACACCAGACGGTCAAACAGGCGGTGCTTCGTCTTTTGCACGCGGTTTGGACCTTCTGGAGTATCCAGCGCCTTGGAGTATTCAATGGCAGTTTGCTCGGCTTGCTCGAAAATGCCGCGCTTGAAAGCGGAGCCATCGGCAGCCTTTTGCGCCGCGGAGTTACGCACCTTTTCAAACACGCGAGGCACTCCCAGAATTAGGTTCGGGCGGGAGCGCTGGAATTCCATCGACAGCGTAGAGAAATCCGACCAGTGGTTCTGCGTCGCGCCACCAATCGCCACCGCCAGAGATACCGCGCGGGAGAACACATGCGCCATCGGCAGGAAGGTCAGTACGCGCGAGCCCGGCACGGCAATCGCGCCAATAGGATTGGTCAACAGTCCGCGCGCCTCAGCCAGCCAGTTCGCGTGGGTCAAAATGCAGCCCTTGGGCTTACCAGTGGTGCCGGAGGTATAGACCAAAGACGCCAAGTCATCAGAAGAGGTCGCCGCAACACGCGCCTGAACTTCCTCATCCTTTAAGGAACGTCCCTCAAACTTCAAGGTGTCCACCGCCGAGGAATTAATCTCCAGGATGCGGCGCAGCTTAGAAGTCGAGCCAGAAAGAACTGGGTTGCCCGAGGCATCGACAAGCAAATGCTGCACTAACTCGGTGTGGTCCTTGCTCTCTGTAATGGCTAAGACCGCACCTGAATCCTCGGTCATCCAGCGAACCTGTGACAGTGAAGAAGAAGGATAAACCGGAACCGACACCGCACCTGCGGCCCAAATAGCAAAGTCCAACAATGACCACTCATAGCGGGTCTCCGAGATAATAATGACCCGATCACCCTGGTTCACGCCCGCGGCGATGATGCCCTTAGCAACATCGAATACCTCACGGATGAACTCTTTGGCTGTAACATTAACCCACTCATAATTTGCCGGGCGGGTAAACATCACGCCATGTGGACGCGCTTTCGCCGTGTCCATCAGCGCGGTTAGACAGGTTTCATTAGGGAGGATTTCAAATTCTGCGGGAGTATGGGTTTCTTGCAGGGGCATGCGTTGGCGGCCTTCCATATGGCTTCACAAGGAAAATAACTCTTCCCAGCTTATCAATGCATCTTGTGTGGCAGAATAGCTTGGTGTGACATACCGCCAGTTATTGGAAGAACTCGCGAGCAACCACGACATTTCCGTCGGCTATTTTTCTCAAGGTGGCCAGTGGATTGACGTTTCGGATGCCACGCTGGAGTACACTCTTCGCGCTTTGGACGTGAACTTATCCGCCGAACCGGATGAGGACGAGCTTACTAACCGTTTGTATTTGGACTATCTTGCGCGCTCCTCGCGCCCACTACCTTCTGCGGTAGTGGCGCCGTCAGGTACGGAAAAGTCCTTCAATGTGCATGTTCATGACGGCGCTTCGGCCCTTGTGCACGTTGCACTCGAGGATGGCGGTGAGCGAGAGGTCTACCAAGACCCCAACGACTCTGCCGCCGTGCCTGTCGATGACACGTTGTGGGGCGAGGCCACCTTCCACATCCCGGGTGACCTGCCGTTGGGCTTTCATCAACTGGTGCTGCGCTCTGATGGCTTTGAGCGCGAGTACACCTGCCCGCTGATTATTACCCCGCAGCGTTTGAGCACCGCCGATAAGTTCGTGGACTCCCCTGTCTCCGGCGTGATGGCGCAGCTATATTCCGTGCGCTCTGAGAAATCCTGGGGCATGGGCGATTTCGGGGACTTGGGGGAGCTGGCCGAAGTTGCTGCGCGTGAGGCGGGCGCCGACTTCCTGCTGATTAACCCGCTGCACGCGGCTGAGCCAGAACCACCTGTGGAAGATTCTCCATATCTGCCTACGACCAGGCGTTTTATCAACCCCATCTACCTGCGCATTGAAGATATCCCCGAGCTTGAGCTTCTCGATGCCGACCTGCGCGCAGACGTCGAAGAGATCGCCGCCGAGTTCCATGGGCGCAACCGGAGCGCGGAACCGATTGAACGCAACCCTATCTTTGAAGCCAAACTGGCGGTGCTGCGTGAGCTTTTTACTCTCCAGCACACTGAAGCGCGCCAAAAGAAATTTAAGGATTTTACCCGTCGCGAAGGCGAGGGCCTTGCCCGCTTCGCGCAGTGGTGCGCGCGCAAGGAAGCACTATCCGGGCACCACGCCGCCGATGATGAGGAAGAACAAGCTAACTCCGTGGCCTTTTATTCCTGGCTGCAGTTTCTTTGCGACGAACAGCTCGGCGCCGCACACCAACGCGCCCTTGATGCCGGGATGAAGATTGGCATCATCACTGACCTGGCCGTGGGCGTGCACCCAGGTGGTGCCGATGCGGAAATTCTCAGCGAATACCTCACACCACAAGCCTCCGTTGGCGCGCCACCAGATGATTACAACCAGCAAGGCCAAGACTGGTCCCAACCGCCATGGCACCCAGTGCACCTGGCGGAGGCTGGCTACCAACCGTGGCGAGACATGCTGGCTACGGTACTGCGCAATTCCGGCGGTGTCCGCGTCGATCACATTCTGGGATTATTCCGCCTGTACTGGATTCCGCGCATGTCTCCGCCAACCACCGGTACTTATGTGGCCTATGACTTTGAGGCCATGCTGGGCATCCTGGCGCTCGAAGCCGAACGCGCCGGCGCCGTGGTGATTGGTGAGGATCTGGGCACCATGGAACCCTGGATTCAGGGCACGTTGAGTGACAAGGGCTTTATGGGCACTTCCATCGTGTGGTTTGAACGCGAGGACAACGGCGCTCCCCTAGCTCAGGACCAATACCGCCCGCTCGCACTGTCTTCTGTGGGCACGCACGACCTGCCGCCAACTTTGGCTTATCTTGGCGGTGAACACATCACGTTGCGCGACCGCCTCGGTCTCTTCACCCGCCCGGCGGAAGAAGAAGCAGCCGAAGACATGGCATTCCAGGCACAAGTCCTCCACCTCCTATCTGAGACCGGTTTGCTCCCTGAACGCGACTTCGCCAACCTCTCGCGCGCAGATCGCGGCAACCCCACCCAACTTATGGGTGCCCTGCACGCGTTTATTGCCGGTACTCCATCAGCTCTCACCTGCACCAACCTAGTGGACATGGTGGGCGATATCCGCGCACAAAACCAGCCGGGCACCACCAGCGACCTCTACCCCAACTGGTGCATCCCGCTGTGTGATTCAGCGGGCAAGCCCGTACTCATTGAAGACTTGGCCAAGAATTCCCTGTTCAAAGCCATCGCCGCGACTAGTAAAAGAGGCCCCACAGCGCTGCGAGGAGAATAAGTACGAACATCGCGCGCAGGGTAACCTTCACCCACGACTTCGGCAGCGCGCGTTTGCGTTTGACCACCGGCACTGGCGGTGCTGGCTCCGGCACAGCGTCGGCTACTTCTTCACGCTCGGGGTCGCGCTCCGGGTCCCACAGACCCTCCCGCGGGTCATAGCTTGGGTCCAGGTTAAACGGCTGAACGTCATCAAAACCCACGCGCTCTGATTCTGAGTTCTTGGCGGTGGCGTTGTCGGGATTGGGTTCTGGCGTTGACACAGTGCTCTATCTTAGCTGTTGGGGGAAGAAACGGACGAAACCGTGCGCTGCCACCCACGCTTAACCCACTGGGTGAGCAGGTCAATGACAAGCATCAACACCCATGCCAGCACGATCATGGCCGGCACACCCACCACAATGACGGTGCCCATCTGCTGCCACACCGGAGCCGTCGCAAACGGCTGGGTGAGCGCATCGCTAAATTCCACAAACCAATCCATTGCGATTGATAATAACTTAAGCCTGGCCATTAACCGCTAAACTGCATAACCATGTCTACTGTGCTCGCTCATGCTCCAGCTGGAATTTTCAAAGGCTTAAGCCGTGATGGCGTCAACTACTTCCACTCCCTCGATTTTGTGGATCTTCCCTCCCGCTTCGCCCCAGCGCAGCCAGTGCAATTCACCCCTGAGCGCGTCATTGATGCCACCATCAAACGCCCCGAAGCCATCGCTTTGTCCATCACCACGCCAGACGATGCCCGCCCCGGTGCTGACTACCCAGTGCTGGTCTATATTCACGGCGGCCGTTTTGAGTCCGGCACCCACGAAGACCCGCGCGCGGAAGGCACCGCGAATGCCCACCAAGGTGTAGTCCAGGTGCAGCTGGGCTACCGCGTCGGGTTTGAGGGACTCGCACAATTCAAGGGCGATGAGCCACATTCCTACCGCGGCATCGATGACTGCCAGATGGGTCTGGAATGGATTCAGAAAAACATCGAAGCTTTCGGCGGCGACCCCACCAATGTCACCGTTGTTGGCCAGTCCGCCGGTGCGACCACCGCGCTGTGGCTGATGCGCAAAGACCACTACCGCGGCAGCTTCCGCCGCGTCATTGCCATTTCCCCGTGCTACCCGCGTCATTCTTTCTCCCAACGCAAAGGCACGCTGCGCACTTTCTTAGGCAAGCCCATCACCCGTGAGGCTTTTGAGAAGGCCTCTCCAAAACGCCTTGCCCGCACCTTCAAGCTTTTCCGCACGCGCTATCTACTGGACATGGCGCTGGGCCCTGCACCTTTCGATCCCAATGAGCTTGCTGATGTCCCAGTGCTCCTAGCCTCCACCCGTGACGAGTTCTACCACGACATCGGCGGCAAATGGGCCGATAATCTGAAAGATGGCTGGTTCAAACGCTGGATCATCAAGAAGGCCATCATCTTGATGGGCATGCGCAAAGAGTCCTATGACCTGTGGAAGTATGAGGCTGAAAAGATCGACCCAGACCGCATCATGGGCCGCAGCATCGGCGATACCCAAATCCGCCGCTGGGTCGCATGGGCCGGTGATGCCGCTCAAGGCCAGACCTGGATGCTGGAATTTACCAAGTCCACCAAGCCAGCGCTGCACTGCGATGAACTGCGCTACCTCTTCGGCGTACACGGCGTTGACATCCGCGATGAAAAGAAGGCGGAGACCTCCCGCAAGCTCAACAACTGGGTCCAGTCCTTCATCAAAACCGGCAAACCAGAAGGCCTTCCGCCCTACCGCGCCACGTCCGAAGAGGACAAGCGCACAGTGATGACCTTCAACCTCGAAACCGGCGAGCAAAAGCTTGAAAAAGGCACGCTGGATTACCTCTACAACGCATACCCCATGAATGTTGAGGAAATAGACCGCAATTAGCACTTGCCGATGAGAACCTGAGCGCACACTGCGCTTGGGTTCTTTTGTCTTACACGGTCATACTGCATGAACGCAGGGCGTCGAAACTCTGATAACGAAACGGTTTCGATTGTTTGTTCGACTGGATTTGTGGTGTCCGGTGCTCGTATTATGGTTATAGAAAACCA
>OMJG01000668.1_pt1 | contig 24143 bp, 23 predicted proteins | sample 1646431 | NCBI WGS metagenome assembly OMJG01 (sample SAMN03771674, study PRJEB25209) | food metagenome | isolation source: Cotija cheese | place: Mexico:Jalisco,Michoacan | collected 2011-12-12
ACAGGGCCCTCGGCGTCGGCCACCCCGATGGACGATGAGGAGATCGACCGCCACCTGACAGAGGCCGGGCCGCGGGCCGGCCAGGTGCTCCAGCGTCTGCTGTGGACCCCTTCGGGGCACGTCCCCCACGCCCGCAGGTCGGTCGACGCGGCCACCGCCGAGGGCCCTGTCGACCTGGCTCTGGCGCACCGCCTCCTCCACCCGATCGACGACGAGACGGTCGTGCTGCCCCGCGAGGTGGCCCTCCACCTGCGCCACGGCGCCCTGTTCCCCCGCGCCGCCCTGCCGCAGGCCCCCGCATGGCCCCGCCCCGTCGCCCCCGACCGGTCCGACTCCGCCGCCCTGGGAACCGCTCTGGAGGCCGTCAGCGCCATGTCGGCCCTGCTGGAGGCGGTGGAGACGATCATCCCGGGGCGGCTCGCATCCGGCGGAATGGCCAAACGCGACGCCACCCGCGCCCTGTCCCGGGTGGCCAGGGGGACTACCGGATGGCTCTACCTGGCGCTGGCCGTCTCCGCCGGGCTGATCGCCGCCGACGGGCGAGGCTGGCTGCCGACCACCACCGCCGACCACTGGCGCGAGACGTCGCTGTGGGATCAGTGGAGATCGCTGCGCACCGCATGGACGATGCTCCCTCAGACTCCCGGATCCCTGTCCAACAGCCTGGACGCCCCGGCCCCGGCCACCGCCCGGGCATGGCGTCAGCAGGTGCTTGCCGAGCTCGCCACAGCCGAGCCGGGGACGCCGGTCACCCTCGATCTGGTGATCGCGAGGATCGCGTGGCGCCACCCCACCTGGCCGGTCGAGGAGGCCCGGTCCGAACTGACCGCGGCGGTCGCCGAGTGCGCCATGGTCGGGCTGACGGCACTGGGGTCGCGCAGCAGCCTGGTCGACGCCGAGGACGACCCGGGGATGCCCGAGCGGCAGGAGTCGGTGATCCTCCAGTCGGACCTCACGGCCATCGCCCCCGGGCCGCTCACCCCGTCGACCGCCTCCGAACTGGCGCTGCTCGCCGACCGCGAGTCCACCGGGGTGGCCGGCGTCCGCCGCTTCACCGCGGCGAGCCTGCGCCGGGCTCTGGACGCCGGCTGGACCGGCGGCCGGGTGCGCGCCTGGTGGGCTCAGCACTCGATCTCCGGGGTGCCGCAGAACCTCGAGGTGCTGCTGGCCGATGTCGTGCGCGATCACGGCCGGGTGTCGGTGGCCACCGCGGCCAGCGTCCTGGAGGTCGACGACCCGAGCCTCATCGAGACCCTGCTGCGCAGCCCCGGAGCCGCCGATCTGGGGCTGCGCAGGATCGCGCCGTCGGTGCTCGTCTCCCAGGCCGAACCCGACGCCGTGCTCGCCGTCCTGCACCGGTTGGGGCTCAGCCCGGTGGCCCGCGACGCCCACGGGGACGTCTTCAACACCCCTGCCCCGCCGCGCGCCCGCGCCACCGAGCCGGTCCCCGAGGCCGCCACCAGCGATGTGAGGTCGGTGGCGGAGTCGCTGTCCGCCCAGCCGGGGTTCACCGACTCGCGCAGGGTGCTGGCGCTGCTGCACCGCGCCCAGGCCGACGCCTCCTGGGTGGAGGTCACCTGGGTGCGGGACGACGGCACCAGCGTCACCGAGACGGTGCGCGTGATGGCCCTGGCCAAGGGGGCGATGCGCTGCGTGCGCCGCGGCGGGGGCGGCGTCGTCCTCATCCCGGTGCCCAGGGTGCGCTCGGCCCGCGAGATCGCTTCTCCCGCGTCCTCGGAGGATCCGGCCTCCTGAACGAGGATTGCGGACAGGTGGATACTGGAAGGCGATGCCTCAGACTCCCGGACCACTCATTGTTCAGTCCGACCGCACTCTTCTCCTCGAGGTCGACCACCCGCTGGCCGACGAGTGCCGTCACGCAATCGCCCCCTTCGCCGAGCTCGAGCGCGCCCCCGAGCACATCCACACCTACCGGTTGACGCCGCTGGGCCTGTGGAACGCGATGGCGGCGGGCCACGACGCCGAGCAGGTGGTCGACGTCCTGATGCGCTACTCGCGCTACCCGGTGGCCTCCTCCCTGCTGGTCGACGTCACCGAGACGATGGGACGCTATGGCCGGCTGCGGATCGAGAAGCACCCCACCCAGGGGCTGGTGCTGGTCTCCACCGACAAGGCCGTCCTCACCGAGGTGCTGCGCTCCAAGTCGGTGCGCGGCCTGGTCGGCGACCAGATCGACGAGGAGACCGCCGTCGTCCATCCCTCGCAGCGCGGCACCCTCAAGCAGGCCCTGCTGAAGCTCGGCTGGCCAGCCGAGGATCTGGCCGGATACGTCGACGGCGAGCACCACGACATCGCCCTGCGCGAGGAGGGCTGGGAGCTGCGCCCCTACCAGCGGGTGGCCGCCGAGTCCTTCTGGGACGGCGGCTCGGGGGTGGTCGTACTGCCCTGCGGCGCCGGAAAGACACTGGTCGGGGCGACCGCCATGTCGCTGGCGCAGTGCACCACCCTGATCCTGGTCACCAACACCGTCTCGGCGCGCCAGTGGAAGGACGAGCTGGTCCGGCGGACCTCCCTGACCGCCGATGAGATCGGGGAGTACTCGGGATCGCGCAAGGAGGTTCGCCCTGTCACCATCGCGACCTACCAGGTGATCACCACCAAGAGGCACGGCGTCCACCCCCATCTTGAGCTCTTCGAGGCCCGCGACTGGGGACTGGTGATCTACGACGAGGTGCATCTCCTGCCGGCCCCGGTGTTCCGGATGACCGCCGACCTGCAGGCCCGCCGGCGTCTGGGGCTCACCGCCACCCTGGTGCGCGAGGACGGCCACGAGGAGGACGTCTTCACCCTCATCGGACCCAAGCGCTACGACGCCCCGTGGAAGGAGATCGAGGCCCAGGGCTGGATCGCGCCGGCCGACTGCGTCGAGGTGCGGGTCAACCCCACCGAGGACGAGCGGATGGCGTGCGCCCTGGCCGAGCCCGACGTCCGCTACCGGATGGCCTCGACGCTGGCCTCCAAGAACGCCGTGGTGCGCGACCTCGTCGAGCGTCACCGCGGCCAGCCGACCCTGGTGATCGGGCAGTACGTCGACCAGCTGGAGGAGCTGGCCGACGAGCTGGGCTGCGAGATCATCACGGGGGCGACGACGTCGCTGCGGCGCCAGAAGATCTACCAGCAGTTCCGCGACGGCGAGATCAACCTGCTCGTGGTGAGCAAGGTGGCCAACTTCTCCATCGACCTTCCCAGCGCCGAGGTGGCCATCCAGGTGTCGGGGGCCTTTGGTTCGCGCCAGGAGGAGGCCCAGCGGCTGGGCCGGTTACTGCGGCCCAAGCACGGGCTGGTGGCGAGGTTCTACGCGGTGGTCTCCCGCGACACGGTCGACGCCGACTTCGCCGCCCACCGGCAGCGCTTCCTCGCCGAGCAGGGATACTCCTACCGGATCGTCGACGGCGGGGAGCTGGACCGGATCAACGAGGCCTGAGGCGCTGCTCAGTCCAGTGAATCCAGGAGGGTGCGCCAGGAGTGGACCAGGCCGGCGTCCACCCAGGCCTTGTAGGAGCCCTGGGGTCTGGCCGGACGCCCGATGTGGAAGGCCCGTACCCCGGCCCTCATCAGCCAGGGGACGTGCTCGGGAGCCAGCCCTCCGCCGGCCATCATGAGCTCGGCGGCCCTGGGGCTCGAGCGGGCCATCGAGATGAGTTCGTCCAAGCCGTGCTCGACGTCGAGTGAGGATCCGGCGGTGAGCACCTGGTCGACGCCGGGCAGCTGCATCACGGTGACCCAGGCGTCGCGCGGGCGCAGGGTTACGTCGATGGCGCGGTGAAAGGTCCAGCGGCACGGCGGGGTGCCGGCGAGCAGCGTCATGACCCCGACGTCGACCTCGGTGTCGGCGTCCAGGAATCCCATCACGACCCCCTCGGCGCCGGAGTCCAGATAGCTCTCGATGAGGCCGCGCAGCCTGGCGATCTCTCCCCCGTCGGTGCTGAATCCCTGGCGCAGCCGGACCATCGGCCGCACGGGAATGTCGACGGCCGAGACAGTCCGCGCCAGGATCACGGGCTCGGGCGACATGCCGCCGTCGTCCAGCGACCCCAGCAGTTCGATCCTGTCCGCCCCGCCCTCGGCGGCCCTGCGGGCATCGTGCTCGTGGCGGCAGATCACCTCCAGCAGTGCCATGGGCCAATCCTGCCGCTCCTGACGGCGTCAGAGGTACGGACTCGCCGTCAATGGTCGCGAAGACTGCGCCGCCAGGCCCATCCCAGGGCCCCGATGATCAGGACCAGGACGGCGAGGGTGACGAGCGACCCCTCGGCACCGAAGGGGCCGCCGGTGAGGTTGACCGACGATCCTGCGATGGGCGTCTGGGTGATCACGGAACCGCCGAAGCCCAGACCCGAGACGTCGAAGCCGAGCACCGGCCCCTGGGCCCAGTTCCACACGGCGTGGAAGCCCATCGCCGCCCACAGGTTGCCTCGCCACAGCACGAGGAGGCCCAGCATCAGCCCGAAGGCCGCCACATTGCCCAGGGCCACCGGGGTGACGCCGGGGTTGGATCCGTGGAGGACCGCGAAGACCACTGCCTGGGCCACCAGCCCCGCCCAGACTCCCCAGCGGGCCGCGACGGTCTGCATGAGGTATCCGCGGACCGCCGCCTCCTCCGCCGATCCCTGGATCGCGAAAAGAGCCAGCAGGGCGAGGACGCCGGCCAGGGCGGCCGGACCCATCCCGGACCAGTGGAAGCGGACCTGTCCGGTGGCCGCCATGACGACGACGTCGACCAGGAGGATGAGGAAGGCGATGCCGATGCCGATGAGCAGATCGGCCCGGCGACCTCGCAGGCCGATGCTCGCCAGCGGGCGGTGCTCGGCGAAACGCAGCCAGGCCCAGAGGAGGATCCACACCGGGATGAAGGAGCACAGCAGCGCGATCCCCGAGGCGGTGGCCGAGGGGTGCGGGGCGATGAGCTGGACCGGCAGTGCCACGACCATCTGCCCCACGGCGATGAAGGAGGCTCCGAGGATGATGGCCAGCACCGGGTGGGTGGGGCCTGCCCCGGAGACGAACCGATCGGTCGGCGTGCCGGGCGGGATGGTGTCGGGAGGGGTCACATCAGGCACAGTATCGCCGGGACTCCACCGGGCCAGATTCCGGAGATCCCGTCTCGTCTCGAGGCATGGGTTTTTCCGGAGAACCCGGTGGTTTCCAGTTGCTTTTCCCGTCTTCTGGTCAGTTGTGCGTTGTTCTTCCCGGTCGTTCCACAGAACCTTCCCTTCGAGCCACCCATGCGCATAGCTTCCCGCCATGAATCGCACACGAACGACGACGTTCCTCCCCCGGATCATCCTCCTCGCCGCGCTGCCCGCTCTGGGGCTGGTCGGCTGCACTCCCCAGAATGACTCGCCGCCACCGGCCACCTCCACGTCCCGGGCTCCCTCGGCGGCGACGTCGGCGACCGGGGACCCGATGGGCACCGCCTACGCCGAGCGCCGGGCGACCCTGGACGACACCGCGATGAAGCTCGAGATCTTCCCGATCCGGCGCTCCGGCAAGGTCGCGACGCTCACCGCCAGGCTCACCATCGAGAGGGCGACCACCGACGTTCAGGGGTTTCTGTCCCCGTTGAGCCGGACGCGGGCGATCACCGATCCGGCACCGGCCGGATTCACCCTGGTCGCCCGCGAGGAGGGCAAGGCCTATCTGCCGGCGGAGGACTCGGACAGGCACCCGATGTGCAGTCCGACGATCGACAGTGTGGAGACCGGCGACGTCATCATCGTCTCCTGCCTGTTCGGGGCGCCAGAGCCCTCGACCACCGCCGTCGACGTGCAGGTCGTCACCTTCGGGAATTACCATGCGGTCCCGCTGGCCTGAGGGCGCCGTCGTGGCGAGGGTGGCGCTGGCCTCCGGGCTGGTCCTCCTCGGTGTCCTGGTGAGTGCCGAGGGCGGCGAGGCCGTGGCCGCTCACCGTGTGCCGTTCCCGGCGAGGACGACGACTCCCGAGCCTTTCGGGGAGCCGGCGTCCCTTCCGACGATCGACCTGGTCTCGCGCACCGTGACCCTCGTTCCCGTCACCAAGGACCTCGGCGATGCGGCCGAGGAGAGACCCTCGGGGACCGCCTACGACGTCCGGCTCAACGCCAACGTGCTCTTCGCCAAGGACTCCGCCGTGATCCGGCCGCAGGTCTCGGCGCGGCTGGCGCAGATCACCGCGGAGCTGAAGAGGCGTGGGCCGGGGGCGGTGACCATCACCGGGTACACCGACGACCTGGGGTCCGAGGAGCACGGCCTGGTGCTCTCGCGCCAACGGGCGGCGGCGGTCCGGGCGGTCCTGGAGCCGGAACTGCCCGGGTACCGGATCACGAGCCTCGGAAAGGGCGAGGCCGACCCGCTGGTGCCGAACAAGGACGAGACGTCCCGGGCGAGGAACCGGCGGGTCGAGGTCCATTACGAGAAGTCCTGACGTGGCTCTGTCGAGTTGATGCCAGATGACCAGCATCAACTCGACAGAGCTCGAGGGGTCCGGAAGGAGGAGCCGCCATGAAACCTCGGACAGTGGTCCCTGCGGAGCTCATCGGCATCGCGCGGTTCCAGAGCGGTGTCGTGAGCCGGCAGCAGGCTCTTGAGGCGGGGCTGACCCATGTCGGCGTGCGCGGCCTGGTCGGGACCGGTCGCTGGAAGCCCATCGCGCGCGGCATCTACAGCATGGGCGAAGTGAGGTGGGAGCAGCTGCTGTGGGCCGGAGTCCTCATCGGCGGCCCGGGCTCAACGGTCGGCGGGCTGGCCGCGGCCCATCAACTGGGCATCGCGCCTCAACCGGAGGTCATCGACATCTGGGCGCCGCGTGCGGCCTCGTACCGCCGAAGGGCTGCACCGAGTCCGTGGGACTTCCACCGTGGGACCCGGGCCTCGCGGGGCAATCCTCCGCATCTGAGCGTCGAGGAGACGGTCCTCGACCTCTGCTCGACCTGCGGTCCGGACGGCATCACAGCATGGATAGGCAAGGCCGTCGGAGGGTGGCTCACCACTCCCGACCGGATCCTCGCCGCGCTGGAGCGGACACCCAATCTGAGGAACCGGAAGCTCATCGGGGAGTGCCTCGGGGTGGTGGCCGGCGGTTCGAACAGCGCTTTGGAGGCGCGTTACCGGCGCGATGTCGAGCAGGCGCACGGGCTTCCGATCGGGACCAGGCAGAAGTCGGTGTCGTCAGGCACGGCGTCGGATGTGGTCTACCAGGAGTACGGCACCATCGCCGAACTCGATGGGAAACTCGGGCACCGCGGGGACGGGGAGGTCCGCGACGCGTGGCGGGACTCGAAGCACCTGCTGCTGGGCTTCGTGACGCTGCGCTTCGGCTGGGCCGATGTCACCGGGCGGCCGTGCGAGGTGGCGGCCCGGGTCTCAGATGTGCTGCGGATGCGCGGATGGGATGGTGTTCCCCAGCTGTGCCCCGATTGTCTCCACGTCGCATGACCGGAGTCGCGCGGGCTGTGTCGAGTTGATGCGGAATGACCAACATCAACTCGACACAGCCCCGGGGAAAGACGAGGACGGTGGCCCTGCGCCGCAGAATCGCGTCACGCAGAGCCACCGCCGGGGGTTCGAAGGGGGTTGCCCCCTCGCCCATCAGAGGACCGGGATCACATCATCCCGCCCATGCCACCCATGCCGTCCATGTCGCCGCCGGCGGGAGCCTTGACGGGCTCGGGCTTGTTGGCGATGACAGCCTCGGTGGTGAGGAACAGGGCCGCGATGGAGGAGGCGTTCTGCAGGGCGGAACGGGTCACCTTCGCGGGATCGATGATCCCGGCGTCGACCATGTTGACGTACTCGCCGGTCGCGGCGTTGAGGCCCTCGCCGGCAGGCAGCCCGGCGACCTTCTCCGCGACGACGCCGCCCTCGAGGCCGGCGTTGACGGCGATCTGCTTGAGCGGTGCGGTGCAGGCGTCGAAGACGATCTGCGCGCCGGTGGCCTCGTCACCCTCGAGGCCGGAGACCTCGGCGGCCTTCGCGGCCTGGATCAGGGCGACACCACCGCCGGGGATGATGCCCTCCTCGACGGCAGCCTTGGCGTTGCGGACGGCGTCCTCGATGCGGTGCTTGCGCTCCTTGAGCTCCACCTCGGTGGCCGCGCCGACCTTGATGACGGCCACGCCGCCGGCCAGCTTGGCGAGACGCTCCTGGAGCTTCTCGCGGTCGTAGTCGGAGTCGGAGTTCTCGATCTCGTTGCGGATCTGGGTGACCCGACCGGCGATCTGCTCGTTGTCTCCGGCGCCGTCGACGATGGTGGTCTCGTCCTTGGTGACGCGGACGGAACGGGCCTTGCCGAGCAGGTCGAGGGTGACGGCGTCCAGGGACAGGCCGACCTCCTCGGAGATGACCTCGCCACCCGTGAGGATGGAGATGTCGCCCAGCATGGCCTTGCGGCGGTCGCCGAAGCCCGGGGCCTTGACGGCGACGGACTTGAAGGTGCCGCGGATCTTGTTGACGATGAGGCCGGCCAGGGCCTCGCCCTCGACGTCCTCGGCGATGACCAGCAGCGGCTTGCCGGACTGCTGGACCTTCTCCAGAACGGGGAGCAGATCCTTGAGGTTCGAGACCTTCGAGTTGACGATGAGGATGTAGGGGTCGTCGAGGACGGCCTCCATCTGCTCGGTGTCGGTGACGAAGTACGGGGAGATGTAGCCCTTGTCGAAGCGCATGCCCTCGGTGGTCTCGAGGTTGACGCCGAAGGCGTTGGACTCCTCGACGGTGATGACACCGTCCTTGTTGAGCTCACCGTCGCCGACGGCGTACATGGCCTCGGCGATCAGCTCACCGATCTTCTCGTCGGCCGCGGAGATGCCGGCGGTTGCGGCGATCTGCTCACGGGTCTCGATCTCCTTGGCACCGGCCAGCAGTGCCTCGGTGACCTTCTCGACGCCGGCCTGGATGCCGCGCTTGATGCCCATCGGGTTGGAACCGGCGGCCAGGTTGCGCAGGCCCTCCTTGACCAGGGAGTGGGCCAGGACGGTGGCGGTGGTGGTGCCGTCACCGGCGACGTCGTCGGTCTTCTTGGCGACCTCCTTGACGAGCTCGGCGCCGATCTTCTCGTACGGCTCCTCGAGCTCGATCTCCTTGGCGATGGAGACACCGTCGTTGGTGATGGTGGGGGCGCCCCAGGACTTCTCGAGCACGACGTTGCGGCCCTTGGGGCCGAGGGTGACCTTGACGGCGTCGGCGAGCTTGTTCATACCCCGCTCGAGGCCGCGGCGGGCCTCCTCGTCGTACTCGATGAGCTTGGCCATGTGGAATCTCTCCCGTGTCTGTGGTGTCGACCCGGCCCAGTGCCCGCGACGGACGGAACCCCGCGAGCCGGTCACGTCCCGGCACGCTCAGCCCCTCACCAACTGTGAGACTTTGTCACTCTCACTGCGAGAGTGCTAACTAGATTTTGGCACTCTCGGCCCTCGAGTGCAAGATGAGCCAAAACTATGAGCGACTGATCATACTGTCGGCGAACAGTTACCCGAGATCACCGGCCAGCACAACGATGACCGTGCCGGTTCCCTCAGTCCCTTCGCCTTCAATCACATGTTCCTCATCGGCGGGAATTCCCAGAGCTTCAGCAACCGCAAGCGCAGTGCCTTCAAAGGATTCGTCCGGATAGAACACCTGAGAGACTGTGGGGCTGGTGTTCGGATAGTTGTTCGCTTCGACGGTGGTGAAACCGGCTTCCGCGAGGGTCTGCTGCATAGCGGCGGCATGCCCGGCAACCATGGAGGCGTTCCTTATCTGAACAGGAGTTGCCAGATCGGCCTCAGGGGCCGGTTCTTCGGTTTCAGTGGGTTCGGCTGCCGGTTCGCTTGTTTCTTCATCACCCTCAGGAGCCGTGGTTGCCGCTTCCGTAGGCGTGGCCGTTGCCTCCGCCGTGACTGACGTGGTTGGTTCGTCTTCCGAGCTGTCGGCCCTATGCCCAGCCCACTGGACGATACCCCAGCCCAGCAGCGGCGCGCACACAACGATAGCTATGAGCGCGATCCACCACTTGCGGTTCGATTCTTGACGGCGATGCGCCCCGCGCACCTTACGATCTGATGCAAGACGATCGAATTCATCAACTGGAAATTCTTTGTCAGCCACGGCGTAAGCCTATCTTGTCCCGCCCATCAGCGCCTACCGTACCGCTCGGATTCACGCACAGACCGCATAGCTTTGAGGCGCCGCACCAACTCAGGGTTCTCCAGTTCGGCGATCGGCTTGGCGATCGCGCTATTTAGCACAACGTAATAGTGGGAGACCGTCATGCCCATTTCCGCGATCGCTGCATTCTTGCGCCGCCCACGTTCCATCCACGTCCGCTCAAACTCCAGAACGCGCGCCTCTTCGTCCGTTAAATCCTCGCCCTTATTCACTGTCCTTACCCTACCCGCCGCCTCCACCGCGATCCCCATCTGCATCCACCACAACGCGGCATCTCACCCATTGCCGTAGCTCAAACTTTGCACTTTGAGGTACACACTGACGCGCCACACAGTGTTACTTCGTATATAGAGGACGTAACCCTTCTGACGCATCGTCCTGTACGCGGCCACGCCCAAGACAAAGCTCCCAAGGTGGCTAGACTTACCGTCATGGAGCCTCTGGATCAGATTGTTGATAAGCGATGGGCCGCGGCACTGGCGCCGGTGGAACCAAGAATCCACGAGATGGGCGCGTTCTTACGCGACGAACTGGCGGCGCGGCGCGGATATCTTCCCGCCGGACGGAACGTGTTGCGGGCTTTCACATACCCGATGGACCAAGTCAAAGTACTCATCGTGGGGCAAGATCCCTATCCAACCCCCGGGCATCCGGTGGGCCTCAGCTTCTCCGCCGAACCAAACGTGCGCCCGTTTCCACGATCACTCGTCAACATTTTCAAGGAGATGCATGACGATCTGGGCACGCCCATGCCGTCCACTCCCGATCTCTCGCCATGGTGTGATCGTGGCGTCATGCTGCTCAACAGGGTGCTCACAGTCCAGCCCGGCAAGGCCGCATCTCACCGCGGCAAGGGCTGGGAGCAAGTAACAGATCACGCGATCCGGGCACTTGCCGGAAGTGATCAGCCTCTTGTAGCGATCCTCTGGGGACGCCCCGCCCAGGAGTTGCGCCCACTTCTAGGTGATACTCCCGTGGTCATGTCCCCTCACCCTTCACCACTGTCCGCGAGCCGCGGATTCTTTGGCTCGCACCCATTCTCGCGCGCGAACCAGCTCCTCATCGAGCAGGGCGCGGAGCCGATCGATTGGCAGCTGCCCTAACGAGCGAGCCACCCGCGAATTTACTATTCAACTTGCGCAAGTTCTGCCGCTGCCGTGATTCGGACAACCTCTGGATCAACTGACATATAGCCGTGGACGATCCGATTTCTCATTCCCCTCGTGGGCGCCTCGCGGCGACCCCGCCTCACATTGCTATCATGCTCACCATGTCTGATGAGTTGATTTTGAAGTTGAGCTGCCCCGACCGTTCCGGGATTGTGCGCGCCGTCAGTGGCGCAATCACCGAGCTGGGCGGCAACATCGTTGAATCCCAGCAGTTTGGCGATACCTCATCCGGCAACTTCCACATGCGCGTGGAGACGGAGCACATCGCCGATCCCGAGGGTTTTCGCCATCGGATGCAGACGTTGGGCGGCGCCCTCGAAATGAATTGGGAGATCAACCGTAAGGATCGCAAGATTCGCACGGTGATCATGGCGTCCAAGGAGGCGCACTGCCTCTCGGATCTGCTCTATCACACGAAGGAAGGGAAGATCCCGATCGAGGTATCGGCAGTGGTGTCGAATCACGAGATCCTCCGGCCCCTCGCTGATTTCTACGGCATCCCTTTCATCTACATCCCCGTTACCAAGGAGACGAAGCCCGAGGCGGAGGCTGCCCTCCTTGAGGTGATCAAGAATGCCGATGCCGAACTGGTTGTCTTGGCCCGCTACATGCAGGTCCTTTCTGACCGCGTGTGTGAGGCAATGGCCGGCCGCATCATCAACATCCACCACTCGTTCCTCCCGTCCTTCAAGGGAGCCCGCCCCTACGCACAGGCCCACGCCCGCGGCGTCAAGCTGATCGGCGCCACCGCCCACTACGTCACGCCGGACCTAGACGAAGGGCCGATCATCGAGCAGGACGTGGTGCGCGTGAAGCACTCCGATTCCGTCGAAGAGCTCATGTCCCAAGGCGAAGATGTGGAACGCCGCGTACTTACCCGCGCCGTCCGCTGGCACGCCGAACACCGAGTTCTCCTCAACGGCAGCTCCACGGTGGTGTTTGACTAGGTTCCTCTTTCCGTTGAGAGGCTGATTGGATTCTTCTTCACCTCACCTGAGGTAGAGCCGCGTCGGATCCACCGGGATTGGCAGCGTGTAGAAGATTTGAGGGGCTCCTACTGCGCCACCGTCATCTTCTTTAACCACGACGGAATCCTCCCACACCTCCGCGATCCTTACGTTGAGCCGCGTCCCGCCTTCCGTCAGGTACCCATAGCGCTCTGCAAGGTAACTCAGGCCCAGTTCGTCGAGCGCATTCTCCGCCTCGAACCAATCGGTGACGTCAGTGCGCGCGTGCCCGAAGCGATCGATAGCCGCGAATCCATCACCGCGCTCCTCGATCCATCCGAGGAGCTCCCCATCCTCGCGCCTGCGATGCTCGAACCTCTCAGTGCTCATTGAGCAAGGCTAACCGCTCCGAAGCCGCTCAGCACCGTGAGGGCGCCCCGGAAAAGAGTCACGCTCACGGTCCAAAGGGTGCGCTCAAGGCGAGAGGACCGCCCACGCGATCTGATATCACCTTCAAATCGAGCCTTGTGTCAAGCTTACTTGACTTGTAAAGTGAGCTTGACACGCCCGACATGAACAGATGTAGGAGGACCGACGCATGAACCCGGAAACTAGCACAAACCACGGTGATCAACCGGCTCAGACCTACCGATTCGGGCACGCCCGCTTTGGGAGCAAGAGGCATTCCGCACTCACGTTCGCCGCGCTACCAGGCATTGCCGTCGCGGTGCTCGCCGGCGTACTCGTGGCCCTTACCGGCAGCTTCGAGATGGCTTCCGTCTGGGTGTTCGCGATCTTCACCGTCTGCCTTGCACCGGGATGTGTGGCGCTGGTGTGGATCGTCGTCGTCGATAGAAATAGTATCCCGGGCGCGATCCGAACGCCGGAAGACAGCGTTGAAACCACGTGGCTGGAGAAGGCCTCCCAGACAACTTGCCTGATCACTTTCCCTGCCGTAGGGATCGGAGCTGCGCTCACCTCTAACGTCCCCGAAGTCTCTCTCACCCTTATCGCGGTGTGCGGGCTGATGGTGCTCACGTTCGTGGCGGCCTACCTGTGGGAGAAGCGGCACTCATGAGGAACCGGCTATCGGAGCTGCGTGCGGTCAACGGCTGGTCCCAGCAGAGGCTCGCCGATGAGCTCGGAGTCAGCCGCCAGACGGTCATATCGATCGAAAAGGGCCGATTCGATCCCTCACTCCCACTTGCCTTCCGAATCGCGACAACGTTCAGTTGCGCGATCGAGGATGTGTTCCTCCCCGAGCTAGGCACGGAATAGGCCGCGCCCTCCCCCTTGCGACCTCTCTTTCATTCAGGAAGAAGCGCTTTGAGCCGAGCCGCAAACTTGGGTGTGCCTGCGTTCGCCATTACATTGGCCAGCTCAATGGGCGACATCGGCGGACTCAACTTACGATTTGCAGTGCGCGAAATCGACTCTATGACAGACCGACGCCTATGACTAAGTCGACCGCAAAGAAACTCATCCGAAGACATCACTTGCACTCCAGCCTGTCCAATGGCCGGTGCCGCAAAATCTCTATGATTGCGAGTTAGGAGTATATCTACATCTCCATAGACGCACGCAGCTGCATGAAGGCGATCATCCGGGTCCGGTGAGAGATTTGGGGTGGCTCGACCGCGATAGAGTATCGGATCGATTCGATACTCACTGAAATGCGCACGAACAGCGTCGGATACGGAGCGGGCTGATTCGACAGACCTGAGACCCTCTCGAACGATTACCTTCTCCCACTCTTCAAGCACCTCGTCGGTCCAGACCCAACTGAAGATGAAGTCTTCAGACAAGGTGAGTAACGCATCCATAATCGTGAATGGGAAAAGCTCACTAGTGTCAATGAAAACCCGTTGTAACCGAGCCACAGCATCAAGCGCCAAGCGCCGCCCGGATGGCATCGCCCCCGGTTCGGCGCCGCTCTCGCTCGGTGGCCACGTCTACTACGTCTTGAACCCGGATACGCCGGTGTCGGCTTTCAGGTAGCCTCCGAAACGGGAGGACCTCATCCTCACAAAGACGATCTACATATTGGCGCGTGACGCCAAGCAACTCGGCTGCCTGAGAAGGTGTCACTTCATCTTCGACGCGCAGTATAACCACCCGCGAGCCGCCGGCCACATCATTCAGCATCGACCGCAGAGCAGCCTCAACCGGCGAACCTCCATCCAGCCTGCTAGCGAGGCGCTCAGCATCGGAACGAACATCGGGATCACGAGGGTCGATAGTTGATGCATGCAACTGTGTTGTCATGCATCAACTCTAACTTATCTGCAATAACGACAACTAGAGGTAATTAACATCGAACCGTAGGATCTTACCCGCGCCAGGTACCCGTAGCCGCGTAATACATGCCGTCCGGCCCTAGCTTCTGCGTGCCGACGTCCGCGTAACCAGCAGCAGCCAAGCGATCTTCCAGTTCCTTCGGAGTGGGCAGCCGCGAGGCACCCTCAGTCATGGCACCCCACAGGTCCAGTGCCACCGATCCCGAGCCGCTGTCTCGCACCACGGTGGTAACAAGCAGCTTGCTGCCCGGGGCAAGATACGTTCCCAGATGACGCAGAACCGCGGACTGTTCCTCGACTGGGAAGTAGTAGATGTTTTGATGCAACGTCACAAGATCGGCCGTGCCATCGCCCTCGCGGTCTAGGACGTCACGCACCTCGATCTCCACCCGATCACTAAGCCCCCATTCGGCCATATTCGTGCGTGCCTGCGCGGCGGCCGACTCCTGTAGCTCGATCCCCTGAGCCGTTAAGCGCGGGTTTATCTCCGCGGCTGTCTTGATATGGGCGCCGGATCCGCAGCCCACTTCCACCAACCGGAAAGCGCCCTCCGCTGGCACCACCTCCCCGATGGCGCTGGCCAGCCACGGCTCACCAGCCCTCGAGGTCCGCGCCACGGTATCCGGGTCCGCATCGGCCAACGTGAACCATTCCCCACTCTTCAGCCGCTCGGGAGTCTCCATAACCAGCCGATGGTTCAAGTTGGTGAATTCCTCGAAGAACGCCGCGATCGGATCGTTCTCGGGCTTGAGCAGCGTCTTTATTCGGCGCCCCCGAAGCGAGTACCGGCCATGCGCTAGGCGAAGCTCGCCGATCTGGACACCAACCCCAAGCCAAGATTCGAGTCCCTCGATCATCGTCATGTCATACCCGAAGTGTCGTGCCACTTGCTTCGACGTGGCCGAACCCTGATTGAGATAGTGAAGGATCCCGGACTGGAGCCCTGCACTGATGAAGTCAACGCGAAGATATCCCGGCAACCACCTAGCCATGATGCCCAACGGCTTCACCCATCCGCGGCGGAGAACTGTTTTCAGGATTGACGCCATGGCCCAACTATAGCCCGATCCACCGAAACTAGGTCCAAATTCCCATTTACCCCGTATGTAACTTTCTTATACTTGCGGTGGACTTGACTAATCAATTGTTTGACCCAACCCCAACCGGAGGCAACCCCATGAAGATCCGCAAAGCAACGTCCCTTGGCACCGCGCTCCTCGTCGCAGCGTTGGGGTTGGCGGGCTGTTCGTCGTCGGAAGAAGAAACGTCCACACCGGCACCCACCACGAACGAACTCACCGAAGTACTTGCCTCCCACGGCCTAGAGGATCTGGACGCTGCGGAAATCGTGGACGCACTAGACCAGACGCCTGTGGCTGAACGGCCGGACGATCTCCTCGCCTCCGTGCGCCCGAGCGAAGTCGTGTTCACCACCGCGTCGGGCGAAGAGACCCCGATGGCGCTGCCAGAGGATCAGTTCTACCTCTCCTTCGCCCCCTACGTTGATCAGACCCACGATTGTTACTTCCACAGCCTCACCACCTGCATGGGCGAGCTGAGCAACGAGGACTTTGACATTCAGATCGTGGATGCGGACACCGGCGAGGAGATCGTGAACGAGACCCTTTCCAGCTTCGATAACGGCTTCATTGGCATCTGGCTGCCGAAGGACATCGAGGCGGAGTTGAGCGTTGAGTACGAGGGGAAGTCCGGTTCCGTGGATATTTCGACAATTTCTGACGACGACGCCACCTGCCTCACAACCCTCCAGCTTTCATAGTTCCCAGCTCCGAAGCAGCTACGCGATTAGGCTAGGAGCATGACTTCAGCACAGACGCTCCGGCTCATCTGGCCACAATGGCAGGGCGCTGGCTCCGAGAACTATCCCTTGCTCTTCAACGAGCTGCCCTCTGATCAGGCACGGCTCGGCTACGCCGTTGGAACTAAAGTCATTGAGGCAATGCTTCCGCCACACGCAGGACCAACCGAAACGGTTCCAGTGCCGATGGATATCCCGGACGATGAAGTGTCCGGCGGAATCGAGAATCGCGAGATCTCGCTTGAGCAGCTTCAGGCCGCCAACGCGCTGATCAAGCGCCACGACCCCGAGCGGATCTTCACCGTGGGCGGAGATTGCTCCGTCAGCGTCGCGCCCTTCTCGTGGTTGGCAGGCAAGTACGGCAGCGATCTTGCGATGGTTTGGATCGATTCGCACCCGGACGTCGGCACGTCGGCAAGTGATTATCCGGGCTACCACGCGATGGCCGTTTCCGCGTTGCTCGGCAAGGTGGACCCAGATTTCACGGATGCACTGCCATCCCTGTTGGACCCGAGCAAGACTGCCCTCGCTGGACTTCATTCGTGGACCGACGACGACTTCCCAAACATTTCTTCATGGGGCCTTTCCTCCTTCTCACCAGAGGATCTTCGTGAATCTTCTGATTCACTTTTGGCTTGGCTGGCTGGCACTGGAGCATCGAAGGTGGCCATCCACTTCGACGTTGACACGGTGGACGCCAATCAGGTCCAACTCGGGCTTGGTTTTAATGAGGGAGGGCTCTTGGCGGAGCAGGCCCGCCGGGTGATTGACGATATTGCTGCGGCTTACGATGTGGTTGGGCTGACAGTTGCCGAATTCATCCCCCGCAATGTCATGTTCCTCCAGAGCCTCTTGGGCGGGGCTCCCTTGACGGATTAGTCGAAGAATTGGCCGCGTCAGCAGGTTGCGAAAACGTATGCCGGATCGCCCGGTTCCGCGAGGTCACGGTCACGCAGCACCATCCCGTTCGGGGAATCGGGATCCTCGCACAGGGTCTGGAATTCTTCGGTTGTCATTTCGTCGGAGTATTCAACATCGAGCACGTAAGATCCATAAACGGCTACGTAATCACCGCATTCGCCGTAATACGCGCAGCTTTCCGTGAGCGCGAAGTCAAAGCCCGCACTTTCGTGCAATGCCTCAGAATACTCAGCGGTGTTCTTTTGCCCGGCTGTCAAGCCATTGGCGTGGGCGGCTTCCACCAAGCCTTGTGCGAGAGCAAGGTTGTTCTCAAAACTCAAGAGGCCAAACGAGCGGGTGTAGGAATCGAGATTATCGAATTCGACACCTTGGTAGCCATCGGTGGCACACTGTTCGATCCACGGCACGGTCAGGGCCAGAAACTCTTCACGTTTCTGGGTTGTCGAGGTATCCGCGATCGCCTCGTCTGGCCAGTTCGGATCATGGAAAACCTCCCCGTCCCCTTCGAGAAGAAGATTCTCGCTCCACATATCCTCTTCGCCCGGCTGGGTTTGAAACGCGTTCACATAGCAGATCGAGTAGGTGCCCGCTACGGGAGGAGACTCCCGGTCCCGTACAACGATCTGTACGGTATCCTCCGGCGTATATGACCCTCCCAGCTGGTAGTCGAGCTGACCGTTCACTGGGAGCCCCCACTCGGAAGCCTCCAGCGCATTCCCGCTAGCGGCGGGAAGAGTAGTCAACTGTTGATTGCTCGGCTCCGAATTGCCGGACGTTGCCGAACATGCACTCGTCGAAAAGAGGAATACCACAGCAGTCAGGAACGGGACCGCTACCCGCAAAACACTCGGCAGGATGGTCCGCATTTGTGGCTTCAAGAGGCAGGGAATCTGCATTGAACCAGTATAGAAGCGCGATCCACCGCGCCCCTCCGGATTTTTGTGGAGCCACCTATCGGACTCGAACCGATGACCTGCTGTTTACAAGACAGCTGCTCTACCAACTGAGCTAAGGTGGCGCAGACACTGCGAACTCGCAGCGCCCTATATCTTGCCAGAATCGCCCCTGTAGGGCCAACTTGGCAAGTTGCGAGAAAGCTTACTCGGCAGCCGCCTCCGCCGCGTACTTGGTCAGCTTGCCTTCGGTCCAATCAGCCAGCTGGCGATCATTGATGATCACGCCAGGGGTGCCGGTTTGGCCGTTGGCGGTCCACTGCTCGTAGGCGCTTTCGATCGTGGCGTCGTAAGTACCATCGTTGATAGCGGTTTCAAGATCAGCCACGGTTGCATCCGGCACGCCCACTTCCTCTGCCACCTCAAGGATGTCATCGATGGTCGGGAGGGTCTGGTCAGAATTCTCATCCAAGAAGAGAGGATTAGTCTTCTCCTCGAACAAAGTGTTGTGGAAATCTAGGAAGTACTCTGGGGCATTCTCAGCCATGAAGAAATCGGCCGCTGCTCCCTGTGTGGAGAAGTCCTCTCCCATGATGGCAACGGGCATGTACACCAAGGTGATCTCCCCATCTTTGGCCATCTGGGCGAGATCCTCCGAGTACTCATTCTCGAGGCGGTTACACCATGAGCACAAGAAATCGAAGTAAATGTCTACCTCCGGAGCACCCTCGTTAACAGTTCCAGCCTCAAGGCTGGAACCCACGGTGATACCACCCTGATCAGTCACGTTCTCCGGTGTGCTCTCCGCCGTGAAAACTGAATCCGCACGCGTGAAATCAGCCCAGTCTTCTGAAGATTCCGTGCCTTCACCGGTCGAGTTATCCGAGGAACCCGAACGCACGATGAGCACAACTGCCAGCGCAATCACGGCCACAAGAGCTATGGCGCCAACGATCGCAAGAATCTTGTTCCGCTTCGCGCGCTTTTCTTCTTGTTCCTGCAGCTTCCGCGCTGCCTCGCGCGCCTGCTCGCGGCGCTCTTGCTTGGTGAGGTTCTGCCCAGACGTGCCGGGAGTGTTTCGAGATGCCATAGCTGAATTCTAAACTAGTTCCTTGAGAAGTACTGAAGACCGAAAACTTCGGCTCAATCACCTTACCGTGTAAGACGCTGCACTGACGATGGACTACGCCACGTCATAGAAGAATGGGCTGGACATCGGGTACCAATCGGGCGCACCACTCCCGTTCGCCACAACAACTGCTATGAACACCAGGGCAAGCCACACGACCACCCAGAGCGCCCGATAACCGCCAGACGGCGCAACGGCCTTCACAATCCTTCGAGCACCTTCCCGGCCAAGACGATTGGTTGCCATAAACCACGAGGTGCAGATAGCGATCGCAGCACCGATACCAACGTTGAGCCGGGGATCGAGTATATCCACCATCGATAACAGCCAGATCGCGAGTATGCCGAACAAAGCTCCTAGGAAGAAGCCGAAGAGCTGCGAGAACAGTGCCTTAAAACAGAACCACGGCATGCGGAGAGCCACCCAGCCGCCCTCGCCAGAGAACCGCCCACCCTTCTCTAAGCGCCGGCGATTCAAGCTCTCGAAACTCACGCCTACCACGGCCGCCACGATGCTAAGCCCACAGAAAATGAGGAGAAACACCACGGGCAACGCGGTAGAAAACAGCGTGAGTGCAACGCCGATAAGGCAAACAATGAGCCGCGCGCGCTCGGGTGGCCGCATCCAAGCCGGGACCTCGGGAGGATATTGCTGAGACCCGGGCTGTCCATAATAGGGCTGCGGTTGCTGCTGATACGGCTGAGGTTGTACTTGCTGGTAAGGCTCTTGATACGGCTGCGATACAGGTTGCTGGAAGACCTGAGTTCGGGCGCCATCGCTGGCCTCGGGAATCGCCCGATCGGACAGCACCTCAGTGGCGCCCGCAGGCCGAGCGTCAGCGCCACCGGCCACAACCTCTGTAGCCCCAGCAGGTTGGCTAGCACCGGTCTGTTCCGCGGCAGTCTGCTGCCCATCCATCACCTCTGTGGCGCCTGCCGGTTGGCCGGGCATCACTGCGCCAGGAACGACTGCGGGAGAGGACTCGTCGTCGGAAACGTCGCCCTCGGCAATCTCAGTACCCTCAACTAGCTGATCAAACGTAATACGGGAAGCGAGATCGGGCGAAAGGGCTCTCTCGAACGTGCGGCGTAACCCGGGAGAGAGCCCCGGCAGGTTCATCTCCCCCTTCAATACACGGTTCGTGATGGCGATGGTGCCGTCGGAGCCAAACGGCGGGTAACCGGTGGCGGCGTACGCCAGAACAGCGGCGAGCGACCACCAATCTGCACTCTCGGACGGTTCGGCCCCTCGCAAAACCTGAGGATCGGTGTAGCCCGGGGACTGCGCGATCGAACCCTGTTGGGTGATCCGCGGATCATCGCCAAGCTGGGCGATCCCGAAATCGATCAGAACCGGCTTGCCGCGCTTCATCATCACGTTGGACGGCTTGATATCCCGGTGCAAAACGCCGGCGCCGTGAATCGACGTCACAGCGTTGCGGAGGTTCTGAGCCAGGGTAGTCAGATCGCCTTCGGTGTAGATGCCGCCGGTAGCAACATCGTCCTCGAGGGTAGGGCCATCGATGAGTTGGGTAACGATGAAGGCATCCTCATCGTCCGTCTCAATATCCAGCACCTCGGCCACGTACGGGCCCTTAACCTTGCGGAGCATGCGGAACTCGCGGCGCATGCGCTCGCGCCCATTGTTTGAATCGGCAACGTGCGGATGGAGGAGTTTGAGGGCAACACGATGCCCCTCGGCGTCGCTTGCCTCGTATACCGTAGACATGCCGCCGTACCCGATCCTGCGGACAATTTCATAGCCGCCAATCTCTGCGCGTCGCTCACTCACCCTTCAACCGTACCGTGAGCCTCCCACCTTGGCTCGTGGGTGTGGCGCGAATATCGCATTAGAGCCCAAGGTGCGCACAGCCAAAGCTGGCGGGATAACTGGTATTGGGATGACGGGAACGGCCAGAGAGTTGACACAATCCCGGGCTCAGGCAGCGTGATATCCGACACTAAGTTGGCACTTTACTTCAGGACGTGACAAAATAATCTCGGTTCATTAAAAATGATGGACCGTGTCAGAGCGGACACACCGTACTCGGCACCTTTCACTCGGATCGTCCGGCACGTACCTGCCGGTGAAGGGACCATGAATCATGGCTACCGTAACGTTTGAACAAGCAACCCGTGTTTACCCGGGTTCAGATACCCCAGCTGTTGATGATTTCTCATTGGAAATCAAAGATGGTGAATTCCTCGTACTCGTTGGCCCGTCCGGCTGCGGAAAGTCCACATCGCTGCGTATGCTCGCCGGTCTTGAGGAAGTGAATTCCGGACGCATCTTCATCGGCGATCGGGATGTCACCGACGTTTCGCCGAAGGATCGCGACATCGCGATGGTGTTCCAGAACTACGCTCTGTACCCCCACATGACCGTGGCGGACAACATGGGCTTCGCCCTCAAGATCGCTGGCGAACCCAAGGATGAGATCCGCCGCCGCGTTGAAGAGGCCGCCAAGATCCTAGATCTGGAGCCCTACCTAGACCGCAAGCCCAAGGCTCTCTCCGGTGGTCAGCGTCAGCGCGTTGCCATGGGCCGCGCTATTGTTCGTGAGCCGCAGGTGTTCCTTATGGACGAGCCGCTCTCCAACCTCGATGCCAAGCTCCGTGTTCAGACCCGCACCCAGATCGCCTCTCTGCAGCGCCGCCTCGGTATCACCACCGTGTACGTGACGCACGATCAGACCGAGGCTCTGACAATGGGCGATCGCATCGCGGTTCTCAAGGACGGCCTCCTTCAGCAGGTCGGCACCCCGGACGATATGTACAAGGCCCCTGCCAACTCCTTCGTTGCCGGCTTTATCGGTTCCCCCGCTATGAACCTCGGCAAGTGGAAGGTTTCCGGAAACACCGCTACCTTCGGTGAGGCCAAGCTGGTTCTTCCCGATGATGTTGCCAAGCAGATCACCGCTGAGGACAACGGCCAGATCATGGTGGGATTCCGCCCCGAGGCCCTCGAGTGGGTATCGGCCGCAGGCGCCTCCAACATTCCACTGAAGGTGGACTTCGTAGAGCACCTCGGTTCGGACGCCTACGTGTATGGCCGCGTTGCTGGCTCCGATGAGGAAACCGAGACATTCGGTTCCGGCGATGGCGCATCTGATTGCACCGTCCGCATCGAGCCCCACGTTGTGCCGCAGCCGGGCGATGTCATCAACCTGACCCCTGACAACGGAACTGTTCACTACTTCTCCGCCGCCACCGGCGAGCGCCTGAACAGCTAGTCAGACCTAACGATGGGTGGCGGGGGGAGGAATCCTCTCGCCACCTTTTTCGTGTTTCCACGGCCCTCATAGACACCGCTAGAATGTACGAGGCCACAGGGCGTGCGCCCAAGGGATGGTTGGAAGGGTGCGTTGGAGCCATTCGCCGTGGCCCCTCAATCCCAAACCGTGCCCACTGCCCAAGCTGGCCCTAAAGAAGTCCGCGTACTGAAAAGAAAGGCGCCCCATGAATCCGTCTCTCCAAATCATGGCAGCACAGGTGGATCCTGGCCTATTCGATCTGCCATGGGATACGCCGATTGCGGAGTGGCCAGAGGACATCATTGCCGCGCTTCCCCGCGGCATATCCCGCCATACGGTGCGTTTCGTGTATCTGGGTGAACGCATCATCGCGGTTAAGGAAATCGGCGAGCGTGTGGCGTACAGGGAATACGAGATGCTGCGCGACCTCGGGCGTCACGATGCCCCGGCCGTTGAGCCAGTTGCGGTAGTGACGGGACGCAGCACGGCGGATGGCGAACCGCTGAGTGATGCGTTGGTGACCGAACACCTAGTCTTCTCACTCCCCTACCGCGCGATCTTCGGCCAGCATCAGCGTCAGGACTCCGTGCGGCGGCTCATCGATGCACTCTCCGTGCTGATGGTGCGCCTACACCTGCTCGGCTTCTACTGGGGCGATGTTTCGCTATCCAACACTCTTTTCCGCCGGGATGCCGGCGAATTCGCGGCCTATCTTGTGGACGCGGAGACCGGCGAACTCTATCCGAGCCTGACAACTGGCAAGCGAGAATACGATATCGATGTGGCGCGCACGAACATCATTGGCGAGCTCATGGACCTTCAGGCCGGGGAGATTCTCCAGATGGATGTGGATGCCATTGAAGTTGGCGATACCTTCGTTCAGCGGTACAACGAACTCTGGGCAGACCTGACGCAAACCACCACATATTCTGCCAACGAGACGTGGAAGATCGCCGAGCGCATACGCCGCCTCAACGATCTAGGCTTTGAGGTAGGTGAACTCTCGATGTCTCGGGATAAGGGCGGCACTCAGGTTTCGATCCAGCCCAAGGTGGTGGATGCGGGCCACTTTTCCCGCAAGATCATGCGGCTTACCGGCATGGACGTTGAGGAGAATCAGGCGCGCCGCATGATGAACGATATCGAACAGTATCGCGCCACGCACTTCAAATCCAGCACGCCTCAGTCCATCGCCGCGCACGAGTGGATGACCCACGTGTACCAGCCCGCGATCAACGCGATTCCCCGCGAGCTTCGAGGGAAGCTAGAGCCAGCTGAGATCTTCCATCAGCTTCTGGAGCACCGCTGGTACATGGCCGAAAACGCGGGCTACGACATTCCGAGTGATCAGGTGATTGCGTCCTTCATCGAAAACGTGCTGCGCAATAAGCCCGATGAGCAGTCTTTCATCGGAAAAGCCGCGGAGGAAGTTCTGGGCCCAGACACTTCCGATATGTCCGGAATGGCGGGCTACTTTGTATAGTTTTTAGGACGACGACGAAGGGCCCCGGTTGATTCAGAATAAACCGGGGCCCTTACTCATCTAGCAATAGATCAGGCAGTAATTTCCTC
>OMJG01000669.1_pt1 | contig 24137 bp, 22 predicted proteins | sample 1646431 | NCBI WGS metagenome assembly OMJG01 (sample SAMN03771674, study PRJEB25209) | food metagenome | isolation source: Cotija cheese | place: Mexico:Jalisco,Michoacan | collected 2011-12-12
CTCAGCCGAAAAATCACCAGAAGAAAAGCGAGAAGCTTACCAAGCAGATATTACTTACTCCACCAACGGTGAAATTGGGTTTGATTATCTGCGGGATAACATGGTGGTCTACAAAGAAGATATGGTGCAACGACCATTGAACTTTGCGATTGTCGATGAAGTGGACTCCATCTTGATTGATGAAGCGCGGACACCATTAATTATTTCTGGTCAATCCGAAGGGACAAGTGCGCTTTATCGGCGTGTTGACCGGTTTGCTAAGACGTTACATGAAAAAGATGACTTTAAGATCGATTTGGAATCTAAGACGGTGGCGTTGACGGATACCGGGATCGAAAAGGCTGAAAAGTACTTCAACTTGAAGAACTTGTACGATACGGATAACACGGCTTTGACCCACCATATGGACCAAGCGTTGCGGGCAAACTTTATCATGCTACGTGACAAGGATTACGTGGTTCAAGATGGTGAAGTCTTGATCGTTGACTCCTTTACGGGTCGGGTAATGGATGGTCGGCGTTATTCTGATGGCCTGCACCAAGCGATTGAGGCTAAGGAAGGCGTCGAGATTCAAGAAGAAACCAAGACAATGGCTAACATCACGTATCAGAACTTGTTCCGGATGTACAAGAAACTTTCTGGGATGACTGGGACAGCCAAGACAGAAGCGGAAGAATTCCGAGAAATTTATAACATGGAAGTTGTTTCCGTGCCAACGAACAAGCCAGTTGTCCGGGTTGATGAACCGGATTTGCTGTACCCAACGTTGGAATCGAAGTTTAACGCCGTTGTTAAGGAAATCAAAGACCTACACGAAAAGGGTCAGCCGATGTTAATCGGGACCGTGGCCGTAGAAACGTCTGAGTATTTGTCACAACGGTTGGATGAAGAAAACATTCCGCACGTGGTCTTGAACGCGAAGAACCATGCGAAGGAAGCCGACATCATCCAAAATGCCGGTCAACGCGGGGCGGTCACCATTGCTACCAACATGGCTGGTCGGGGAACCGATATTAAATTGGGGCCGGGTGTCGTGGAAATTGGTGGACTGGCCGTCATTGGGACGGAACGTCATGAGTCACGGCGGATTGATAACCAACTTCGGGGCCGTTCAGGTCGGCAAGGTGACCCTGGTATGACGCAATTCTATCTGTCCTTGGAAGATGATTTGATGCGGCGATTTGGTTCTGACCGGGTCAAGAGCTTCTTGGAGCGGATGAACGTTGATGGCGAAGATGCTGTCATTCGGAGTCGGATGATCACCAAGCAAGTTGAATCAGCACAAAAGCGGGTTGAAGGGAACAACTATGATTCGCGGAAGAACGTGTTGCAATATGATGATGTTATGCGCCAACAGCGGGATGTCATGTATGGTGAACGTAACCAAGTCATCAATCAAGATAAGTCACTGAAGTGGGTATTAATGCCAATGATTAAACGGACTGTTGATCGGGTCGTTAGTCTGCATACGCAAGGTGAACAAAGTGATTGGGACTTGGATACACTCTTAGACTTCGGTATTTCTGCAATGGTTTCACCAGATAAGATTAGTTTGGATGATCTGAAGAACAAATCAGCCGACGAAATTAAGGCCTTCTTTATGGGACTGGCAGAAGACGTGTACGCAGAAAAGCAAAAACAACTTTATGATCCAGCACAAATGCTTGAATTTGAAAAAGTGGTGTTACTGCGGGTGGTTGATTCGCACTGGACTGATCACATCGATGCGATGGATCAATTACGGCAATCAATTGGTCTGCGGGGTTATGGTCAGTTGAATCCATTGGTTGAATACCAACAGGATGGGTTCCGGATGTTTGAAGAAATGATTTCAGATATCGACTATGATGCAACGCGCTTATTCATGAAGTCTGAAATTCGACAGAATATTACCCGTTAAACGGGCGACGAACGAGGCGGGAAGTTTTCCGACCTCGTTTTGTCTTTAAAATAACACAAAAAAGGAGCCCAACATGATGGAATTAAGTGATGCTAAACGTGAACTAACCGCCATGCAAGAACAACTAACCGGCTTTAGGGGGTCACTTTGACTTTGATGCCTTGAATGAAAGTATCAGCGTTAATGAAGGCCAAATGGCTCAACCAGATTTTTGGGATGATGCCCAGGCAGCTCAGCGTTTAATCGATGAGACCAACGAGATGAAGAAAAAAGTCGACGAGTTTCAGCGGTTGGTCACGCAGGTTGAAGATCTGATGGTAGCTCTGGAGCTATTACAAGAGGAACCGGATGCAGAGATGCAGGCGGAGTTTGAAACTGATTTTGCCACTGCTCAGGCGGCTTTACGGCAATACCGGTTGAACTTATTATTGAATCAAAAATATGACCACAACAACGCACTGTTGGAAATTCACCCTGGAGCTGGGGGCACGGAATCCCAAGATTGGGGTGACATGTTACTACGAATGTATACTCGCTGGGCAGAACAACATGACTTTAAAGTGACCGTGCTGGACTATCAGCCGGGGGATGTTGCTGGGTTGAGTAGTGTGACCTTAGCAATTGCTGGTCATAATGCTTACGGTTATTTACGTTCCGAGAAGGGGGTTCACCGACTCGTTCGAATTTCACCGTTTGATTCGGCGGGGCGACGGCACACGTCATTTGCGTCCGTTGATGTCTTACCAGAACTGGATGATTCAGTGGACATTAATATTAATCCTGCCGAACTGAAGGTCGATGTTTACCGGGCTTCTGGTGCTGGTGGTCAACATGTTAATAAGACCTCTTCAGCGGTGCGGATTACCCACATTCCAACGGGAATTGTGACACAGAGTCAAGCGCAACGGTCACAATTACAAAACCGCCAAACCGCCTTGGCTATGTTGCGTGCTAAGTTGTATGAACGTGCGGAGGAAAAGAAGGCACAAGAAAAGGCGGCCTTGGAGGGTGACCAAATGGAAATCGGTTGGGGCTCACAGATTCGCTCCTACGTATTTCACCCATACACCATGGTTAAAGATCACCGAACTAATTATGAAACGGGTAACGGACAGGCTGTGATGGATGGCGATCTGGACCCATTTATTGATGCATTCTTGCAATGGCAACTGAGTCAAAAAAATCCAAACTAAAACCATCTTGCAACCGAACGGTTAGACGGGTAACGCGAATGTCGTGTTACCCGTTTTTATTTCATGCTATACTGGGGACAGCAATTTTTTCAGGAAAGGTGTCGATTTCATGCGGACTTTGATTGCATGTGGAAGCTTTTTATTGCAACCGCTGGTTTGGTTAGCTATTTTACGGGTTTGGCTGGCCAGTCGAGCACGAATCATAACAGAACGGCGAAATTTTGGCAGTGCCGTGTATGGCGATCATTACGAGTTACGGCATATGCTGACGCAGGGATTGCTTCTAGGCCTTGGCTTGTCAGTGATTAATTTATTAATTGGGTTCAGCCTACCAGTGATCTGGATCTTAGCATATGAGGGTTTAGCAATTCTGACGTTAATTTTATTACCAACAACGATTCTGCCATTGACCTTGATTGTCGGGGCCACCTTAATCACGCTTTTTGGGGGAGCTTACATAACACCAAAACCGGATTTGAGTGCATGGGGATTGCGATGGGCCACCGTACCCGTCCAAAATTACTTCTGGCTGGCCCTGGCTTTCTTCTTGCTAATGGGCCATTGGATCACCCATTATGGGGGGCGGTTCACCAGCCCCAAGATTTACGCGAAGCAACGGGGCAAACAAATCGCCGGTTATCCGTGGCGTGAACTACTAGTATTACCAATGGTGACGCTGGTTCCCGGCGATTGGTTCACCAGTCACTGGGCATTTTGGCCGGTTTTTTCCTGGCAAGGTCACCAATTTGCCATTCTCGTGTTACCCCTAATCTTGGGGCTGAGATTTACCGTCTTTCGTCAAGCACCGCAGCAGGTCTATCGCACTTTAGGTCGCCGATTAATTTGGTTAGCTTTAGCGGCAATCATCGGGATCGGGTGGAGTTATTGGCGACCTCAGGATGCGGTTTGGGGCATAATGATTCTATTAGTTGGTTATGTGGCTGTGTTATGGCAAGCTAAACGTTATGATGCCCGTCAGCCCTTCTGGTATTCTCAAGTGGATGATGGGGTGCGCGTTTTAGCTATTCGGCCACGGACGCCAGCCGTAAAATTAGATTTAGAGCCAGGGGATATTATTCTGGAATGTAATCATCAACCAGTGGTGAGTGAAACAAGCTTTTATGAGGCGTTACTAGCGAATCCAGCATATTGTCATTTACGAGTTCGCAACATGGCTGGTGAATTGAAAATGACCGAAACTGCTATTTATTCTGGCGCACCGCACGAAATTGGCATTGTCCTATTTAGAGATCAGGAGGGGTAAACTTATGAGTCGAGTCTTAGTCGTTGATGATGAACCCGCTATTGTGACGTTGTTACAATACAATTTGGAACAAGCAGATTATCAGGTCGTTACCGCTATTAACGGCGAGCAGGCCCTAAATCTCGCCTTACATGAAAAATTTGATGTAATCTTATTGGACCTGATGCTGCCCAAGATGGATGGGGTGGAAGTGACCAAACGATTGCGGCAAGAAAAAGTCAAGACGCCGATCATTATGATTACCGCTAAAACCAGCGAATTTGATACCGTCTTTGGTCTGGAGTTGGGGGCCGATGACTATATTACGAAGCCATTTAGTCCGCGGGAAGTGATTGCCCGGATGAAAGCCGTGATGCGTCGCTACCATGAAGAAGAGCCTACTGATGCGGTTCCAAGTCAACAAGGACACCGATTACAGGTGGGGGATCTCACCATTGACCAAGATAAATTCCAGGTTAAACGGGGAAATCAAGCGATCGAACTAACCCCTAAGGAATTTGAATTGTTGTTGTTTTTTGCTAAGCGTCCCGGAAAAGTCTGGAGTCGTGAACAATTACTAGAAGGCGTTTGGGGCTTTGATTACAGTGGGCAAACGCGGATGGTGGACATTCACGTCTCCCATTTACGAGAAAAAATTGAGCAAGACTCGAAGCATCCAACGTTACTAAAGACCGTTCGTGGATTTGGCTACACCTTTGAGGTTCAGCCATGATTCGGCGACTTGGCGAAGCTTTTGTGATTGGCGGGGTGGTTAATTCTTTTTTGGTGTGGGCGGTTCAACCAGCTCATTTGGAACCAGCATTACTCATTGCGTGGTCACTCACGTTATTGGAGACCGTGGTGATTGGTTATGGTTGGCGTTGGGCGGAACGGCGAATCACGATTTTAACCAAAAAAGTTGAGGGAATTCGGCATGCAGAAACGCCAGCTCACGTTCTGCTATCACCGCGCGATCCCTTTTACCGGTTGGCGTTGCAGATTAATTATTTGCAAACGCATCAACGCAAGGTTCAGCGGCAAGTTGCCGGGCAGAATCAAGAATTTGCGACACTATTGGATTACTTACCGATTGGGGTGATGGTTATTGATCGGTATCGCAAAGTGGAACTGGCAAATCCGGCGATGGAACAGTTTTTACAACAGCCCATTTCACCGCGTCGACACCCATTCACACAAGACGTTCGCCAGTTTGAACTGGCCAGTTTGATTAATTCAGCGCTCAGTGAACGGCAAACCCAACATCAAACGCTCAAGTTACCGGGGTCACCCCACGAACGGACGGTTGATGCCCGAGCGATTTATACGGCGACTTCACAAGATTACTTTCAGGTGCTCGTCTTGTTGTATGACGTGACGGAAGTATACGCGGTTGAACAGATGCAGATGGATTTTATGTCGAATGCGTCCCACGAGTTAAAGACGCCGGTCACTGCAATCTCCGGGTTTGCCAAAACCTTGTTGGCTGGGGCTAAGGACGACCCTGAAAAGTCTGTGGAATTTTTAAAGATCATTGATCAGCAAAGTGAACGACTAGTGGAATTGATTAATGACGTTTTGACGATCTCACATATTGAATCGGGCAATAATGTGGAGATGACCACGGTACCGCTAGGGCACTTGGTAGCAAGTCAGGTGAATTTATTAACGCCACTAGCAACGGTTAATCACATCACTTTACACAATCAGGTTGCTAGTGAGTTACAGGTGACGACTGACCAACGTAAATTGGATCAGATTTTAAAGAATGTTTTGAGTAATGCCATTAAGTACAATCGACCACAGGGGCGGGTGACCATCACCGCCACTGTGGCAGCCCACGATTGGCAATTGATTGTGCAAGATACGGGGATCGGTATTGCCCCGCAAGACCAGCAGCGGGTCTTTGAACGGTTCTATCGGGCCGACGTGTCACATTCCAACCAATTGGTTAGTGGAACCGGATTGGGCCTAGCAATTGTACGGGAGTTAGTCCAGTCGCTAAACGGCAAGATTGACCTTCAAAGTGAGTTAGGTACAGGAACGACAGTAACGATGACGTTTTCAAGACAATAATCGCTAAATAACGGGTCGGAGACAAAAGTCTCGGGCTCTTTTTGCGTTTTCAAATATTAGGTACCGAAACGGGCGCCAGCTAACCGCCTTTTGTCCCACTCTTGTTTTGGAGCGCAGACGATTAAATTGACCAATTTCGGGTTATATTTACACAACCTTTACAATACGTCTACATGACATTTACATTGCTCCGCTATACTAGCTTTTGAAATGGTTGAGCCGCGACGCTCAACTGACTAGGAGGTCAACGGTATGTCGAAAAAACGCTGGGTGCAAGGACTCGTGCTGGTTGTCTTAATGGCATTGGGAATTTATGCTTACCAGACGCGTGAGGTCAGTCATGCGGGTGAATCAATCACAGCGGTTGGCTCTACGGCACTACAACCGCTCGTAGAAGCAGCTGGTGAACAGTATACGGGTGAACATCTTGGAACGTTTATCAACGTTCAAGGTGGCGGTACTGGAACCGGACTTAGCCAGATTCAAGAAGGTGCGGTTCAGATTGGTAATTCTGACCTATTTGCTGGGGAGCAAAAAGGCATTAACGCTCAGCAGTTGGTGGATCATCGGGTTGCCGTTGTTGGAATTACGCCCATCGTGAATAAAAAAGTTGGCGTGAAAAACCTCTCAACTAATCAATTAATCAAAATTTTTACGGGTCAGATCACTAATTGGAAAGAAGTGGGAGGAGCGGATCAGAGCATTGTATTGATCAACCGGGCGCAAGGAAGCGGTACTCGGGCCACCTTTGAACAATTTGGCTTGGCCAATCATCGTTCTAAGACAGCTCAGGAACAAGATTCTTCTGGAATGGTGCGCTCAATTGTGGCGACGACCCCCGGTGCAATCAGTTACGTTGCTTTTTCTTACGTCAATAAAACGGTGCAAGCCTTGTCGTTAAATCATGTTGCACCGACAGAGGTGAATGTGACGACAAATGATTGGCGAATCTGGTCTTATGAACATCTCTACACCAAAGGCCAACCAACTGGTTTGACGAAGGCTTTTATCACTTACGTGCAGTCGCCGGCTATTCAAAATACGTTGGTGCGGCAATTAGGGTACTTGTCACCGGATCAAATGTTGGTGGAACGGGATGCTAAGGGACATATTACTAAGACAGGAGGGGCCTAGATGGATAACGAGCAATTAGAGCAACAGCTAAAGCGGCGTTCGAAAGCCGCTAAATTGGAAATCTGGGGGCGAACCATCAGTCTGACGGCCTTGTTACTGATTGTTGCCGTGGTGGTCGCCATTATTGGATTTGTGGCTTCAAAGGGAATTGCGACGTTTACCAGTAATCACGTCAACCTTTGGGATTTTCTGTCTGGCAAAAATTGGAACCCGGGCATCACGGACGCGCATGGTAAACCTGAAGTGGGCGCACTGCCCATGATTGTTGGGTCCTTTCTGATTACGATTTTGTCAGCCATTGTCGCGACACCATTTGCGATCGGCACGGCTGTCTTTATGAATGAAATTTCACCTAATCGTGGCGCCAAGATCTTGCAGCCAGTAACAGAACTATTGGTGGGAATTCCATCAGTTGTTTATGGGTTTATTGGCTTATCCGTGGTTGTTCCGGCGACGCGGGCCATCTTTGGTGGTAGTGGCTTTGGGATTTTATCGGGAACCTGTGTGTTGTTTGTGATGATCTTGCCGACAGTGACATCCATGAGTGCGGATGCCTTAAAGGCCGTTCCCCGTTACTACCGAGAAGCATCACTGGCATTGGGAGCGACGCAGTGGCAAACGATTTATAAAGTTGTCCTGCGAGCTGCTACGCCAGGACTCATGACTGCCGTAGTATTCGGTATGGCGCGAGCATTCGGTGAAGCACTAGCCGTTCAAATGGTGATTGGGAATGCGGCGTTAATGCCAAGTAGCTTGGTGTCCCCCTCGGCAACCTTAACGTCTGTGTTAACAACCGGTATTGGTAATACGGTGATGGGTTCACTACAAAATAACGCCTTGTGGTCACTAGCACTAGTGCTGTTATTAATGTCACTCGTCTTTAACCTGATTATTCGCTTAATTGGTCGAAAGGGGCGCTTGCAATAATGAATTCCAAAACACAAAATAAAGTCGCCATTGGCGGACTTTACGGCATTGCGGGCCTAGTGGTTCTCATCTTATTGGCGCTGCTAGGTTATATCTTAATCAGTGGGTTGCCACAGTTAAACTGGCACTTTTTAACGGCACCCGCTAAGGCCTTCCTCAAGGGCGGTGGTGTAGGCGTTCAGCTATTCAATTCGTTTTATTTACTGATTTTGGCCATGCTGATCTCGTTTCCTATTGCGCTTGGTGCCGCGATTTACCTTTATGAGTATGCTAAGGATAATTGGATGACCACCACGATTCGAACGGCCATTGAAATTTTGAGTTCATTACCGTCTGTTGTGGTTGGCCTATTCGGCTTTCTCTTCTTCGTTGTTAAGTTACGCTTGGGATTTTCCATTCTTTCAGGCGCGTTTGCCTTAACTTTCTTCAATCTACCGTTATTGACGCGGAGTATTGAAGATTCGCTACGGACGATTAGTGACGTTCAGCGTGAGGGGGGACTAGCCTTGGGATTGTCACGATGGGAGACCGTTACCCGTGTGATTTTACCAGCTGCTGTTCCCAGCATCTTAACCGGTGTTATTCTGAGTGCGGGCCGGGTGTTTGGGGAAGCGGCTGCGTTGATCTACACGGCCGGACAAAGTGCCCCAGCTTTGAATTTCGCTGATTGGAATCCCTTCAACATTTCCAGTCCCTTGAATCCGATGCGACCAGCCGAAACTTTAGCTGTACACATTTGGAAAATCAATTCTGAAGGGATTATGCCAGACGCTAAAGCCATTTCGTCTGGATCATCGGCCGTGTTGGTTCTGGCTATTTTATTGTTTAACTTTGCCGCCCGTTACCTGGGCAAGCGTTTATACAAACGACTAACGTCGGCCTAAGGAGGACACGCCATGTTTATTAATAATGATGTTACCAAGGCGGCCGAAATGGAAGAACGGCACGTGATTAAGATGACTGATCCAAAACATCCAGTCATTTTGTCAACAGAAGACCTGCATGTGTTTTATGGAAAAAAGGAAGCACTATTTGAGGGCGACCTTGAGTTTGCTAGTAATCAAATCACGGCGCTGATTGGACCGTCGGGTTCGGGAAAATCAACCTTTTTACGCTCGTTGAATCGAATGAATGATCGGATTGCAACGGTAACTGGTCGGATTATGTATCGTGGCGTGGACATCAATCAGCCGGCCGTTGACGTGTACGAGATGCGCCGGCGAGTGGGCATGGTTTTCCAACGGCCCAACCCATTTGCCAAGTCGATTTACGACAATATTGCCTTTGCTTTGCAGTTACGGGGGGTAACGAATAAGCAACAGCTAGATGAGATTGTGGAAACGTCACTTAAACAAGCGGCTTTGTGGGAACAAGTCAAAGATGATTTGAATAAGAGTGCCTTGGCGTTGTCTGGGGGGCAAGCGCAGCGGTTGTGTATTGCGCGTGCCATTGCCGTTAAGCCAGATATCTTGTTACTAGACGAACCGGCCAGTGCCTTAGATCCAGTGTCAACGAGCCAATTAGAAGATACGTTGTTGGAATTAAAGCAGCATTATACCATCATTATCGTGACGCACAATATGCAACAAGCTGGGCGAATTAGTGAATATACGGCCTTTTTTAACCAAGGGCGTGTGTTGGAATATGATACAACCAGCCGTATCTTTACCAATCCATCGGTACAGGTAACGAGTGATTATGTTTCGGGGAACTTTGGCTAAGAGGAGGAACAAATAATGAGTAAGGAAATTTTAACGACCAAGGATCTACATTTATACTACGGTGACAAGGAAGCCTTAAAGGGTATCAACTTGAACTTCAATGAGAAGGGCATCACCGCCTTAATTGGCCCCTCAGGGTGTGGGAAGTCAACCTACTTGCGGACGTTAAATCGGATGAATGATTTAATTCCTAACGTCACGATTACGGGAACCATCAAGTTCAAAGGAGCCGATCTGTATTCACCCAATGCCGACACGGTTCAGATTCGTAAAGAGATTGGCATGGTATTTCAACAACCCAATCCCTTCCCATTTTCCATTTACGATAACGTGATTTACGGGTTACGTATCGCTGGAGAAAAAGATAAAGAAAAATTAGATGCGGTCGTTGAAAAATCCTTGCGTCAAGCAGCGGTGTGGGATGAAGTGAAAGATCATCTGCATGAGAGTGCACTAGCGCTATCAGGTGGACAGCAACAACGGGTCTGCATTGCTCGCGTTTTAGCGGTTTCGCCTGAGATTATCTTACTTGATGAACCAACTAGTGCGCTAGATCCAGTGTCAAGTAGTCAAATCGAAGCAACCCTCTTGAATTTACGCCACGATTATACGATTATTACAGTAACTCACAATTTACAACAGGCATCACGGATTGCGGATCGGACGGCATTCTTTATGAATGGTGAGTTAATCGAAGTGGATCAAACTAAGAACATCTTTATGAATCCGGCAAATAAGCAAACGGAAGACTACATTAGTGGTCGCTTTGGATAAGGAGGCAGTTTATGCGTAGACTATTTGATGACGAGTTGGCAGATTTAGATGCGGACTTTACCGAAATGGGGATGTTGGTCAGTGAAGTGATCGAACAGGCGGTAGAGTCGTTTACCAATCGAGATGCTGTAGCGGCCCAAAAAATAATTGACCAGGATCACCAAATTAATGAACGAGAAATTGCGTTGGAAAAAAAGACGTTTGAAATGATTGCGTTATACCAACCGGTGACCACTGACCTGCGAGAAATTGTGACGATTCTAAAAGCAGTGTCAGAGTTAGAACGAGCGGGGGATCATGCGCGTAACATTGCGCATGCCACCATTAAATTTGGTGATAAGCAAAAAATCCCAGTGATCGAGCAATTGATCGGGCAGATGGGACACTTGACGACCCAGATGGTTAAAGATGTTTTGAGTGCTTACGTTAACAAAGATGAGCATGAAGCCCGCGAATTAGCAGCAGTTGACCGGCAGCTAGATGACTTGAATCACCAAGTACGGGCCGATAGCTATCAGCAAATGCGGTTGGATGCAGCATTTGAAACGGGAGCTTCAATTTACTTGAATGTGGCGCAGGATTTAAGCCGGATTGGTGATTATGTGACTAATGTCTGTGAATGGATTATTTACCTCAAGTCAGGCCAAATTATTGAATTAAATTCAGCTAGTCAATCGGGTACGACTGATTAAGTACCCCTAAACGTTAATCAAAACTGAAGATTTACGACAACGGTCACTGAAGACTTGCTTTCAGTGGCCGCTTTCGCTATTCTGAACCTATCAGGGAAGTTATTAAAAAAATCCCTTTAAATGATTGGCTTTTAACCCGGTTAATCAGATATGATAGACTTAATCTAATAACTGATAAAAAGGAGTGTCCGCCTATGGCAGAAAAAAAGCGTCTAGTCCGTTCTCGTACGAATCGGTTGATTGGTGGGGTATTGGGCGGAATTGCAGAATACTTTGATTGGAATGCAAATTTATTACGGGTGATTTACGTGTTAATTTCACTCGCCATTCCTACTCATGGCTTGTTGGGGTTAATGGTGTATGTCGTGGTCATGAGCTTTATGCCGTTGGATGATTCCCGGCCAGCTGGTCCTGGTTTTAAGGATCTCTTTCGGGGTAGCTCTGAGCCGCAACGACCAGACCGTAAAGTTATCCATGATGTCACGGAACAAGATGTTAAGGATTCACATAAGGGGGAAAATTAAATGCGGTTTTGGCCCCGGATTTTTGTTAATGCCTTAATTTTTCTTGCGTTAGCTGGTTTCTTCCAAAGCTCGCTCGCTGGGTCGTTTCAAAATTCATTTTATGTCTCCAGTGTCTGGGTGGCATTGATTGCGAGCTTAGTCTTAGCCCTGTTAAATGCAGTGGTGAAGCCCATTCTGTTCGTTTTGTCGCTGCCAATTACCATTCTCACGTTGGGGTTATTTAGCGTCGTGATCAACGCGGCCATGTTGGAATTGACGTCGTGGTTTGTTGGAAGCGGCTTTGCTTTTGCCTCGTTTGGTACGACATTGATTATTGCGATTGTAATGTCGTTATGTAATGCGATTATCAGTGATCATTTTGCCCAGCATTAAGTTGTGAATAACGATTTAATTTGGTAGGAGTCACTACCGGAAAGTGCTAAAATTAAAGTAGTTTACGATGTAGTAAGGAGGAGCGCCCATGACCGAAAGTGTCACAGTGGCCGAACTCGTCAAAGCGAACCGCTTGGATGTATATACGGGTAAAGATAATTTAGATCGAAAAATTACGACTAGTGATATTTCACGACCTGGATTGGAATTAACCGGTTATTTTAATTACTACCCGGCGAAACGGGTTCAACTATTAGGAATTACCGAAACATCCTTTGCTAAAGGGATGAGTCATAAAGAATTGTTGAATGTTATGCGTAAAATGTGTCAGCCAGAAACACCTGCGTTTGTTATTTCTACTCAATTAGATCCACCAGAGGAATTGACGCAGTCTGCCGAAGAGGCCGGAATCCCAATTCTGGGTACTAAGCTGACAACGTCGCGAGTTTTGAGTAATATGACCAACTTCTTAGAAGGCAAACTCGCCGAACGTCAATCTGTTCACGGGGTCTTGGTGGATATCTATGGTGTTGGGGTCATGATTACCGGAGATTCTGGTGTCGGTAAAAGTGAAACTGCTTTGGAACTGGTTAAACGGGGTCATCGACTGATTGCGGATGATCGAGTAGAGGTTTATCAACAAGATGAACAAACCTTAGTTGGTGCTGCACCAGCCATTCTTAGTCACCTATTAGAAATTCGAGGGATTGGGATTATTGATGTGATGAATCTCTTTGGTGCCGGCGCTGTTCGAAGCGAAACGGATATCGACCTGATTGTTCACCTAGAGCTGTGGCAGGATGACAATCATTTTGATCGCCTAGGGAATAATAGTGAAACCCAACGCTTCTTTGACGTCGTGGTACCTAAGATTAGTATCCCCGTTAAGACAGGGCGAAACCTAGCAATCATCATTGAAGCAGCGGCGATGAATTTCCGCGCACGTTCAATGGGCTACGATGCAACCAAAGTGTTTGATGACAATCTAAAGCGCTTAATTAAACAAAATGCGAATAAATCATAAGGGAGATGGGCGTTATCTTTTCACCAATTGTGGCGGCGCTTAACCCCATCGCCATTCATTTAGGACCAATTGCGGTTCATTGGTACGGCGTCATTATCGCGACGGGGGTCATCATTGCGGTGACATTAGCGGTGCGTGAGGGTCGTCGTCGAGGCATTAATCCGGATGATATTTATGACATGATCTTGTGGGCTCTGCCGGCAGCCCTAATTGCCGCCCGGCTATATTACGTGATTTTTAATTGGAGTTATTACGCGCAGCATGCCAGTGAGATAATTGCAATCTGGGATGGGGGAATAGCCATCTATGGGTCCTTAATTGGGGCTGGAATTGTAGTGGTTCTTTTCTGTCGTTCCCGGTTCATTCCCACGTGGCTGATGCTTGATGTGGCCGCACCGACGGTTATTTTAGGTCAAGCTATTGGTCGCTGGGGTAATTTCATGAATCAAGAGGCGTTTGGTCGCGTGACGAGTTTAGCCTTTTTACAAGGGCTTCATCTACCTCACTGGATTATTAATCAAATGTTGATTAACGGTGCCTACCGTCAACCAACGTTTTTGTATGAATCCATGTGGAGTTTGATGGGATTCGTCGTGTTAATGAGCTTGCGGCACTATCCTGGTTTATTCAAGCAGGGTGAAGTATTCTTGGCTTACGTCATGTGGTATTCGTTTGGCCGCTTTTTCATTGAAGGCATGCGCACAGATAGTTTGTGGTTATTCCACCTGTTGCGGATTTCGCAAGCGTTGTCTGTCGTGTTATTTGTCGGTGCATTGGTGATTTGGATTTACCGTCGGCGCGCAACAACGCCGCCAATTGATTATCTAGCGGGCAATCCATTTCGCGAAAAAACCAATCTTTCTAAATAAGGAGAATCCATTACTATGTCAGAGAAAATTGCAGTACTCGGTGCCGGTTCGTGGGGCTCGATTTTAGCGAGCGTCTTGGATGAAAACGGACATGATGTTCGGCTATGGTCATACAATCCCAAACAGGTTGAAGAATTGAATACGCAACATACCAATACCCACTACATCAAGGACTTTACGTTTTCTCCTTCGCTAGTGGCTTACTCCGATTTAGCGAGTGCCTTAACGGATGTAGATGCGATCTTATTCGTTGTCCCAACGAAGGCCATTCGTTCGGTGGCGGGTCAAGTGGCAACTATTTTGCAAGATCAGCACTTACAACCACAATTAATTCATGCTAGCAAAGGGATTGAACAACAGACCTATAAGCGGCTCTCTCAAGTTTTGGAAGAAGAAATTCCAGCTGAGAATCGCCAAGCGGTTACGGTCTTGTCTGGCCCTAGTCACGCGGAAGATGTGGCTCGTAAAGATATTACGTTGGTTACTGCTGCCAGTGCTAGTCCAGATGCTGCCAAATATGTGCAAAAGTTGTTTATGACCTCCTACTTCCGGGTCTACACCAACCCCGACATTATTGGGGTTGAAATTGGTGCGGCCTTGAAGAACATTATTGCGTTAGGTGCCGGTGCACTACACGGCTTAGGCTATGGTGATAATGCTAAGGCGGCCTTGATGACGCGGGGCCTGGCTGAAATTTCACGACTAGGGACATCGTTTGGCGCTGACCCTATGACCTTCATTGGACTATCCGGGGTTGGTGATATTATCGTGACGGCGACAAGCTCAAACTCACGTAATTGGCGTGCCGGCGATGAACTGGGGCGTGGTGAAGCTTTAGATGATGTTATTAACCATATGGGCATGGTCATTGAAGGCTTAGCAACCACTAAGGCGGCGTATGAACTCTCCCGTGAACGGGGTGTTTCAATGCCGATTACGGAAGCCATCTATCAAGTGATTTACGAAGGAAAGGACATTCGCACCGCAATTTCTGATTTAATGCAACGCGAAGGTCGATCTGAATTTTAGGAATACTCTGGGGATACCGAGGAAGGAACGTTTAATTATGAGAAAAGTTAGAAAAGCCGTCATTCCAGCAGCTGGGTTAGGGACCCGTTTTTTGCCAGCCACGAAGGCTTTGGCTAAAGAAATGCTACCGATTGTTGATAAGCCAACCATCCAATTTATTGTTGAGGAAGCACGTAAGTCGGGAATTGAAGACATTGTGATTGTCGATGGGAAATCCAAGCGATCTATCGAAGACCACTTTGATTCCAATCCGGAATTGGAGGCTAACCTGCAAGCTAAACACAAGGATGAGATGCTGCGACAGGTTAAGGAAACGACTGGCATGAATCTATACTTTATCCGGCAACCGTACCCACGCGGATTGGGAGATGCGGTGCTGACCGCAAAGGCCTTTATTGGTGATGAACCGTTCGTCGTGATGTTAGGCGATGATATGACGGATAGTAAGGTGCCTTTAACCAAGCAATTGATTGATCGCTATGATCAAACTGGAGCTTCAACCTTGGCCGTGATGCGGGTACCACATAAGGATACGGCGAAGTATGGGGTCATCAATCCATCTGAAGAGACGGCGCCTGGTTTGTACAACGTTACCAACTTTGTGGAAAAGCCAGAACCAGATGAAGCACCTAGTGATCTAGCCATTATTGGTCGTTACCTCTTTACGCCTGAAATCTTTGAGGCGTTGGAAAACACCCCAGTGGGCTTAGGTAATGAACTACAACTGACGGATGCCATTGATAACCTCAATAAAACGCAACGCGTGTTTGCCCACGAATTTACGGGCAAACGGTTTGATGTCGGCAATAAATTCGGCTGGATTCAGACCAATATTGCGTATGGTTTGCGGCATCCAGAAACCAAAACCCAGTTACGTGAGTACATTAAGACCTTAGGTGCTCAGCTTGCCAAGGAAGATGAACAAACATCCAAGTCAAAATAGGTGACAAACTTACTTTTTACTAGTAAAGTGTCAGTATTATCACAGCACAAGAGTGGAAGGGAGCGTTAACCTTGAAAAGTTACGATGTTATTGTCATTGGTGCCGGACCAGGTGGCATGACGGGAGCGTTATACGCTTCACGGGCTAATTTATCGGTATTAATGCTAGATCGTGGGATTTATGGCGGTCAAATGAATAATACGGCAGCGATTGAAAACTATCCTGGTTTCAAGTCAGTCTTAGGGCCGGATTTGGCTAAGGATATGTATGAAGGTTCGACCCAATTTGGTGCCGAGTACGCGTATGGTAGCGTGACGGCGATTGAGGATCATGGTGATCATAAGATCGTTAAAACCGACGATGGTGATTATGAGACTAAGGCCGTTATTGTGGCAACTGGTTCCGAATACAAGAAGTTAGGCGTGCCTGGGGAAGATAAATTTGGTGGCCGCGGTGTTTCTTACTGTGCGGTCTGCGATGGCGCGTTCTTTAAGAACCGTGAAGTGGTCGTCATTGGTGGTGGTGACTCGGCTGTTGAAGAAGGCTTATATTTAGCGGGGCTTGCTTCAAAGGTTACGATCATTCATCGGCGTGATCAATTGCGGGCACAAAAGATCTTACAGGATCGGGCTTTTGCAAATGACAAGATCGAATTTGTCTGGAATACGAATGTCACTGAAATCTTGGGTGACGATATGAAGGTTACAGGTGTTGCCACTAAAAATAATCAAACCGGTGAAACGGGTGAGATTGCGGCTAGTGGGGTCTTCATTTACGTGGGAACCTTACCAATGACCGACGCCTTTACTGATTTGGGCATTACCGACGATGCTGGTTGGATTAAAACCAATGATCATATGGCAACGGCAGTTCCCGGGATCTTTGCTATCGGTGACGTGCGACAAAAAGATTTGCGGCAGATCACCACGGCGGTTGGCGATGGCGGTATTGCCGGTCAAGCGGTCTTTAGCTACTTGGAAGATCTAAAGTCACAAGCAGCTTCAGCACAATAATGGTAAACTTAGCGGAGACAACCTTAACCGGTGTTTCCGCTTTTTTTGCGGTTGTGGAGACACAAATAATAATCAAAAGGGAGTGGCGGTTTTATGGGAATGAATCAGTTCTTACAGAGCTTAAGTGATCTAGAAACGATTGATCGAGCACCGGGATATTTCAAGTTTGAGCAACACTCAGTTGCAGCGCATTCGTTTAAAGTGGCTGAAGTAGCCCAATTCTTAGCCGATGTTGAAGAACAGGCTGGGCATACGGTTAATTGGCGACTAGTCTATGAAAAGGCCTTGAATCATGATTACACGGAACGCTTTATCGGCGATATTAAGACGCCGGTGAAGTATGCAACTCCGGAACTCCGAAAGATGTTGGCTGATGTTGAGGATTCGTTAACAGCTAACTTCATTCAAAATGAAATTCCGTCCCAGTTTCAAGCGGCTTATACGCGGCGGTTGGGAGAAGGCAAAGACGAAACCTTGGAAGGGCAGATCTTATCTGTTGCTGATAAAGTGGATTTGCTTTATGAATCGTTTGGCGAAATTCAAAAGGGTAATCCGGAACCGGTCTTTACGGAAATCTATCGGGAAAGCTTGACCACGATTTTGAAGTTTAAGCAGTTAGCCTGTGTCCAATATTTCTTAGCGGAAGTCTTACCAGAAATGCTGGCTGCTGATTTCAGTGATCGGCAGAAGCTGGCCCAACTGACTAACCAACTTTTGGAGGAACCATCTAAATGAAATTAGCAGAAGTGTGGAATCAACATCTGACCACAGGAACGGTGCGGCCCCTAACTCATGACGATGATGAGTTGATTTATCAGTTTCAAGCTAGTCATCCAGCGTATTTTGCGCACTTTCAAGATCATCCGGTGACACGGCAAGAGGCCATTCAAGATGTAACGGATGTGCCGTTGAACGCAACAGTTGATCAAAAGGCCTATTTGGGGATTTTTAAAGATCAGCAACTGGTTGTTTTGGTCGATTTAATTATTGATTACCCACTACCAAGTTTGGTGTGGGTCGGGATGTGGCTACCGGCAAAAAGCGTATCATCCGTAGAATTAGCTAGCTATTATCAGAGTTTAGTAACCACGTTAAAAACAGCCGGTGCGGTACAATTACAACTAAGTAATTTCATGGGTGATCGGCAAATGAAACAATTCTGGGAAGATCAGGGATTAGTAGCAGTACAAACGACGACGGTGACAAAGGGGAGCCGGGCCGCTAATGTAACGATCTATCAGGATAAGTTTCGGTAACGGACCGGCAAACTGGCGAAAGTATGTTCGGTATGGTAGAATATTTGAGCACGATGGGAAACGCGCTGTTTCCCATTTTTTCTGATGAATAAAAATGGGTAAGGAGGTTACCAGTCATGATCGATCGACAAACAGATCGGGCCTTTGATTTGGTCTCAAAATATCAGCCTACCGGCGATCAACCGGAGGCAATTAATCAATTAACACACGGCATTGAGGCCGGTGAGAAGGCTCAAATTTTGCTGGGTGCCACTGGGACCGGGAAAACGTTCACGATTTCCAATGTCATTAAGAACGTGAATAAACCGACATTGATGTTGTCACATAACAAAACGTTGGCCGGCCAATTATATGGGGAATTCAAGCAATTCTTCCCTAATAATGCGGTGGAATATTTTGTGAGTTATTACGATTATTATCAACCGGAGGCCTATGTGCCTTCTAGTGACACTTACATTGAAAAGGATTCGTCCATCAATGATGAGATTGATAAATTACGGCATTCGGCAACGAGTTCACTGTTAGAACGGAATGATGTGATCGTGGTGGCCTCCGTTTCCTCTATTTTTGGTTTAGGGGACCCTACCGAATATAAGAATCATGTGGTTTCATTACGGGTCGGTCAGGAGATTGAACGCGACGCTTTGTTGCGTAAACTCGTTAATATTCAATTTGAACGCAATGATTATGATTTCCAACGGGGCCGCTTCCGGGTTCACGGGGATGTTGTGGAAATTTTCCCAGCATCGCGAGATGAGCGGGCGCTGCGAGTCGAGTTTTTTGGCGATGAGATTGATCGTATTCGGGAAGTCGATGCCCTGACCGGGGAAATTGTGGGTGACCGAGAACACGTGGCCATCTTCCCAGCAACCCACTTTATGACGAACGATGATATCATGGCCCAAGCAACGGCTGGGATTGAAGGCGAGCTAAAAGAGCGATTAGCTGAATTGGAAAACGACGGTAAATTACTGGAAGCACAGCGGCTCAAACAGCGGACGACCTATGATCTTGAAATGATGCGCGAGATGGGTTACACCAGCGGGATTGAAAATTATTCGCGCTGGATGGATGGTCGGCAAGCAGGCGAACCACCGTATACCTTATTAGACTTTTTCCCCAAGGATTTTCTCCTAGTGGTCGATGAATCACACGTTACTATGCCGCAAGTGCGGGGGATGTACAACGGAGACCGAGCACGGAAGCAACAATTAGTGGATTATGGATTTCGGTTGCCCAGTGCGTTAGACAATCGGCCGCTTAAGCTAAACGAAGTCGAGCAGCACATCAATCAGGTTATTTACATGTCAGCGACTCCCGGACCGTACGAAGCCGAGCAAACGGATCACGTGGTGCAACAAATTATTCGGCCGACTGGCTTGTTAGATCCGACGATTGATGTTCGACCGATTATGGGTCAGATGGATGATCTAGTCGGCGAGATTAATCAGCGGATCGAGAAGAATGAGCGCACGTTTGTCACGACCTTAACGAAAAAAATGGCCGAAGATTTGACGGATTATCTCAAGGATTTGGGCATCAAAGTGGCTTATTTACATTCGGACATTAAGACACTTGAACGGACCGAGATCATGCGGGATTTACGACTGGGTAAATATGATGTGCTAGTCGGGATTAATCTTTTGCGTGAAGGGATTGATATTCCCGAAGTCTCACTAGTTGCCATCTTAGATGCTGACAAGGAAGGCTTTTTGCGTAATGAACGGTCGTTGATTCAAACGATTGGTCGAGCGGCCCGAAACTCACACGGATCGGTGATTATGTATGCTGATTCAGTTACGGATTCCATGCAAGCCGCGATGGATGAGACGGCTCGACGGCGACAGATTCAAATCGCTTATAACAAAGAACATGGGATTACGCCAACGACCATCATCAAGCCAATTCGGGACCTCATTGCCGTTTCAAAGAAGAACGACAATGCGGGTGAGAAGGATGATTTCGTAGCGAGTGACTTTGAAGATATGACCAAGGAAGATCAAGAAAAGTTGATTGCTCGGCTTGAAGATGAGATGCGTGCAGCGGCTAAGAAATTGGACTTTGAACAGGCGGCCTCATTGCGCGATACCATTATGGATATGAAGACTGAGATTGGTGATTAGTGAGTAAGGAGACGACAATTTGTTAAACGATAAGATCGTGATTCACGGGGCCCGCGCCCATAACTTAAAAGATATCGACGTGACGATTCCTAAGAATAAGCTAGTGGTTATTAGTGGCTTATCCGGTTCTGGTAAAAGTTCGTTGGCATTTGATACCCTATATGCGGAAGGGCAACGGCGCTACGTCGAAAGTCTGTCCTCCTATGCACGTCAATTCTTGGGTCAGATGGATAAACCAGACGTGGATTCTATCGATGGATTGAGTCCGGCAATCTCGATTGACCAAAAAACCACGTCTAAGAACCCGCGCTCAACCGTGGGAACGGTGACTGAAATTAATGATTATTTACGTTTACTTTGGGCCCGGGTCGGGACACCTATCTGTCCCAATGATGGCACTGAGATTACCAGTCAAAGTGTTGAGCAGATGGTGGACCAAGTCTTGGCGCTACCAGAGCGAACCAAACTGCAAGTATTGTCACCAATCGTGCGCGCCAAAAAGGGACAACATAAAAAGATCTTCGAAAAGATTCAACGAGAAGGCTTTGTGCGGGTTCGCGTCGATGGGGAAACGATGGACTTGGATTCGGTACCCGAGCTTAATAAGAATCAAAGCCACGATATTGCCATTGTGATTGATCGGGTCGTGGTGAAGTCAGGGATTCGCTCACGGCTATTTGATTCATTTGAGGCGGCATTGCGGCTAAGTGGTGGTTATGCGATCGCAGATTTAATTGATGGCGAACCAATGATCTTTTCGGAACACTACGCCTGTCCGGTCTGTGGGTTTACTGTCGGTGAGTTAGAGCCGCGATTGTTTTCATTCAACGCGCCATTTGGCGCCTGTCCCGACTGTGACGGGCTGGGGGTTAAGTTGGAAGTTGACTTAGACCTAGTGGTGCCTGATAAGACGAAGACCTTGCGTGAAGGGGCCTTAGAGCCGTGGAATCCAATTAGCTCACAATATTACCCAGCACTGTTAGAGCAGGCTTGTACGGCGTTTAACGTTGACATGGATACGCCATTTGAAGAACTCTCTAAGAACGATCAAGCTTTGGTCTTGTATGGCTCACAAGGTAAGGAATTTCATTTTCATTATGAAAATGATTTCGGTGGTGTTCGAGATGTGGATGTAGCTTTTGAAGGGGTTATTCCGAATATTGATCGGCGCTATCACGAAACCAATAGTGATTTTACCCGCGATGTGATGCGTAAGTACATGACAGAACTGACCTGTCAAACCTGCCATGGTTATCGGTTGAATCGTCAAGCATCGAGTGTCAAGATTAATCACCAACACATTGGGGAAGTCTCCAACTTGCCAGTTGATAAAGAGTTGGGCTTCTTTAAGGAACTGAGCTTTGGGGAACAAGACCAAGTGATTGCTCAACCGATTTTAAAAGAAATTAAGGATCGTTTGACCTTCTTACGTAACGTTGGTCTGGACTACCTGACATTGAGTCGGTCAGCTCGGACCTTATCTGGGGGCGAAGCCCAGCGGATTCGTTTGGCTACTCAGATTGGGTCGAATCTTTCTGGCGTGTTGTATATTTTAGATGAACCGTCTATCGGGCTTCATCAGCGCGATAATGATCGGCTAATTGCTTCTCTAAAACAGATGCGTGATCTCGGCAATACGTTGATTGTGGTGGAACATGATGAGGACACCATGCGCGCTGCCGATTATATTGTGGATATTGGCCCGGGGGCTGGTGAGAATGGCGGTCACGTCATGGCTGCCGGAACACCGAAGCAAGTCATGCGGTCTCGTAAGTCATTGACTGGGCAATACTTGTCGGGTAAGCAGTATATTCCAGTCCCGTTAGAACGACGTACGGGTAATGGCAAAAGCATTCGGATCACTGGGGCTGCTGAAAATAATCTCAAAGACATCACGGTTGATTTTCCATTGGGCGAGTTTGTTGTGGTGACAGGGGTTTCTGGTTCTGGAAAGTCAACGCTGGTTAATACGATTCTGAAGCGGGCACTAGCGCAAAAGCTTAACCATAATTCGGAAAAGCCCGGAAAGTTCAAGAGTATCGCCGGGGTAAAGAATATTGAACGACTGGTCGATATTGACCAGAGTCCAATTGGGCGGACACCACGGAGTAATCCAGCCACCTATACCGGTGTTTTTGATGATGTTCGGACACTCTTTGCCCAGACTAACGATGCCAAGTTGCGGGGCTATCAAAAGGGACGTTTCAGTTTTAACACTAAGGGTGGCCGGTGTGAGGCCTGTCATGGTGATGGTATTTTAAAGATTGAAATGAACTTTTTACCAGATGTCTATGTCCCTTGTGAGGTTTGTCATGGAACCCGGTACAATTCTGAAACGTTGGAAGTTGAATACAAAGGGAAGAACATCGCTGATGTCTTGGATATGACTGTCAGTGAGGCGCTTCAATTCTTTGAAGCAATCCCGAAGATTACGCGTAAGCTGCAAACCATCCAAGATGTTGGCTTAGGTTATGTAAAATTAGGTCAGCCAGCGACGACGCTATCTGGTGGCGAAGCCCAACGGATGAAATTAGCGTCAGAATTGCACAAGCAACAAAACGGGAAAAACTTCTATATCCTAGATGAACCAACCACCGGGTTACATGCGGATGATATTAAACGTCTGCTGGTGGTGCTACACCGACTCGTTGATAAAGGTAATACGGTACTAGTCATTGAACACAATCTCGATGTCGTTAAAACCGCAGACCATCTGATTGATTTAGGACCAGAAGGTGGCGAAGCTGGAGGCAACATTGTGGCCACTGGGACACCAGAGGAATTGGCACAGGTCACCAACAGTTACACGGGTCAGTATTTGAAGCCAGTCTTAGAACGAGACCGGCAACGGACAGAAGCGGATCAGCAAGCATAGATCATTAAAGAGGGGGTCGTGGCGAGAGTCACGGCCTTTTTGAGGTCTACTGGGTTGGGCTGGCAGACCTGCCCCTTGTGAGAACCGGGAAAAACCAGTACAATAGTTGAAAACCGGTCGTCATGTGACCGGTGTTGTGAGGAGATGCAGACGATGTTTAATATGAATCGGTCCCGTTGGGGCTTTGACTGGGGAGAATTTATCCTCGGTATCTTATTTATTGTGGCTGCCGGTGGCCTCTTACGATCCCCTAAGATTGGATTGACAAGTTTAGCCATTATCTTTGCTGTGATGGCCTTGTTAAGTGGATTGACCACGATCGCCGGATATAAAAAACTGCGTGATGTAACGGGGTTCCGGGCTAACTTTGCGTTAGTCTTAGGTATTCTGGATATTTTAATTGCAGTCGTTTTCTTCTTTGATATGAATAGCGCAATCGTAACGTTAGGCCT
>OMJG01000670.1_pt1 | contig 24136 bp, 21 predicted proteins | sample 1646431 | NCBI WGS metagenome assembly OMJG01 (sample SAMN03771674, study PRJEB25209) | food metagenome | isolation source: Cotija cheese | place: Mexico:Jalisco,Michoacan | collected 2011-12-12
CGGCCCCCGGCGGCGGCCGGCTGTGCGACGCCGCCGAGGATCCGGCGGCCCTGGCCGACTGGGCACGGGCCCTCCTCGACGACACGACGGAAGGGTCGGCCCCCGGGGCCGGCTGGCTGGTCGAGCACCTGGTCGCGGCTCCCTCCCCGGTCCGCGCGGCCCACCGGCTGTCGGGAGAGCAGTCCAACACCACCGTCGTCGCCGAGTGCGACGGCGATCAGGCCGTCATGATCAAGGTCTTCCGGCGCCTGGAGCCCGGCGAGAACCTCGACATCACCACCTGCGCGGCGCTCAACCGGGTCGGGGTCGACGCGGTGCCGACGGTCCACGCCGCGGTCCACGCCGACGTCGACATCCCCGGGTTCCGGGACGGCCCCACCGACCTGGCCATGGCCACCGGGCGGTTCCCCGACGCGAAGGACGGGTGGCGGCTCATCTGCTCCCTCGCCGCCGAGGGCCGCGACGTCAGCACCGAGATGACCGAACTGGGAGCGGCGCTGGGCAGCGTCCACGCCGCGATGGCCGACAGCTTCGGGACCGGGGTCCTCGACGGCGAGCGGATCGCCGGGCGGATGACCCGGGAACTGGACGACGCCGTCGCCCTAGCGCCGGCGCTGGCCCCCAGCCGCGACGGCCTCGCCGCGATCTTCGACCGGCTCCGCGGCCGGTCCCTGCCCACCCACCGGGTGCACGGCGACTTCCACCTGGGCCAGACCCTGAGCACCCCCGCCGGCTGGCGGATCATCGACTTCGAGGGCGAGCCCCTCCGACCCGCGGCCGAGCGCCGCTCACTGGACTCCCCGTGGCGAGACGTCGCCGGCATGACACGATCGCTGTCCTACGCCTCATCCGAGGCTCCCGGACCCGCCGAGGCGGGCCGCCGGGAGTGGCTGGAACGGGCCAGGACCGCCTTCCTGGCCGGATACGGGCACCGTGACGACGCGGTGCTGCTCGCCTACGAGGCGAACAAGGCCGTCTACGAGACGGTCTACGAAACCCTCAACAGACCCGGTTGGGTCGGCATACCGTTGGGGGCAATCACCGCGATGTGTTCCGGAGCGGCAGCGTTGCTCCCGGACACCGCTGAACGGAAGGACCGATGACATGGCGCACGACCTCGCCGGAGGCTTGACCGGATGGGACCTCGAAGGATTCCACTCAGGCGGTGACACGGAGGCGTGGAAGCGGCTCGGCGCCCACGTCATCACCGTCGAGGACGACGAGCGCGGGCCGATCACCGGTACCCGCTTCACCGTGTGGGCACCCAACGCCAGGGCCGTCGAGGTGATCGGCGACTTCAACTGGTGGAACGGCGACCCGATGCAACTCATCCCCGGCTCGGGGGTGTGGGGCACCTTCATCGAGGGGGTCGGGGCCGGCACCAAGTACAAGTTCCGCATCCTCGACCAGTGGGGCAACTGGCACGAGAAGGTGGACCCGATGGCCCGGTTCTCCGAGCAGGCCCCCGGCAACGCCTCCATCGTCTACGAGTCCGACTACCAGTGGAACGACGACGAGTGGGTGTCGGCACGGGCGACCTCGAAGGCCTACAAGGAGCCGATGAGCGTCTACGAGGTGCACCTGGGGGGCTGGCGGAAGGGCCTGACCTACCGGGAGCTGGCCGACGAGCTCGTCTCCTACGTGAAGTGGCAGGGATACACCCATGTGGAGTTCATGCCGCTGTCGGAGCACCCCTTCTCCCCCTCCTGGGGATACCAGGTGACCGGCTACTTCTCGCCGACGAGCCGCTACGGCACCCCCGACGATCTGCGCTACCTCATCGACACCCTCCACGAGGCCGGCATCGGCGTCATCATGGACTGGGTGCCCGGGCACTTCCCCAAGGACGAGTGGGCTCTGGGCCGCTTCGACGGCACCGCCCTCTACGAGCACGCCGACCCCCGGCAGGGAGAGCATCTCGACTGGGGCACCTACATCTTCAACTACGGGCGCAACGAGGTGAAGTCCTTCCTCATCTCCAACGCGCTGTACTGGATCAGCGAGTTCCACGTCGACGGGCTGAGGGTCGATGCCGTGGCCTCGATGCTCTACCTGGACTACTCGCGTCCCGAGGGTCAGTGGGTGCCCAACAAGTACGGCGGCCGGGAGAACCTGGAGGCCATCGATTTCCTGCGCTATGTGAACTCCCATCTCTACAGGCGGCATCCGGGCATTCTCATGATCGCCGAGGAGTCGACCAGTTTCTCCGGGGTCACCAAGCCCGCCGACGCCGGCGGCCTGGGCTTCGGGTTCAAGTGGAATATGGGCTGGATGAACGACTCCCTGGGCTATCTGGAGCTCAATCCCTTCCACCGCCAGTACCACCACAACGACATGACCTTCGCGATGGTCTACCAGTACTCGGAGAACTTCATCCTGCCGATCAGCCATGACGAGGTGGTCCACGGCAAGGGATCGATGATCGCCAAGGTCCAGGGGGACGACTGGCAGCAGTTCGCCACCCTGCGCGCCTTCTACTCCTACATGTGGGCCTTCCCCGGCAAGCAGCTGGTCTTCATGGGCCAGGAGTTCGGGCAGCGCCACGAGTTCGACGAGTCGGTCAGCCTGGAGTGGTTCGTCGCCGACCTGTGGGGCCACGGCGGCCTCAAGCGGCTGTTCCGCGACCTCAACCACATCTACCGCGACCACTCCGAACTCTGGGAGCTGGACTTCGACCCCAGCGGCTTCGAGTGGATCGACGCCAATGACGCCGGCAACAACGTCTTCTCCTGGCTGCGCAAGGACTCCGAGGGCCATGTAGTGGCCTGCCTCACCAACTTCTCCCCCAACCCGCAGTCGCGCTACCGGATCGGGCTGCCCCACGCCGGGGTGTGGAAGGAGCTGCTCAACACCGACGCCGAGGTCTACGACGGCACCGGCCAGTTCGGCAACCTGGGCCGGGTGATCGCCACCGAGGAGGCCATCAACGAGCGCTTCGAGGCCTCCGCCCAGGTGTGCGTGCCGCCGCTGGGCTCGGTGTGGCTGGAGTACGACCCCTCCGCCGAGGAGCCGTCCCCGATCGATGATGCCGAGGAGGAGCCCGTCATCGAGGCCTGAGGACAGATCGGCCCGAGACCAACGGGGGGTGCTGCCGCAGGGCAGCACCCCCTGTTTTGTCACCACAAATAGCCGGATCAGAAGCCCCGCTGCGCGCTCGGACCGCGTCGTTCCGAGCATTCCGGAGGAATCGAGCTCCCGGTCGAGACAATCCGCTCGGGGCCACATAGGATGCCGGTTGTCCATTCCGTCCGGAGACTCCGGACGGCTGATCCATCCAGGGGGACAACGATGCCTACTACTGCGGCCGATATTGTGTCGGCGGTGGGTGGTGCCGGGAACATCTCGAGCATGACTCACTGCGCCACTCGGCTGAGATTCCAGCTCAAGGACGGCTCGGCGGTGAGCACCCCGACCGTCGAGGCCATCCCAGGAGTGATGGGCGCGGTGCCGCAGAGCGGCGATCGCTACCAGGTGGTGATCGGCGGGGCCGTGACCACCGTCTACAACGAGATCATGGCGCTGCCCGAGATGGCTGCCGGCGCCTCCGGCTCCGCGAAGTCGGACGCCGATGTCAAGGCCGAGGCCCGCTCCGGTGGGCCGCGCGGGAAGTTCTCCTGGTTGGACAACTTCTTCGAGTTCCTCTCGGACTCCTTCCGGCCCATCATCGGCGCTCTGCTCGGAGCCTCGCTGTTCATCACCTTCATGTCGCTGATGGCGACCACCGGGGTGATCGGCAACTGGGCCGATCCTCGCGCGACGCTTCCGGTCTCCTGGCAGTTCGTGAACCTGGCCTGGAAGACCGTGTTCTACTTCCTGCCGCTGATGGTGGCCTACAACGCCTCCAAGAAGGTTGGCGCCGACCCGTGGGTGGGCTTCGCCATCATGGCGATCGTCATGCTGCCGGGCTTCTCCGATCTGAGCAAGGCCGCGCACACCGCCTCCATCGCCGGGTCCGACGTCAGCATCGTGCACGTCTTCGGGCTGCCGCTGACGATCTTCGACTATGGCCAGCAGGTCTTCCCGCCGTTGCTCATGGCCGCGGTACTGGGGCCGTTGACGCGCGGCCTGAAGAAGATCATCGCCGAGAACGTCCAGCTGATCTTCGTGCCCTTCCTGGCGATGCTCATCATGCTGCCGCTGACCGCCTTCATCATCGGGCCGATCGGCGTCTACGTCGGCGCCTACCTCGCCCAGGGGCTGAGCGCGGTCAACAACTTCTCGCCGTTCATCTTCGCGATCATCATTCCGCTCGCCTACCCGTTCATGGTGCCTCTGGGCCTGCACTGGCCGATCAACGCCATCATGCTGCTCAACATCCAGACCCTCGGCTACGACTTCATCCAGGGCCCGATGGGCGCCTGGAACTTCGCCTGCTTCGGGGCCACCGCCGGCGTCATGGTGATCGCGATGAAGGACAAGGACAAGCCGATGCGCCAGACCGCCACCGGTGCCCTGGTCGCCGGCCTGGTGGGAGGCATCTCCGAGCCCTCCCTCTACGGCATTCATCTGCGGTACAAGCGGATCTACCCGTCCATGCTGGTCGGCTGTGTGCTGGGCGGACTCATCATCGGCATCGGCGGCGGGCTGCACACCAGCGCCTTCGTGTTCACCTCGCTGCTGACCATCCCGGCCTTCAACAAGATCCCGCTGTACACCATCGCGATCGCCGCGGCCTTCTTCGCCTCGATGGCCCTGGTCATCATCCGGGACTACCGCACCCCTGAGGAGAGGGCCGAGGTCAAGGCCGCGAAGGCCGTCCGGGAGGCCGCCGAGGCCGCACCGGCCGCGGTCTCGCCGGCCAGCCCCGACGTCGCCCCAGGGCCGGTCGCCGGCTCCTCCGGGGCCGCCACGGCGACCGCTCTCGCCGAGCGGACCACCACCGAGGTCGCCACGATCACCGTGACCTCCCCGCTGGAGGGCCGGGCGCTGCCGATCACCGAGATCCCCGATCCGGTCTTCTCCACCGGTGTGGTGGGCCAGGGAATCGCCATCGACCCGTCGAACGACACCGTCGTGGCACCGGGCGACGGCACCGTGGTGACAGCCCCCGACTCCGGCCACGCCTTCGGGCTCAAGCTGGACAGCGGGGTCGAACTGCTCATCCACGTCGGCGTCGACACCGTCGAGCTCGGCGGCAAGGGCTTCGACGTCAAGGTGGCCGCCGGCGACCGGGTCTCCGAGGGCCAGCCGCTGGTGGTCTTCGACAAGAAGATCATCGCCGACGCCGGCTACTCGAACATCACCCCGGTCCTGGTGACCAACGGGTTCGAGTTCTCCGAGGTGGCCGGCATTCCCGCTGACCGGGTCGCCCCGGGCACCCCGGTGATCACCGTCACGCGGTGACCGCCTGACCGGCATGCGAAAGGGCCGCCTCCGAGCCGGAAGCGGCCCTTCTCGTACATTCCGGGCCCCGCGGGTCCCGGTCGGTCCCGGTCAGCTGTCGATGCGGGCGTCCGGGGTGGCCGGGGAGATCGAACCGGGAACCTCCGCGGTCACCAGGGAGCCGTCTGCCCGGCGCAGCCCGGCGACCGGATGGGTGCCGCGCAGGTTGGGCCGCAGCGGCCCCTGATCGGCCAGTGGGACGGCGACGGCCTCGTCGGCCACGTGGATCTTCTCGCCGCGCACCCACACCTCCAGGTCGTGGCCCGAGACGACCTCGAAGGTGATCTCGTCACGGCTGAGATCCACCTGGAGGGTGCTGCCGGCCACCACCACGCGGTACCGGATCCCCTCCCAGGAGGCGGGCAGGCGCGGGTCGAAGCTCAACCGGCCGTGCAGGTGGCGCATGCCGGAGAAGCCGTGCACCAGACAGCCCCAGATCCCTCCGGCGGAGGCGACGTGGACGCCGTCTGCGCTGTTGCGGTGGGTGTCGGCCAGATCGCAGTACAGAGCGTCGACGAAGTAGTCCATCGCCATGTCCTGATGGCCCACCTCGGCGGCGATGATCGACTGGGCGACCGCCGAGAGGCTGGAGTCCCCGGTGGTGATCGGGTCGTAGTACTCGAAGTCGGCGAGCTTCACCGCCTGGGTGAAGTCCTCCCCCTGGAGGAACATCGCCAGCACGACGTCGGCCTGCTTGAGCACCTGGAACCGGTAGATCACCAGCGGGTGGTAGTGCAGCAGCAGCGGCCGCTTGGACGCGGGGGTGTTCGCCAGATCCCACAGCTCCCGCTCGAGGAACTGGTCGTCCTGAGGGTGGATGCCGAAGGTCTCGTCGAAGGGGATCACCATGCCCTCGGCGCACTCCTCCCAGGTGGCGATCTCCTCGGCGCTGAGATCCAGCTCATCGACGAGGTGCTCGTACCACAGCGGATCGTCGGCGGCCATCCTGCGCATCAGCCAGGCGGCGTCGAAGAGGTTCGCCCGGGCCATCACGTTGGTGTAGAAGTTGTTGTTCACCACCGTGGTGTACTCGTCGGGGCCGGTGACGCCGTGGATGTGGAACTGGCGTCCGCCGTTGACCCTCCAGAACCCCAGATCGGCCCACAGCCGCGCCGTCTCCACCATCACCGGGGCGGCGTCGCGATACAGGAAGCTCTTGTCCTGGGTGGCCAGCGCGTAGGTCATCAGGGAGTGCGCGATGTCTGCGTTGATGTGGTACTGGGCGGTGCCGGCGGCGTAGTAGGCCGAGGCCTCCTCGCCGTTGATCGTGCGCCACGGGAACAGGGCGCCGCGCTCGGAGAGCTCTGCGGCCCGGTCTCGGGCCTGGGGCAGGGTGTTGACCCGGTACCGCAACGCGTTCTCGGCAAGTCTGGGGTGGGTGAAGGTCAGCATCGGGATCATGTAGACCTCGGAGTCCCAGAAGTAGTGGCCCTCATATCCCGACCCGGTGACCCCTTTGGCGGGAATGCCCATCTGGTCGGCGCGGGCCGCGGCCTGGGCGATCTGGAAGAGGTTCCACCGGATCGCCTGCTGGACGCCCGCCGGGGCCCCCCGGACCTCCACGTCGGCGGTGGACCAGTAGTCCTCCAACCAGCGCCGCTGGGCCTTGTGGTAGGGCTTGTGACCCACCTCGCGGACCCTGTCCAGGGTGCGGCGGACCCGGTCGAAGAGCTCGTGGACCGGCACCCCGCGGCTGGTGTGATAGGCGATGGACTTCTCGACGCGCACCGGCACGCCCTGCCTGGCCTCGACCCGGTAGACCCGCTTGCCGATGTCCGGGCTGGTGTCGATGAGCTCGTCGACGTGGTTATCGGTCTCGATGGTGTGATCGGCGCCGACCGCCAGCGTCATCCCGGACCGCACGGTGCGGAATCCGAGGATCATCCGGCGGTCGGAGTGCCAGTCGATCTCGGGGTTGAGCACCCGCTGGCCGGTGAGCTGGGAGCGCCTGGGGTCGTCGACCCCGCCCAGCGAGTCCTCCTTGACGTGGTACTCGTCCAGCCCGTCCTGGCGGTTGAGGATCTGGGAGCTGATGACGATCGGGGCGTCCCCCTCCAGCATGGTGACCTCGATGCTGATGAGGGCCAGGTGGCGCTGGGTGAAGGAGACCATCCGGGAGGTGGCGACCCTCACCAGCTTGCCGGCGGGGGTGCGCCACACCAGTTCGCGGCGCAGCACCCCCTCGCGGAAGTCGATCCAGCGCTTGTAGGACTGGAGCTCGTTGACGCTGAGCAGCAACGGCTCGTCGTCGACGTAGAGCTTCACGAGCTTGGAGTCGGGGACGTTGACGATCGTCTGGCCGGTCCGGGCGAAGCCGTAGGCGTTCTCGGCGTGGTGGATGTCCCACACCTCGTGGAAGCCGTTGATGAAGGTGCCGTGGAAGTGGGAGTCGCGGCCCTCCGAGGGGTTGCCGCGCATCCCGAGATAGCCGTTGCCGATCGAGAAGAGGGTCTCGGTCTTGCCGAGATCGCGGGTGCTGGGGGCGGTCTCGACGATCGCCCAGGGGTCGTCGGGGAAGCGGTAGCGGTCCATCGGGTCGTGGAACCCGGAGGAGTCGTTGAGGTGCGATGTCACTGGATGACCTCCTCGAGATCGTCGACGACAAGATCGGCCCCGGCCGCCCGCAGCTTGTCGTGGCCTACTCCACGGTCTACCCCGACGACCAGGCCGAAGCCCCCGGCGGCGCCGGCGGCCACTCCCGAGGTGGCGTCCTCGAAGACGACGCAGGCGGCCGGTTCAAGGCCCAGCAGCTGTGCACCGCGCAGATAGGTGTCCGGGGCCGGTTTGCCCTTCAACCCCTCGCGGGCGGCGACGTCGCCGTCCACCAGGACCGAGAAGCGGTCCCGCAGGCCCGAGGCCCTCAGCACCGGATCGGCGTTCCTGGAGGAGGAGACCACCCCCATCGCCACCCGTCGGGAGATGAGCACGTCGACCAGGTGCTGGGAGCCCGGGTAGGGGCCGATGCCGTCGCGGGAGAGCACCTGGACGAAGACGTCGTTCTTCCGGTTGCCCAGGCCGCACACGGTCAGCGCGTCGGCGGGGTCGGCGGGTGTCCCCTCGGGCAGCGTGATCCCCCGGTCCGCGAGCACGTCACGCACCCCGTCGTAGCGGGGCCGCCCGTCGACGAAGGCGAAGTAGTCGTCGTCGGTGTAGGGGCGGGCATCGGGGTATCCGGACAGGAATCCGTTGAACATCTCGCTCCAGGCCCTGCGATGGATGATGGCGGTCGGGGTCAGCACGCCGTCCAGATCGAAGAGCGCCCCCGAGTATGCGGTCCAGTCCATGCGGCCATGCTAGGGGCAAGTCGCGGAAGCGCGTTAGGCCGGGGCGCGCGCCTTACGCGCTCAGCACACAGCGAGGGCAGCGATCCCTGGCGAGCGGGGAGGGGTGGTGAACGCCGTCGCAGACCCGACCCGCTCGGGGAGACAGCGAGCCCTGGCGAGCGGGGAGGGGTCGTCCCCTCCCTTGACAACTCAGAACAGGGCTGCCGCCAGAGCCCGGCGGGCGGGGGCGACGGCCGGGTCCGCGTTGCCGACCATCTCGAACAGTTCGAGCAGCCGGATGCGGGCCCGCTCGCGGTCCTCCTCGCGGGTGACGCGGATGACGCCGATGATCCGGTTGAAGGCCTTGGCCGGATCGCCTCCCATGAGCTCGACGTCGGCGGCCGCCAGCTGAGCGTCGACGTCGCCGGGGGCGGCGGCCTCTCCAGCCTCCAGGAGTGCTCGAGGATCCTTGCCGTCGAGGCGCTGGAGGGTGGCGGCTCCGGCCCTGCCGGCCGAGAGCACGGCATCGCCGGGGGTCTTGGCGAGAAGCTCGTCGTATCCGGCGACGGCGTCGGCGTAGCGGCCCTGGTCGAGCATCTTCTCGATCTCGACGGTGCGGGGGTCGACGGACGGCCCCTGTTCGGCCTCCTCGTCGGCGGCCGGCGCGGTGGCGACGGGGGCCGCGCGCCCGGTGATGCCGTTGGCCACGGCGAGCTGCACGATCTGCTCGGTGAGGTCCTTGATCTGGTCGGCGCCCAGGGTGCCCTGGATGGGCTGGGAGACGGGCTGGCCGGCCAGGATCGGCAGCAGGGTGGGGACCGCCTGGACGCGCAGCGCCTGGGCGATCTGGGGCGTGGCGTCGACGTCCACCCTCACCAGCAGCCAGCGGCCGCCTGCCTCGTTGGTGAGCCGGTCGAGCTCGTCGGACATCGCCTGGGCGTTCGCCTTGGCGGAGGTGAGTTCGAGCAGCACCGGGTGCTGCATGGACCTGCCGATCAGCTCGTTGAAGTTCTTCTCATCGGCGACCACCACCCAGCTTGAACCACCCGGTCCGGGTGCTGCGGGGGCGGCGGTGGACTGGGCAGCCGCCGTCAGACCTGACAGGTCGACTGCTCCGGGACGATTGAACGACTCAGCTGACATGGCCTCAATTCAAGCAGAGCCTCCAAAGGCCGCGAACAGGCAGGCGCCGCAAATCCGGTCCGGGGATCGGGGCAGGGTCCGCCACGGGGCGGACGCCGGGGTGGCAGGATGACACCATGGCTCATCCACGCGCTGGGCAGCCCGCCCAGGAACAAGATCTCATCGATGTCGACGCGGTCCTCTCGGCCTACTACGACATCACACCGGACCCCTCGAATCCCGATCAGCAGGTGGTCTTCGGCACCTCCGGGCACCGGGGCTCCTCGCTGGACGGGGCGTTCAACGACGCCCACATCGCGGCGACCACCCAGGCGATCGTCGAGTACCGCGCCGGTCAGGGCATCACCGGCCCGCTGTTCATCGGCAAGGACACCCACGCCCTGTCGGATCCGGCATGGCGGACGGCCATCGAGGTGCTGGGCGCCAACGACGTCGATATCGTGGCCGAGCGCGAGGACGAGTGGACGCCCACTCCCGCGGTCAGCCGGGCGATCATCGTCCACAACCGCGACCACGAGGGCCCGCGGGCCGACGGCATCGTCGTCACGCCCTCCCACAACCCGCCGCGCGACGGCGGGTTCAAGTACAACCCTCCGCACGGCGGCCCGGCCGACACCGACGCCACCAGCTGGATCGCCGCGCGGGCCAACGAGCTGCTCGCCGACCCCTCGCCGATCCGCCGGCGGCCCTACCACCAGGTGGCCGGCAAGGTCACCCGGCACGACTACCGCAGGGCCTACTGCGAGGACCTGCGCCACGCGATCAACATCGACGCGATCGCCTCTGCCGGGGTGCACATCGGCGCCGACCCGCTGGGCGGGGCCTCGGTGCAGTACTGGCAGTACATCTCCGAGCACCTGGGCATCGATCTGTCGGTGGTCAACCCGAAGGTCGATCCGGCGTGGTCCTTCATGACCCTGGACACCGACGGCAAGATCCGGATGGACTGCTCCTCCCCCAATGCGATGGCCTCCCTCATCGCCAACAAGGACTCCTACGACATCGCCACCGGCAATGACGCCGACTCCGACCGGCACGGCATCGTCACCCCCGACGCGGGCCTGATGAATCCGAACGCCTATCTGGCGGTGGCCATCCAGTACCTGTACTCGCACCGGCCCGGCTGGTCGCCGGACGCCGGGGTGGGCAAGACCCTGGTCTCCTCCTCCCTCATCGACCGGGCGGTCGGGGAACTGGGCCGCCGTCTGGTCGAGGTGCCGGTGGGCTTCAAGTGGTTCGTGCCCGGCCTGATGACCGGGGAGATCGGGTTCGGCGGCGAGGAGTCGGCCGGCGCCTCCTTCCTGGATCTGGAGGGCCACACCTGGACCACCGACAAGGACGGTCTGCTGCTGGCCCTGCTGGCCAGCGAGATCCAGGCGGTCACCGGGAAGTCCCCGTCCCAGCACTACGCCGAGATCGAGGAGAGGTTCGGGAAGTCCTACTACGCCCGCATCGACTCCGACGCCACCCGTGAGCAGAAGGCCCGCCTCAAGGAGCTGTCCCCCTCCGACGTGTCTGCGGACACGGTGGCCGGCGAGAAGGTGGAGAAGGTGCTCACCGAGGCCCCCGGCAACGGTGCGGCCATCGGCGGCATCAAGGTGATCACCGAGCACGCCTGGTTCGCCGCGCGGCCCTCGGGCACCGAGAACAAGTACAAGATCTACGCCGAGTCGCTGCTGAGTGCCGACCACCTGGCCCAGGTGCAGGGCCAGGCCAAGGAGGTCGTCGACGCCGCTCTGGGGTGAGCCTGACGGCACTGCCGGTGCGCCGCCCGTGGTCAGGGCGGGGCGCCGGCAGTCCCATGTCACGGGTCGCGAGCCCTTCGGCTTCCCGGGACCCTCAGCCGAGAACGTGATCCGCACACACCCCTGGGGTCACGGGTCCGGTTCACCGAGGATGCGCGAGATTGGTGCGCAGCCCGGCCATCTGGATGACGCGCTGGATCGTGAGGTCCCGCTTCTCCGGATCCCCGACGTAGCGGATCACGCGCAAGCCCTGGTCCTGGGCTGCCGACTCGAAGATGAAGTGCCCGTAGCCGCACAACCGTCCCATCAACGGCTGTTCGACGGAGATGTCGAGAATCCGGGTCATCGGCATGGTGGCGAGGTGCTGGTTGATGATCCCATGAACCCGGAAGACCCGCATATTGGTGATGACGAAACGGTCCATGTGCATCTGGTGGATCCGGATCGCCGCCCAGGCGTCCAGTACCAGCCCGATGACCATCAGCAGTGCCCAGACGCTCGGCACCACGATCATCGCGATGAAGAAGACCATGCTCGCCGCCATCGCAGTGACGGGCAGGACGAGGGTGATCCAGTGCTTGGCCACCTCGTCGATGATGAACTCGCCCTCGTCGTCGAGGAGGTGGCGGTCCACCTCGGGGTCGACGAAGCGCCGCAGCACCTCGGGCACGGCTCGGGTCAGCCCCCCAGCGCCCTGATGAAGCCGAAGATGCCGGAGAAGAAGCCGCGCACGACACCCGCGGTGCCCTCCGGGTCGGTGAAGACGTAGTAGAGGGCGAAGGCGACCAGGAAGACCGCGATGATGGTCGTGAGGGTTTTCTTCACGTCGTCTCCTCGAACTGGATGGCCGGTGCCCGGGCTCATGGCACTCGACGATGCCATGCTGGTCCACCGACCCCCCGGTGCACCAGCCGCAACGCCGCGTGCCGGGTTGTCTGTGCTCGAGCTGTTAGGGCACCCCGGCTCACGCGAACCGGGTCGAGGTGGAAGAATACGGCCCATGGAGAACTTCAACAACGATCCTTTCGCGTGTATCGATCACGTCGGCTACGCGGTCAAGGACATGGACGAGGCCATCAAGTACCACACCGAGGTGCTCGGCTTCCACGTGCTGCTGCGTGAGAAGAACGAGGGTCACGGCGTCGAGGAGGCGATGATCGCCACCGGCAAGCGCGGCGAGGAGAGCACCGTCGTCCAGCTGCTCGCCCCCCTCGGCGAGGACACCACCATCGGCAAGTACCTGGCCAAGAACAAGAACATGATCCAGCAGGTGTGCTACCGCACCTACGACATCGACAAGACCATCGCGACCCTCAAGGAGCGCGGGGCCAGGTTCACCTCCGAGGAGCCCTCCTCCGGCACCGCCGGATCCCGGGTCATCTTCCTCCACCCGAAGTACACCGGCGGTCTGCTCATCGAGATCACCGAGCCCCCGGCCGGCGGCATGCCCTACAAGGACTGACCATCGACGCCGGCTGACGGCTCCGATACTCAGTGACCCGCTGGCGGCGGACGGATACTTCGGTACCGTCCGCCGCCAGTGTCGTACTGGGATCCCGGAACGTCGGCCGACGTTGGTAGCGTTGAGAACGGCATCTGAAACCGGAAGGAGCCTGTGGTGAGCGATCCAGTCACACCTCGCAATGAGGAGTCCACGGACGAGGAGACGGGACTGAACCTGTTCGACGACAGCGCCAGCGCGGCAGGCAGCTTCGCCCACGCGATGTGGGGATACGAGCGCACCAGCGTCGACAACTACGTCCGTGAGATCGAGCAGCAGGTCAGCACGCTGAAGCAGCTCACCCGCCATATGCGCCATCAGGTCGCCGAGGCCGAGAAGGAGGCGGAGAAGACCGACTTCGCCAGGCTCGGCGCCCATGCCACGAGCATCCTCACCGCAGCCGAGACCCAGGCCAAGGATCTGGTCGCCAAGGCAGGTACCGAGGCCGAGCGGATCAAGGAGGAGGGACGCCGGGTCGCCGCCGATCTGCGCGCCGCCGCCCAGACCGAGGCCGACGACATCCGGGTGGCCGGCCTGGCCAACCAGCGGGAGCTGCGCGAGCAGGCCACCAAGGACGCCCGGGCGTCGGTGGACCAGGCGCGTCAGCAGTCCACCTCGATCGTGGGTCAGGCGCAGACCCACGCCCAGTCCGTCGCCGCCGATGCGAACACCCGGGCTGAGGCCACCCGCCAGAACGCGGAGGCGCAGGCCCGGCAGATGCTCGAGAGCGCCGAGAAGGAGGTCGGCGCCCAGAAGGCGAAGGCCCAGGAGGAGGCCGGGGCCACCGTCGCCGCCGCTCAGAAGCAGGCCGACGGTCTGGTGAGCAGGGCCAAGGAGGAGGCCGCCGGGATCCGGACGAGGGCGAACCAGGAGGCCTCGGCGATCGTGGCCAAGGCCCGCGAGGAGTCCGAGCGGATCGCCACCGCGGCCAAGGCCAATCACGACCAGGCGGTCGCCAAGATCAATGAGATCCAGTCCAAGGCCTCCCAGCAGATGGATCAGGCCGCCAAGAACCTTCAGGAGTCCACCGTCAAGGCGGAGAAGATCCGTGAGGACGCGCTGGCCGAGGGCGACAAGGTGCGCACCGAGGCCGCCCGCGAGGCCGAGAACAGGATCAGCGTCGCGCACCGCCAGGCGGCCATGATGAAGGAGCGTCTCGAGGAGCAGTACGCCTGGCGCAAGGAGCAGCTGGAGCGCGAGGTCGCCGCACTGCTGCAGCGCAAGGCGTCGGTGCAGGCCCAGCTCGGCAACCTGAAGGATCTGGCCGAGGAGGCCAAGCAGGACTTCCCGGACGCCGATCCCTTCGCCGCCGAGGAGAAGACGAAGAAGAAGAGCGCCCCGGACGGGAAGAAGTCCGAGAACTCGGACGCCGACAAGACGATGGTCCGCCCGGCGAACCAGCAGGCGGGTCCCGAGGAGAAGACCACCGTCATCGAATAGCCCGCCACCCGCTGCGGCACCCCGGCTCCACGAGCCGGGGCCCGGTCGCAGATCCGCCCCGCAGTGCGAGGCCTGCGACGCCTTCCCGGGTTCTGCCGCAGGCCGCCGCTACGAGGGGGTGCAGGGGGAGTCGCCTCCCCCGCCTGTCAGAACAGTCTCTCCTCCGGGTGGTCCATGCCTCGCAGGGCGTCGTAGTCGACGGTGAGGCAGCTGATGCCGCGGTCGGTCGCCAGGGTGCGCGCCTGGGGTTTGATCTGCTGGGCGGCGAACACGCCGAGGACGTGGTCGCCCAGCAGGTGGTCGCGATTCATCAGGTCGAGATATCGGGTGAGCTGTTCGACGCCGTCGATCTCGCCGCGGCGCTTGACCTCCACGGCCACATAGGTCCCCTCGGCGTCGCGGCAGAGCAGGTCGACCGGGCCGATGGGGGTCATGTACTCGCGCTGGACCACCGACCATCCCTCGCCGAAGGCCTCGGGGTTCTCGGCCAGGAGCTCCTGGAGGTGGGCCTCGACGCCATCCTTCTGAAGGCCGGGGTCGACGCCCAGCTCCTCGGTGACGTCCAGGCTGATGTCTCCGAGCAGGATCTGCAGGTGGTCTCCCCCGGCCGAGTCGACCTCCCACACCGTGGTGATCTGCGGATCCAGGGCGGAGACCGCGGCGGCCTCGTCGGCGGCCGGTTCCCGTTCGGTGAGGGTGCACGGCGGGCTCATCCAGTTGAGCGGCTTGTACGCCCGGTCGTCGGCGTGGACGCTCACCGACCCGTCGGCCTTGACGATGATGAGCCGCCTGGCCCATGGCAGATGGGCCGTGAGGCGTCCTGTGTAGTCCACCTGGCACTGGGCAATGACGAGTCGCACGGCCCCCGACTGTACCGGAATAGAATCGCGGTCATGGGTCGTCACAAGCGCAGCAGTAAGTACACCCGGCCCGTGCGCCCGCTGAACCCCGCCTCCCACGCGCACAGCGAGTCGAAGGCCGACGGCCGGCACGTGGTCCGCAACGTCCCCGGTGAGCGCGCCGTGAAGACCTACACCTGCCCGGGCTGCCTGCACCCGATCCTGCCCGGCACCCCCCATGTCGTCGCCTGGCCGCACGACCCGACCGGATTCAACACCAGTTCCCCGGTCTCCGAGCGGCGGCACTGGCACACCGGATGCTGGAAGGCCCGCCCATGATCGACCTGTCCCCCGTCGACCTGTACTCGACGGTCATCGGTTCGGGCGCCGAGACCCTGGTGTGGTGCCACGGCGTCTTCGGCCAGGGCAAGAACTTCACCAGGGTCGCGAAGGACCTGGTGGCCGGTGATCCGGACCGCTGGCGGTGCGTCCTGCTCGATCTGCCCAATCACGGACGCTCGCCGTGGACCGCCGAGATCTCCTACCCGCAGATGGCCGCGAGCGTCGCCCGGATGATCGAGCAGCTGTCCCCGGGCCGGCCGGTCCACCTGCTCGGGCACTCCATGGGCGGCAAAGTGGTGATGCGCACCGCCCTCGACCGTCCCGACCTGTTGTCGAGCCTCATCGTGGTGGACATGGCGCCGGTCGTCTCCCCGCTGAATCTGCGCTTCGACCCGCTCACCCGGGCGATGCGCTCCCTGGACCTCTCCCGACTCGAGACCCGCACGGAGGCGGAGGCCCAGCTGTCGGTGGGGGTCCCGGACCGGACGGTCCGCCAGTTCCTGCTGCAGAACCTCCGCCATGACGTCCACGCCCCGGCCGGCCGGCAGTGGCGATGGCAGATGAATCTCGAGCTCCTCGACCGCCAGATGTCGCGCATCGCCGACTGGCCCGATCCGCAGGGTCGGCACTGGGACGGCCCCACGCTGTGGATCAGCGGGGAGGATTCCGACTACGTCCACGACTCCTACCAGCCGGCCATGAGCGCCCTGTTCCCCCGGGTGCGCCGGGTGAGGGTGAAGAACTCCGGGCACTGGGTGCACTCCGACCAGCCGGAGATCTTCTTGCAGGTCCTGCGCGGGTTCCTGAAGCTGGTCTGAGCCTCACCCCATGGTGGCCGCGCCCAGCTCGGCTCGGGAGACAGGCCGTCCGTCGGCGTCGGCCCCCTTCGAGGCGATGCTGCGGGCCGCCGCCAGCCCGGCGGGGTCGATGGTTCCGACGACCGTGTAGGCGGCGGGCATGTCGGAGTCCTCGGTGACGATGAAGAACTGCGACCCGTTCCTCCCGCCGGAGGTGGCCATCGCGACGGTGCCGGCCGGGTAGGTCTCATGGCCCTCCAGCTCGGCGGCGAAGTCGTATCCCGGGCCCCCGGTGCCGGTCCCCGTGGGGTCCCCGCACTGCAGGTAGAAGGCGGTCTGCGCCGACAGCCGATGGCAGCGGGTGCCGCTGAAGTATCCCTGCTCGGCCAGATGCACGAAGCTGTTGACGGCGCAGGGGGCTTCCGCGCGGTCGAGCCGGAACTGGGCGGTGGTCGCGTCGAGGCTCATCGTCACCACCGCGCGCCCCGACGCCGAGACGTCGGCCCCCGCCGGCGGATCGACGGGCCTGGCAGCCGTTCCGTGGGCGGGGTAGGAGCAGGTGATGGTCCGAGCGGGTGCAGACGCGGGGTCGGCGGGCTCAGGGGCCCTGGCGCATCCGGTCGCGATGAGCGCGACAACCGCCGCCACTCCCGCCGCGGCGCGCCATCGCGGCACGTGAACCCTCACTGTGGTCCTCCTTCGTCGCACCCACCTCATAGGGTGGGGTCATGGTCACTCTCTCACGCATCTACACCCGCACCGGGGACCACGGCACCACCCGCCTGGTCGACAACTCGGTCGCCGCGAAGTCCGACCCGAGGGTCGAGGCCTACGGGCTCACCGACGCCGCCAACGCCGCGATCGGCCTGGCGCTGGCGCTGGACCACGGCGAGTATCTGGCGGCCCCGGTCCGCCAGGCCCTCGGCGTCATCCAGAACGAGCTCTTCGATGTCGGCGCCGATCTTGCCAACCCCCTGGTGGCCGAGCCGAAGTGGGAGCCGCTGCGCACGGTGCAGACGAGCGTGGAACGGCTCGAGCACTGGTGCGACGAGTTCGGGGACCCGCTCCCGACGCTGCGGTCCTTCATCCTTCCCGGGGGCAACCCGGTCGGGGCCCAGCTCCACGTCTGCCGCACGGCGGTGCGCACCGCGGAACGGGCGGCGTGGCGGGCCCTGGAGACCTACGGCACCGATGTCTCCGAGGATCCCGAGACGACTCCCGGCGGGGTCAACGAGCTGGCCATCACCTATCTCAACAGACTCTCCGACCTGCTGTTCATCCTGTCGAGGGTGGCCAACCGGGCCGAGGGCGACTCCAGCGACGAGGTGCTGTGGCTCCCCGGAGGGGAGCGCAATGCAGAGCACCGGGGCCCTCATTCGAATTCCTGACGGGCCTCACCCGCGTCGCCGGACATGAAAAAGGGCCCCGGAAGGGGCCGTTGAATCATCGGGGCCGGGCGCCACGGGAGCTGTCGGCGAAAATCAGCTGTGGCCGGCGGACAGATAGTCGACTCCGCCGGGCGGACCGGCCTCCAGCCAACTCATGAGGCCGGTGAGGACGCCGGGATCGACCGCGAGCTGACATCGTGACAGCCGCCCCGGCAGGCGGGTGCTCAGGGACACCACGACCTGGCTGGTGATGAACGGGACGCCGTCCGATCCGGTCGGGTGGTGGTGTTCGATCATCTCCATGCCACCGCGCCTGAGGATGACGCTGGGGGCCATGAACGGGTTGATGGGCCGGTACCAGCGGAAGGTGCCCGAGGCGTACTGGGCCACGCCCAGCATCCAGCGCCCCGGACGGGCACCGCCGATGGCACGGAACGCGCAGACGAAGACGCCGCGACGGCGCAGCAGGATCTGGTGGCGCACCAGCAACCAGATCATGGCGAGCGCGACGATGACGACGACCGCTGCGGCGACGATGACGTCCATCTCGAGGGTCGAGAGGAGGGGCACCAGCCCCGTGTACTCGATCAGACCCATGGAGACACGCTAGACCCGAACGCCGGTGGCGTCCAAACGGGATCTTCCCGTCCGGACGCCACCGGCATCTCTGATGCGGCGGTCAGGCCTTCTGCTCGAGCCTCCTGGCCGCCATGAGCTGAGCCTGGGCGAGGTGGAGACGGTGCACGTCGTCCTCGCTGTACTCGTTGCGGTCCATCTTCCGGGAGACGACGTCGATGACGTGCTGGGCGTCATCCCGCGAGATCTCCTCGGCCCGGGTGGCGTACTGGGCCAGGATGGAGACCCGCCCCGAGTTGTCCACCGAGACGAACCCGCCGTCGACGGCGATCACCTCCTGGCGGCCGTCGACGGTGATGATGGACGCCGCGCAGGGCACCAGGCTGGCGAAGATCGCCTCGTGGCCCGGCAGGATGCCGAGATCGCCCTCGGTGGTCCGGATGATGATGTTGACCGCATCACCCTCCCAGACCTGGCGGTCGGCGGCCACCACGTCAACATGAAGCGGGTCGCCAGCCATCAGGCGTCCTTCTTCTGCATCTGGTCCCAGCGCTTCTGGACGTCCTCGATGCTGCCGACGTTGAAGAAGGCCTGCTCGGGGATGTTGTCCACGTCGCCGCGGCAGATCATCTGGAAGGACTCGATGGTCTCGGCGATCGGCACCGTGGAACCCGGGACGCCGGTGAACTTCTCACCGGTGTAGGTGTTCTGCGACAGGAACTGCTGGAGGCGACGGGCACGCCCGACAATGATCTTGTCCTCCTCCGAGAGCTCCTCGACGCCCAGGATGGCGATGATGTCCTGCAGCTCCTTGTTGCGCTGGAGGATCTGCTTCACCTGGGTGGCGGTGTCGTAGTGCGCCTGCCCGACGTACTGCGGATCGAGGATCCGCGAGGTGGAGGTGAGCGGGTCCACGGCCGGGTAGAGGCCGCGCGAGGCGATGTCGCGCGACAGCTCGGTGGTGGCGTCCAGGTGGGCGAAGGTGGTGGCCGGGGCCGGATCGGTGTAGTCATCGGCTGGCACGTAGATGGCCTGCATCGAGGTGATCGAGTGGCCCTTGGTGGAGGTGATCCGCTCCTGCAGCTGGCCCATCTCGTCGGCCAGGTTGGGCTGGTAGCCCACCGCCGAGGGCATCCGGCCCAGCAGGGTGGAGACCTCCGAGCCGGCCTGGGTGAACCGGAAGATGTTGTCGATGAACAGCAGCACGTCCTGGTTCTGGACGTCGCGGAAGTACTCGGCCATCGTCAGTCCGGTCAGGGCGATGCGCAGTCGGGTGCCCGGCGGCTCGTCCATCTGGCCGAACACCAGAGCGGTGTCCTTGAGCACGCCGGCCTCACCCATCTCGTTGATGAGGTCGTTGCCCTCACGAGTGCGCTCGCCGACTCCGGCGAACACCGAGGTGCCGCCGAAGTTGTGGGCGATGCGGTAGATCATCTCCTGGATGAGCACCGTCTTGCCGACGCCGGCCCCGCCGAACAGGCCGATCTTGCCGCCCTTGACGTAGGGGGTGAGCAGGTCGAGCACCTTGATGCCGGTCTCCAGCATCTCGGTCTCGGGTTCCAGGTCGTCGAAGGGCGGGGGGTCGCGGTGGATGGGCCAGCGCTCCTCCACCGTGATGCTGCCGGGGTCGGCGTTGAGGACGTCGCCGGTCACATTCCAGACGTGGCCCTTGGTGACGTCGCCCACCGGCACGGAGATCGCCGAGCCGGTGTCGAGGACCTCGGCCCCGCGGCGCATGCCGTCGGTGGGCTTCAGCGAGATCGCGCGGACGATGTTGTCACCGATGTGCAGCTCCACCTCGAGCGTGATGGTCTGCTTCTTGTCCATCACCTCGGTCTCGACGTGGAGCGCGTTGAGGATCTCGGGCAGCTGGCCGGCCGGGAACTCGACATCGACGACAGGGCCGATGACCCGGACAACCCGGCCGATCCCGCCTGAGCGGGGCTGGGCCTCGGTACTGGTCGCAGTGGCAGTCATGGCTTCTCTCTTCACTCCTCGGAGGTGGAATCGGACAGGGCGGCCGAGCCGCCCACGATCTCGGTGATTTCCTGCGTGATCGCGGCCTGGCGGGCCTGGTTGGCCTGGCGCGACAGGGTGCCGATCAGTTGTTCGGCGTTGTCAGTGGCCGATTTCATGGCCCGCTGGCGACTGGCCAGCTCGGAGGCCGCCGACTGCAGGAGCACGTACTGGATCCGGTTGGCGACGTAGAGCGGCAGGAGATTGTCCAGCACGCTCTCCGGGTCGGGCTCGAACCGGTACTCGTGGAAGATCTCGTCGCCGTTCTCATCCTCGTCCTCGGGGGCGTCGACCACCTCCAGCGGAAGCAGCCTCACCACCTTGGGGGTCTGCACCAGCATCGAGCGGAACTGGGTGTAGACGATGTGGATCTCATCCAGCCCGCCCTCGGAGGTCGGGGTGAGGAAGTCCTTGATGAGCCGGTCGGCGATCCGACGGGCGTTCTCGTAGGTCGGGGCGTCGGAGAACCCGCTCCAGGTCTCGGCGATCGGGCGGCCGCGGAACTCGTAGTAGCCGATCCCCTTGCGCCCGCACAGGTAGGTGCTCACCTCCTGCTCGGCCGAGAGGGTCGCAGTGAGCTCCTCGGCGGCCTTGATCGCGTTGGAGGAGTAGGCACCTGCCAGCCCGCGGTCGGAGGTGATCACGAGCACCCCGGACCGCACCGGATCGGTCACCGGAGTGGTGAGCGGATGGTGCTCGTGGGTGTGGGTGGCGACCGCCGAGACGGCGCGGCTCAGCTCCTCAGCATAGGGGGACGCCGCCCGCACCCTCCGCTGGGCCTTCGGCACCCGCGAGGAGGCGATCAGTTCCATCGCCCGGGTGATCTTCTGCGTCGTGGCGACGGAATTGCGCCTTTCTCGCAGCTCGCGAAGATTCGAGGCCATCGCTCAACCCCGCTTCGCCCGGACGATCTTCGCCTGATCGATCTCCTCGCGGTCCATCGGCTGGAACTCCTCGTGCCCGGCGAGGAACTTGCCGTCGGAGGTCCGGAAGGACTCCTTGACCTCCTCGATCGCCGTCGCGGCCGCCTCCTGGGCGTCGTCGGGGAACGTGCCGGTCTCCCGGATGCCGGCCAGCACCTCGGTGTGGGTGGACATGTACTCCAGCATCTCGGACTCGAACCGGGACACATCGTCGACAGGCACGTCGTCCAGCTTGCCGGTGGTACCGGCCCACACGCTGATCACCTGGTTCTCGACCGGGTAGGGGGAGTACTGGCCCTGCTTGAGCAGTTCCATCAGGCGGGCGCCGCGCTCGAGCTGGGACCGGGAGGTCTCGTCGAGGTCGGAGGCGAACATCGCGAAGGCCTGCATGTCGCGGTACTGGGCCAGGTCGATCTTGAGGGTTCCGGAGACCTGCTTCATGGCCTTGACCTGGGCCGCGCCGCCGACTCGCGACACCGAGATGCCGACGTCGACAGCGGGACGCTGGTTGGCGTTGAACAGGTCGGACTGCAGGAAGATCTGGCCGTCGGTGATGGAGATGACGTTGGTGGGGATGAAGGCCGAGACGTCGTTGGCCTTGGTCTCGATGATCGGAAGGCCGGTCATCGAGCCGCCGCCCAGCTCGTCGGAGAGCTTGGCGCAGCGCTCCAGCAGGCGCGAGTGGAGGTAGAACACGTCGCCGGGGTAGGCCTCGCGGCCCGGCGGGCGGCGCAGCAGCAGGGACATCGCACGGTAGGCCTCGGCCTGCTTGGTGAGGTCGTCGAAGACGATGAGGACGTGCTTGCCCTGGTACATCCAGTGCTGGCCGATGGCCGATCCCGCATAGGGGGCGATGTACTTGAAGCCGGCCGGATCGGAGGCGGGCGCGTGGACGATGGTGGTGTAGTCCATCGCCCCGGCCTTCTCCAGGGACCCCTTGACCTCGGCGACCGTCGAGCCCTTCTGGCCGATCGCCACGTAGATGCAGCGGACCTGCCTGCTGGGATCGCCGGACTCCCAGTTGTCCTTCTGGTTGATGATGGTGTCGATCGCGATGGCGGTCTTGCCGGTCTTGCGGTCGCCGATGATGAGCTGGCGCTGGCCGCGGCCGATCGGGATCATCGAGTCGATGGCCTTCAGACCCGTCTGGAGGGGCTCACGCACCTCCTGGCGATCCATCACGCCGGCGGCCTGCAGTTCGAGGGCGCGGCGCCCCTCGATGTCCTTGATCTCGCCGAGCCCGTCGATCGGATTGCCCATGGCGTCGACCACCCGGCCGAGGTAGCCCTCGCCCACCGGCACCGACAGCACCTCGCCGGTGCCCCGGACCGTAGACCCCTCATCGATCCCCTCGGAGTCTCCGAGGACGACGACGCCGATCTCCCTCTCCTCGAGGTTCTGGGCGATGCCCATCCGGCCGTCCTCGAACTGGAGCAGCTCATTGGCCATCGCGGAGGGCAGTCCGGCCACCCGGGCGATGCCGTCACCGGAGGTGATGACGGTCCCGATCTCCTCCCGGGTCGCCGCCTCGGGGCTGTAGTTCTGGACGAAATTGTCCAGCGCGTCACGGATCTCCTCCGGACGAATCGTCAGTTCCGCCATTGCTTCTCCTTCACCGATTCCCTCATCGGATTCCCTGCTCGGGCCGGCCGCCCGGCTGCGGGTAAGAACATTGTGTGCGATCAGCCCAAGGTCCGTTGAGCCTGGTCCAGACGGCGCGCGACCGTCCCGTCGATGACCTCATCGCCGAAGCTGATCCGGGCGCCGCCCAGCACTGTCGGATCGACCGCCTCCTTCAGATCCACCCGGTGACCGGTGATCCTCTCGAGCTGGGCGAGGATCTCGCCGCGCTGCTCGGCCGTCAGGCCTCGGGCGGTGGTCACCACGGCGACCTGCTCGTCGCGCATCCGCGCCGACAGGCCGACGTAGGTGTCGAGGACGTCTGTGTAGCTCGCCTTGGTGGCCCGCACCGCACGCGCGGCCAGGACAACGGTCTCGGGCCGGGAACGACCCTCGAGCAGCCCCGAGACGAGCTCCCGCCTGGCCTTCACCGGACGGTCGGCATCGCTGAGCGCCAGTGACAGCGCGGGATCGGCCCTCACCGTCTGGGCGAACCGGAACAGTTCGTCCTCGACGTCGACCCCGGCACCGGCCCCCTGGGCCGTCCGCAGTTCGGAGCGCACCCCGGCCTGCTCGAGGCCGCGGGTCAACTGCACCGGACTGGTCCAGCCGATCCTCAGTGCCCGGTCGACCAGCCGCAGCGCGTCCGGCCCGATCCGGCCCTCGAGGAGGCGGTGGGCCAGTTCACTGCGGTCCGCGACGTCGGCCGTGGGATCGCTGAGCGTGCGGCGCAGCCCCGGCTCGCCGTCGAGCAGATCGGCGACGCCGAAGAGGTCGTCGCTGAGCTGCTGGGAGGCCGGGACCGAGTCGAGCTCGGCGTTGAGTGCCTCCAGGCGGGCGCTCTGCGCGCCCGAACCGTTGATGGCCGATGTCATGACGGATCCACCGTCTGCCGGGCCCCGGCCCGGTCGGCCGCCGAGGGCTCCTCCGCCAGATCGGCGATGAACCGGTCGACGGTGGCACTCACGCGGGCGTCGTCGTCGAGGGACTCCCCCACGATGCGTCCGGCCAGGTCGGTGGCGAGACCGCCGATCTGGGTGCGCAGCTCGGTGACGGCCTGCTCCCGCTCGGCACTGATCTGCAGACGGGCCCTGGCCGAGATGCGATCGGCCTCGGATGCGGCCTGCTCCCTCATCTCGGTGAGGATCTGCGCCCCCTGGG
>OMJG01000671.1_pt1 | contig 24080 bp, 23 predicted proteins | sample 1646431 | NCBI WGS metagenome assembly OMJG01 (sample SAMN03771674, study PRJEB25209) | food metagenome | isolation source: Cotija cheese | place: Mexico:Jalisco,Michoacan | collected 2011-12-12
ATCTTAATGACCCTACACATTTGGTTCGTCTTTTTGTTCAATTTTCAAAGATCAAGTCTTAAAAACAAGTTGTCGATGTCTTTCGTGACAACTTCTATATATTATCATTTGAGCTATAAGCTTGTCAACATTTTAATGAAATATTTTTCATTATTTTGACTCGGTAATCGGTTGGCACTCAACACGACGAAAGTAATAATATCATGGAACACAGATTGGGTCAATAGATTTTTTCTTCTACTTCCTTTTTTATCGTTTCAAAGTCGTAAAAGAACTTGCTAATAATAACGCTACTCCATAACCGTTCACTGTAATACCGCTACGATAGTCTAAAATAATAGTCTACCCTAAAAAAGCAAAAACCTTCAGTAATCCAAAAAGCAAAGATTACTGAAGGTTAATTCGTGATTAGAGTTCATTCATTCAATGGTTAAATTCAACTCGTTAGATGTATTGAATCATTCTTCTAATCTTTTATTCAACTCTTCGGCAAGTGCTTCGAATCCCGGTTTTCCTAATAAAGCAAACATATTCTTCTTGTATGCTTCAACACCAGGTTGATTAAATGGATTAACGCCGTTCAAGTATCCAGAGATGGCAACAGCAATCTCAAAGAAATAAATTAATTGTCCAAGTGTTTTTTCACCCATATCTTCAATAGTAACCAGTAGATTGGGAACGAACCCGTCAGTATGTGCTAACAAAGTTCCTTGAAAAGCCTTGGTATTGACAAAATCAACTGTTCTTCCTTCTAAATAACGTAACCCATCTAAGTCTTCATCTGCTGAAGGAACATCTATATCAAAACGTGGTGTTTTAACTTTCACAACTGTTTCAAAAAGATTTCTTTGCCCATCTTGGATATATTGACCTAGAGAATGAAGGTCAGTCGAGAAGTTAGCACTTGAAGGATAAACACCTTTAAAATCTTTACCCTCAGATTCACCATATAATTGTTTCCACCATTCACCAAAATACATCATATTTGGTTCATAGTTAATCAATAATTCTGTTGTCTTACCTTTTCTATACAAAATATTACGGATAGCTGCATATTGATAAGCCTCGTTTGTTGAGAGATCAGATGAAGCATAGGCACTTTGTCCTTCTTGAGCCCCTGCTAATAGGGCATCTATATCAAATCCGGCAACAGCAATTGGTAAGAGACCTACAGGAGTCAATACAGTAAATCGACCACCTACATCATCAGGAATCACAAACGTTTCATATCCTTCTGCTGTTGCTTCTTCTTTCAAAGCACCTTTTTGTCTATCGGTTGTCGCATATATACGTTTGATAGCATCCTTCTTACCATATTTTTTGATCAATTGATCTTTCAGCACACGAAAGGCAAGTGCTGGTTCTGTTGTCGTCCCTGACTTGGAGATAACATTAATCGAAAAATCTTTATCTTCTAGATACTCAATCAGATCATGTAGATAAGTAGAACTAATACTATTCCCAGCAAAAACGACTTGTGGAGCAGCTTTTTCCTTTTTTGATCCAAAATTATGGAAATTTCCACTAAGAAATTCAATAGCCGCACGTGCTCCAAGGTAAGAACCACCAATACCAATAACAACTAAAACTTCTGAATTGCTCTTGATAGTTTCAGCAGCTTTCTTAATGCGAGAAAACTCTTCCTTATCATATTCAGTTGGTAATTCTATCCATCCTAAGAAATCGTTACCTACACCTTTTTTACTTCTTAATTCACTATCTAAAAATGCTACTTGTCGTTTAAGATAGTCCAGTTCATGTTGTTCAAAAAAAGATGACGCGGTGCTATAATCGAATGTTACTGCTTTACTCATAAATATCCTCCTATATTTTAATATCAATTTAGTGGACGAGATAAATACTTCTTGCTTACTTTGATAAGCTAAAAATCTTTCAATGCAACATTAATCCATTTAGGCATTGCTTTTTCAAGAGCTAGAAATCCGTTTCCATTTTTATGATAACGATGCTTTTTTTTCAGTCTTTTTGGTTTTTCGGGGGTATCTATTGCCTTTAGAGCTCTGACCGATAAACTTATCTTTCCGCTATATTCATCAACATCTATGACTTTTACTTTAACCTTTTCGTTTAATTTAAAGTAATCTGAAAGATTCTTAATGAAGCCGTGGTCACACTCAGAGATGTGAATAAGTCCTTGGATGCCATCCCCTAACGAGACAAAAACACCATAGGGTTGAACTCCCGTTATTATACCTTCAACAACCATTCCGATTTTATAAGTCATTTTCTCACACCAATTTCTTTAGTCATTAACAAATTACTAGCTACTCGTCCTTATTTTACACTTTTTTTCTGTCACCTTAAAGAGTTATCAATTTTTATCTGTTACTTCACGCGTCAATGTCAATCGTATCAATAACAATGTCTTTAATCGGTTTATCACGGAAGTCTGTTTTCGTTTCTTCTATAGTATCAACAACATCAGCACCGTTGACTACTTGTCCAAATACCGTATGCTTTCCATCAAGCCAAGGTGTCCCTCCAACTTCCTTGTAGTGAGACACACTCTCTTCAGGCCAACCATTAGCAGCTAATTGTTTTAACATAGTTGGATCAACGGTTTTTGCCCCCACTATAAAAAATTGGCTGCCATTAGTATTTGGTCCAGCATTTGCCATAGATAAGGCTCCATAAAAATTAAACAGCTTGGTTGAAAACTCATCTTCAAACGATTGTCCGTAAATGGATTCTCCGCCTGCTCCTGTCCCGGTTGGATCCCCTGATTGAATCATGAAGTTTGGTATCACTCTATGGAAAACCACACCATTGTAGTAACCTTTTTTGGCAAGAGTCACGAAGTTTTCAACTGCCTTAGGAGCTTCTTCAGGAAATAGAGCGACAGTGATATCGCCGACATTCGTTTTGATTGTTGCTTTCTTGATACTATCCTCTTTAGTAACTTCTTTTTGTTTTAGCACTGTTAGTCTCCTCTAGTTTATAATAATGATAGAATCTACTAGTTGTAGTATACCTTCTTTTTAGATATTTATCATCAAGTAACCCATGCTAAACGATAATATTGTTTGCTTTATCGCTTTTCATGTTATGATAAGACTAGTTGAGATTATAGGAGTGATACCTTGGGCTTACTAACTAATTTTCCATTAATTTGTGCTATGAGCGCCATTTTGATTGCTCAATTGATAAAATTTCCAATTGCCTATTGGATTCATAAAAGAACGAGCCTAAAACTGTTGACTTCTACAGGCGGAATGCCAAGCTCTCATACTGCGGCAGTGGCTTCTCTAATTACCTCTTTAGGATTAGACTATGGTTTTGGCTCACCGTTGGTTGCGATTGCGACTACCTTTGGTGTCATCGTAATGTTTGATGCCATGGGTGTCAGGAGGCAAAGTGGCTATCAAGGCATACTTTTACGGCACATAGTTACCTTGATTGAAAAGAAATCTTCTGCTAATCAATTGCCTGAAAATGAGGATGATCAGCAGGGAGAATCTTTGATTACAGATGAATCAATCATCGATAAATATCTGGGTCATGAACCAATTGAGATTGCCGGTGGCGTCGTAACGGGAATTTTTGTCGCCTTCTTTATAAGGTGGCTATTTCAAATTTTCTGATTCTACTTTAAATAGAATGATGACCTGAATGACGTCGAAGAATATCTGAAGAATATCTATAGTGATGACTGACTTATTTTTCATTCCAAGGAGTTAAGATGTTGAATAAAGAAATTTATGATGTAACAATTATTGGTGGTGGGCCCGTTGGTCTTTTTTCTGCCTTTTACGCTGGTTTAAGACAAGCAAAGGTCAAGATCATTGAGAGTTTACCACAATTGGGTGGTCAGCCTGGGACTCTTTATCCCGAAAAATTGATTTACGATATTGCTGGCTTTCCAGAAGTTTCCGCAAGTGAGTTGACTCAAAACTTGATTAAACAATTATCGAAGTTTAATCCTACTGTCATATTAAATGAAGAAGCTTTTGAACTAAACCGCGATAATGATGGTATTTTTGAAATTCAAACCTCAAAAAATAAGCACTATTCAAAGGCTGTCATAATTGCTGCTGGGAATGGTGCTTTTCGTCCGAGACGCTTGGATATTGAAAATGCCATTGATTACGAAGATAAACAACTCCACTATTTTGTAAATAATATTGAACAATTTTCTAACAAAAATGTTGCTATCTGCGGTGGTGGAGATTCAGCTGTTGACTGGGCATTAACCCTAGAACCAATTGCAAAAAAAGTTTATCTCATTCATAGACGCGAAAAATTCAGAGCTCAAGAGCATAGTGTTGACCGCCTCAGGGCCTCAACTGTTGAGACTGTCACGCCATACGTTCCCATCAAAATTAATGGTAATGGTGAAAAGCTGGATTCTGTTACTTTACAAAAGACGCGAAGTGAAGAGTCCACTACCCTTCAGGTGGATGACTTCATTGTTAACTATGGCTTTTCATCGTCAATCGGAAATCTCAAAAATTGGGGGTTTGAAGTTTCCCATAATGCTATACAAGTGAATTCTAAAATGGAAACTTCCATTCCGGGTGTTTTTGCGGTTGGGGATATTGCCACATATTCTGGAAAAGTAAAAATTATTGCAACAGGATTTGGTGAAGCACCGACTGCAGTTAATAATGCTATGGCCTTTATCAACCCAAATGAACGAGTACAACCAATGCACTCGACGAGTCTCTTTTAATAAGCGTTTAAACAATCTTATATAAACAAACTTAAATAAAACCTATTACCACTAATTTTTATGAGGAGAAACTAATATGAACAATTCTGTTAATTATAATGAAGTCGCTCTTAATTTATTGAACGAACGTGGCATCCGTTTAGAAGACATTGCTGATTTAGTCATGTATCTTCAAAACAAGTATGTCGTAGGCTTAACACAAGAAGAATGCCTCGAAAATGTGAAGCAAGTGTTGACCAAGCGTGAAGTCCAAATGGCTGTTATCACCGGTATAGAACTGGATCGTCAAGCTGAAAATGGTCAATTTATTAAGCCGTTGAACGACTTGCTGATGAATGACGAACCGCTATATGGCTTAGATGAAATTTTGGCTCTAGCAATTGTCAATGTCTATGGTTCGATTGGGTTTACCAATTATGGTTATATTGATAAAGTTAAACCTGGAATACTTGAAAAGTTAAACGAAAAAGACCCTAACCGTTGTCATACCTTTTTGGATGATATTGTCGGTGCTATTGCTGCCTCTGCTGCAAGCCGTATCGCCCATAGCGACAAATCGAAACGGTCAATTACCCATTAAATTGTTCCCTTTGTTGATAGTTGCTTGCATTCAAAAAATGGACATATACAATAAAGTCTTCTAAAAACCTCAAAAACCGTTTGGCAGTCCAATCCGTAGGGCTACCAAACGGTTTTATTTTGGCCTAGACGGCTTTACGCTTACAATACCAATAAAGGACTAGGTGGCATGCCACAACTACTAGAACAACAATGGCACCCATTAAGGCAAAAAAACCTTCAGGTAAGGCAGTAATAATGGGATCTGTTGCGGGGTCAAATAGCCAGTAATCGTTATTAAAGAACAAATGGTGAAACATGATAAAAGTTTGTTCAAAATTCAAAAGACAGACAACCACCAAAATACTTGCTATCCCAGAAAACCATTTAATGTAACTTTCAGTAAATAACCATATTTGGTGTTGTTTGATTTTCTTTAGCCACCAATATGTAATCGGAAGTGATAGTACAAATGCGACATGTGAAATCATAAATAGTTGCTTGACTTCAAAAAAATGGATTAAAGCATTCCTAGAACTCGGGAAATCCGGCATTTGTAGCTCTTTAACAAACGGATTTAATAAATATTCCATTAGCGCCCAATAGTTATTCATAAGAGCATTGGGAGATAGTCCCGTTTCAGCTGGGATATCAAAGAATGGAATGGAAATCCGATATAAGGGGATAAACCACATCACGACTAGTAAACCAAAAAGGATCGAGAAAACGGAAAAACAAATCGCTCCACTATAGAACCGCAACCGACCAAATCTCATAATGTCCACTCTGATAGATCATTGATAATATAGGCAGGTTGTTCTTTCCCAACAATCGATTCACGTGAAGAAAAACCTGTTAATACCATGATCGTATCCATCCCATAATTTATACCAGCCAGTATATCGGTTGTGTAGTTGTCGCCAATTAAAGCGACCTCTTCTTTTAATAATCCAATTTTTTCGAGCGCCCCATCCATAATGATATGATGTGGCTTTCCAATAATAATTGGTTCTTTGCCTGTTGCAGCTTTCAAATAAGCGGTCGTAGCACCAGAACCTGGGACCATTCCACGTTCACTTGGTAAATTGGAGTCTTCATTTGTCACAATAAAATCGGCCCCATCATGGATTGCTAGGGTTGCCTTAGCCAAATCCTCATAAATCAAAGTCTTACAGTAAGATTGGACTACCACATCTATTTCTGCCAACTGATCAGTCAATGTGAACCCGGCTGATAAAAGCTGCTCTTTCAAAGCAGGTTCAGATATCACAAACAAGGTTTGACCAGCATAATGGGTCAATAGATAGTCGACCGTCGCCATCCCACTTGTATAAATTGCCTTTTCCCCCACTGTTATACCATAGGGAGATGCCAAGTGTTTTACTTGCTCAGGTGCCGTTCTTGTAGCATTGTTAGTCAAAAATAAAAAGGGAACCCCTTTACACTTCAACTCTTCAATAAAAACTTCCGCTGTAGGTATTCTATTTTTCCCCATATACACAGTTCCATCTAAATCTATCAAATAGCCTTTGTAAGCTTTCTGCATTTATTATCTCCTAATTCTCTTTTTTACGTTTAACAATCTTGAAACTACTTGTTTTCGCAACTTCTTCTCTCGTTTTCTTTTCTGTTGTTTTCTTTGCGGTTTGTGTTTTGTAATTCTGATTTTTTTGAGAAGAACGTTCTCCCTTATTGCCAACTCTCTCGTGACTAGTAGCCTCCGATTTTCCGTCATTGTTTTTTGAGTGATCATTTATTATAAAGGTCATTTGCTTAGTCGTGTTCGCTTTGACGTTTGTTCTTCTCTCATGAGACCGTGATGACTCCTTGTTTCTGTTTCTTCTTCTATTGTTTTTCGAATTATTATTTCTTGAACGGCCTTCCTGTCTTTTTCGTGTTACTGGCCCGCCAGTCAAATCTTCATCTTTTTCAAGAACAAAAAACCGACAACCAAAATTACAATATTGTTCTAAATAGTCTTGTAAATTGCCTATTTTTTTATCAAACGATCCATTCTTTGACTCGTCAGAATAGAATCCACGAAGGCGAAGTTGTTCAAAACCCCAGTCTCCTACAATATAGTCGTATTTCAATAAGACGTCTGAGAAGCGTGAGTTAAAGCTTTCTAGATTAAAAGACTCCTTTTCATGATTTTCAAATATCAATTCATAAATAGTATTTTCTACTTTAAAATGCGTATCATCTAGTTTGATGACTGCATCATCAATGGCAGGTTCTTGCGTCAATTCATTTAAGACATCTGTCATTTCTTGGGTAAAATCCTTATTCATTCCATTACCTCGATTCCAATAGTACGATTGATCTGTCTTTTGATCTCCCAAATGTAAATTTATTGTGTAATATTGTTCACTTCTTCTAAATTGGCACTTTTTAAAAAGTCGGAAACTGACAATTCAATTTGTACGCCTCTTTTACCACCAGATACGATAAGGCTATCAACATTTTTTGCTTGTGAAGATAACACAATTGGAAAGGAGTGTTTTAGCCCAAAAGGCGAACAGCCCCCTCTTTTGTAACCGGTCAAAGGTTCTAATTCCTTTACGTGTATCATATGAACACTTTTATGCCCTGTAACTTGTGCAACCTTTTTTAAATCTAATGTACTTAAGCCAGGTATAACACACACTAAATAGCTATCATCTGACGTCCGAAGCACTAAAGTCTTAAAAACGTTATTCGGATCAAGACCAGTCTCTGCAATGACAGATTCAGCTCCGACATTGTCTGGGTCGAATTCATATTGATGGGTGTCATAGGAGATGCCTAAGTTATCTAAAAATCTCATTGCATTTGTCTTAGAAACTTTGCTTCTCTTATTTTTTTTACTCATTATATAACTGCCTTTCCTATTCTGTAGACTTTTAAACTGACTAATAAAAATACACTTTACTTTTATTATAAACACTTTTTTTGTAAACTTATCATATCATACCCTATCTATAAAGTTTAATAGGAATGATACTTTTACGCTAATGAACTTTAGATAGGATGCTACTATTCCTATCATCTCACCTAAAAACTATAGGGAAATTAGGAGGCAAACCATTATGAAAGTCTTGACATTTTATCCAACCAAACCTGAGATACTAGAACTTATAAAAGAGAAGCACCCTGAGATAGAGTTGATAGAAGCGGAGCCTTCTCAAACAATTGATAACACTCCTGATGACATTACAGTCATCTTGGCAAAGACTCTTAACTTGAAAAATGTGACTCACTACCCAAAATCATTAAAGCTAATTCAACTTGCCTCTGCTGGGTTTGATGGCATAGACCTAGACCTTCTGAAAGACCACCATATCAAATTATGTAATGCGCATGGTGTCCCTACAGTTGGTGTCGCCGAATATGTCATGGGAGCAATCTTGGCTAAAGCTCGATTACTATTAGATAGTGTTATTGACCATTCATGGGAAAGATTCGATCATTACCAAAACTTAGACGGTAAAAAACTATTGATTGTGGGTGCTGGAGATATCGGTGAGGCGATTGCCAAACGCGCTGAACCATTCGGTGTAGAAATTGTTGGGGTCAGAAGAAGTCACGACCTGAAACCTCATTTCACTAAGATGATCACACTGGATGAATTAGCTGATGAACTCCCAACGAGCGATTACGTGGTTAACATACTCCCATCCAACGAAACGAGTAATGATCTATTCAATAAATCTCTTTTTAATCATTTCAAAAGCTCAGCAATCTTTGTAAATGTTGGTCGTGGCAACGCCGTTGTGGATAACGATTTGATTGCTGCATTAGACAACAAACAACTGGACTATGCAATCCTAGATGTCTTTCATCAGGAACCATTGCCCGAAGACCACCCTTTTTACCATCACCCTAATATCTTGGTGACTCCTCACATCGCAGGGTCCTCTGAAGGATACCTGACTGCTGTATGGACCATACTGTTAAAGCAAATCGATCATTTAAAGGACAATACTGAATTCGACCATGTAATCGTCTAATATATCTCACGTCGTAGTATCCATTCTTGATTCTACTTAATCGTACTCCTAATCGCACACTAGGACAGAAACATGCAACAATAAATTAACAAAAAAGAATGTTTAAATACGCTAGATTTATCCATCAAAAAGCTGCGACAAGTATGTCGCGGCTTTTTGAAATGTCCCCACAGGAAAACATGGAGGCCCACTTGAAGCCCTCTTCTTGCCTTTTTCTGAAAATGATGTTACACTATTCACTGGAGTTTCGTTATGAACGTCTATGGTGCCTTTCATCGTATTTTTTTAAGAAAGGAGAATGCATATGACTTATAGTAACCAAGAAGTAAAATATAGAGTGACACTCAATACCGATACAAATCTGTTTGTGGTCTATCTTGCTAACAACGATAAAGTTACAGCAAGTGCCGCTACTATTGAACAAGCTGTACAGGATTTAATTAAAAAAAATAAGGAGTGACACTCTTTCATGGATACTCTAAGTGGTAGTATCGAATAGCTTTTGCCAACATATAATGGCAAAAGCTATTTTTGATTTTTAGCCAATTTTCACTATCATTGTAAGCACCTTTAGTTTCAATCTTTGCTTTAGTTTCAATTTTTCTTTTAGTTTCACACTACTTGCATACTACTTTCATCCATCCTAGAGTTTTCATACTAATAACAAAAGAAAACACCTAAGTCATAAAGACTTAGGTGCTTCACACAAAACGTATACGCGTGTGATCATAGAGATGGAAACCAAAGAAAATACAAAAGTCACAATTCTCTTAGAAAGTATGTTTTCAAACTAGTTTTTGCGTTTATTTTTCACTGACCGCTTAAAAACCTTGATATACCAACATTTTATAAGCGGTCTACGGGAATCGAACCCGCGTCATGACCTTGGGAAGGTCGCATTCTACCATTAAACTAAGACCGCTAATATCAACATAGTATACTTTACACTTCTATCATTTAGATTTCAAGAGTAAATAGACAGTTTCTAGTCCTCCATAGTCCTCAAAGTTTAACGCTATCATGCCCCAACAATAGTCCTACAAGTTTACTCCTATAGCATCAGTTAGCATCAGTGCTAGGCTATCGGGGCTACAGGAATAGTGAGATAATCAACTATTTGCCTACTGTAGATTCAATGTGACGATTAGCTTGTTTATCACCTTGTTTTTGTTCGGCTCTTAACGCGTTCACAAAACGCTTAAATCTCACCATTGCTCTTTGTAAATCAGCGATTGAATATGCATACGAAATCCTGATATAGCCTTGTCCAGAATCTCCAAAAGCAGTTCCGGGTATCACCGCTACTTTTTCTCTATTGAGTAATTCATTCGCAAACTCTTCACTCGTCAAGCCAAATTCAGAAATATTTGGAAAGATATAAAAAGCACCTAATGGTTCAAACAGTTGAATCCCCATTTTCTTGAACTCATTCACTAAATAACGGCGTCTCATATTATAACTATCTCTCATTTCTGCCACTAATGAATCACAATTCCTCAAAGCTTCTATTCCTGCTAACTGACTCGTTGTGGAAGCAGAGGTCACCGTAAATTGATGGATTTTTACCATTTGTTCCATGATATCAATTGGTGCCATGGCATAACCTAAACGCCAGCCTGTCATTGAAAATGTTTTTGAAAAACCATTAATGTAAATTGTACGCTCTTTCATGCCCTTAAAACTAGCGATTGACACACTTTGTTGGGTTTCATAATTTAATTCACTATACATTTCATCAGTGATGACTAAAATATCTTTTTCAATAACAACTTCCGCTATTTTTTCGAATTCTTCCTGTGTCATGATCGCGCCTGTTGGGTTGTTCGGATAGGAAAGGACCAGTGCTTTTGTTTTTGGCGTTATTTTCGCTAACAACTCTTCAGCTGTTAACTTGAAGCCGTTCTCTTCGGATAATGAAATAGGAACTGGAATACCATCTGATAACTCGATACATGGCAGGTAGGAAACGTAATTCGGTTCTGTATAAAGAATCTCATCACCAGGATTTACAATAGCTCGCATCGCTAAATCGATTGCTTCACTGCCCCCAACTGTCACCACTACCTCTGTTTCTGGATCATACTTGAGTTGATAATGTCGATCCACGAAATCAACTAAAGCTTGTCTTAATTCGATCATCCCAGCATTTGCTGTATAAAATGTTTGTCCTTGTTGTAACGAGTAGATTCCTTCATCTCGAATACGCCAAGGCGTTTCGAAATCAGGTTCTCCCACTCCTAAAGAAATGACCCCTTCAATCGTGCTAGCAACTTCAAAAAAACGTCTAATACCACTTTGTTTTAAAGAAACAGCTTTGCGACTTAAACGGTTCTTCATGGAGAAACCACCATCCTACGATCGTCGCCCTTTGGTTCGAATAAAGTCCCGTGGTCCTTGTATCTTTTCAACACAACATGAGTTGTCGTTGATTGGACTTCTTCAATAGTAGAAAGACGCTGAGAGACAAACATTGCAATTTCACGTATTGGAGCTTTTTTTAGTTGTACTAAAAAGTCGAAACTACCAGACATTAAAAATAAATCATCAACCTCTGGATATTGAAACATTTTTTCAGCGATGCGGTCAAAACCAACGCCTCTTTGAGGATTAACTTTTAATTCAATAATAGCTGACACATTGTCACTATCTGCTTTTTCCCAATTAATTAAGGTGTGATAACCACAAATAATACTGTCCGCCTCTAATTCAGCCAAAGTTTTAGCGACTGTTTCTTCCGTTGTCGCTAGCATTACAGCAATCTCTTCGACTGTTAATCTGCTATTCTTTTCTATTACTTTCAAGATATCGTCTTTAAACTTAGACACCATCTTATCCCTCATTTCCTCTACCGTTCATACTCGTCTAGAACGCTTAGTCATTCTAATAATTCTGATCATCTGATACTCTTAATTTTGTGTATTCCTATTCAAAAAACCATTTCCCCATGTTAACCTATAAATACCAAATAGCATCACACAATTGACAATATACAGTTTAAAGGAGAAGCATGATTTTTAAGAATATAGCAAAACTCAGACATAAACACCATCTGACGCAAGACCAAGTTGCCAAGCAACTTGGATTAAGTCGTTCACAGTATTCTCACATCGAGACAGGCAGAAATGAACTCAGCGTTTCTACACTGTTGAAACTAGCTCAATTATACGACGTTTCAACAGATTATCTACTAGAATAACCGTCAAAATCGTTAAATTTTTTCTCAAGACAATCCTTATCCCTTTACCAAGAGCTACATCACACTACATCAAGCTCAATCAAACTCATTGATAAATCGGATGTTTAGACGTTAACTCATGGACTTCATTGCGGATTTGAGCTAAGGCATCAGCATCGTCCTTATGCGTTAAAGCTCGTACAATTAATTCTGCGACTTTAGCTGCATCATCTTCTTTAAACCCTCTTGTCGTGATGGCTGGCGTTCCTATCCGAATACCAGAGGTTTTAAATGGAGATAGTGTCTCAAATGGGATCGTATTTTTATTAACGGTTATTTTCACACTATCTAATATTGCCTCAGCTTCTTTACCAGTCATCCCTAAATCGGTCACTTCTAGCAGTAGTAAATGGTTGTCTGTTCCACCACTGACTATTCTGATATCTTCAACACTATTAAATACCTTTGCCATAGCTTTTGCATTTTTTATAATTTGCTCGCTGTAAACCTTAAAATCAGGATTTAGATCCTCTTTAAATGCGACCGCTTTGCCTGCTATGACATGCTCTAATGGACCACCTTGAATTCCCGGGAAGATAGCACTGTTGATTTTCTTAGCTAAATCCTTGTCATTCGTTAAAATAATTCCACCACGAGGACCTCTTAGAGTCTTATGTGTGGTACTAGTCACTACATCGGCATAAGGAACTGGATTTTGGTGCAAACCGCTGGCAACCAATCCTGCTATGTGGGCCATGTCCACCATCAACTTAGCGCCTACTTCATCAGCAATTTCTTTGAATTTTTCAAAATCAATTTTTCTACCATAAGCACTTGCACCAGCTACAATCAATTTAGGCGAAACTTCTTTTGCGATAGCTCTGATATGATCATAATCGATCTGTTCAGTTTCCTTATCGACCCCATAACTATGAAATTCGTATGTTTTACCACTAAAATTCACTGGAGAGCCATGCGTTAGATGGCCACCATGTGTCAGGTCCATCCCTAATACTTTGTCACCAGGATTAATTAATGCCATGTAGGCTGCAGTATTGGCCTGAGAACCCGAATGTGGTTGTACATTGGCGTATTTTGCACCAAAAAGCTCCTTAACACGATTGATGGCTAGGTTTTCAATCACATCGATGTATTCACAACCACCATAGTATCGTTTACCTGGATAACCTTCTGCATATTTATTCGTCAATATACTACCTTGGGCTGCCATCACCGCTTTAGAGACATAGTTTTCAGAAGCAATCAACTCTATATTTTCAATTTGTCGCTCTTCCTCTTTATAAACAGCGTCCCACAATTCTTCGTCAGCTTGATAAATATCAACCGGTATCTTTATCATTCTAGCACCCCTTTTAAAATTCTGATCAATTTGTCATATCCTAACTTTACTTTACCTACAAAAAAAAGTCACTAACAACTAGTGACTTTTCAAAAAATAATTAGTGATCAACTATTGAATAGTTTTAAATAATCCTTCTTTACTTTTCTTCTTTTGTTTTGCCATTTCTGAGTAAGATGATCAATAGCAAAGCGCCAACAATACTACCTGCAGCCCATGCAATTAAGAAGCCTAATGGATTAGTGATTCCTCCAAATAATAGTGCGAATATACCGCCATGAGGAGCAGCACTGTAAACACCTAATCCCATGCTGATTGCGCCAGCTAAGGCACTACCCACAACCATTGAAGGAATAACTTTTAGTGGGTTAGATGCAGCAAATGGAATTGCTCCTTCAGTGATGAAGGCCGCTCCCATGACGTAGTTGACTAGGGCTGAATCAGCTTGTGCTTTAGGCCAGAGATTACGATCAATCGTAGCAGACAATGCAATTGCTACTGGTGGAACCATACCACCGATCATAACAGCTGCCATAATATCTGATCCATGTGATCCAGGTGTTTGCATAGCTGTTGCTAATAAACCAGTTCCGGTAACATAAGCTGCTTTGTTGAATGGACCACCCATATCGATTGCCATCATCCCACCAGCAAAGATTCCAACCAAAATTTTGCTGCCTTCATTCATGTTTGTTAAGAAATCTGTTAAACCAGTCATAATTGCTGCCATTGGAGCATTAACGATATAAATCATCAAAATTCCCATTAATAAAACACCAAAGACTGGGTATAGTAAGATTGGTTTCAAACCTTCAAGAGATTTAGGTAACCACTTGAATGCGAGTCTCAAGACATAGATAATTCCGCCTGATAAGAACCCAGCTACTAGTGCTCCCAAGAAGCCTGAAGGTTGACTATCTGCTAAGATTCCTTGACCAGAAAGTACGGTTGGATTAGCTAATAACCCACCAATAAAACCTACGACTAATCCGGGACGGTCGGCCATTGATTGACCAATGAACCCTGCTAAAACTGGCAACATCATGCTAAAAGAAAAGCCACCGACAGTATTTAACATTGCTGCTATTTGATTATAGCTATCACTGTCAGGGTTAGCTGAATTAATTCCCCAGAAGAATGATAATGCGATTAGCAAACCACCAGCCACAACAAACGGTAACATGTGAGATACACCATTCATTAAATGCTTATAAATCTTACGACCAATAGATTCGCCTTCGCCTGATTCATCATCACTCTCTTCACTACTACCTTCAGCGTGATAAATTGGTGCTTCACCTTTTAGAGCTCGTTCGATTAACTGATCTGGAATGTTGATACCATCAGCAACTTTTGTGATCACAACTCTGTGGCCATCAAATCTTGCCATTGGAACATTTTTATCAGCAGCCACAATGATACCATCAGCAGCATCGATATCTTTCTTAGTCAGTTTGTGCTCCACACCCGCTTGACCATTTGTTTCAACTTTTACATGATAACCCTTGGCTTCTGCAGCACTTTTAAGTTTTTCAGCTGCCATAAAAGTATGGGCAATACCAGTTGGACAAGCTGTAACAGCCAAAATATAAGGAGTTTCGTCTTTTGACGCTTCCTTAGCAGTCAAATCGGCTTCCACTGCTGCTTCCGCTTTATCTTCAGCTTTTTCCGTTTCATCTGCCTTTTGACTATATTGTTTTAATATAGCAATGACGTCCGTAGGAGTTTGTGCTTCTAGTAGAGCCTTCTTAGCCTCGGGTTTCATCAGTATCCCTGACAAATGAGCTAGAGCCTTTAAATGGACATCCCCGGCGCCAGTTGGTGCTGCAATCATAAAAATTAATTTGGCAGGTTGACCATCAAATGATCCCCACTCTACGCCATTATTTTGACGAGCAAAAACAATAACAGGTTCAGTAACAGATTTATCTTGTGCATGTGGAATTGCAATCTCATCACCAACACCAGTTGTTGATTGATCTTCTCTTTTTTGTAAAGCTTTTTCAAAATCTTCTACATTGCTCAAACGGCCAGATTTCTTCAATAATTCTGCCAATTGATGCAGGGCATCTGCCTTGTTTGAGGCATTAAAATCTAATTGAATCAATTCCGGGTGAAACAGTTCATATACTTCCATGATATCATTCTCCTTTACTAATAAGCTGTTAAGCTGTGTTTAAAACGGGGTAATCGACACTTCTGGTAAAAGTTTATCGATCATCACTCTATTGGCAATTCCTGTTGAGAATGCAGTAGCACTCCCACAGGCAACGGCTTGTTTGAAAGCTTCTTCTTCGCTTTTACCGTCATTTAGAGCACTTGTAAATCCAGCAACCATCGAGTCCCCAGCGCCTACAGAATTCACTAATATTCCCTTAGGTGAAGAGGCTTTTAAAACCTTACCAGATGCAGATACTAAGATAGCACCGTCTTTACCAAGCGAAATGATGACGTTTTGTGCTCCCTTATGTTGAAGCTCTTTTGCATGCTGAACCAACTCGTCATCCGAATGAATCGTTACAGACAATAGGTCTTCTAACTCTTCTTTGTTAGGCTTAATCAATAGTGGCCGATATGGCAAACACACTTTTAATTGCTCTCCAATTGTATCGACAACAAAATCGACGCCATTATCTTGAGCAATTTTAGCGATTTGACGATAGTTCTCGGCAGACATACCTGTTGCGACATTACCTGCTAGCAAAATGACATCATTTGGTTTAATCGAATCCTGCAACCACTGATTCAATTCTTGTTGCTTATCAGTAGAAATCACAGGTCCTGAGCCATTTATTTCAGTCTCAACCCCAGTTTTTAATTTGACATTGATCCTCGTAACACCATCGACCTCAATAAAGTGACTAGATACTGATAACTTAGCTAACTCATCAACAATGAATGATTGACTAAATCCACCTAAAAAGCCGCTAGCAACAACATCGTTCCCCAGTTCTTTTAAGATAATAGCCATATTGATCCCTTTACCGCCTGCGACGTAATCCGTTTGCTTAACTCGGTTCAAACCACCCAACTTAAAATCTGGCACTTTTAAAACTAAATCTATCGCTGGATTAAATGTAATCGTATATAACACCTATCGCGCCTCCTTAATATTTTTAAAAGCCTTATACTCAGGCAACACATCATCAGTCATGATAGTTACCTCAGGTAATGAAGCAAATGAATGAAGTGAACGTTGATTAAATTTAGAATGGTCAGCAGCTACAATTGTTCGTTCAGCTTGTGTGATGGCTACTATCTTCAATTCAGCTTCATTGACATCTGGAGTCATCAATCCGTTTTCTTCATCTATAGCATTAACGCCTATAACACTAAGATCTAAATTATAATGTGATAATTGCGAAATCGCTTGCGGACCGACAACAGCCTGAGTCGTTGGCTTGACCGTCCCACCTAATAAAATGACATGAGCACCCTTACTGATCAACGGAAAAACGTGGTGAAGTCCGTTCGTAATAACAAATAAATCTGTACGATCCAAATAAGGAATGACTGCTAAGACTGAGGTCCCTGCATCAAAATATATGGCGTTATAGTCATTTTCATTAATCAATTGAGCAATTGCACGACCAATTCGTTGCTTCTCGGATGAAAACTCTTGAACTTTTTGTTCAAACTCATTTTCTGAGAATAAAGAAGTTGCGTCTTGTTTTAAACTTGCTCCACCATGAACTCGGATAATCTTTCCTGCCTCAGCAAGATAATCTAAATCGCGACGAACAGTCGCTGGAGAAGCATGCGTTAATCGCACTAATTCTTTAACAGATAATTGCCTACGATCATTCAACCATTTTAATATAGAAGATCGGCGTTCATTTGCAAACATTTACTCACCTCCCTATCTACGCTTACAAAGTCAGTATATAATCATGTCCCTTCATTTTCAATCATATTCAATCATTTTACATCATATTATGATCAATTATTAGCAAACTCTCATATTGCAAACTAACTAAAAAGCTATTAGGCATTTAGAAGTGTCTAACTACTCCTTTATGCCTAATAGCTTTATCGATTGAATCTCTTTGCTCATGACTTTTCAATGACAGTTATTGCTTTTCCACTCGTTCTTTATGTTCAGCCTTTATTTTATGGAGCAACTCCGGATCGCTGATAACATCTAAAGCAGTCTTTGCTAACAATGCGGCTGTTATACCAATAGTGGCAAACCCTTTGTCACTCTTTGCAGCTTCCCTAAATTCGACGCTATGACCTGCTATATAGTCATCTGAAATTGAAAATGTTGGTTGAATAGTTGGCACTACCTGACTAATATTTCCAACATCAGACGCCCCGACACTTTTGGGTTCACTAAAATCAATATCCTTTGCAGGAACATCTATTTTTTCAAGTTCTTTAAAAAATACTTTATCAAAAGAAGGTGTAGTAACCGTATTATCGACAGCATTTTGAAAAAGTCCAAATTCATAAGTTGCTCCTGTTGCCAGAGCAGCCCCTTTTACAATATTTTCGACTTTATCATAGACTTGGTCTAATGTTTCCTTATCTATAGTCATATCAACGTCCTTTACGGCATGAATAGTTGATTTACCTTGCTGAAACATGACATTGATGTTTTTCAACCTGATCATTGCTCTCAACTCCTCTTTGTATGGTAGTGACTGCTAAGTTAGCAGTGCATTCAAAAATTATTCAAATTAACGTGGCACTTTGTACATCCTTGAAAAATATGTAGAGATGTTCGAGGCATAAAAAAAGCCCTCAAATGTTATAAAAACATTTGAGGGCGACATTATCGCGGTACCACCTTATTTCGGAGCAAAACACTCCACTCTTTCCAAGCAGAAACAATTTCTAGTTGGAGTTGATTGTAACGTGTCAACAACACGCACCTTTCTACATATCGAAGGTGATTCTCAGAGATCATTTTCATTGCCGTTATCCGACTTTTTCCACCAACCAAAGTCTCTCTATGCCATAACTAAACAATTACTCTACTCATCATAGAACATTTCTATTTTTCTAATATTTGCACTTAAGCTCGTGCAATGACATAGATTTACAGGAAATTACTATATCTGTCAACCATAAAATGAATTTTTTCTAAATATTCTATGGAATTTTAGCTACAGCTTGATGATAATAGACTAATGATAATAGTAGATGAGGCTAAGAAAGCCCTTCGTTATTTACGAAAAATTATCTTGTATTTAACACTTATAACTCTAAATTCAGCTTTTCATTCAATCGATAAGATTGGTGTTCATAGTGTTTGTACAGACTATCAAACCGTCCACGATACTTTTTGAACCATGGTTTTTCTTTGCCACAAAAATGAAGAAATACCGTATGATCGATCGTCCAATCAAGATCCCATTCTCCATTACTAATGAGTTGGTAAGTCATAATTTTCCTCACATCAAAATTATAGATTTCGTCCGGAATATCCTTGATTTTATCACCGTATAGTCCGTTCAAAACATCTTGGTCTGGTAGCAGTAAGTTGTACTTGTTCGTAGTGATGTAATTATAGATATCATTAGCATGAACCCTTTGACGAACAAGGTTCAAATTAATCAATAGAACTCCTGAATTGAAATAGCCCTCTGATTCATAACTTCTAAGCCTGACTTTATTGACAACGGTGGTCAATTCCGTCAACCTACTATGACTTGCAGCAGCATAATAATCACCATCAATAACCATGTTATACAGTTTTGAAAGATCATTGATACATAATATATCCGCATCTAGATATAAGACACGATCCAAATCGTTCGGTAAATAACGGTGTGCTAGTAGTCTATAATATATGGTTTCAGGATACCTTTCAGACACAGGAGCATCAGAAAATTCATCACTATTAGCTAGTATGGGTGTGTATATGATATCTAATGCCTCACAATAACGACTTAAGGAGCGTCCATCTACACTATCTAGACCCAAGCTTCCTCCGTGGATAAGATAAATATGAAGGGATGCCTGACGTGATGTATTCATTTTGATCGACAATAAGGTCGTTTCCAACGGTCTCAAAAAACTTGAATCGATGGCAAACAGTAAATTGATTTCTTCCAAATTTAACCCACTCTTTCTCAATGATATCTCATAGTCATCTTTTTAATATAACGTCCATCTTTGTCCATTTAGTTATTTGAACGTTTCTCTTTCTCTTTGTGTGTCTAACAATATGACGGATTGTAAACACTTGTATGCTTAATATATTATCCAACTGAGCATCTAATTTCAATGGTCACACTCAGACCCGCACATTTCAATCCTTCAATTTTTAACGCTCTAAGAAGATCCTCCCCTATTAAGCCTATTTCAAATAATCAACTATCATTCTGATATTAGTTTGATATTGGTCATATATCACCCTGGTATTAACCAGCTAATAGTCATCAGTCATCCTGATATAAATTAAATATTAGTTCACTTATGAGTTAGTTTTTGATCAGAATAAAAGGCATCTCAGTTTGAGATACCTTTTTACACACTGATAGTTAGAAATCATCAGCACTAATTATTTTCTGTTGTACGTCCAACTTTTCTCATTTCTTCTGATTATTACTGGTAATTTGATTAAAGAGCTTATCCATTACACGTCCGACGCTCTGAATCCATTATCCTAAAAATTCAAATACGTCTTTGCGATCATATAATTTAAATACTTTTTCAAATAAGAATTGACCTAATAGACTAGCTGCTGCTGGGACAACAATCCATACCAAGATAGCAATCATGACATTTAATCCAGCATCAATTGAGGCTAAAGGTCCAACTAGACCTACTAAACCAAATCCTGCTGAGGCAGGTGTTCCGGAAACTGATAATAGTGCAACAGGAATTGCCGAAATAATTGCCGTAAAGAAACATGGTAACAATATAATTGGCTTTCTAAACAAATTAGGCATCATCATTTTCATGGCTCCTAAAGCAATCGCAATGGTAACGCCTGACTTGTTAATTTTCCATGAATTTACGACTAGAACAATTGTGGTTGCAGCTACACCCATTGCAGCAGCTCCTGCAGAGACATTATTTAATTGGATTGCCATACCAATGGCTACGGTAGAAATCGGTGAAATAATCAAAAAGGCGAACGAACAGCCTATCAATATACTCATCAAAACAGGTTGCAACTCAGTAAATGCGTTGATAATATTTCCGATTCCAGTAGTAATATAAGTGACATACGGCAAAAGAAAAACTCCGACTAGACCAGCACCGCACCCAACAACAATTGGTGTTAACACAATTGCAACGGACCCAAAACTATCTTTAATCCACAAAATAAGTAATACAGCTACTGAAGCTGTCAACATGGTGTTAATGATATCTCCCGTACCTGCACCGATGTAGGCCCCTGCATCAGCATTGAACTTGACAACACCACTCCCAACAAAGGAAGCACCGCCAGTAACCATCATCGGCATCGGTTTAAAAGCAAATTGGTGGGCAATTAAAGTACCGATGATAAGAGGCGTTCCCAATTGGAATATGACAGCCACTTGCGCCAATGTTACGGCAAAAACATTATCGCCAAAAAACTTTAAGATGCCTGATAAAACTGCATTTGGAATCAGCCCTACAATAATCCCAAGAGCTGTCCCTGCCAATACTTTATTCAAAAATACCTTAGGTGTGACTTTATCTGTTGTCATATATTCGCCTGACTTTCTTTATTATAAATTTTTACTAACGTTCTAATTGAACATTAGATTCTGCATATCTTATATAATATTTGATATGTAAACTTGTTTAACAACAACTTTCTTAATTACAAATTGCATCTTAAAAATTGCTTATTACAAAAAACTTACTAGTAAATTTTTGATTTACTTAGCCTTTAATAGTTCTTCTTTACAGTGAATTAGTTCAGTTAGAAACTTACAGTATGGTGTGCTGATTCCGTACTTCTGACCTTTTTTGGCAATAGCACCGTTAATAAAGTCAATCTCAGTCAAACGGTGGTTTTCGATAAGGTCTTGGTACATAGATGGGTAGTGTAACCCAATTGTATTAGGATCATAGGTCGATTCGATGTGACGAACTACTTCTTCACTATCGAGATCAATTTTTTCATACTTTGCAACTGCTGCAAACTCTGAAACGATGGTGGTTACAATCTCGTGAGCATATTTGCAAGTCCCAAATCCTGTGATATTACAATCTAAGATCGTACATAGACCATTTAAAGTCCCATTAACACAGGCTTTCCGGTAGATCGAATAACGAATATTGTCTGAATAACTAGCATTTAGCCCCGCTTCGGTTAAGACTTTAGCGATCTCTTTTGCTTTCTCACTTTGACCTTCGCCTAGATTTTCGAGTTCAACTGAACCAGTCCCAAACAGTTTAGCCTTGCCTGGTCCTTCAAGACCTGCAGTCCACATGGTATTACCAATAAAAATATTCTCTAACCCGACATACTTTTCAATAATTTCTTCATGACCAATACCATTTAAGAGACACAAAACATTTGTTTTATCATGAATCACCGGTTTCAATGCTTGCATCATGTCATCCAACTGAAGTGCTTTAGTAAATAAAATGATTAGATCAGTTTTAAAATCGGTTGGAATATCACTTTGCAAAACAGCTGGAATATGTTCCACAATATCTTTGCCGTTAAAGTTTGCCTTAAGTCCATCACGGTTGATTGCCTCAACATGCTCTGGCCACCCATCAACTAAAACAACCTCATTCCCTGCTTTATGAAGCATTAATCCGAAACGACTACCCATAGCACCTGCACCAGCAATAGTAATTTTCATTATTTTCCTCCTTTGCGCAATAAGTAACAGTCTTATCCTAACGACCATTCTTGCTATATTTCACTTAACTAGTTCTGATTAGTAACAAGAATGTTCTAGAACTTTTGCCTCACCGCGCCCTTTTTGTTTATTGTATCACAAACACATTGTATCACATTTACATGTTATTAAAAGTGCTATTCTAAACAAGTTCTAAAATTTAAAAACTATTACTAGCCATATGATTTTCGATCACCTTTTTTAAGTCCAATCCTACAAACACTATGCTAAAAATTGAACAAAAAAAGAGCACTATAACAAAGAATTTGTTACAGTACTCCTAAACTTATTTTCGAACACCACTCGATAAACTTTCAGAAAAGCGCCATGATTTTTTCCGTTATGAGTGGTCACTTCTTTTTATTCTGTTTATAGCATTACTTTCTCCTTTTATTCTCTTTGATTATAGTGTGTTTTTATTTTGTTAATAATTCTTCTGTCTCATACCAAGTATTTTTTTGAGGCACAAAGACTCTTAAACCATTCTGTTCTAAAACTTTACCATAGTGACCAGGTTTAAAGGTATGCCATGGAACAGTCACGGTTGCATGGATAGCTGTTGCTACTTTGATCAAATCCTCTTGGCTTGCATGCCCACTAGCTCCAAATGATTTAAATGTAAATTGGTATTTTTCTAAGATCTCCATCAAGACCAAGAACCTTGGATCATAATCACCTAGAGGTTCCCCATTTGAATGTAAATATATGCCACCAGGTAGTTTCATCAATCGATTGAGATGTTTAAAACTATTCTGAAGAACATAATGAGATGGTTCTTGACAGATTTCATCAAGAGAAACTCCCCTAGTAAACGAGTCATTCAACTGACTATCTTCTAACGCTTCTTTTAACACATACAGGAATAGGTCTGGATAAAAGGTTCTTAACACAGTAGCATATGGTTTCTCCAAAATAAGTGGTCGATGGGTCATATTTGCTATATCGACAAAGTTCTTTAATCTCTCAACATTTCGAATATAAGGATTTAAAACCAACGACTCTTTACTCGTTAGCAAGAGCTCTTCAAAACGTTTCATTAAGTCTTTCTCTGTTACTGGAATTATGTCATCTAGTTCTTCTTGTTCTTCTTTACCGTCACTATCGGTTTTACTGTCACTATCGGTGGTATCATCTGAATCGTCAAAACTAAAGCTAGTGCCTTCAATCAACAACAGATCAGGTTGCCATTCTTTTGCTTTTTCGACCCAATTTATGACGGCTTGTGGATGGTCACCATTGAGTCTTAAATCGCCTGAATGAATGATTTTAAAATCAGGAGTTGCTATAAACAAGGCACTGATGCCAATCACATCGTGATCACTCTCGTAAGCTGATACCGAAATATCACCGACATTAACTGGTTTTTCATAGGAGAAAGGTTTAATTGAAGCAAGAACTTTCTCATCTTCACCGACTTTGATTAACTGTTCAAACAATTTTACCGAGTCCTCGGATAGATAGACATCCGTACCCTTTGGTAAAAACCGTAATAAAGCCATATGATCTA
>OMJG01000672.1_pt1 | contig 24079 bp, 23 predicted proteins | sample 1646431 | NCBI WGS metagenome assembly OMJG01 (sample SAMN03771674, study PRJEB25209) | food metagenome | isolation source: Cotija cheese | place: Mexico:Jalisco,Michoacan | collected 2011-12-12
TAGAGCAGTGGTTTCCTAAACCATGTGTCGTAGGTTCGAATCCTATCGGGGCCGCCAGCATCGTCTCAGAGCCTGACTGCTGCCCCCGTCCTGGCGCTGTCGGCGGCGGCCTGGGCCAGCAGGAGTGCGGCGTAGCCGTCGCGCACCGACGGAGACACCGGGGTGCCCGCGTTCGCGGCGTCGATGAAATGCCCCAGCTCGATCCGGTAGGCGTCCTCGTAACGCTCCAGGAAGAAGTCCATCACCGCCGACTTCGCCTCGGTCTGGGTGCTGGACGCCTTGCGGACGGCGGTCTGCGTGAGATTGTCGGCGCTCAGCATGCCGTCGGCCCCGAAGGCCTCCAGCCGCTGGTCGTAGCCGAAGGCGCAGCTCCGCGAGTTCACGATCGTGGCCAGCCGACCCTCGGCGGATTTCAGGGTGACGAGAACCTGGTCGAAGTCGCCCTGGGCCGCGATGGCCTCATCCACATTCGTGCCGACCGCGCTCACCTCGGCGATGTCGCCCAGGAAGAACCGCACGGTGTCGAAGTCGTGGATCGTCATGTCCTTGAAGATGCCGCCGGACCCGGCGACGTACTCGGCCGGCGGGGCCGCCGGATCCCGGGAGATGACGATGAGTTGCTGGAGCTCTCCGATCTCGCCGTCCTCGATGCGCTGGTGGATCTCGGCGAAGCTCGGGTCGAAGCGCCGGTTGAAGCCCATCATGACGTTGTCGGCGGCCTCGCCGAGCTCGTCGATGCAGCGCCTGGCCTCGGCGACGTCCAGAGCGATCGGCTTCTCCGACATCACCTTCTTGCCCGCCTTCACCGCGGCCAGGATGTGATCGACGTGGAACCTGGTCGGCGAACCGATGATGACGGCGTCGACCCCGGGATCCTCGAAGACCTCCTGAGGATCCAGGCAGTACCGCACCCCGTACTGCTCCGACAGCTCGGCGGCATTCTTCTCGAAGGGGTCGCAGACGAGCACCAGCTCGGCCTGCGGATGCGCGGCGACGGCACGGGCGTGGACATGGCCGATACGACCGGCACCGATGATGGCGATACGGATCATGGACGTGAACTCCTCACGATGACATCCTCACTGATGCGTCCGGTGGTTCGCCCGGACCTGTCGGCGAGCCTTTCCGCCGACCTCGTAAATGTTAGCACATTAATCAGCCCATGGCTGACAAGAATACGCAGCGCGACCCGCGCGGAGCGGCCCCTGACCGGCACCTTCAGCCGGTCCGGGGCCGACCGTGAATCAGATCATTACTTGCTGTAGATGTGCTCCATGTAACCCTCGATCTCCTCCAGCGAGCGTCCGGAGGTCTCGGGCATGATCTTGAGCAGCACCACACCGATGATGAGGTTGAGCACCCCGTAGATCGTGTACGTGAGCCCACCGCCGAATCCCGACATCATGGACGGGAAGGTGAAGGTGATGATCGCATTGACGGTCCACATGAAGAAGATCGCCGTGCCGTTCATCACCCCGCGGTACCGGGAGGGGAACATCTCGCCGAGCATCGTCCACACCACGGTGCCGTTGGTGGACTGCACGATGAGCATGAAGACCGCCATGAGGCCCAGGATGAGGAAGGGCGCCCAGGTGGGCGGTGTGGTGCCGTCGGCAATATGAGGGGCGATGGTGAACTGGAAGGTGGCGGCGATCCCCAGCAGGGCCACACCAGCTCCGAAGATGTCGAAGATCAGCAGCTGACGGCGGCGGAACTTGAGGATGAGCCACAGGCCGAGCGCCGATCCCGCCACCGACATGACGCCGTTGGCCACCTGCGCGGTGATGGAGGCCGAGGTGTTCATCCCCGCGTACTCAAGAACCTTGGGCGCGTAGTACATGACGGTGTTGACGCCGGTCGTCTGGTTGACGATGGCCAGGAAGATGCCCATCAGCAGGAGCTTGCGCAGCCACGGCGTCGCCCAGACCTCCTTGAAACGACCGCGTTGCTGCTCGGCAGCCTCATGGCGGCGCACGGCGATCATCTCGCTCAGTTCGGCCTCCAGCGGCCCGTCCTTCTCCGGCCTGCGGACCCGCTTCAGCGAGCCGATGGCGTCCCGGATCCGGCCCTTCACCAGGTACCAGCGCGCCGACTCCGGCATGAGGCGGATGCCGATCCACAGGGCGATGGCGGGGATCGAGCACAGCACGAGCATCCAGCGCCAGGCGGCGCCGTTGCCGGAGTCGATGACGAGGTTGTTGATGAAGGCGTGGAACTGAGCGTCGCTGAGCGGGCCGCCCTTGCTCGCCTGGAGGGCCAGGATCGAGTCCCAGGTGTGCTGGCCGGCGGCGATCCCGTGGGGGTCGACGTTGTGGTTGGCCTCAACCGTGATCTGCGGCCCGCCGTGGGCGGCGTTGATGATCGCGTTCATCGTGAAGGCCAGCAGCTGGCCGGTGACGATCATCAGCTGGTCGACCGCCACGATCGACCCGCGGATGCGTTTCGGTGCGGTCTCGGCCAGGTACACCGGCACGGTGGCCGACGCCCCTCCGACGGCGAATCCCAGGATGAAGCGGAACGGGTACATCACGAAGACGTTGGGCGCGAAGGTGGTGCCCAGGGCGCCGATGAGGAAGACCACCGCCAGGATCGTGATGTTGTGACGCCGGCCCCACCGGTCGGACATCATGCCGCCCAGGATCGCGCCGAATGCGGCGCCGATCAGCAGGATGCCGCCGATCAGGCCCTCTTCGACCGGGTTGAGAGCCAGGCCCCCGGCCGATCCCGGCATGTACATGTACGGCAGTGCGCCGGAGATGACGCCGGTGTCGTATCCGAAGAGCAGGGAGCCGAGGGTGGCCACCGCGGCGACGGCGAAGATTCCCCGATGCTTCCCGGAGGCGGGAGTTCCGGAGATCATCTCACCGAGGTCGAGATCGCCGGTACCGCCCTCAGCGCGAATCACATGTTCTGTCATGATCTCGCCTCACTTGTCGTACGTCGTGGGACCGGTCACCGGCCGGACCCGGTGCCAGGCTCCGTCGGCGGCGGAAGCCACCACGGCGTCATCGATCTCGGCGGCGGACCAGCCGTCGGCGGCCGACGGCCCGATCTGCTCACCGGCCAGTACTCCGGAGACGAATTTCGCGGCCTCGACCACCTTCATGTCGTCGAATCCCATCGAGGTCCCGGCCCCGGGCTGGAAGCGTGCGAAGTCCGGGTGGTCGGGGCCCGCCATCACCTTGACGTAACCCTGGAGGGGGCCGTTGGAGCGCCCGATGCAGACCTCGATGTGGTTGAGGTCCTCGAAATTCCAGCGGATTGAGCCCTCGGTGCCGTAGACCTCGACGACGTACTCCGAACGGGGCCCCACACTCACCCGGGAGGCCTCCATGGTGGCCACCGCTCCCCCGGCGAACCGGGCCAGGATGGCACAGTAGTCCTCGTTCTCGACCGGGCCGAGCTCGTCGGAGACCACCCAGCCGGAATGTCCGACCCCGGCCTTCAGCGGCCTGGGACGCTGGTCGATGAAGGTGTCGGTGAGCGCGGTCACCTCGGTGATCCGGTCCTTGAGCAGGTACTGGATGAGGTCCTCCCCGTGCCCCATGAGGTCCAGGACGACGCCGGCCCCGGCTCGACCCTTCTCATAGCGCCAGGTGAGTGGACCGTTCGGATCGGAGGCGTAGTCGGCGATCAGCCAGACGCGGGCATTGGTGATGCGGCCGAGCCTCCCATCGGCGATGAGTTGCCGCGCGTACTGGACGGCCGGGACGTGCCGGTAGTTGAATCCCACAGAGGTGATGAGTCCCCCGGCCTCGGCGCCGCGGGCGATGTCGGCGGACTGCTCGGCGCTGATCCCCATCGGCTTCTCGATCCAGAACGGCTTGCCCGCCTCGATGGCCGCCATGGCGATCTCGTGGTGGAGGAAGTTCGGGGAGCAGATGTCCACGACGTCGACCTGCGGGTCATTGATGAGCTCCCGGTAGTCGCTCACCGCGCGCCGGAAACCGAGCACCTCAGTGGCCTGCCGCTGATTCTCCTCGAGCGGGTCGCAGCAGCTCACCAGCTCGATCTCCGCCTCGATCTCCGGGTACTTCTCCTTGAGAGCCTTGTAGGCCCTGGTGTGTAGCCGTCCCATCCAGCCGAGGGACACGACCCCCACGCCGATGGTCCTCTTGTCGTTCATCGACACTCCTCATTCATTCGCTCGCCCTCCGTTGGGCGTCCCGGCGCCCCTGTGCACCGACGCAAAGATCCTTACATAGGCCGTCGTCGCCTACGTCCAGGTAAGGACATGGCGAAACGATCCGAATCTTTGCCCCGCCAGCCGCAACGCTGATCGACCCCTGGACCGAAACGTTACGACGGTCGTCCAACGACGCCGGGGCCAAGGGCGGAGGTCGTGGTGCGAGTCACAAGCTCGGTGCCGATGATGATGACCTGCTCGTTCCCCGCTGGCACCGGGCCCTCCTGCTCCACCCGCCGTCCCAGCAACCGGGCGGCCTGGCGCGCAAGTTCAGAGGCGTCCTGGCGGACGCTGGTGAGCCCGGTGGTCGGATCGGATGCGACCGGTGCGTCGTCGAAACCCACGACGCTGATCTGCTCGGGCACGCCGATCCCCTGGAGGCGCAGCTGCCTCACCATTGCGGAGGCGCACATGTCGTTGAAACAGGTCACCGCGGTCGGACGAGGCCGCATCACCGCGACAGCCTGGGCCGCCGCGACCCCCGCCTCGACGGTCGATCCGCCGGGCAGCACGCGCACATGCCGCGACAGGCCCAGCCCTGTCATGGCCTCGACATAGCCCTGCTCCCTCTCGGCCGACATGGGCTGCCCTGCGCCATTGACGTGCACGATGTCGCGATGCCCCAGCCCGGCCAGCGCGGCGACGGCCGTCGCCGCACCCTGGCGGGAGTCGCAGGCGACGACGTCCACCCCACCCAGGCTCACCTGCCGGCACAGGCTCAGGGTCGGGATCCGGGTGGCGACGTCCGCGATCTCCCGGTCGCTGAGACCCGACCCGGTGAGTACCATCGCCTGGCAGCCGTCACGCATGAGTTGAGCGACGCAGGTCTGCTCGGTGTGGTGGACGGTGGCCCCGGCCAGGATCAGGTCCAGGCCCTCGTCGGCAGCTGCGACATAGAGGGCGTCCAACAGGCTCGCCTGGAAGGACTGGGCCACCTCGTAAATGACACCGACCTGCCTGGAGTGGAAGCGACGCAGCCCGGCCGCCCGACGGTCGGGCCGCCATCCGAGCCGGTCGGCAGCATCGATCACCCGCCTCCGGGTGGCCGTCGAGACGTGGGCTCCGCCGGAGAGCGCCGCCGAGACGGTGGACGCGGACACCCCGGCCAGCCTGGCCACATCCCGGATGGTGACCTTCCTCGGTCGACGCACCGTCGGATTGTCCATGGCCTGATGCTATCGGCGGGCGACCGGGGCACTTCGACGGGGCGTTCTCGCGTCACGTGCTGTGGATCGTGCAGGTGGGCCCTCCGCCCTCAGCGAAGCGATTGACCGGACACCCGGGGAATATCCCGGGGCACTCGTCAGACGCACACCGTCCACTTCCAAATGCCTCCGCGACACCCCTTGTCAGGGCCGGTAACGCGGCGTCACGAGGGACCGCGCAACGGCTCCGCCCACACGCCTGACATTCCGACGGGCGGTCCGCGTGCACACCTGTGCACACCCCTGCCTCGAGCGACGCCGTCGGCATGATCGGAGCCCTATACTTCTTCATGTCAGGTCAAAATGATCTGATCCTCCTCGGGCCTCCGGGGAGCGCACGAAGCCGTGCTGGGCACGGCCTCACTGGTGTGCCTGGCACCCGTTCATGGAAGCAGGCACGCACATGACCGCAATCACTCTTGACAAGTCCTTCACCGAGGACCTGACCCGCGACAAGGGATTCAACACCACCGCCGCCAGCGTCATCGCGCTGGGGATCTCCCTGGTGCTGGCCATCGCCGGCATCGTCGTGAGCTCGGACCTCATGGTCATCATCGGCGGTTTCCTGGCCGTCGCCGCCGCCATCACCCTGGCCTGGAGCACCGTCGACCTGTCCGAGGAGCCTCGGGTCTGAACCCCGGCAGAGACTCAACGGAGCGTCTCACAGCCTGCGGCTCATCCCTGAGGAGGAGCCGAGACATTATCCGCTGACTCGACCACGAGGGCCCGTCCGATCGATATCGGACGGGCCCTCGTTCTGCTCAGAAGAACCGGCGCTGCTTCTTCACATCCTCGGCGTACTGGGCGTAGGCCCTCTGCGTCGACTCCAGCCTCGACTCCGATGTGACGGGGACGTCCCACCAGCCGGTGGCCGGCGGGTTGGGGCCGTAGAGATCGGTCTCGATATGGATCATCGTCGGACGGGAAGAGGCATGGGCCTTCGCATAGGCCTCGCGGAACTCCTCGATGCCGTGCACCTCAAGGACGTCCAGACCCCACGACCGCGCATTGGCGGCGATGTCGACGGGCAGTCGCAGCGACTCATCATCCCCGCGCACGTGGCCCTTGTCGTCGTCATCGCGACGGTACTTGGTGCCGAAACGCTGCGAGCCGTGGGACTCCGACAGCGCACCGATCGACGAGTAGCCGTAGTTCTGGAGGAGCACGAAGATGACCTTCTTGCCCTCCTGGACGATGGTGGCCAGTTCCATCGGCAGCATCTGGTAGGTGCCGTCGCCCACGATCGCCACGACCTCGGACTCGGGCCGGGCCATCTTGACGCCCAGCGCCGCCGGGATCTCGTAGCCCATGCAGGAGAAGGCGTACTCCACGTGGTACTGCACCGGCGTCTTCGCGCGCCACAGGCACTGCAGGTCGCCCGGCATGGAGCCCGCCGCGTTGATCATGACGTCCTCGTCGCCCATCATCTCGTTGAGAGCCCCGAAGACCTCGGTCTGGGCCGGAAGAGGCCCGTGTCCCAGGTGGTAACAGGTGTCGGTGGCCTTCGCCCAGGCGTCCGCCTCGGCCCGCACCCTGGCGGTCCAGGACTCCTCGACGTGGTAACCCTCCAGGGCCCCGGCGAGCGCGGTGAGGGCCTCGCGGGCATCGGCGAGCACCGTCTCGGCGCCCTGCTTGACGGCGTCGAAGGCGGCGACGTTGATGTTGACGAAGCGCACGTCGGGGTTGCCGAAGACGGTCTGCGAACCAGTGGTGAAGTCGGAGTAGCGGGTGCCGATGCCGATGATGAGATCGGCCTCGGCGGCCAGCGCGTTCGCCGCACCGGAACCGGTGGCGCCCAGCCCGCCGACAGCGGCCGGGTGGTCCCAGTTGATGGCTCCCTTGCCGGCCTGGGTGTCGGAGACCGGGATGCCGGTCCGGGTGGCCAGGTCTCGCAGCTCCTGGGAGGCCTGCGAGTAGATGGTGCCGCCACCGGAGACGATGAGCGGCTTCCTGGAGGCCTTGACGGCCTCGACCGCGCGGGCCAGGGCCGAGGGGGCCGGGACCTGGCGGTCCATGTGCCAGACCTTCTTGGCGAAGAAGGACGCCGGCCAGTCGTAGACCTCGGCCTGGACGTCCTCGGGCAGGCACACGACGGCCGCACCGGTCTCGACGGGATCGGTGAGGACCCTCATGGCGCCGGGCAGGGAGACCATCAGCTGCTCGGGGCGGTTGACCCGGTCCCAGAACTTCGAGACGGGCTTGAAGGCGTCATTGCAGCTGATGTCGGGATCGGAGGCGTCCTCCAGCTGCTGGAGCACCGGGTTCGGGGCCCGGTTGGCGAAGATGTCGGAGGGGAACAGCAGCACCGGGATGCGGTTGGTGGTGGCCAGCGCGGCGCCGGTCACCATGTTGAGCGAGCCCGGCCCGATGGAGGCCGTGGCGGCCAGCGTCTGGAGGCGGTCCTTGGTGCGGGCGTAGGCGGTGGCGGCGTGCACGATGCCCTGCTCGTTGCGGCCGTGCCAGTACTCGAGGCGATCCTCCCCCTCGGCCGGGTCCACCTCGTTCTGGAGGAGGGCCTGGCCCAGGCCGGCCACATTGCCGTGGCCGAAGATGCCGAACATGCCGGGGATGAACCGCTGCTCGACGCCGTCGCGCTCGGTGTACTGCCGGGTGAGGTATCGGACGACAGCCTGTCCGACGCTCAACCTGATGGTGGTCTCAGCCATCTCTCAGGCCTCCTTCTTCTTGTCAACCTGGTAGGGAAGACGAGGATCCATCTTCCCGTCCGCGAATGTGTCGCGGAGCCAGCCGTACTGCGGGTCGTCGACGGACTTCCACTCCGCTCCCCCGGGCCCGGCCATCACATTGAGGTAGTAGAGGTCGTAACCGGGAGCGGCCGCGCACGGTCCGTGCCAGCCGTGGGGCACCAGGGCGACGTCGCCGGTGCCGATCTTCGCGGCCACGCTGATCGGGCGCTCATCGGTGCCGTAGGTGGCGTGCAGGGCCATTCCCGGCCCGTACTCGTTGCCCTTGATCTGGAAGTAGTAGATCTCCTCCAGCTCGTGCTCGTCGGGCCCCTCCTCGTCGTGCTTGTGCGGCGGGTAGGAGGACCAGCAGCCGCCCGGGGTGATCACCTCGACCACCAGCAGCCGCGAGGTGTGCAGCGCATTGCCGACCGAGTAGTTGGAGGCCTGCCGGCACAGGTAGTCGGCGCCGCGCAGCTCGACGGTGACCTCCTCGACCGGGCAGTAGCGGGGTTCGAGGTCCTCGGCTGCCAGGGCGTAGGGCAGCGCGACCCGGCCTCCGGACACGGCGGTGACGGTGGCGGTGACGCCGCGGGGCAGGAAGAAGTAGTCGGTGATCTCGCCCCAGATGGTGTCGCGGCCGTTGAGCGTGCGGGTCGCTCCGTCGACCTCCACGGTGTAGGAGCCCTCCAGCGGCAGCACGAGGTACTCGTAGTCGCCGGTCTCCACGGTGGTGGAGGCCCCGGCGTCCAGGACGGCGACCCGGATCCCCGAGTAGGTCCAGCCGGCCTTCTGCGGCGAGACGTCGGTCTCGAACTCGTCGTGCCCCGCGGTTCCGGCGGGCAGAACGTAGTCAGTCATGAATGATCAGACCTCCAATAGCTTGACGGCGTTGTCGACGGCGGCGGCCACGTCGCCGTCGGACGGGTAGAGCAGCGAGCGCCCGAGCACCAGCCCCTGCACCGTGGACGGCGCCAGGGCCTGGGCCCACATGCGGCGGGTGGCCTCGGCGTCGGCGGAGACCTCGCCGCCCAGCAGCAGGATGGGCATCGACGAGGCCCGCGCGACCTCCTCCATGCCCTCGACGGCGGGGAGTTTGAGCCAGGTCCAGGCGGAGTCGGCGCCGAGCCCGGCGGTCATCGCGACCGACTTGACGACGGCCTCGGTCGACAGATCGTTGACGACCCTACCGGAGGCGTCCCGGCCCGAGATGAAGGGCTCCACCATCGCGATCCGGCCGGCTCTGGCCAGCGCGTCGACGGTGGCGGCGCAGGTGGCGACGGTCTCGGCGGTGTCGCGGTCCTCGAAGTCGTAGCGCATCAGCATCTTGCCGCCGGTCAGATCCTGGGAGACGACCCCCTCGACGTCGTACCCGGTCATCCGGTCGTCGATCTCGAAGGAGGCCCCGGCGAATCCGCCTCGGTTCATCGAGCCGAAGACCACCTTGCCGTCGAGCACGCCGAGATTGGCGAGATCCTGGACCATGTCACTGGTGCCCAGGAAGCCGTTGACCCCGGGCCTCGACAGGGCCGTGACGCAGCGCTCCAGGAGGGATTCGCGGTCGGCCATCGCGTACTGGTCGCTGCCGGCCCGCAGGGCACCGCGGGCCGGGTGGTCCGCGGCGATGACCATCAGTGGCTCGCCCCCCTTCCAGTCCGACCGGGCCCGCTCGGCGACCCGGTCGGCGAAGCCCCTGGGGTCGGAGACCCGGCGCTCCACCAGCTTGTCGATCAGAGGTGTTGCGCTCATCGGTGCGACTCCTTAGGGGTGATGTCGGCGTGCCTGCCCATCATGGTGAGCAGCTCGGGCTCGCTCGGCATGGCCGTGGAACACTCCAGCCGGGTGGCCACCAGGGCACCGGCGGTCGACGCCGCGCGGATGGTGTCGGCCAGCGACCAGCCCTCCAGCAGGCCGTGGCACAGGCTGCCGCCGAAGGCGTCGCCGGCACCCAGGCCGTTGGTGACCTCGATGGGGGTCGGGGGCACCTCGACCTGCTCGTGGCGGGTCATCGCCAGAGTCCCCTTGGGGCCCTGCTTCACCACGGCGATCTCGACGCCGGCTTCCAGGAGCGCCTCGGCGGCCTTCTGGGGCTCGGTCTCGCCGACCGCCACCTCGCACTCCTCACGGTTGCCCACCGCGACGGTGACCTGTGGCAGGATCGCGGAGACGGCCTCGTGGGCCTCCTCCTTGCTCGACCAGAAGGAGGGCCGGTAGTCCAGATCCAGCACGGTGTGCCTCCGCCCGCCGCGCACCTCGAGGGCCTTGTGGTGGGCGGCCCGGCTGGGCTCCTGACACAGACCGGTGACGGTCAGCCACAGGATCTTGGCGTCCTTGACGGCCTGCTCCGGGATGTCCTCCGGGGTGATCTGGAGGTCCGGGGCCGTGGGGTACCGGTAGAAGTAGAGGGGGAAGTCGTCCGGAGGGTAGATCTCGCAGAAGGTGACGGGGGTCGGGATCTTCTCGACGGTGCCGACGTACTGGGAGAAGACTCCCAGTCGGCCCATCTCCTGGCGGCAGAAATTACCGAAGGGGTCGTCTCCCACGGCGGTGACCACGGCCGTGGCGTGGCGCAGGCGGGCGGCGGCGACGGCGACATTGGTGGCGCTGCCGCCGAGGAACTTCCCGAAGGAGGTGACGTCCTCGAGTCCGACTCCGGTCTGGAGGGGGTAGATGTCGACGCCGATCCGTCCCATCGTCAGGACGTCGACCGGTCTGGGTCCGAAGGCAACCATGAAGATCTCCGCTTCGTTGGGGTGGTTACGCACTCCAACGCTAGCAGCGTCCCCGGATTTGTCAATACAAACAACCGTCCCAGACGCCGTTCGTCAGTATCGCGTTGTCGCGGGCCTCCGCTCCTCCGCGAACCGTTCCGATCGCCGCAAGCATTTGACAGGACAATTCGCATGGGGTCTAATGGTCGTCAGGTCGGCACCATCGGCGAGCCGGCGACAGGTACCCCAGCACAGGAGCTGAATCCATGACCGAATACACGCCCGGACCGCTTCTCGAGGTCTCCAGGAACACACCCACGGCGCTGTGGAACGACTCCGCCGATCTCGACGAGCTCTCCCAGTCCATCTCCTTCGGCGGAGTCGGCGCGACCTGCAACCCCCAGATCGCCTACGGAACCATCAAGAAGCACCTCGACGTCTGGGCGCCGCGGATCAAGAAGATCCACGAGGAGCACCCCACCTGGGGAGAGGCCGAGATCGGCTGGCAGGCCGTCAAGGACATGTCAGTCGAGGCCGCGAAGCTCCTCGAGCCGATCTTCGTCGAGCAGCACGGGCACAACGGCCGGCTGTCGGTCCAGACCGATCCCCGCCTCCACAACGACGCCAAGGCCCTGGCCGATCAGGCCGAGGAGTTCAGCAACCTCGCCCCGAACATCATCGTGAAGGTGCCCTGCACCTCAATCGGGGTCCAGGCCATCGAGGACGCCACCTACCGCGGCGTCTCCATGAACGTGACGGTCTCCTTCTCCGTCCCGCAGGCCGTCCGCTCCGCCGAGGCCATCGAGCGCGGCCTCGATCGCCGGGTCGCCGAGGGCCTGCCGATCGACGAGATGGGCCCGGTCGTCACCATCATGGCAGGCCGTCTGGACGACTGGCTCAAGATCGTCGCCGAGCGCGACCGCGAGGCGATCGATCCCGGCGTCCTGGAGTGGGCCGGGATCGCCTGCGTCAAGCACGCCTACCAGATCTTCCAGGAGCGCGGGTTCCGCGCCCGGGTGCTGGTGGCCGCCTACCGCAACACCCTCCAGTACTCGGAGCTCACCGGTGGCGATCTCGTCCTCTCCCCGCCCTTCAAGTGGGCCAAGCGGGTCAACGACTCCGGCTACACCCCGGACTTCGACGCCATCAACAAGCCGGTCCCGGCCGACCGGATGGCCGCTCTGGAGAAGCTGCCCGAGTTCCGGCGCGCCTACGACCCCGACGGCATGACCATCGAGGAGTTCGACACCTTCGGGCCGACGCTGCGCACCCTGCGGGGCTTCCTGCAGGCCGACTGCGATCTCGAGACCCTGGTCAAGGACATCGTGATGCCCGAGCCGTGATCGGCCAGGACCTGCCGGCTCACATACAGCGGCGCCCGCCACAGGTCATCCTGCGGCGGGCGCCGACGCTGTCTGCAGCGGATGGCCCGCGGTTCAGACCCGGCCCGAGCGGCAGCCACCGCTTGAGGGGTCAGCGAGCCCTGGCGAGCGAAGGGGATGCATCCCCTTCAGCTTCTGCGCAGTCTCAGGCGCTCTCCCGCTGCGCGTCGGCCTGTCGCTTCAGCTCCTCGGGGTCGAGCTCCTTGACCTTCTCGATGAGCTCGTCGAGCTGGGCGCCCGGCAGCAGGCCGGCCTGGCGGAAGACCAGGTAGCCCGAACGGAAGGCCATGATGGTCGGGATGGAGGTGATCTCCAGGGCGGCCGACAGGTCCTGCTGATCCTCGGTGTCGACCTTCGCGAAGGTCACATCCTCGTGCCTGCTGCTCGCCTCGTCGTAGATCGGGGCGAAACGCATGCACGGATTGCACCATCCGGCCCAGAAGTCGATGAGGACGACGTCGTTGGCGTCGACGGTCGAGGAGAAGTTCTCCGTGTTGAGGGCGACGGTCGCCATGAGTGCCTCCGTGATGTCTGCGGTCATCGGCCCAACACGGAGGCAGATGGACTTATTCCCGGCTCAGGCGATCCCGGAGGCCGGCCCGGGCTCCTTCTGGGCCACCACCCGGCGCATCGGCACGGCGATATCGACCGGTCCCCGGCTGGCCGCGCGACGGACCAGCCAGTTGCGCGCCGAACGGCGTCTGGCCTGGGTGGATCCGGGCAGATACAGGGCCCCCATGATGAGGTCCGCGTCGGCGATGTCGGCCACCGAGAAGGTGTAGCAGGCGCGGGCGTCCTCCACCTTGTGCAGCCCCCACTCGGCGAGCACATCGTTCATTCTCAGCTCAAGGGCTCCCGGGAAACTCGGCGTCGACCCCACCCGAGCAGACAGTTCCACGAGGGTCCGCATCATTCCCACCGGGACCGGGCGCACGGTGGGGGCCATGCAGGCGAACACCCCGCCGGGCCGCAGCACACGGGAGGCCTCGGCCACCAGCTTGCGCGGATCGGGTGTGGTGACCATGCCCATCGAGGTGACGACGGCGTCCACCGAGGAGTCGGCCAGCGGGAGCGCGTCCTCGCTGCCGTGGACCCACCTCACCTGCTGCTCGCTCCGCTCGGCGAGACCCAACTCGGCGTCGTTGCGCTCCACGCCGATGACCAGCCGCTTCCCGTCGGCGATCTCGCGGCTCAGCGCGCCGGCCCCGCAGCACACGTCGACGACCACCCCGGCCGTCCGCGACACACTGCGGGCCAGCCATGCGTAGGGGTTGCGCTGACCTGCCCGGCAGCGTCCGATGGCCTCCTGGATCACCCCCGGACGCTCGGCGTGGAACCGCGCCAGGTAGTCGGGCCAGGGATCCTCGCGATTCCCCAGGCCGACCCTGCGTGCCGCCTCGCGCACCGAGGACAGATCCATCTCAGCGCCCGTCCGCGGGCACCACGAAGATGCCGTCGGCGTCGTGATCGGACAGTTCGACCGTCCCCGAAGCGCCGGCGACCGTCACCAGGCCGCCCTCGCGGCGGGCCCTCACCACCGATCCGACGCCGATCCCGGCCCCCTGGGTGCTCTGAAGGTTCGGCTCGGTGGCCTGGAAGTGCTCGGTGAGACGCCGGATGAGGACCGTGTACTCGGGGCCGTCCTCCTCGCCGAGGAACTCGGCCAGCGGCGTCGAGTCGGTGCGGAAGTCGGCGGCCGAGTTCACGGCCGGGTAGGCCCCGATGCCCGGGATGGCGTTGCCGTAGGGGGAGGTGTCGGGATCGTCCAGGATGTCGATGAGACGGTTCTCCACCTCGTCGGAGATCACATGCTCCCAGCGACACGCCTCGTCGTGGACCAGTGCCCGGTCCAGGCCGATCACCTGGGTCAGCAGGCACTCGGCGAGCCGGTGCTTGCGCATCACATTGACGGCCATCTCATGGCCCTCGGGGGTGAACTCGATGCTGCGGTCGGGGTTGACGACCAGCAGGCCGTCGCGCTCCATCCTGGCCACCGTCTGGGACACCGTCGGACCGGACTGGTGGAGGCGCTCGACGATCCTGGCACGACGCAGGTCGATGCCCTCCTCAAGAAGCTCGTAGAGAGTCCTCAGGTACATCTCCGTGGTGTCGATGAGTTCGCCGCTCACATTCCCTCCATTTCGTCCCCGTCGCCCGGGGCACATCGATCATCCCACGTCCCTGCGACACGGTCCCCGGATCGGCGTCGGGGTTCGCGCAGCGCACCATGAGGCTCAGCGCGGAACCTCCCGGCCGGCCCGGAGCACCCTGTTGAGGTGACCGGAGGCATCGGTGAGGCACAGGTCGGCCCGGGCTCCGGGCTCGATCCGGCCGGCGTCCAGGCCGTGCCAGCGGGCCGGTGTGGTCGACGCCATGGTCGCCGCCTGGGCCAGCGGGACACCGACCCGGGTGACGAGGAACTCCACGGCCCGTCCCAGGGTGAGGGTGGAGCCGGCGATCGCCCCCAGGGTCCCGTCGTCGTTGAGGAGCCGGGCCCCGCCATTGGTGACCCGCACCCTCAGGTGTCCCAGCATGTAGTCGCCGTCCGGCTGGCCGGTGGCGCTCATCGCATCGGTCACCAGGCCGATCCGTTCCGGCCCGGCCGCCTGGAGCACCATCCGGATGACGTCGGGGGCGACGTGCACGCCGTCGCAGATGAGTTCGCACATGACCCTCGGGTCGGTGAGCATCCACGGCACCGGACCCGGCTTGCGGTGATGGATCGGCGCCATGGCGTTGAACAGGTGGGTGACGATGTCCGCCCCCGCGTCGACGGCGTCCCGGGCGGTGGCGGCGTCGGCCTCCGAATGGCCGAAGGCCGCGTGGACACCGGCGGCGGCGATCGCCTCGGTGGCCTCGATGCCGTATCGCAGCTCGGGGGCCAGGGTGATCATCCGCAGCGCCGGACCACCGGCGTCGATCAGTCTGGAGACCCTCGAGGGGCTCGGCTCGCGCAACAGGCTCAGATCGTGGGCCCCCTTGCGCGAGGGCGCCAGGAAGGGGCCCTCCAGGTGGATGCCGTCGAGCTCCCCCTCGTCCACCAGGCCGAGAAGGCGGCTGATCTGGTCGACCAGATCGTCCATGTCCTCGGCCACCGTGCTGGCGAACAGCGTCGTACTGCCCTGGCTGCGGTGGTAGCCGATGGCGCGCAGCACCGCCTCGTGGTCGGGATCGACGAAGCCCACACCGGCGGCCCCGTGGCAGTGGGTGTCGACGTATCCGGGCAGGATCCACTCGTCGACGAGGTGCTCGGGTTCGGCGACGCCGAGGGCCACCTCGCTGATCCGCTCACCGTCGATGGTGAGGGTCGCCGGGCCGACGGAACCGTCGGGGCTGAGGACATGGCGGGAAGAGATGATCATGCTGACCTCCGGTGGTGCTCGCGCCGCAATTGTTCCACAGGGCCAGCCCCCCGTTCACGAGGACACCTGAAGTCACCTGCTGGACAGGCCGACAAGAACCGGAACACCTGAGAGAATCCAGCCATGTCTGAGCTGATCATCCCGGCTGACCTTCTTCCCGCCGACCCCCGATTCGGATCGGGGCCCTCGCGGATCCGCCACGAGGTGCTGGAGAGTCTCGCAGGGCCCGACTCGGTGATGGGGACCTCCCATCGCAAGCCCCCCGTCAAGCGCCTGGTGGCCTCGATCCGTTCCGGTCTGGCCGAGCTCTACGGCCTGCCGGACGGCTACGAGGTGGCCCTGGGCAATGGCGGGGCCACCCTGTTCTGGGCGATGGCCGCGGCCTGCCTGGTGCGCCACCGCAGCGCGAACGGCGTCTACGGCGAGTTCTCGCGGAAGTTTGCCAGGACCCTCCAGTCGGCACCCTTCCTGGCCGATCCCGCGATCTTCGAGGCCCAGCCCGGGTCCCTGGCCCTGCCCACCGCGGTGCGCGGCGTCGGCACCTACGCCTGGGCCCACAACGAGACCTCGACCGGGGTGATCGCGCCCGTGAGGCGCCCCGCCGACATCGACGACGACTCCCTGGTGCTCATCGACGCCACCTCGGCGGCCGGCGGCGTCAATGCCGACATCTCCGAGGTCGACGCCTATTACTTCTCCCCGCAGAAGAACCTGGCCTCCGACGGGGGCCTGTGGGTGGCCTTCCTCTCTCCGGCGGCTCTGGCCCGTTCGGCCGATCTCACCGCCTCGGCGCGCTGGGTGCCCGACATCCTCAACCTCTCCCTGGCGGTGGACAACTCCCAGGCCGACCAGACCCTCAACACCCCGGCGCTGGCCACCCTCACCATGCTGGAGGCGCAGGTCCGGTGGCTGCTCGATCGCGGCGGCATGACCTGGGCCGCGCACCGCACCGCCACATCCTCGGGCGTCCTCTACCGCTGGGCCGAGGATCATCCGCTGGCCAGCCCCTTCGTGCGCGACACCGCCCTGCGCAGCCCTGTGGTCGTCACTATCGACCTGGACCGCAGCGTCGACGCCGCGGAGCTGTGCCGGATCGCCCGGGCCAACGGCATCGTGGACATCGACCCGTACCGCAAGCTCGGGCGCAACCAGATCAGGGTGGGCACCTTCTCCGCGGTGGATCCCGCCGACGTGGAGGCGCTGACCGCCTGCCTGGACTGGCTGCTGGAGAGGATGCCGAGGGCCTGAGCCTCAGCGGCGCAGGCCCACCCGATGGACGACGACGCCGGCCAGCACGGCCATCACCACGGCACCTCCCATGGCCACCACGGTGCCGGAGAGGTTGGCGCCGCCGCCCGCCGATGAGGCTGAGTCCGCCGAGGCCGCCGAGGTCGATGCTGACGGCTTCGGCGTGGCCGAGGCGGAGCTCACGCCGGTCGGCACGTCGAGCCCGGCCAGCTTCGCGGTCTTCTGCCCGGCCAGCAGGCCCTTGCCGGACAGGTCCGCGGACAGGGAGTCGCCCCCCGAGGACTTCAGGGGGGCAGATGCCTTGGTGGTCCACTTGTAGGCGTCCAGGACCAGGATCTGGGACTGCGTGCGCACCGCCACCGTGTCCCCGCCGGGCAGGAAGACGGCGTCGGTGACCCCGGCGGGGGCGTCGGCCACCTTCGTCATCCGGTTCTCGCCGCTGCGGCTCAGGGATGCCGGGGCCCGGTACACGGCCGGCGAGGAGCCCTTGGTGATGATGTAGATGTTCCCCTTGGGGCTGACCGCCATGGCGTCCGCGTCGTGGGGGCCGTCGGGATAGGAGAGATCCCAGGCCTTCCACGACGTCGAGTCCCCGTCGGTGGTGAGCGGGCTGAGCACCTGGATGGTGTCGCGCCCGGAGTCGGGATCCCCGATGTCGCCGACATAGAGGGATCCGGAGGACCAGGCGAGGGCCTCGACGTGCTGCACCTTCGCCTGCCAGGCCACCTTGGCGGCGCGCGCGCCCGTCTTGTCCACGGCGACCAGGGACTGGGTCGACGACGGGGAACCGTCGGTGACCCAGTACCAGTCGTTCCCGGTGTCGGCGGCCGCGCCCACCGGGGTGGACATGCCGGATACCGCGATGGTGATGTCGGAGGGGGCCGCGACGGCGGGGGCGGCGCTCAGCCCGAAGGCCCCGAGGGCGCAGGTGGCCGAGAGCACGGCCTGGCGCAGCCTGTGGGGACGGCGCCCGCGGGGGCGTCTCGTCGTGCGGCGTTCGGGGGACAGGGACGTCATGGTCTCCAATCGTGCCATGTTCATCAGCGGCCCATGAGGGCGCCCAGCACCACGAGCAGCACGATGAGGATCAGGGCTGCGGTGACGACGTGCTGACGGGATCGGGGATTCACGGGGCTCCACGATAGCCCCGGCATCCACCCCGGACTTCCGGTGACAGTAGGGTGTCCGTATGGGTGAGTTCCGACTTCACGCCATCTCGATCGACGAGGTTCGAGACATCTTCGGGGCTGAGGATGATCTGGCGGAACGGCTCCGCGGATGTGCGCGGGCCGGATTCAGCGTGCCCTCACCACGACGCCGGGGCCTGTGGTCGCGCCTGGTGCCGCTCACCCGCACCGATCCGGACGCCCCCGTCCTGCCCCCGGGATTCCCGACCCCCGGTGACGTCGAGGACCTGCTGGCCGGGCGCTACGTGCCCCCGGAGCACCTGTCGCGGTGCTGGCGGGTGCTGGACCTGTGGTTGGCGGAGCTGGCCTGGGGCACCACGAGCCTGAGCCTGGGGCCCGATGAGATCGACGATCTGGAGTTCGACCTGGCGCGGGCCGGGCTGCCCGCCGAGTTGTCACTGCGCCGGTTGCTGGCGGGAGATCCTCAGATCCCGCTGCGCCCGGCCCCCGACATGCGCACCGGCTACTCCCGGTCCTCCCATGTGGCCGCGACCCACGAGGCGCTGTCCACGGTGGCGGGCAGGGTCGACGAGCGCCACACCGGGCTGGTGGAGCAGCTCGTCGACTTCCTGGCACGGTTCTGCGAGTGGAGCGAGGAGGCTCCGGGGGCGGGTCGCCCCGCCCCCGATCTCCTCGTCGTCTGGCACGCCTCCCCGGCCACCCTGGCGTGACTCAGAGCAGCCCGAGCAGCAGCCCCTGGGCGAAGTAGACGACGAACAGCGCCGAGACCACCCACAGAAGTGGATGGACGAGTCGCGCCTTCCCCGTCACCAGCTTGGTGATGCAGTAGACGATGAAGCCCGCGCCGATGCCCACCGTGATGGAGTAGGCGAAGGGCATGAAGATGACCGTCAGGAAGGCGGGAACGCCTTCGGCGATGTCGGTCCAGTCGATGTCACGGACCTGCGCCATCATGAGGAATCCGACGAAGACCAGCATGGGTGCGGCCGCCTCCGAGGGGATCATCGTGATCACCGGGGAGACGAACATGGCGACCAGGAAGGCGAGGCCGGTGGTCACCGATGCCAGTCCGGTCCTGGCTCCCTCCCCGACACCGGCGCTCGACTCGACGAAGCCGGTGGCCGAGGATGCTGACCCGAGGCCTCCGGCGACCGCCGACAGGGAGTCCACCATGAGGATCTCCTTGAGGTGGGGCGGGTTGCCCTGGGCGTCGTTGAGGCCGGCCTGGTTGCCGATGGCCACGACGGTGCCCACGGTGTCGAAGAAGTCGGCCAGCATCAGGGAGAACACGACCAGCAGCACGCCGACGAAGGTCGCGATGTTGAAGTGGCCGTCCTTGAGGAAGCCGCCGACCAGATCCACCTTGCCGACCAGCGACAGATCGGGCCAGGAGAAGCTGGAGGCGCTGGGCAGCTTGGGCACGTTCTGGGCCCAGCCGGTGGGGTTGTCGTCACCGACGCGGGGGCCGAGTTTGGCGATGGACTCGACGATCACCGAGAGGACCGAGACGGTCACGATGGTGATGAGCATGCTGCCCGGCACCTTGCGAATCTGGAGGATGACGACCAGCAGGAAGCCGATGACGCACATGGCGATCGGCCAGCCCTCCAGGGAGCCCGCGATTCCGAGCTGGACCGGCGTGCCCGAGCCGGCGCGGATGACCCCGGAGTCGACCAGCCCGACGAAGGCCACGAACATGCCGATGCCGACGCTGATAGCGGCTCTCAACGAGCGCGGGACGGATCGGAAGATCGCCTCCCGGACACCGGTGATGACGAAGATGAAGATGAGGACGCCCTCCCAGACGACCAGCCCCATGGCCTGCGGCCAGGTCATCGTCGGGGCCACCGAGTAGGCCAGCAGGGAGTTGATGCCCAGGCCTGCGGCGATGCCCAGGGGGAACCGGCCCCAGATGCCCATGAGGATCGTCATGACCCCGGCGATGAGGGCGGTGGCGGCCAGCACCATCATCTTGTTCTGGTCGATCGCGGCCTCGTTGAGGGTCTTGCCCGCGGCGTCCAGGAACTTGGGGGCGCCGTTGAGGAGTTTGCCGTTCTTGTCGGCGGCCGTCCCGATGATCAGCGGGTTGAGGGCCAGAATGTAGGCCATCGTGAAGAAGGTGACCAAGCCGCCGCGGATCTCACGACCGCGGGTGGACCCCCGCTGCGAGATCTCGAACCAGCGGTCGATCCTGCTACCGGATTCAGGAACTGTGGAGGTAGTTGACACGGGCAGCATCCTACGGACACGACGCGATCGTTCGTGTTACAGCTCTGGGACGGACAGAATCGTCGTTCCGGCGGTGAGGACCTACCATGGCCGGATGGGCAACACGGATGACCGGCAGGACGTCGGGGCGCTGGACGATGACCGTCCTCGCGGTCTGGTCCAGGCGACCGTCCCGCCTCTGGACCAGGACGGCCTGACCGGCGCTATGGTCGGCACCGCGGCCTTCCTGGCGGCCTTCGTGGTCTGCTGGATCAGGCTCGACGCGCTGCGCACCGCGGGCTACGGTGACTGGTTGTGGATCTGCCTGACGGGGGCCGCCCTGGGGATCGTCGGGATTCTGTACATGAGCCGTCGCCGTCACAAGCTTGCGGCGAATCAGTCGAACAGCGATGAGTCTACCGAGATCGTGTCGTAGGCCGGCTCGGGGAGCTCGATGCCGCGCTTCTTCTCGGCCACGTCGGAGTGCCCGCCGCAGCCGTGCTCGATCTCGACGATCTTTCCGTCGAAGGGCGAGTACTCGTTGGTGCAGGCGCCGAAGAGCCTGCCCAGCCCGCCCGAGAGCCGGACGAAGTAGCCGCAGGTCTGGCACTGCCCCGGGGCGTGCTTGGTGAACGCGTCTCCGGGCCCCGACGAGCCCTCCAGCCACCTCTCGGCGGCCTGGTCGCGACCCTCCCGGGAGAGCACCCGCTCACGACCCAGGCCCAGTTCGGAGGCCACCGCACGGGTGGCCGACCACTCGGCCGGGTCCTCGTCGGCGGCCAGCTCACCGCCGGTGTACCCGGGTTCCAGCCGCGGATCGTTGTCCGGGGTCGGAAGCAGGGCGCCGGGGGTGATGTCTCCTCCCTCGAGGCGCTCGCTCCAGGGCACCCACGCGGGTGCCAGCAGGGCGTCTTCGCCGGGGATCAGCACCACCTCGTCGACGCTGACCGTGCGGCCGCGCAGGGCGCGGGCCATCGTCACGGCCCAGCGCCAGCCCCGGTACCCGGGGTGCGGGCACTCGAAGAGATGGGTCAGCACCCGGTCGGCCTCCACCACCGCGCCGAGATACTCGCCCACACCGAAATCGCCGGCCTGGAACTCGGCCGCGGCGCGGGCCTGGTCCACGGCCTTGGCGATCGTGGGGTCCGCCTTCGGCTTGGCGGGGGCGCGCCGACGGGTCGGTGCGGCCGCCTTCCCGGTGGTCTTCTCGGTGTCGGTGTTCTCAGGCATTACAGCTCCAGCTCGTCGGCGACAGCCCTCAACATCTTGGCGACCTTCGCGGAGGTCCGAGGATCGGGGTAGCGACCGTGACGGTACCCGTTCCCCATGTGATCGAGCATCTTGATGAGGTCCTCGCAGATGACGGCCATCTGGTCGGGCTTCTTGCGCGATGCCTTCGACAGGGAGGGAGGAGTCTCCATCAGCCGCAGCGACAGGGCCTGTTCGCCACGGCGTCCCTCCACCACCCCGAACTCGACCTTCTGGCCGGGCTTCAGCGCGGCGGTACCGCTCGGCAGCGCGGAGGCGTTGACGTAGACGTCTCCCCCGCCGTCCTTGGTCAGGAAACCGAACCCCTTGGCGGCGTCGTAGAAACGCACCTTCCCGGTTGGCATCGCTGGCTCACTCCTCTTCCTGTGCAGTCACACCGTCTCGGCTGGTCGGCTGAGACGAATCGCCGTCGTCGAGGCCGAGGGCCTCGACGACGGCGTGATCGAAGTCTGTCTGTAGATCAGATCAAGCCTAACCGGCCCGGTGACACAACTCCACCGCGACCCGTCTCCGGATCCGCCCGGTCTCAGAACTCGCGGTACTCCTCGGGCTTGCTGTCCCAGATGTAGCGGTAGTAGTCGGCCAGCCTGAGTCTTGAGGCGGCGGCCTCGTCGAGCACCACGACGGCGTGCTGATGATGCTGGAGGATCGACGCCGGGCACATCGAGCTGACCGGCCCCTCCACGGCGGCCGCGACGGCGTCGGCCTTCTCCTGCCCGTTGGCCAGCAACAGCACATGACCGGCATCCATGATCGTGCCCAGCCCCTGGGTGACGCAGTGGGTGGGAACCCGCTCCCCCTCGGCGAAGAACCGCTTGTTGTCCTGCCTGGTCCGGGGCGCCAGGGTCTTCAGCCTGGTCCGGGAGGCGAAGGAGGAGGTGGGCTCGTTGAAGCCGATGTGCCCGTTGCCGCCGATGCCCAGGATCTGCACGTCGATGCCGCCGGCCTCGCGGATCGCCTCCTCGTAGGCCTGGCAACCCGCCACGAGGTCCTCGGCCATGCCGTCGGGCACGTGCACCGCCGAGGGATCCAGACCGAGCGGCTCGGTCACCGTGCGGCGGATCGTGTCGGCGTAGCTGCGCTCATCGTCGACGGGCATCCCGACATATTCGTCGAGGGCGAATGCGCTCATCCGGGAGACATCGACGGCGCCCTCGGCGACGAGCGCGGCCAGCGCCCGGTAGGTCGGAATCGGGGTGCTCCCGGTGGCCACGCCGAGTACCGGATCACTCGTCCTCGACAGGATCGCGGCGATCCGGCGGGCGGCCCTGCGACCGGCCTCGTCGGCATCCTGGCAGATGATGACCTCCATGGGAGCTCCCTTGAGTGAGTCGTCATGATCTTGCACGACGGTGTGTTCATCGAGGCTAGTCATCGGGCCTGCCGACGGTACATCTGGTGAGTGAAACGACCATCTGGACTGCGCAGAACGCCCAGTTCGATGAGCGTTTGCCGGTGGGCGTGACGTCGGCGAGATCCCTGTTCGGCGCCTTCCGGGCCCCGGTGGAAACCAGATCTCTAGTATTGAGGCCATGTCTGGTGCGTCGAGCAAGGAGTTGGGCAGCCATGGCGCCGCGCTCGTCGACGTCGTCGGGGCCGCGGAACCTCCCGTCGCGTTCGCGATGCCGAGGGTCGCGCCGCTTGAGACGGCGCCCCCCGTCGAGGACCCTGCCGCGGGCCGGCCCGCCGAGGCCCCCGACTCCTACCGGACGCCGCCGGCCCAGGCCCCGCTGGCCGATCTGGTGCCCGCCATCGGCGCCTCCCGCGATCCGCACCAGGCCTTCAACACCTCGGATCCGGCGAGCACCTGGGGGCACGGTGCCGGTGACACCGATCCGCACCGCCCCATCCGCACCTCCGGCCTCGGCGCAGCAGGCACCGGGGCCTCATGGGCCCCGCCCGAGGACCTGGCACCGGTCCCCGCCGTCCGCACCGCGCCCACGATGTCCCTGGGCCCCGCCCGGCAGTCGGGACTCTTCGGCGAGCTGCCCGGCCAGGTCGGCGACCGGTCGCTGGGAGCGCTGTGCCGGGCCTCGGGATGGGGTCTCGTGGCGGCCCTGGTGCTGGGTTGCGTGAGCACCTGGCTGTCATTCCCGGCACTGCTCATCGCCTGGTACTTCACCTTGCGCCATCCGTTGTCGCGCGCGGCCCTGCTGCGCGCATTCGTCCCGGCGAGCGTGGCCGTCGTCCTGCTTGCAGCCCTCGGCAGCCCCACCCGCGGAGGCTGGGGGCAGCTCGGATGGGCGTCGTGGATCGCCGACATCTGCCTGCTGGCGATCACCCTGATGATCAGCGATCGGCGCCTGACGCCCAGGCGGGAGAATCCTCGCCGATGACCTCCACCAGCACCCTCGCCTCTGTGATCCGGTCGATGGACACCGACCAGATGACCCGGCTTCTCGACCTTCGCCCCGATCTGGCCAATCCCGCACCGCGATCACTTGCGGAACTGGCGGAGCGGGCCTCCACCCAGGCCTCGGCCCGCGCAGCCCTGGACCGGCTCAACGCCTGGCAGCACCAGGTCGCGGTGGCCATCGCCGCCCTGGGAGATGTGACGGCCGACGACCTGGGCGCCGGGCTGTTGAGACCCGACGCTCCCTCGCCGTCGCGCCAGGACCTCGACGCGGCGATCGACCTATACGGATATGCAAAGTATTTTATCACAAACGTATGCTG
>OMJG01000674.1_pt1 | contig 23990 bp, 26 predicted proteins | sample 1646431 | NCBI WGS metagenome assembly OMJG01 (sample SAMN03771674, study PRJEB25209) | food metagenome | isolation source: Cotija cheese | place: Mexico:Jalisco,Michoacan | collected 2011-12-12
ATAATTTCTGTTAATTCTACTAGTTAAAGGTTACCGAGAAAAACTTGACGCATACTCAATCTTTTGGCAATTAGAAAATATATCCAGTTTGCATTAAACTAAAACAAAGTATCGTACATTTTACACAGAAGTATGGACTTTATCAAAATATCGGAAGGAAAACATCACTTTACTGCCATGTAAATACGCGTTTGACTTATTTGAACATGGTCATACTCATTAACATTCACAAACATCATAAAAATACATAATAACCGTAGAAGTCAAAATCATAAGTCCGAAACGTGCATATTTATTTATCAATATTCCTTCTTTCTTATTCTTTTCGTCTACATGTGTAGTTTCAAGTGTATTCTACTGCATCTCTGCTTCTAAAGTGTCAATTTATAAGCTTCACTTCAAAAAAGCACTAAAAATCTTTAAAGACTCTTAGTGCTTTCTTGTTCAACTATTTTATTTTTATATGGTGATTATGCGTCCACTGGTTTGCCTAAGTAACCTTTCAGCATCCAAATCTGTTTGTCCACGCCTTCTTTCATGGCAATTAACATGTCATTTGAAGGGGAGTCTCCGTGCTCTTCAGTTAATTCAACACCCTCTTGTAGAGAATTGGTAATGATTTCTAAATCTACTACAACTGCTTCAACCATTTCATCTTGTGAAAGGTTTTTGTCTTCAACTTTTTCCTCAATGATTGAGTGGTCAATGAACTCTTGAAGTGTTGCATATGGTTCGCCACCAATTGCTAGTAATCGTTCTGCAACCTCATCTAGGTTTTCTGTTGTCTCATCATATAACTCTTCAAATTTTTCATGAAGTGTAAAAAAATGAGATCCTTTTACATACCAATGAAACTGATGCAGGCGAATATAGAATTGTCCTTGAGTAGCCACCACTGTATTCAAATAATCCTTGACTTCTTGACTTGCCATATATATCTTCCTCCTTATGTTTTGTTCCATTATTATGGTATCTCTTGTTTAGAATATATACAAATAAAACGCCTTAAAATGTGAAAAAATCATTTTATTTGTAATATTCTTCTTGTATTACCTTCTATAATCCTGTTCGAATGTCTATTTTATAGCATTCATCTCCTCATTATTCGCTTGAGTTCTTATACACAAACTGTCTTATTAGAATAAATAATGATTAAAGAGGCAAATCCTTTTTCGTAAAGATAATATGAGATAGAGTATATAAAACTAAAGCAATGATCCCTAAAGCAACAAGTCCCCAGCCAAATTCTCCACCGGCAAGAATTGCATCTGTGTCAAAAAGTGTGGTTATTGTTATATATTCAAGACCATCGGCACTATCCATTAATTGTTGAATCATGGTAATTAGGAAGAATGCAAAAGGTATACCGCCTCCGATTGCTAACGCCATTCCTGTACGATTAAACAATGTTGATGCGAAGAACGCTATTGAACTCATTGCAAGAATTAATAATAGTAGCCCCAGACTTAACCATAGATACGTTTCAACATCAAATTCTATAGCTTTATCAACCGATCTAGCGGAAGATACCATCGCATGATTGGCCATTGATGTAATTTGTTCTTCATTTAATCCGGTTGTTTGTGTAGATAAGACTAAGGCTTCCGGATCTTTAAGTAATGTTAAGTTTTCACTTACTTGATCACTACTTAAGTTTAAAGCTGTTGCGGATGAGTCGATGACTGTTTGAAGCAGAAGCTCCGCATTGTCTTCAGTTAGCTGTCTTTGAGGTGTTGTCGCTTCTTGTGAAGCAGTTGGTTGTGGTTGTGGTTCTTGCTCTTCTTCTGCTGCTTCAGCTTCTTGCTCCTCATCTTCTTCTGTTGCTTCTTCTTCGACTTCTTCTGAACTCTCAAGGTCATTCATTTCATCTAGAACAATTTTACGATAATCATTTGTTGAAAGACCGTAAACACGCGCACCAGCAGCTAGGGCATCGTTACTATCTAGAATCATTCCTGGATCTTCCATTAATTCTTCCATCGTAATTTCGATATCTTCATCTTCCATATCATCGTCATCATCATAAATGTCGTAACGCTCGTCTGTAATAATTTCTGCCGCTTCTTCATAAGAACGCTCACGAATGACATCTTCTAAATAAATCGCATAAGCTTCAGTATCCATATCTCGTGCAATAGCGGCTTCACGCATAACATCTTCATCTTCTTGAATTAGATAAAGTCGCTCGGATAAATAATCTTCATCGTGGTTGAACGTTTTAGCTGCTGCTTCAACATCCTCAGTTATCGCATAACCCGTCACATTGTTATAATTCAATTGCGAAGCGGTCAACCCTGCTAGTGAAATGACGGTATACATTAATACAACAGAAAGGATTAAGTAAAGTGATTTTGTAAAAATAACACTTGAACGTTTAATAGGTGTTGACAAAGTGTAAGCCATAGATCCTGAATCTACCTCATTAACCACAAGATTATTTGCGGTAAATACTACATAAACAATCCCAAGAATGACAGCAATCAATTTATAAAAGTTTTCTAAACTCCCTAATAGACTCGTTAGAGTGGATAAGATATTAGAAAAAGCTGTCCCTTCAGCAGCTTCCGCAATTGAAGCGTAACCTGCCGCATCATAGCTTATTATGAAACCAGAGATGATCATTGACGCAACAATTGTTATGATCAACCATAGCTTCCAGTTCGATTGTAGACTTTGTTTAAATATTGGTTTTGATATCATTTATTTTTCCTCCTTGAATACTTCAGTAATATAATCTTCAAAATGAACTTTAATTTCTTTGAAATAAACTAAATTAAAATCTTTTAAAGTTTGAATTAATTCATTAATATGTTCATCATGAATTTGAACAAAGATTTGTAAATCCTCTGCTTTTACTTTACTGATTTGATACCCCAAACCAATAAATCGTTTAAAGTCTTCTTCGGTTTTAAATTCCATTCGATATTCTTTATTTTTGTTGTAGCGAATATTTTTCATGTTAACGACTTCTATTATCTTGCCCTCTTGAATGACCGCGACACGATCACAAACTTCTTCAACCTCTTGGAAAATATGGCTCGACATAAAAATAGTCTTTCCTTTTTCTTTTTCTTCTTTTAAAAGGTCAATGAAAACATCACGCATCAAAGGATCTAAACCTGTTGTGGGTTCATCCATAATTAAAATATCCGCATCCGAAGCTAAAGCTGAAACAATTGCCGTTTTTTGTTTCATCCCTTTACTCATTGAGTGCACGTTTGCCGTGACATCTAACTGGAATTGTTCACTCAATTCTTTGGCACGTCCCCAGCTACCTCTTCCAAATAAATAAATTTGTTCCTTCAAGAACTCTTCACCACTCGTGTTTCCTGGAAAATTAATCTCTCCAGGAATATAAGAGACGTAACGCTTCACTTCCGCACTACTTTTTGTCGCATCAAGTCCTTGAATTGTAACACTGCCTTCATCTGGTTTAATAAAGCCCATCATATGGCGTATAGTTGTGGTCTTTCCTGCCCCATTAACCCCAACAAAACCATAGACTTCTCCTTTTTCAATTTCTAAAGAGATATCAAAAACGCCTCGACCTTTTTTATAGTCCTTTGTTAAATGTTTTATATCAATATATACCATATTGTAAGTTCTCCTCCCCGTCAGAAACCGACTTCTTACGATCATAGAAATCCATGAAATAATCTTCGAGTGTAAATTTAATTTCAGAAATAAAGTTTACATTTACTTCACTCAATTCTGTAAATAATTGTTGCATTTTTTCATCCGTCAAATTCATTTTTACTTGGTTTTGATTTGGTCGTTTAATTGGAATTGCAAATGCTGTCTTTCCTAAAAACTTTTCATAATCTTCAAAGCTTGAAAATTCTATTTTGAAGGCCTTATGCGTATTTCTTTTCAGTTGATCAGCTTCAATCATTGAAACAACCATACCATCTTTAATAATCGCAATCCGATCACACGTGGCATCAACTTCACTAAAAATATGACTGGATAACAGAATAGTCTTTCCATCTGCCTTTTCATTCAATATAAACTCAATAAAACATTCTTGCATAACTGGATCTAATCCTGAAGTTGGTTCATCCAAAATTAATATTTTTGGATTATGCATAAAAGCCGTAACGACAGCTAGTTTTCTTTTATCTCCTAAACTCATTTCTTTTATCTCTTCTGATGTATCTAATTCAAAAAGCTTTTTTAATTCCCCTGTTCGTGACATATCAGAAATATGGCGTTCTTCTGCCATAAACTCAATGAATTGATCCCCAGTCATATAATCTGGGAAGGCAAGTTCCCCTGGTAAATAGCCGACATCACGTTTGATCAGTGCAGTTGATTTCCAAGTATCTTTTCCGTTAATATACAATTCGCCTTCATCTGGTTGAATGAAACCCATTAAATGACGAATAGTTGTTGTCTTTCCTGCCCCATTTGGTCCTAAGAATCCAAAGACTTCACCTTTCTTAATTTCAAAAGAAACATCAAAGATACCTCGACCCTGGCTATAATCTTTTGTAACATGTTTTACTTCGATTACTGACATTCGTTTACCTACTTTCATTTATTATTCATTTGATAGTTATTTAACATTTGTTTCTTTATTTACATTTGTCACATTAACGATTATACTTGAATAGAAATCTAGAACAAGAGACATAATTTTGCATCTGTTAATTAATTAACAGATAGGGTTGAAATGTTCATTAATTATGAAGGAGTAGGTTTTCAAAGTGGAAAATTTAGATTTAAGAATTCAAAAAACATATATATCACTTATCGAAGCTTTTGAGAAATTGTTACATGAAAAGGAATTTGAGAAAATTTCAGTGCAGGAATTATGCGATGAAGCGATGATCCGACGCCCAACTTTTTACAAACATTTTTTAGACAAATATGATTTTCTAACTTTTTTCATTAAGCATAAAATGAATATAATTTTTGATCGTGCGTTTCAAAATTTAGAGAATGAAGAAGATAACTTTTTTATTTTGGTTTTCGAACAACTACTAAACCAATTTGATAATTTGCTATATCTCATTTTCAGTCTTCAAATGAATGCGGACATTATTGTAGAGTTAGAAAGTGTTCAAGAGTATGGGCAGCGTATGTTAAGAAACCATGTAAACACAGGCGAGGATAATAGTGATATAACAATGATGAATGAATACAAAGGACAAATTATTATGGGGATCACGATTCAATCCGTCCATTGGTATAAAAATAATCAAGATAAAATTAGTCGTGAAGAAATTATTGAGCTATATAAACAAACTTTAGAAAAATTGGGGTGAACGTAACGAAGATTAAGTCTACTTTGATTTTCCTTCTATAAATGGACATCCTTTTGAATCATAAAGCCAATGATTTCGCGGTCCCGGTCTTCTGTTATTCCAATCGCAATATGGCAGCTTTTAGACAGCACTCGATGATCTTCTCGTATCTTTATGTAGAGAACATCCGTCATGGGATAAGGGTAATTTGTGTTTGAAAGCGAGCGATTCTGCCATTCATTGACCAGTGGATCTAACTGTTCGGTAAGGCTAGAAACGAAGGATTTAGAAACTGATTTACCACACAGTTCTTCAACGATTTTTGAGACTTTACGAGTAGAAACACCGGACACATACATCTCTAACATGGAAGCGAGTAGTGCCTTTTCATTTCGTTGATAACGCTCAAACACCGTTGGTGAAAATTCACCATCACGTGTTCGAGGAACTTTCAGTTCAAGCGTGCCCACTCGTGTCGTATAATCTCTTTCGTAGTAACCATTTCGTTGACTAGTTCGCGTCTCTGTTCGTTCATATTCTTTCGCCTGAATGTATTCAGAACGTTGTTCTTCCATCAATTAGTTAAAAATTGTTGTTAAAATATTTTTCGATACATCATCTTTTACCGAATGTTCAATTATACTTTGAACCTCTTCGGTATTCAGTGTAAAATGTACTTGGGTCATATGAAGTCCTCCTAGGTATGTTTTTGTCGTTAAAAACATTGTACCGTAAAAGGACGTTCATATGGCCTTTTTACTTTTACACAATTATATGGACTTTATCAGTTTTACCAGAGTATATTGTACGCTTTAAAAGAAAAGAAGTTTTCATATTTTCAAGCCACTCTTCAAAACAGTGCTTCTGACTGTTCCGACATCATGAAAGTTAGTCGGCGTACGTTACAGTATCACACGAAGAAAGGTCACATCGAAACGGCGTTTCGCTACGGTTATTCAAATGGACCGTTAGAAGGCACGAACAACAAGGTGAAAAATATTAAAAGGACAGCCTACGGTTTTGTCAGCTTTAATTCCTTTAGAAACCGACTACTTCTATCTCTTAAAATGAAACCTAAAAAAAGAAGCTCTATCGAATGAACTCGATAGAACTTCTTAAGGGTAATTATAGTCACCCACACTATTTGACACAGAGCCGAATTTTCTTTTATTTCAATTAACTCCATTACAAAAAACGAGTTCACACCAACTTTTAAGTTGTCATGAACTCGTTTTTTGATTTTCTAATTCTGTACTTCCGCTTCCTCTAACTGATCCAGTGCCAGGTTGGCCATGGTCAGGAAGCGTTCGTTTTGCTGGATTTCAAAAATGAAGGCAGCTTTCTTGTAAGCTTCGCTAGCCTGTCTGTCCTGATCTAATTGTTCCAAGCAGCGGCCCTTATGGTAAAAGAAGTCCCCAAGTAAAAATAATGTATTGTTCTCCACCAATAATTCTAGACCCTGCAGTACTTTTTCCAGTGATTCTCTATACTTCTCTTCTCTGAACAGACAAATAGAGTAATTCAGCAATAATTTTGCTTTTTTCTCATGACCCATCCATTCTGAAAAAGATTCAAAGCCTTTTTCATAATACTCTTCAGCTTTTTCAAAATCTTTGATTCGCTGATACTGATTACCTATGCTGTCGATAATTTCGACACGCAATTCCCCTTTTTTTGTGCCTTCTTCAATGTCACTGAGATGTTTTAATGCCTTATCGTGGTCGCCATCTCTATGTGAGTACAATAGACCCTTGATCCACTCGAAAAACAAACGATCTTCCCCAATAGATCGTGCCACTAGTTCTTGATTGGTCTCTACTAAGTAAGCGACAGAGTCATACTCTCTGCGGTCCAGATGCTGTCTGATCATTTTGCTCAGCTGACTGACTTGCGAATGTCTTGTTTCCATAGAGTCTTCCCCATAAAAATAACTCATCGGTGTTTCCATCCGGTCTGCCAATTTTTCCATCAAGTCTCGACTGGGTCTGACTTTTTGTTTTTCAAGTCTGCTGACCATTGCTTGAGTACAAATACCGTCTGCGAGATCTATCTGCGTCATGCCGATTTCTTTTCGTCTTCTCTTGATTTTCTCCCCTAATCGCATTTATAACGCCTCGTTCCTTATTAAAATATAAGTATAATTATAATAGTTTTATTATACCTAAGCAAATCGGACTTTTCTATACTCATCTCTGAAATTCTTCACTTTCCCTTATATATAAACCTGCAGTATCCTTTTATTTAGCTGTTTTTTCTTACTTCTTTAAAAATCTACTCGTTAAAAAGCTCCGATTCCATCACTGAATCAGAGCTTACTCATGCTTATTCCGAAGTGTTTATTATATGCAAATCTCTCTGCGGGAATGGAATCTCGACATTATTTGCATTGAATTTCTCAAAAATCTTGAACCTCAAGTCACTGGGTATTCTGAATTCTCTTTCTTCTGTCTGCTGATTGATCCAGAACCAGACAGTGAAATCAAGAGAGGAATCGCCAAAGTTTTCAAAAAAGATTCTCGGTTCAGGATCTTCTAAAATATTTGACCACTTTTCATTTTTCAATTCCTTAACGGACTCTTCCAGCAAGCGTTTGACCAATGTGACATCACTATCATAGGATACGCCCACACTGACTGTGATCCGCAACCGCATATCGGTGTAAGACCGATTGATAAATTTTTCTTCTAGGAAAAATGAATTCGGAATGATCATCCGTTCATTCGCTCTGGTTCTGACAATTGTCGCACGCATTTTGATCTCTTCTACATCCGCAATCGTGTCATCAATGATAATACGGTCTCCCACTTTTACCGGACGTTCAAACAAAATGATTAGACCAGAGATGAAGTTGGACATGATATTCTGGAGTCCAAACCCGATCCCGACACCTAACACGCTGGCAAAAACGGTTAAACTGGTCAAGTTGAATCCAAGTGAAGATAGGGCAACCAGTACAGCGATCGCTACAACAACATACTGGAATAATGTATTGAAGGTCGCCTGCATCCCTCTATCCAACTCGTACCTAGAATAAATAGTCGGCAAGACATGTTTTTTGACGGCATTGGAAAACCTGATCGCCACAATCAACACAAATATAACAGCCGCGATTAGAAAAATGGTTATCCGGGTTTCTCCAAAAGTAAACAGCGTATCATATAACCAGGGTGTATTGGATAAGTAAGTCACCAGGAAAATGACGAGTGTAAACAAAATACTCCAGTTGACAAACGTCCGCCATAGAGCTGACCACTTATCTGTTTGGATAAACCGATCCCCAAGTTGTTTTAAAATATACCGCAAAGTCAGCAGTAATACGACGCCAAGGATTCCACCGATCCAGTAAGATAGCCCCGCTTCTTCTAAATAATTGATCCAGTCTGTTAAAAATGACACTGTTTTCGCTCCTTTGAACTTCTTTGTCTTCGTATTATAACAAAACTGGTCATGAATCTCTAAGCGGACAGCATCTGAACATAGAAAAGCAGCTGATCTATCACAGATCAGCTACTCATTTATTTAAACATTACTGATGGTAATCCATAACCTTGGATTTCGTCGTAATTCTTTTATATTGATAATAAAACAGCAGTGTTGCAGCAAATATACTGGCAGCCGGAATGATACAAACAAAGAGTGCAATACTGATTTCTGTTCCTGCATAGTTCAAGACAGCAATCAGCAAGAAAGCACCGATAGAATAAACGGGTCTTGCAAAAACCAGCTGTCGGCAGCGATTCAGCTTCCAGAGCAGCGGCATATCAAAATGCGCTTGAAAAGAAAACAGCTGCAAAGTCATGACCATCAAAAAGAACAAAGCAATCAATACCATTGTAAAAAGAATCAGGCTGTTGAACCAGCTATAATAAGCTGCTGCGCACAAACCGACTAATGTACCGGTGACCAGAATCCCCAGCTGCAAGGTTTCTTTATAATTGTTCTTTAAATAGCTGAAAAAATCTTTGATCGTTGCGCTGGGTCTTTGCAGTACACTGTCCCGCATTACACAAAACAAGGCTTGCGTCGTAGGGAAGAAGAACAGCGGAAGTCCCAAGGTTAATAAGGGCAGCAATATGAAATAACTTTCTATACTGGTCGCCAGTCGCAGCTGAATGCCTAAGATGATTAACGGGCTATTGCACAAGATCCATAAAAGATTGGCGATAAACAACTGGATTAACATATCCGACAATTCATACGCCACCATATATGCTTTTTCTTTCCACATAATCTTTTTCCTTTCCATAGCTTCCGATTATTTCAGTGCGCCTTCTGCGACCCCTTCGACAATTTGCTTTTGAGAAGTAAAGTGCTTTATATAGAGTGAACATAGATAATCTGGTAGTATAAAATGAAAGGAGGTTAAAAAAATGTTAACAGAAAATCTGATAAGTTTCAGGCTGGATTTGACATTACTTGGTTTGGTGGTCCTTATCCTCGCACTGATTTTGCTGATAGGCGCTTGGAAAAAGAAACACGAAAATCCTAAATGGCTTACAGCTATGCTGACGATCAGCGGGCTGATTCTGGCATTAGGCAGTCTTTTTTATATGCTTTACGTACTATTATTCGGATACAATAGTTGATGACTTACTTTAGTTGCTATGTTTATTGAAAGTAAATTATACTGATACATAATACATAAAAAATCCGCTGATGAGGTCTGGAGTTGATTTCCTCAGCGGATTCTTCTTATTTTTCTTCTATTTATCTTCTAGTAAGACTAACCAGGTCCATTTCCGTATTTAGCTAAGACTTCCTCACGAATAGACTGATAGCGTTCCAGCGCGGCTTCATCCGCCGCTAAAAACGTATACCCTTTGATGTCTTCATACGTATTCAGGTCCAGCCGGCTTGCCAAGACACCCTCCATTGATGAATGATAGACTCCAAACCCATTATCTACTGTGTATGGATTATTGAATAGAAACTCGGCATTATGTTTAGTAAAATTATAATCATATCTATTCGGGGTATTGAATAAAGAAATTTACGAAAGGAATTCATACAAAGATCTTTTATATTTCTATAAATTGAAGACTCACTAACATCTTCTTTCAAATAAATTTGATAGTTCTATCAAACTTTTCATTGTAGATCTGGTTTTTCCACTTTCTCATCTACTTACTGTCTGGAAACTAATATTTCATTACTGATTCTGCTTAAGAAATTATTTATCATTTCTTCTTTTATTTTTTCGCTGTTCATACAACAGTCCCCCTTTATAGTGACGCATGCATGTTACACCATTTCAGCTCTATTGTAAAACAACTGTATCATTACAAAATAGATAAATTGTGATAGTATGATGGCGTTACAAGAACCCATAGAAGGAGGGAATCTATGCTAAAAATACTGTTGCTTTGAGTCTAGTCATAGTTTTACTTTTTACTAGAGAAAATAACAGTTACGAGTGCTGCTGGTAATATTTAGAAATTTAGATGTGTAATTCCATTGTCAAAATGTAAGGTTGGCTTATTTAGATTACAGACGTTATCGATTTTAATGAGGTTGTAATTCATGTCAGTAATGAAATATATAATCTAGAATATGTGCCATATTTTATAAAAGTTAGAAGTAAAGAAATATAATACTTAAGTCCAAAATCTGAAGATATTCTTCAAATAAATATAAAAGGAGTTTTATGCATGCTTAAATCAACAAAATATATACTTACTACAGCAACTTTATTTTCTCTATCACTTCTAGGTAAAAATGAAGTGTTAGCTGAGGAATCTATATCGACAAAAACCACTTCGAATGTAACATTTAGTATAGAAGAAACACTCGAAGATAATACTTTCTCTGTATTCTCAATTCCGTCAGAGAATGAAACAAGTATAGAAGTTAAAGATAAAAATGAAACTATTCATGTAGTTGATGAAGAAACACATGAACTAATTGTTAATTTGGAAAAAACTAGCCCAGTTAAAATTGTTGAAGAAGAAAAAGGTGTTTTTTCTATATTCGATGAAGATGGGAATTATAATAATACAATTGCTGTAATGGGTATTCAAAATGAAGAAAACCAGCAATTACCAATAAAAGAAGTTCTAATAGAAGATGAAAGAATAGCTATAGAATTTGATACTTCTTCAGTCACTGGAGAGACCCAGATACTAGCTGCAAAAGCTTCTAATCCATACTCTTACTATTTTTCAAAAGGTTCTTGGATTACACGAAGTGGTAAGGTTTCATTATCTTTGACTCCAAAAGCAGCATGGGTCCGCATAGCTAGGACAAACAGTAATCCTAATGCAAGTAACGCTCTAAGGGTAGACAGTTGGAGAAAAGTGCTATCGAAATATAGTAGTAATTCACGTTGGAAAAATACAACTAGTATGAAATCTCAATATGACTGTCATATCAATTGGGCTGGAATGATTAAAGTTCCTTGGAATATTGAACCATGGAGAACTGGCAAAGCTAGTGCTTTAAATTTATGCAACCCTTAATATTATAGGAGGATCTATCTATGAAGAAAAAATATTTAATAACGCTGCTGTTGAGTTTAGTTCAACTAGTATCTTTTGGAGTTTTATTATTTCAAGCAGGTATATCTTTAGATGAAAATCATTCTTTTGAGACTTTTTTTTACGATACGAGAGTTTACCTTTTTATTGTCGGCGGAATATCTCTAATCCTATTAATATTTAGTGCTTACTATTTATTGCCTAAGTCATCAAAAATAAACTGATTAAAAGATATTTCAAACTTAATGATACTTTCATCATAAATAAAAGTAATCAGTTCTATTTTCAAGCGTATCAGCCGATAATTTCCAAGTTAGAACAAAACCATTTGTTCAAATCGCCTTTTATAGTTAAAGTTTATAATATATCTTTACATTAGTGTTGCATAAAACTACGTTCTTACTGAATCGCATTATTGTTAAATGAATCACAAGTAGTTTTCGTTCAAAATTCCAAAAAAGTCAAATGCTGGCGCAGCGGATGACTTTTTCCAGAATTTTTTTGACTTATTTAGTTGGTTTAATAGCATTTTTGCGATAGATTTCACTTATCCTGGTTCAAAAAGAGCTATGAAATAGTCATAGGATTCAAATTTTACCGAGCGTAAGTGACGCAAAATCTGAAAAATGGTTGGCTTTAAATTCAATTCTAGCTTAATGAGAAACGTCAGTAGGTAGACAATCAGAGCCATAATCAGCTGATTTTCAACACCGACTTCCGCTTTCGAGTAGTAGGTCTTAATCGTCATGTGCTGCTTGATGTGCTTGAAAAATAATTCGATTTGCCAGCGCGAGTGATAGAGATTGCCGATTTCTTCAGCGGGCTTAAAGACATCATTCGTAATGATTCGCAAATCAGATCGTCCTTTTCGACAAATGGTCACTAGACGTATTAAACTGGTTAAATAACCGTTCCCTCCAAGCAACACATATTGGTCACTGAGTATGTCAGAGTCTGTGTCCATAGGGACATCGAGGTCTTCTACTACATGCACGACGGTGTTCTTTTTAATCCGTGAAACGAAGAAATACCCATCCCACTTCATTTGATCAAAAGACTCAAAATCTATATATCCACGATCAAACACATAAGTTGCCACTTTTAGTTGGTCGGAAACTAGCCCAGGGATAAGAGGGTTTACTGAATGAAAAGGTTGAACTATCCACCAGATAGACCTTTCTTTGGCTGCTTATGTGTGTCTTTTGATGTACCCTTTCGAGTAACTGGTTGAAGATTTCCAAGAGAACAGACGTGTCCAGTGCTTTTAATGCCCGCGACAATTGGGAGTAGCTAACCGTGTCCACTCCTATCGCTTTTTTCAATTTAGGATGAACAAGCTGTTGGTCCAAATGACGCAAACTTTCCGTTTCCTCATTAATAGCGAACAGAAAGAGCTTCAAAACCTTTAGGAACGTCAGTTTTTTGGTATACCGATTAAAGTCTTGAATTGATTTTTGTGACGATGAACTTAATTTTTCTATTTTTATCAATGAAAACCATTTATTTATGGTCATTTTCGTTTTATACTTATCCATGCTTAGATCCTTTGTATTGGTCTTGGATAAGTCATCCAGGTACTAGTATAAAGGATTTTTTTATGTCATGGAACAGTTTAATTTTTAATGCAACACTAGTGATATCTTTAGTAAGATTATTTCTAAGGAAGTTCTTTTTTCTAGAACTTAGTGTAGAAACTCTATTTTACAGAAGGACTTCCTTTTTTACTTAACATTATTATTAATAATTTGTAATTTTGCGCTCTATCAAGGTTAAAAACAAGTAAGCTGTAGTATATAAAAGAAAGGAGAGAAATAAATTGAAATTTTTATTGCCAAGTACGCTAGCCTTTATTCAAATCGTTGCAGCGCCTATTGTATCTGTTGATACTTTGGAATCTGCTGAAATTTCAAATAATGTACAAACTCCTGAAATAGAAGGTGAAACTTCAAACACAATAAAATTTGATTTAACTGAAGTTAATAGAGAAGGCGAACTTACGGAAACGATTCTGAAAGAGGATAATACCTTACATACGATCACTCTAGAAATTGAACCGGAACCTAACAAAGGATTTGCTACACGTATGCTTGCTAACAAGACTTATAATGTAAAACATACTGCCAACAATAGCTATACCTCTTCATTCAAGATAGATGTATACTCAAACAAAATACAAAGAGCTCATAGTGGGAATGTTAAAGTATTTAAAGGGTCTATGTCTGGTAAAAAGTTAACTAAAATATCTTCAACAAAAGCTAAACAAACATTTAAACACAAGTATTTGCTATTTACAGTAAATAGAAGTTTGACTGTTTCAATTGCGAATAATAAAGTTTCAATAACTGTTAATCCATAAAAAATTCAGTGGTAGATCCACCAATACCAAAAATATGCCGTATAATTATTATCATTTCCATAGAAAAATATATCGTTAGAGTTAGCACTATTATTGCTAATATAACGGTATATTTTTTTCTTTTTTTAAAGGAATAATATAGCCCAACATATGATAACGGTACTAAAAGAATATAGAAAATCGGAAGTATACTAAGTGAAATTATAGTCATATCTATTCGGTATTGATTAAATAGATTCACACATAAATCTTTTATCCGGTATTTTCTATCAATTGGAGGTTCACTAAAATTGTTTTGCAAAAAAAAGTTAAGATTTACTTTAAAAAAATTTGATAGTTGTATCAAATTGTCTATTGTCGGACTTGTTTTCCCACTTTCCCAGCGGCTAACAGTTTGTCGAGAAACATAAAGCTTATCTGCTAACTCCTGTTGTGAAATATCAGATTCTAGTCTCAATTCTTTAATCTTTCTTGCTATCATTGAATTTTCCTTTCGTGTAAAACTAGTGTTACATCAATATATATCAATTGTAACACAATAGAATCGTTACTTTTAAAGAAATTAACATTAGACTAATGTTGTTACAAATTTTATAGAAAGGAATATGTTAAATTCAAGAAAAAGGAGGAAGTAGTTGTAAAAATGTACTTAGATTTTTTACGAAAATATTATATCACTCAATTAATTTGTATTAAGCAAAACAATAATTGTAGTCGTAGAAAATCATTGAAACACATAAACTGAACAAAAAATAATAATAGAACGGAGAATAATATAATAATGAAAAAAATTATTACTGCTTTTTTAATATGCTTAGGTTTTATTTCTTTTCTTACAAATCAACATACAGTATTCGCTGCAGAAAATGAAAAAATATCAAATGAAGGGTTAGAAACAGAACTTGTAGAAACACTAGATCCCAAAATGTTGGAAGTTTTTAACCGATTAGACGATTATACTACTACCGATGATAATGGAATAACAGTATTTGATTCTAATGAAGCTATTTCTAATAACGAAAGTACCTTGCTAATTGAAATAGGAAATACAGTTAATGGATTTGGAGAAGAACCTGTAGAAAATAAAAACATTACTATGAGAGCATTATCTTGGCCTAAAATAACACTTTATGGAAACTTTTGTGGACCAGCTGGAAAATCAGGAAATAATTGGTCAAAGAAAGCTATTGATGACCTAGATTTTGCATGTAAAAAACACGATAGATGCTATGTTCCAAACAAAAACATCAACCAAAAATGTAACAAAGCGTTTTTAGTAGATCTGCTACCGATAATGCAAAAAACTAAATCTAATCCCCTTTCGAAAAAGTCTATAGTTGCACATGCAGCTTATTACTATTTCCAGAAAGAAATAAAAAATTCTTGAGTAAAGATAATAATTAATATTACTGCAGAAATCTCAACAAAGTAGTTTCTGTTTTAAAAAAATATAAGTACTCTAATAGCACCCCTAAGTTAATATATTTAGAGGTGCTATGTACGTATATATTCTGCTTCGATACATAGACTTAGCTTCTATTATTTGAAGCCAGAAAATTTTCTGAATTTTTAAGGTGCAAAACCGTAGAAGGATAACATAAAAGGAATATATCCTATTACAACTATCCCTACCAAAACAATGCAAGGTCCTATTAGTGAAATGTATTTTATAGTTTTCGAGTAAGTGTTAAAATTCATTATTAACTTTCTAAACGCAAAAATTAGTGCTATTAACAAAGGTACAAAAAGTAAAAAGTAAAAAGTAGCTAAACCTTCGTAGTAAATTCCAATACCTTCATTAAAGTTTGACGTTCTAAAGAATATTGAAAACCCGATTAAAAACATAATAAAAAATATATTTACTAAAATTGAGTACGTACGAAATTTACTTTTATACTTATTAGACAACTTAAGATTAAACGAAATTAAAATATGTATTACGGAAATAACTAATGCTACTATAACATTCAATGGAAATTGCATATAAATTCTCCTTTTTTAATTTAGATACATTATAACATAGAAATATGTTTAATTTGTGCTGTTTTTAAATTTATAGTTTTCTATGAGAATTTAGGATATAAATGTCTAAAAAATAACTTACTGAAAGGATCTTTAAAATGAAAAAAATAATGAAATATACCATAGTTTTTATAATTGCCTTAGTTTTATTATCAGGATGTAGTTTCTTAAAATCCAGTGATAGCGAAGCTGTTATGACAGAAACCTCAAACTTGACTGGACCACAAGAAGAATATAAAAATATGGTAAAAAGCTTTGACAGTGTAACAACTCAAAGTTTATCAGATAATAGCGAGAATTATTTTCTTTATACTGGGCGTATAACTTGTCCACATTGCTTAATATTTGTTCCAAAGCTTTATAAAGTAGGGCTACTTTCGATAAATAATGACATTATCATTAAACATTTAAATAGCGAAAATGGAGAAGATACTGGTTTGGAAGAATTTAGAGAAAAAAATGATATTCAGTATGTTCCAAACTTTAGTTACTTTGAAGACGGTGAATTAGTCGAAACTATGAATGTTTCTGACGACACTACTATTGAAGAAATCAATCAATTTATTGATAATATGAGATAGATTAACAATAGTTTTAATGTCGCAAATTGAAAAAGTAAATTATCGTTTTATAAATTAGATATTTTTTTAGATATAATGATTATAGATTTCATTTTGCATAGCCTCTTCGTCCAAACCGATATAAGATAGTTTTACAGCGTGACTAAAATGATTAAACACCTTCATCAATAAACTTATATCACTGTTTGCTTATAATGAAGACATCTAAATGTCTTTCGCAAGCTACGGGAGATAATTTCAATCCAATTAGATTACCTGATTCCTGAACAATCCGAAACCCCTAAAAGCGGATGCTGGATTGCTTAGGATTTTTAGGTTCTCTATCATGACGTTGGTGGAAAACTCAGTCAACCCTTAATAATTACTGGAAGAGAATGTACAGCCTGCTGATACAACCAACTTTTCTCTTGATTTGACTAATATATAACCCTAATCGTTTTAACTTATGTATCTCATATAAAGTCATCTTTGATTCATTCATCTTTCATCCTCCAATCCAGCTTATACTTATAACTTTAATAGTATAACCGAATCGATTAATCTTTTAGATAAAAAGTGCAGAATCTTAATTAGCAATAATTGTTGTTTTTAGTTTAGTATTCACATATCTTCTATATTCCACTTACTCTTTATTTATTGAAAGCTTTTTGCGCAATGATAACTCCCACCTATAGGTTGAAATTGATCAATTTTATTTCCTTTTATAAGCAAGTACCGATTATTTAACTTTATAGAAAATTTTAACTTTTCCAATATACATTCTTGGTAATAAACGAAAAAGAGTGAAAATTTTATACAAAATCTTCGCTGTATTTTTAAATGGAAATTTTATTTTGATATACAGACGAGTAGGATTAAACACTTAATTTAAAGAGATGATACTATAGCTTAGAAAAAGATGTTAAGTAAGTCATTAAAAAAGTTTGTATTGGTTTTATGATACATAAAGAATCCGCTGATGAGGTCTGGAGTTGATTTCCTCAGCGGATTCTTCTTATTTTTCTTCTATTTATCTTCTAGTAAGACTAACCAGGTCCATTTCCGTATTTAGCTAAGACTTCCTCACGAATAGACTGATAGCGTTCCAGCGCGGCTTCATCCGCCGCTAAAAACGTATACCCTTTGATGTCTTCATACGTATTCAGGTCCAGCCGGCTTGCCAAGACACCCTCCATTGATGAATGATAGACTCCAAACCCATTATCTACTGTGTATGGATTATTTGAAGGAAAGTCTTCTACCGCATCTAGAAAGAGAATATATTCTTCCCCCGGTTCTAAAGGGACGGATCCGCGTTTAATATTCAAGTGCTCAACATCCTCATGCACCCAATGCATCCACCAATTATCCACCACCGTTATTCTCTCTTCTTTTTGACTGTTTCCTTTATAAACTTCTGTTATTTCTACGCGTACTTGTGCCGGATCTGCACCCATCGTACGTCCGACATAGGTTCCCAGCTGTTCGATTTCCAGTACTCGAGCTGAAACAATCTGACTATACCGTTCCTCCAGGCTGCTGAGAGAATCGGGTACCGGCTGTTCTTCTTTGCTGACACCATTTCCAAAGATTTCTACCCCTTCCAAGTCTGACAGACTCTTTCCAGCAGCAGCATCTTCAGCATCCCTGAAAAATCGTTCTTGAAGTTCTTCTTCAATGTCAGTATATATCTGCGTTTCAATAGAGGATAAATCTATATTGTTTGTGCTTGGGACAAATGAGTATGCCCACAAATCTTCAACTGTAGCATATTCCGTTCCCATCACGGCAAAGCTTTTTCCTTCTTGATAGACACCAAAGCGGTTTCCGGCAATCGCATAGCTGTCTTCTGATGCTTTTTGCAGAAACAGAATATATCTTTTACCTTCCTCAAGCGGAATATAAGCATCAGTCGTCTGATAGTTTCCATTCTCTTCATCAATCCAGTATGGTTCATAAACCGTGACTTCTTCTCCAATTTCTATCGATTCTTGCGTCTGCTCAGACAGGACTTCTTCAATCATTACGTTGATTGGTGTCACTTCTTCATATTGTTCGGCTGCATTTCTTCTTTCGCCAGTTTTAGCGACAACAATTGCACTGGACATATTTTCCATATCAATATATCCATTGCTGGGAAAATAAGGCACTCTGTCCTCTGCTTGAAATGTTTCTCCAAGTTCCGTTGCACCAAATCCTTGTGGGCCTCTTATCCACTGACAGCCGCTTAAAATGACCGCCATAAATACTAGTAAACTAATCCCTTTTTTCATCTTTTCTCCTATCTTTCATATGTACTTTTAAAACAGTAATAGTACATTTCTAATGATTTCCATATCTTATTTTACGCTCTAGTGCAATTTGTTTTAAACAGGATGATGATTGACAACAAAATACTATACTATCTCTTTATAGGTACAAAGTCGCATAGACAAAGACCTTCTTGAACAGTATACTGAAACTAATCCATTAAGTTAAGTTTTTTATAAAATTCATACAGCAAGCAGGAGGCATTTTGAAAAAATGAGTGATAGAGACAGACAGAGACAACATGATCAAACAAACAATATGAGCAGTTCTATGCATGACCGAGTGAATTCTGGAGATTCAGATTTTGATGGCAGATCAGACATTACAGGCGGTGCAGCTTTTGGAAGCATGAACAATCCGGATGAACATACACCAGATTCCTACTCTTTTGTGCATACAGTTTTATTTTATATTTTAGCTATAGGACTTTCGGTCGCTTACAGTTTTTTCGGCTTATGGATTTTTGAACACTACTTAGACAAGTCATTGATGTACGAGACCATTCCTTCATTGATTTTATTTGTTGTTTCTTTACTATTAGGTTTTTTCAGCTCAAAGGTAATCTTAGTGTTCATAAAAGCTCTTAGAAAGTAGTCATTAGTATCAACCATAACTAAAAACAGGGACGCCTTGGTGTTGAAGGCGTCCCTGTTTTTCTTATTTAAGATGATTTAATGATCGTTTTTTCAGCAATCATTTCATTATCTGATTCTTATTGACCAAGATAGTCATTACATGCCTTTTCGCATGCTCGGCAAGCTTCCACACACTCCTTGCAGTGCTGCATATCATGCTGTTCACATTCAGCTGCGCAGACTCCGCACATTTTAGCACATGCAGCAACCAGATCAGGGAATACTTCGCTTTCCCGATAAGCAAAATCTGCCACGATTCCACACATATCAGCACACTCACGGTCCGTACGGATACAGTTCGTCATCATCTTGACATCGTCTTCTTTCAGACAAGCATAAAAGCACTGATTACAAGCTTTCGCACACGCAGCTACTTCGCTGACCAACGTTTCAACGGCATTGTTCATAATATCACTCCTTACTTCCTGTATTTTTAATACCTTAAGTTTACTTTCCGCTTGACCTTATAGCAAAAAAGACGCTTAGAGCATAAAAAAAGAGCCCGGAATCAAGTCCGCGGCTCCTTAAATTTAATAATAGAATGTTTAGACTTTCGCCACACTGCCTTGCTCTACATAAACCATCAGAATAGAGATATCAGACGGATTGACGCCACTAATGCGGCTGGCTTGGGCAATGGTTTCTGGTTGGATTTTAGTCAGTTTTTCAATGGCTTCCGTTGCGATACCATTAATTACTGAATAATCGATGCCTTCTGGAATGCGTTTGTTTTCCATACGCTTCACTTTTTCAGCTTTGCGGAAGGCTTTTTCAATATAGCCTTCGTACTTAATGAAAATTTCCACCTGTTCGGTCACTTCTTTTGACAACGTCGCTTCAAGTGGCGCAAACTGTACGATGTCCGCGTATTTCACATAAGGACGACGAATAAAGTCATAGACCAAGATGCCGTCTTTTAGTTGCGGTTCTCCTTTTTCTTCCAAGTATGCTTTTACATCGCTTGGTTTCAGACGAATCGTTTTCAAACGAGCCAGTTCTGTTTCGACTTGTTCTTTTTTCGTCAAGAATGCCTGGTATCTTTCTTCTGAAAGCAAGCCAAGGTCGTAACCGATTTTGCTCAATCTGAAGTCTGCATTGTCGTGACGTAAAAGCAGGCGATATTCAGCGCGGGAAGTCAGTAAACGATAAGGTTCATTTGTTCCTTTTGTGACCAAGTCATCGATCATCACGCCGATATAGCCTTCGTTTCGTTTCATGACAAATGGTTCTTCACCTTGTACAAGGCGAGCTGCATTAATTCCAGCCATCAATCCTTGTCCACCAGCTTCTTCATACCCGGAAGTTCCGTTCATTTGACCGGCTGTAAAGAGTCCGCTGATCATTTTAGTTTCAAGAGAAGGACGCAGTTGATACGGTTTAACGACATCGTACTCAATGGCATAACCCGTACGCATCATTTTGGCATTTTCCAGACCTTCTACAGAACGAAGGACAGCTAGTTGTACATCTTCCGGTAAAGAAGAAGACAATCCTTGTACATAGATCTCATCTGTCGTTTCGCCTTCAGGTTCCAGGAACAATTGGTGACGCGGTTTATCAGAGAAACGAACGACTTTATCTTCAATAGACGGGCAGTAACGTGCGCCGACACCTTCAACGATTCCTGTAAACATAGGTGCACGATGCAGGTTCTCACGGATAATATCGTGAGAAGTTGTACTTGTATACGTTAACCAGCAAGAAGTTTGATCTGTCAGATAGTTCTCATCCGGTGTTTCAAAGCTGAAGTGATGCGGATCTAAATCTCCTGGTTGTTCTTCTGTTACCGCATAGTTGATTGAATCTTTATGGATACGCGGAGGTGTTCCTGTCTTGAATCGATCAAGATCAAATCCAAGTTCCAATAGATTTTCAGATAATTTAACTGAAGGTTGAGTGTTATTCGGACCTGAAGAATACTTTAATTCTCCAATGACGATTTCTCCGCGAGAAGAAGTTCCAGCTGTCAAAACAACGGCTTTCGCACGGTAAACGGCTCCAGTGTTGGTGATTACCCCTTGTATGACATTGTCTTCCACAATCAGTTCATCCACGATGCCTTGTTTCATATCCAGATTTTCGGTTCTTTCAATCGTACGTTTCATTTCATTTGAGTAAAGGTGCTTATCTGCTTGTGCACGCAAGGCACGGACAGCAGGACCTTTAGCGGTATTCAGCATCCGCATTTGAATGTAAGTTTTATCAATATTGCGGCCCATTTCTCCGCCCAGCGCATCGATTTCACGGACAACGATTCCTTTTGCGGGCCCGCCGATCGATGGATTACATGGCATGTGTGCAACCATATCCAAGTTGATGGTGACCAGCAGGGTTTTAGAACCCATTCTGGCTGCAGCAAGTGCCGCTTCTGATCCAGCGTGTCCAGCCCCTACAACGATCACATCATAATATCCAGCTTCATAAGTTTGCATCGAATGATTCCTTTCTAGTTTAAACTTTTCAAAATTTAATGGTTATTTTTGATTATTTTCCTAAACAGAACTGGCTGAACAGCTGCGTGATCAATTCGTCCTGCACGCTGTCTCCAGTAATTTCACCTAATAGATCCCAGGCTCTGGTCATATCAATCTGAACCAAGTCTACTGGCATGTCCATTTCGATTCCTTCAATCACGTCATCAAAAGCATCAACCGTTTCGTTCAGCAGTGCAATATGACGAATGTTAGAAACATAGGTGGCATCTCGTTCCCCGGTTCTGCCGGAGAAGAATAAATCGGCAATCTTCGCTTCCAGATCGTTCAGTCCTTCTTGACTGATGATAGATGTCGGTACGATACTATCCGGATCAACCAGTTGCTTCAGTTCTTCTAAGTCTAGCTGATTTTCCAAGTCCATTTTATTCAAAATAATAATCCGGTGGTGTTCATCCGTAGCTTTAATCAGTAATTTATCTTCTTCTGTCAAAGGCTCGCTCTGATTGAACACAAGCAAAATTAGGTCCGCTTCGGTCAATGCTTTGCGGCTGCGTTCGACACCGATCCGCTCGACGATATCTTCCGTTTCGCGTATTCCGGCTGTATCGATCAATCTTAAAGGAACACCTTTTACACTGACATACTCTTCGACCACATCACGGGTGGTTCCGGCAATTTCTGTTACGATGGCTTTTTCTTCTCGAATCAGCGTATTCAACAAGCTGGATTTCCCTACATTCGGACGGCCGATAATGGCAGTTGCCAATCCTTCACGCAGGATTTTTCCCTGGCTCGCTGTTTCCAGCAGTTCCTGCACTTGTTCTTTGACTTGTCTGGCTTTTTCTACTAGTAATTTTGACGTCATTCCCTCAACATCATCATACTCAGGATAGTCGATATTGACTTCGACCTGCGCTAATGTGTTCAAGATTTCCTGACGAAGATTTCTGATCAGACGAGACAAATTGCCATCCAGCTGTGTGACAGCCATATGCATCGCTTTATCTGTTTTGGCACGAATGACATCCATGACAGCTTCTGCTTGAGATAAGTCGATTCGTCCATTCAAGAAAGCCCGTTTCGTGAATTCACCCGGCTCCGCTAAACGCGCTCCATTATGCAGAACGGTCTGCAGCACTTTGTTGACGGCCAGTACCCCGCCGTGCGTATTGATCTCAACAACATCTTCACGTGTATACGTCTTTGGTGCTTTCATGACCGAAACCATTACCTCGTCAATCTGTTCTTCCGTTTTCGGATTCACGATATGTCCGTAATGAATCGTATGGGTTGGTTGATTTTTCAATTTTTTATTTCCTAATTGGTAAACGCGGTCCGCAATATCCAGTGCTTCGTCTCCGCTGATGCGCACAATGCCGATTCCGCCTTCTCCAGGAGGCGTCGAAATCGCTGCGATCGTATCAAATTCAATAGCCATGTTTTTAAGTCCTCCTATTTTTCTTCACAAAAAAAGTGCCTGGTCCACCACAATGAATCATACCTAAATAGGCTTGCGGCGGAAAAGCACTTTCACTACTTTACCCTTATTTAAATCAATGTATTCTGTCTTGCTCAACATAGGTAATCATATAAGGAACAGGTCTAAAAGTCAACACTATTACTTATTTTTTAATAGTATTTTGTGAACAGTTTATTTCACTACTAAAAAACACGTTTGCATCCTCAAAGTCCTTGTTTTAAGCTGCTTGCGGTAATCTTTTCTGCTTTAGCTTTTTTGATTTTCTGGCTAAGCCCGTTCAATAAGGTTGTATTTAACACATTGTCTGCATAAGTCGGTGCTTTGTCCAAGGCTTCTCTGGCTTTTTGCAGCCATTCCTCAGCTTTTTCTATATCTCTTTCAACGTAGAAAGCAACCGCTGCTTGCAGTCGGTAAGATTCCAGCTGTTTCAGTTTCATGTATTCTTTGAATAATTTATCTCCCAAGATATCTTC
>OMJG01000676.1_pt1 | contig 23944 bp, 25 predicted proteins | sample 1646431 | NCBI WGS metagenome assembly OMJG01 (sample SAMN03771674, study PRJEB25209) | food metagenome | isolation source: Cotija cheese | place: Mexico:Jalisco,Michoacan | collected 2011-12-12
CTCAAGAAACTGAACACAATTTTTCTATCAATATTGTCGAAACGTGTGCCAAAAGTTTGCTCGCAAGCAGACTTTTGGCACACGTTCTAGTCATTCATTTATTTTAGATTAAAGGGCCCAAGCAGCCATGCCTTGTGCTTCGTATAACGCAACGGCAGCATTAACTTGTTCTTCAACAGAACCACTGCTGATGTGCATGTTTTGGAATAAACCATAGGCACCACTAGAACTGTTGCGGACGTATGGCTGCCAGTTGGATTCACGCGTAATGATGGTGTTCCAAGTAGAAGCTGAGATGCCGGTCCGTGACTGCATCTGGCTCAAAACGTAACTCTTCAAATTGCTACCAGTGTAGCTTGAAGTCGTTGAGTCAGTTGAACTCGTTGAAGTGGTCGTCGCCGTTGTATTGTTAGTTGAGCTGGAGCTAGTAGTTGCTGAACTTGAACTCGTCGTGCTTGAAGTCGTTGACGAGGTGTTGTTATCAGAATTAGTTGAACTCGTCTTAATAGATAACTTTTGACCAGGTAAGATGTAATGACCTTTGATGCTGTTAGTCGTTTCAACGTTATTGATAGTTGTGTTGAATTTTTGTGCGATGGCCCAAACGGAATCACCGCTCTTAACGGTGTAAGTTGAGTCGGCGTTAGCATTGAGGACACCGGCGAATAATAAACCAGCGGCTGCAGCTGAGGTAGTTACGATTGTACTTACAAGTTTTTTCAAATTAGACACTCCTATAAATTTGTGGTTAGCGATTAAATAAGTTACTGACAAAAATCTTAATTGCTTCTCGTTCGCAATCAACAGAACCCAGTCTAACGCCTGCGTGTTACTTGTTAGTGTCGCCAATTTTAAGAACGCAATGCAAAGATTACATTCGAGGGGGCTTTTGTAATCTTCGTAACTAAACTGTGACGTTCATAATTGCTTGTTAAATCGGTTGCTAGGGGACGGTGACAAGCTAGATCAACCAAGTTGAGGCTTGCCTAAAATTAACATTGTGACGTAAAAATCACTGAAATTTAGGGATAAAAAAAGCCGATTATTTTAGGATAATCGGCAATTAGTACTCAATCGTGCGTGAAACGCCCCATATGAATGGGTTATTCAGTGACAGGAAAAGGATCTGCTAAGCCAAGGGCGTGCTTTTCAGACTTAGCTTGGGCAAGTTCTTCGTGGACTAAGTCGCTCGCATGAGGATCACTGTAAAGCTTTAATTTGTAATCCACTTCTTGCAGATTGGTCATAATCCGGGCTTGCTGAGCAAGAATGGTATCACGATGGGCAGTCAGCAGTTGTCGACGCCTAGCAATTGACTGGGGACCTTCCATCACATAGTCAATGTACTGACGAATGGTACTGATTGCCATGCCGGTATTTTTTAGACAAATGATCGTATGCAATAAGTGTAGGTCGCCATCAGTGAATGCTCGGTAGCCAGATTGGTTGCGGCTGACAAAGGGCAGTAAGCCTTGCTTATCATAGAAACGCAAGGTGTATGCGCTAAGTCCGACTTTATCTGCGACTTCTTTAATAGTATAGGTCAAAAAAATCCTCCTTACACTTGCCTTAGAGTGTTATCTAAGGTTTATAGTGGCTATATTAACAAGCCATGATGAAAAAAACAACCAATATTACGGGGGATTTAAAAATGAACAAAGCATTAGTATTAGTTACTGGTGGCAATGGGTTTCTAGCGAGCCATATTATTAAACAATTACTGACAGCGGGCTATCCAGTACGGGCAACGTTACGGTCGTTAGATAAGGTACCGGCTGTCAAACAAACGCTGGCCGGCACGCCTAACTTAGATCAGCTCACCTTTGTCGCGTTAGATTTGACGCGGAATCAAGGGTGGGAGCAAGCAATGCGGAATGTCACGTATGTCATGAGTGTTGCGGCGCCCGTGTTTGTCAATCAGGGCCAAGCGTCCGCTGAAGTGACCAGTGCAGCTAAAGTTGGCACGCTACGTGTCTTAAAAGCGGCCACGACAGCCGGCGTGAAGCGCGTTGTTATGACAGCTAACTTAGGAGCGGTTAGCTTTAGTCGTCTTGATAATGCACGTCCCGTCACTGAAGCGGATTGGACGCGTGAAGATCAAGCGGGCCTTTCATTATATGAAAAGTCGAAGTTAGTCGCTGAACGGGCTGGCTGGGCCTATTGTCAAGCACATACTGACAGTCCAGAATTTACAACCATCAATGCGGGGGCCATGCTCGGACCATCGTTAAATGGCCACGTGACGGGTAGCTTTAACCTGGTCAGTCGGCTAATAACGGGCCAAATGATGCCTAATCTCAAGGTCAATGTCGTTGATGTTCGTGATGTTGCCGACCTGGAAGTACGGGCGATGACCGCACCAGCAGCGGCTAATCAACGGTTCTTAGCGGTAGCTCCCGGTTCGGTTTCAATGAGCGGGATCAAGACATTGATTCAACAGCAACGCCCCCAGTTAGCTGCCGGACTGACCAAGCACTTGATTCCGGACTGGTTCGTGCGGGTCTTAGCACCGGTTAGTAGTCAATTACGCGAGTCTAACCTAATGATGCGAATTAATCATGATGTTAGCACGCAAAAAGCCCAACAATTATTAGGATGGCAGGCTCGACCGACAGATGTGGCGGTGCTGGCGGCTGTTGATACGTTGATTGAAAATCAATCGAACAAGTAAATCAAACTGGTCTAACGGTAGCTATCACTGTTAGATCAGCTTTTTTAGTGTGTTTGAGATCAGGGGATAGTGTTTGTTTTTGCAAAAGTATATATTTTTAAAGTAAAAGTATTGATTTTGAAGCGGAAATAGGTTAGTATTATTTCACGAGGAAAGCGTTTTCCAAAATAATTGTTAAAGAGGAGGAGTTTGATGGATAAGGAGCGACGGATGCCCAAGGATTTTTTCTGGGGTAATTCAGTGTCAAGTATGCAAACTGAGGGTGCTTGGGATGAGGACGGTAAAGGCCGGTCAGTCTATGATGTTCGACCAGCAACGGCAACCACTTCGGATTGGCATGATGCCATTGATGAATATCATCGCTACGAAGAAGATCTCGACCTAATGAAAGATCTGCATCTGAATATGTATCGCATTCAGATTTCATGGTCGCGGGTTGTACCAGATGGCGATGGTGAATTCAATGAGGCTGGGATTGCTTTTTATGATCGGTTAGTTGATGCCATGTTAGCGCGGGGCATTACGCCGATGATTTGCCTGTATCACTTTGATATGCCGTTAGCATTGGCTGAAAATGAAAACGGGTTCATGTCGCGCCACACTGTCGATGCGTTCGTTCGTTTCGGCGAAAAGATGATTGCCCACTTTGCTGACCGGGTTAAATATTGGATCGTGTTCAATGAACATAATTTATATTTTACCGATGAGGTCTTCAATATTTCAGGTTATACCAAGGGTGATCAGAGTGTTAATGATTTGTACCGGATTTTCCACCACACCATGTTAGCGCACGCTCGCTTAGATGACTTTGTACATCGCAACTACGACGACGTTAAGATTGGTGGCATGTTAGCCTATACCCCGGTTTATCCAGAAACGGCCAAACCAATTGATATTATGATGGCCCGTAAGAGTGACGAATTTTTAAATAATAATTTGAATGACGCTTACGTGCATGGTCATTATTCGCCAGAAGTACTACGTTACGTCGAGCAACAGGGGATTGATTATGATTTACAACCAGGTGATGAAGCGATCATTGGTAAAATGAAAGCGGATTTTTTAGCCTTTAGTTATTATCGTTCAACGGTTATCAATGGCGATAAGGTGCCAGTTGATGCTGTACCGAACCGTTATCTCAATTATTCATTTGAGGCTAATCGCTTTTTGAAAGCTAATGAGTGGGGCTGGGCGATTGATCCGCTCGGCTTCCGGAACTTGATTACCAAATTGTACGATCAATACGAAGTACCAGTGTTCCCAATCGAAAACGGGATTGGATTACGCGAGCATTGGGATGGCCAGCATATGATCGAAGATGATGAGCGGATTACTTATCACGAAGAACATATCAAGGCAATGAAAGATGCCATGTTGATTGATGGCGCAAAAGTACTCGGTTATCTCGGTTGGGGATTGATCGATATTCCAAGTTCGCATGCGGATATCGAAAAACGTTACGGGGTTGTATACGTTAATCGGAGTAATCATGATCTAAAAGACTTAAAGCGGGTCCCTAAGAAATCATACTATTGGCTTCAAGGGATTCTAGCAAAAAATGGAGATGAATTGTAATGGAAAATAGTAGTAATGGCGCTTTTAGCAATTTCATTAACAATAAAGTTTTACCACCAATAATGAAGTTCGTTAATACTAAGCCAGTTAAAGCCTTACAAGATGGGATGGTTTACGCCTTACCATTTATTATCATTGGTTCTGTATTCTTAATCTTATCGAATATTCCAATTCCAGCCGTGGCTGCCGTCATCAAAGCCTCTGGTTGGGCTGCGTTCTTTAACCAAGCCTATACAGTAACGTTTGGGGTGCTCTCACTCTGGGCTGCTGTTGGGATTGCGTATGTCTACGTCCGTAACGAAGGGTATGAACCGCTACCAGCTGGGTTAACTTCGATGGCCGTATTCTTGCTTTTGCAAACGCTTAATATTGCTAACCCATTAGTTGCAGCAATGGGGAAAGCTGGTTCTGGGATTACCAACGCTGCTGGTAATGTCGTTATGTCTGGTAGCGCGGTTTCACAAAATATTGATAAGTTACCAAAAGTCCTTCAAGATTTTGTGCAAGCACCAGTTACTGGGGTTGTTAACATTACTTGGTTAGGTGGCCAAGGGATGATTGCCGCCATTATTGTTGGGATTTTAGTTGGTTGGGCCTACTCTGCGATGATTCGTAAGGGTTGGAAGATTACCTTACCAGAACAAGTACCAGCTAGTGTTGCGAACCAATTCACTGCTATGATTCCAGCCGGGGTTATCTTGATTGTCGCTATGTTGATCTTTGCGGCCTTCAGTGCTTTCGGTAATACTGATATGTTGCAATTTATTTACAAGGTTCTTCAAACACCACTTCAAGGATTATCAGATTCACTTGGTGGCGCGTTAGTTATTGCGTTCTTAGTCCCATTCTTCTGGTTCTTTGGGGTCCATGGTGGGTTAATCATGGGGGCCATCACCAGTGGGTTATTAATTCCTAACACGTTCGATAATGCAACATTAATGCATGCGGGCAAGTTAACTGTTGCCCAAGGTGCCCACATTGTGACTAACGAATTTTACAATAACTTCATTAACCTAACTGGTTCTGGGATTACATTAGGATTAGTTGTCTTTACATTATTTGCAGCTAAATCTGTTCAATTTAAGACAATTGGTAAAGTTGAACTTGTTCCAGCTTTATTCAATATTAATGAACCATTCTTGTTCGGGTTACCAATTGTGATGAACCCATTCTTGGCGATTCCATTCTTCTTGACACCAGTGTTAGTTGCATTGTCAACTTACTTAGTTATCTACTTTGGAATCGTACCACCACTGAATGGTTTTGCGGCCCCATGGACAACGCCAGCGATTATTTCCGGCTTCCTAATTGGTGGCTGGAAGATGGCTATCTGGCAAACAATTACGTTGGTTATGTCAACGGCCATTTACTTCCCATTCGCTAAGAAGTACGATGCAATCTTAACAAAAGAAGAAGGCGAAAAGGCCGCTGCGGAAGCCGCTGCCGGTAACGCTGAAATCGAAAAGATGTAATTTGGAAAGGAATTAAACGATTATGGCTGAAAAAATTATTATGTTGGCATGTTCTGCAGGAATGTCAACCTCACTGTTAGTTTCTAAGATGGAAGCTGCGGCTAAGCAAGATGGCGTTGATTACAAGATCTTTGCGACCTCGGCAGCTGATATTGACCACCAATTGAGCCAAGATCCACATCCCGACGTCTTATTATTAGGACCACAAGTTCGCTACATGGCGAACGATGTGAAGAAGAAGACTGATAAGGCTGGGATTCCAATGGATATCATTAACATGTCTGATTATGGCATGATGAATGGTGAAAACGTCTTACAAGCAGCCGAAAAGCTACTTGGCGATAGATAATTAGGATTTAACCGGGAAAGTTAATACGATTGTGAATCACCAACGTGTGCGGTGGTTGCTTTAACATAGTCGTGACTTATCCGAGTAATAATCAAACACTAACCAAATCCTAGATCGTTTTGGTGGTGGGTATCTCTGGATACCAATATATGTTACGGTTCCCCATTAGTTTGATGCTGGTGGGGAACTTTTGTGTAGACCAGAAACTGGAGTCAGCGTGCATGGTTAGAAAGCCTTTAATCTTAAACCAATCTGAGTGATGGTCTAATTATGAATCATTAGGGTAGTTTGAAGTTAGCTCTAGGTGCAATTTTGAGCCTTGAACTGAGGGTGATAATCTAGTAGACCGGTAGTGATTTAAAGAAATTAAACAAAACCCTTGACCTGAAACCCGTTCGAGCAGTTAGGATAGAGATAATCAAAGAACGGTAGCTGGCCAGCACCATTATGGAGATCTAGTCATCAAATTTGGGAGGGTTTTATCATGGGACTATTTTCATTCGGTAAAAAAGTTAAGTTGTACGCACCAGTTGATGGAACGTTGCACGAGTTATCCACAGTGGCTGCGAATAAGACTGGTTTTGCGGTGGTACCAGACCGACACCATATTTTCAGTCCGGTGTCGGGGACGGTCAGCGCGTTGATGCCGGAACAAAACGCGATTGAACTATCGACGGGCAAACTGACAGTAATATTGCAGATGGGGGTCAACACTAGTGTGGCGCCTGCGACCTATGTGCATGAAGGTGACCAAGTGACCCCAGAGACGCCGTTAGCATTTGTGGATCAAGAACAAGCGGCTGAGAATGATGAGGATATGACGGTAATGGTGACTGTGGATAAAGGTGGCCAACCGGCTGAAAAAATCAACCTATCCACAAGTGGACAAGTTAGTCATGATCAAGAAGTTGCAACGGTTGTTGATAAGTAGCAATTGATCAGCGGTTAGTTATGCACGGTTAAAATAAGTTAGGTGGGCGTCAGCGATACCAATTAAACAATTGAATTTAGTGCGGTACCATTGTCGTGGAAAACAAAACGCGTAAATTACTCAGTTTGCTTTGGGTAGTTTACGCGTTTTGAATTTTTGTCCTTAGATAGCCAATCGAATCTGAACTAATTGTCAGTAGTTGAATCAGGCTGGCGACCTTCAGTAGCAGCTAGTTCAGCTTGATAAGCAGCATTGATCTCATTAAGTTGTTGATGGAATTTAGTCATTAATTGGTTCATTTGGCGCTGGTATTTCTCGTCCAGTGAGAACCCATTACGACTATCTTCTTTTGGTGTCGTTGTTTGATTTAAGTAAGCTTTAAAATCATCGTCGGGCTGTAGTTTTTCGTATAGATCCACGTTATCGAGCAGGCGGACGATTCGATTATATTTGCCAGTAAAAGTACGCCGGATAATCTGAATTCGTTGTCGAAACACATAGCAACCAGCCTGAATGATCTCTTCTGGTTCTGGATAGGTGACGGTCGTATCCTGATAATGCTGCACAACGGCGGGAACGATTTGTTGGATGGCATGATTGATGGTTGGTGCGATCAAGGCCGTTGCAATCTTGGTTTGATTTGATTGTGCTTGTTCAGTATGAGCAGTTGGGCTGAAGACATCACTGGATAACACATTGGGATTAGTTGTTGTTAAATCCACGTACTCCCATAATAAGACGTTAAATTCTGAGTGATTAAGGCCATTTTTTTGGAAGATAGTGGTCACGTATTCAGTCAGGTTACCATACAGAAGATAGTTAGTTGAGACCTTGAAAAACACAGCTAATTTAGTCATCCGTTCAGTGCTAGCTAAGGTTCGTCCTTTTTCCCAATCATTAATGGTACTTTTACCAGCTAAACCAACTGCGGATGCGAGTGCAGCCATACTTAAACCGGCTGTTGTTCTAAGCTGGTGAATCCGCTTGCCGACTTGTTGCTTATCAATCTGCATGTCAGCTTCCTCCCCCTTGGTTACTTCTCTTTATTTTAACATAGGAGTTAAAGTGCCAGCAGTTTTATCAACAAATTTAGCGGCGCTATTTCGACCGGATTGGTGATGGTTGGGTAACCTTGTGGTGTAGCTATAAATTGGTCAGCGATATTTCTGAATAATTGTTAGCAACGCCGTACTATTATCGACGGGCCAACCATCTAGTGATATATGGTAGGATTGAGTGGTGCCAGGATAAATATGCCCTGGAATCGCTATTTTTTGACGATGGTCATGAATAATCAATAAGAACATGGACGCTGTCTCACAAAGAATCGTCACGTGAGCAGCAAGACAGTCGTTAAGTATGGCTGTCAAAGGTTGTTTGATAGTGACTAATCCCGAGAGACCTTCGTGAGTGATGATGGCCCAATAGTGGGATAAAGCAGAATAGGTCGCTAATGGTGTTAGTTGTTGCATAGTAATGCCTCCCCCAAGGTATTAATTAATCTAAATGTTACTATTAGCATACAAGCGAATATTCATGAAGGCGACTATCTGCGCTTATTCAACGACATTAATAAGGTCGCTTTACAGATGCGACATTCATGATGTGCCGGCGTATACTGGAAGTAATAAGTTACATAAGGAAGTGGCAAGAGATGTTACACCGAATTGCGGTATTAGCAGATATTCATGGCAACTTAACGGCACTTAACGCCGTGCTTGCCGATGCAAACCAACGAGCAGTGACGGACTATTGGTTTTTGGGTGATTTATTCTTACCTGGTCCGGGTGCGGAAAAGTTATATCAGACGCTTGCGGCGCTGACACCATCGGTATGGTTGCAGGGCAATTGGGAACAAGGCATCAATGCTATTATGACGGGAATGGGGCAATTAAATGATCCGTCACAAGTTTATTTTGCGCGTTTGACGGAATATTTGGTGACACACCTAAGCGCTGATCATTATGCTGAATTGGTACAACGACCGATTGCAACGACCATGACTGTGAATGGGTTAACCTTTCAACTAGCTCATAATCAGCCAGAACGTTCGACCGGTCATGATTTGTACCCAGATGAACAGCAGGCTAATTTTGATCACTTGGCGGGGGACGCGGATGTGGCTATTTATGGTCATACGCACCAACAAATTATGCGAGTTAGCAAGCGGGGCCAACTTATTATTAATCCTGGTGCTGCGGGCCAACCTTACAGCCCGTATGCTAAATTCATGGCTGACCAGCGGGCGCATTACGCGATTTTAACGGTAGATGAAGCGGGCCGACTCAGTGTTGATTTTTGCAAAGTTGACTATGATATTGAGCTTGAGTTGGCGGTTGCCCGTGATCAGCAGTTACCGTACTTGGATTTATATGAACATCTTCGTCGAACTGGGTTCACCAGCACTCATGATCAAGCACTATTGGCTAAGGTGAACGCTGATAATGACTATATTGCTGAAGTACAGCATTTTTTTGATGCCCAAGCGTGACCATTAGTGGCAAGTTAGCTAGTTAACTTTTATAATGAACTGAGTATCATATGAGGAGGATTTTCATGAACTTTGCACCATCAGAGTGGTTTGGCTTCAATAAGCGGGCTAGACATGACATGACGTTTACTAAAACAATCAATGGGGAGACTAGTACCAAAAAAGTGTACGGGCACTTTAACGTGTGGGCCTTATTATTCACGTGGTTTTATGCCTTATTCAGTGTACGGTGTCGGACACCATTTTTTATGCTGAAAACGGCAGTACCGTTTTTAGGGATGGTTTTGTTGAATATGATTGCTCAGTTGTTTTTTACTGATCAGATCGTACTAGGTATTGGATTACTCGGTGATATTTGGTATGGATTTATGTTTGAGACTTGGTTTAGAAATCAGCTGGTGGCTAACGGCTATCAACAAGCAGCTTAATACGATGATGATCTAGGGCAGTACGGCTTTCCGGTATTATTATGGGAAGCCTTTTTAATATCTAGAAGTGAACATGATTAAGCTGGGGTAAACGTCATAACACAAATAATATCGTTTCTTTACAAATATCTGACTAAACACTTTACATTCTTTAACTATCCTTAAAAGTGCAGTTTGTTTTACGATAAAAAGGATGGAGTGATAATTTTATAATGAAGCCGCGTGTTTTAACGACCTTATTAGTTTGTTCAGCAATCTTAACAACGACGGTGACCCCGGCGTTAGCCGCAGTGACCCCGATGGCACCTGCGACTGAGCAAGTGGCAGAACCAGTTGCTAATACAGCAGTTCCGGCAGCAACTTTGAGTTTAGCAGTCCAGAATCAACGTTTGATTGATTCGATTGGACAAACGCAGTGGCAACCAGTTGGTCAACCGGCCGTGACTACGGATCCTGAATTTGACGACCAGGTGCTGAACTTGGATGGTAAGTCAGCGTTCTATACGACGTTTACGGATCAACAGTTAGCACAATTACAAGATGGGATGGCAATTGAAGCCTATTTCAAATATGATCCGGCCGCCGATGCTAGTGCCGAACACGAGATTTTCTCCAGCCAACAAGGTGGCGGGCTAGGGCTTGGTGTTCAAAATGATCAAGTCGTCTTTTTTGCCCATGATGGTTCTGGCTACAAAACACCTAAAGGAACGTTGCAGAAAGGCCAATGGGTACATGCGGTTGGTGTGATCGACAAGCATAAGACAGCGAGTTTATATTTAGATGGACAACTAGTCCAACAAGTGGCCATGCCAGGTGATTTGAAGCTGGCTCAGGGGACCAAAGATTTTGTACTGGGCGGTGATGCGGTACCGGGAGGAAGTCATGTCCAATCAATGATGACTGGGAAAATCAAGCAGGCCCGCTTGTACAATCAAACTTTGACGCTGCAACAAGTGCGTCAATTGAACGATGCTGCCCAGGTCGGTAAGCGACCAGTTGCGCCAGTGCCAGTGGAACAAACAGTTGCGACTAAGTTTGTTGGCCCTAAACAGATTGCTAATGGTCATACATATGGACTGAATGTGCATGCCCGACAAGTTAAGGCCACGGGTTCAGAGCCAGTCACGATGGATATTGTTTATGACGCGGCTAAGTTTGATTACGTTGGTGCTGAACGCTTGTTGCAAGGTGATAAGACGCGGGTTCAGCTTGTTCAGCCAGGACGTGTACGTTTGACCACCACGGCCAACCTATCAAAGGCTGATTTTAAAACTTACGCCCAAACTCGGTTAGCACATCTTAATTTGAGGGCGAAAGCGGCTGGTGAAACCCAGATTAAATTTGAGCAGGTAACTAAAAATACAACAGTCGAATTAGGTCCGGCCCAAGCCGTTGAAATTCAGGGCAAGTATGCGCTCGACTATAATGGCGACGGGATTATTGGTATTGGTGACGTCGCACTAGCAGCCGCAACTGACAAAGTTGCAGCTGCCAAACAAGCTGAAATTAGGCCGTATAAACACGTTGTCGTTTTGACAACTGACGGTGGTGGTAACCCGTGGGATCCTAAGGGAATGTACTATGCACAAGGTGCTGAACAAAATACTAAGACCCCCGTATGGACGACGAATCCAGATATTATGAAAAAGCGTCGGAATACGTATACGATGGACTTGTTCAATAAGCAGTTTGCGATGAGTACCTCGGCGCGGGCGGTCTCACCAGCAATTTCGGCACAAAACTATATTTCCATGTTACACGGTCGGCCATGGGATACGTTACCTAAGGAATATCAGGGGACTAATGCAACGATGGGGCAAGACTATTTTGCTGATTTTGGTAAGCCCCAGGCGCTGTTCCCCTCAGTATTCAAGATATTGCAGGTCAATAATCCCACGCGGGGAGCGGCAGCCTTCTCAGAATGGGGGCCCATTATCAATAGTATTGTGGAACCCGATGCACCAGTGACGACTAAGCAGTCAGCGTCACTGAAATCCTTTGACGATGTGGCCGATTATATTGGCACTCCAGCGTTTAAGAATACTGGCTTGGTTTACATGCAAAGTGATTATATGGATGGTCAAGGTCATGGGCATGGCTGGTATAACGATAATTATTGGGATAAGTACGCCCAGTATGATGCACTATTTAAGCGAGTCATGGATAAGCTTGAGGCGACTGGTCATATTCATGATACGTTAGTGATTGCTAATGCTGATCACGGTGGTTCTGGTAAGAGCCATGGTGGTTGGGATGAATATAATCGCAGTATTTTTATGGCGTTGGGCGGCGAAACCGTTGATAGTGGCCGTCGATTACATGGTGGTAGTAATGCTGATATTAGTGCACTGATTTTAAACGCCTTACAAGTACCGCAAGCACCACAGATGTTTGATAGCCAAGTCTTTGATTCATCAGCTTTTCTCAAGCAAACTGATCAGGCTAAGAAGCAGCGGGCCGTTGAAACATTAAAACTTAGTCGCAATGATCAAGCAGCCCAAGTTCAATTAGTTGGCAACCAGAACCGACAATTAACGGCTTTTGATCTACAATTTGATTTAGCTGGCCGAGAAGTCGCTGATATCAAAGTTCCAACTGGTGTTCAAGTCTTGCGGCAGACCGTCGCAAATGGCCAACTGCGACTGACAATTAGTGCAAGTCAACCGGTGACTGAGCTGGTAACGGTCAAGTTGGTTCCAACCAAAGCACGGGCGGCCAAGACAATCATGTTAAGTCAAGCGATGGCCGCGACTGCGGCTGGTACAGAAGTGTTAGTTGACTTGGATAATGATAATCCACTAACTAGTACCACCAAACCGGGTGGTAACGGCAACACTGAAAAGCCCGATGAGAACGGGACTAGTACTACCAAACCAGGTGGTAACGGCAATGCTGAAAAACCAGATGAAAACGGGACTAGTACCACCAAACCGGGTGGTAGCGGTAATGCTGAAAAGCCCGATGAAAATGGAACTAGTGCCACCAAACCGGGTGGTAACGGTAATGCTGAAAAGCCTAATGGAAATGAAACGAGCACAATCAAACCAGGTGGCAATGGTAATGTCGTTAAGCCTGATGAAAGTAACAATAGCGCCAAGCCGAATGGTCATGGGACAGTCGCTGAATCTAATACGGATAAAGCGAATGTAACGAAGCCAAACAGTAGTAGTACACCAGTGAAGCCGAATACTGCCAGTTCGCAGGCAGATACGACTAGCAATAGTACGGCTACCGGAACGGTGTTACCTGAAGTCAGCGCAAGTGCAACGACTAATCATGATAGTCACGCAGCTGGACACCATAGTGGTAGTTGGTTACCGCAGACGGGTGAAGATATGCAACGATGGTTGGCAGTAGCCGGTAGTGTATTACTCATGATTACCGGTGGGATTGTTGTTTGGTGGCGTAAACGACGGGCATAAATAAGCATATTTTGTCAGCGTAATTCGCTGATTGCATATAGCTGGGGCAGTTTCTGAGAACAACGCGTTTCTCGAAGCTGCCTTTTGTGCATGCCAGATTGATTAATCTAGGAAGTTTGAACCGAATGGCGAAGTGAGCAAGCTGGCTTCAAAATAATGCTAGCAATCATTTTAAGATTCAATTATAGGATTGATAGTAATTGCAACAATTCATTTATTTTTTAGTGACTACATTAATATTTGAATGTTTCAAATCGATGTCGACTACGTTCCAACAATTGGCATCCAGCCCCCGGAGGTCGGAATATGACGCACGTATGCTGATGAACAATAATCCAACTAACTGACACGTTTTAATTATGATCCATGACAGTTTAACTAGCCATAATAGATTAATATATTTAGAAAAATAGTTAGTTTTCGTTGTTTTAGACTAACTAAAGTGCTATGATAAGCTTCATTCAATTGAAGCTTAAGGGTTTTACCCGGGCAGTATTTTTGTTAAACTTAGTGACTAATAGTCACAGTTAAAGTCCTTTATAAACTTAAGGAAGTTGCACACACGATATTGACAGTAAGGTAGGGTGAGTTAGCGTGAGTTACTTAGAATTAAAAGACATTCACAAAGCCTATTATTTAGGTAAAGAAGCCTTCCCAGTCTTAAATGGGATCAATTTAACTTTTGAACGTGGCGAATTTGTCGCAATCTTAGGTGAATCTGGTGGCGGTAAGTCAACGCTAATGAATATTATTGGTGGCTTGGATCGTCAATTTGAAGGTCAAGTGTTATTACAGGGAACCGCTTTAGATCATCATCAAGAAAAGCAAATGGACCAGTACCGACGTGAAACGGTCGGCTATATTTATCAGTCGTATAATCTGATCAATCATTTGTCAGTGCTAGATAATGTTCTGATTTCATTAGATATGACAAAGTTAAGCCGTTCAGAGCGCGAACAACGGGCGAAGGAACTCTTGACTCAGGTCGGCTTAGCGGATCAGATCAAAAAGTATCCCAATCAGTTGTCTGGTGGTCAGAAGCAGCGGGTGGCCATTGCCCGGGCATTGGCCAGTGATCCACAAATTATTATTGCGGATGAACCGACTGGTGCACTGGATTCTGAAAACACGGCCGAAGTTTTGAAAATCTTGGATCAAATTGCAGCGGAAGGTCGGCTCGTGATTTGTGTAACCCATTCGCAGGATGTTGCCAATGCTGGCACGCGAATCGTTCGGTTAGCTGATGGTAAAATCACTGATGATGAGCGGCTAAAGCCAGCTTATCCCGTCGATGAAAATCGCCAACAGATTCCGGCACGCAAATTACCATGGTATGTACCACTGAGTACGGCGTTTAAACACCTTCGTTATACGTGGACTTGGAATTTAATTATTATCATTGGGACGGCGATTGGCCTATTCGCAGTAATGCTGTTCAACGGTTTAGGTAATGGCTTGAAAGGCTATATCAATCAAGAAATCAATGATATGGTTAATCCACGGGTTGTGACTGTGAGCCGGTATCAGAAATCCAGTCAGAGTCAGCGAGGTGGTGGTCAACAGGGCAATCAGCAGGCGGCTGCAATGGGCGCCAGCGTAACGACTACTAGTCAACCAACCTTCAGTACGGCCCAGTTGAACCAGTTGAAAAAAGTTAAGCATGTAACCACTGTTCAACCGATTTTAAGCGCCAGTAATGCGACGATTACGGTTGGTAGTAAGGATTACAGTGCTTCCTCAGTAACGACATGGACAGCGTCGAACCGTCAATCGATTATTAAGGCCGGGCACGCGGCTGGTAAAGACGAGATTGTCGTCGATAAGAGTAGCATTGCGAAAAAATGGTCGTCTAAGAATTGGAAGCAATTGGTAGGTAAAAAAGTCACGGTGGCTTTCCAGACGACTAATAAGAGTGGCAAGAGTGTTACGGTTAAACGGCAATTAACGGTTTCTGGGATCACGGATAGCACGACTGGGAGTAGTGTAAATGCGGTAACTTACGCGACAATGAAAGCCATGCGGTCAGCGAAGGACTTGAGCACACAGCCAACCTCAGTAGCAGTTAAAGTTGATTCACGTAATCATAATGATGCCGTGACGAAACAGATTAATAAGCTGAAGACTGACGGCAAACGGGCTTATAGTGCCACTAGTATTGCTAGCATACTTGATACGGTAAATACGTACGTAAACTTAGCGACGACCATTCTAGCAGCTATTGCTGGTATTTCATTGTTAGTGTCAGCATTGATGATTATCGTTACGATGTTCATGTCGGTCAGTGCCCGAAAGAAGGAAATTGGCATCTTACGTGCACTTGGTGAAAGTCGACGTGATATTCGGCGGTTGTTTACGAGCGAATCGTTGATTATTGGGGTTATCAGCGCTTTACTGGCCACTGGTATTGCTTATGGTATTGGGGCGGTACTGAATAAAGCCTTGTACCAAATTGCCAGTTACAATATGATTGAGATTCAAATGAGCAATATCATTTCAACCTTTATTATTGCGCTAGTGATTGCACTACTGGCAGCCATTTTGCCAGCTTGGCGGGCAGCACGTTTGAATCCGATCGACGCGCTAGCTGCTGATTAAGGTGATAAATTAAATAGTGTTTGATTGAACGGTAACAAGGCCTTCAGAGGCTTATTGTTACCGTTTTTTGTCGTTTGTCGAGCTTGGCTGAGGCGAGCTGAATCTAATTTATTGGAAAGGCGGAAGGTTTCAAAGGGGGCTATAATTAGCTTTACATATGTCGAAACTGACATATAATAGAGATAACTAAATAGAGTGGGTGATCAAATGCATTATGGAATTTTGGCGTTAACTTTTCTGAGTGTCAACTTGGATTTTTTTCTGATGTTAGTTTTTTTGTTGAAAAAGTATCAGTTGCGACAAGTATTAGTCGGCTATTTATTAGGTAATCTGATTCTCCTAACAGCTAGTTTTTTTGTGGGTAAAACATTGACTTTATTTTTGCCAGAATGGGTATTAGGCGTACTAGGAGTACTGCCTATTTGGTTGGCATTTCACGATGACGATGATGATGCGACTGATCGATCAGGCCGTTCACCAGTGATTAATGTACTCGTCACTTATTTAGCCGTGTGTGCTGGTTGTAATTTGTCGATCTTCTTGCCTGTCCTCGTCGGTGAAAGCATGTTACACTTTTTGATGACTTTAGGTTTTATCGGGGTGCTAACCATTTTAGTAGTGTTTATCATTAACCAAGTTGCGGGAATAAGCGCTGTTCAACGACAGATAACGGCCCACGGCGAATGGTTAATGAAGGTTTGTTACGTTGTGATTGGGCTGTATGTTTTCTGGGATAGTGGCTTGATCAGTCATCTGTTAGCACTCCTATAGTTCAGTAAGACAGGAGGAGCCGATGTGGAAGTCAGTGAACCGCTGCTAACGGAAGCAGCCAAGATTTATAAAGTACTCAGCAATGTTAATCGGATTAAAATATTGATATTTTTAGAGCAACATGAAGCAGACGTCACTAATATTGTTGCACATGTTCATCTGGCGCAACCACTAGTATCTCATCAATTAGCAATTTTATTTCAGTATCAACTAGTTTCTAAGACCAAACGGGGAAAGCACGTTTATTATTGTTTAGATGATCCCCATATTTTAGAAATGGTCGATGCAATGATTGGACACGTGGCACATGAAATTAAGCATGAGCCACATCATGACTAGTGGTGGGAGGATTGTCTTGAAGGATAACGTAATGAAACGAGGGCTTATCGGGGGCGCTTTATTGTTAGCATTACTATTAATTGCTTTGTTAATTTACCGATATCATGGGATGTGGGCGCTGCTGCAACACCGGATGTTTGACCAAGCAACGCTGGTTGCACAGGTCCGGCAGCATCAAGCTATCGACATTTTGTTAGTAGTCCCCTTACTAATCTGTTTTTCAATTATTCCCGGCGCACCCGTGGCAACGGTTAGTGTTGTCGCTGGCATCTGTTTTGGCAAGGGACTAGGAGCAGGGTTGAACGTTGTTGGGATCACCCTCGGTAATTTAATTGCGCAACGTTTTTTTGGCAGCGTAACGGCACGCCGAGAGCAACAGTCTTCGAGATTAGTGACTGCCATTAGTAAAATGCGCCATCCCTTGTTAGGCATCATGATTGGCTATACAGTACCGTTTATTCCAACGTCATTAGTTAGTTTAGCAGCTGTCAAAACGGCAGTGACACAGCGCCAATTGGCAATAGCTACGCTGATTGGAAGCATGCCGACAGCGATTATTTATGCTTGGGGTGGGGATGAATTAATCAACGCTCATTTTAAAAATGCTTTGCTGCTGATTGGCGTCTTGATATTATTGGTTGGATTGTTGTGGTTGATTCACCATGATCGCCAGCGCACAGTCGATGTGGATACTGATCACTCATAATATAAATGACTAAATATAAATGACTAACGCAGCACTTTAATTGATTAAGGCGCTGCGTTAGTCATTTATCGTTCAAGTTGCTATTATGAAGCAACTGGCTGGGAATGCTGCCATTGATTGATTTGAGTAGCGGTTAACGTAACCGTCTTGAATGGTAAGAAATGCTCGGAAAGTTCTGAACTGGGATCGGCTTGAAAGATTTCAACTTTAGCGTTGGCCAAGTCTAGCCGATATACACGGCGAGAGTGAGGACTGTCAACATAAATAGCGGTAGTAGTGAAGGGCCGCCAAGTGAAATTAGTCGCTGGTAATAAGTGCCATTGTACTAATGCTTCGTAGGTTTCGTTAGGTGTCATAATTGAATCCCCCTTCAACCCTTATTATAGTATCTTTGGCATAATAGTCAAATTATGTTTGGTCAACCTAAAAAGGCCGCTTTCTAAACTGAAAGTGGCCTTTTTAGATATGATTTTACGGATTAACGAATAACTAGGACTGAGATAGGGGCGTGTTTTGCCATATAGGCAGCTTGACTACCGAAATGCTTGGCAATTATTCCTTTTTTAGCTAGTGAACCAATAACGAGCAAGTCCGGTTGAACATGTGGAATGACTTCTTTGACGATAGTTTCGCCGGGTTCGCCTTCTGCAATCATGGCATGAACTTTTGTCACACCAGCTGTTTGAGCCTGCTTTTGATACTTTAAAATATGTTGTTCAAGTTCTTGGCGTTCACCGTGAACATAATCCTTGCTAAGGGCTTGATAAACATTCATTTCATCATTTTCAAGAATTGAGACGATGACGAGTTCTGCGTCATCTTGCTTGGCTTGATGAATCGCATAGTCAAAAGCTAATAATGCGTCAGCTGAATCATCGACACCAACCAATATGCGTTTGAATTTAGTTGCCATTATTTGTTGGCCTCCTTAGCTGCAGCAGCGAGTTGTTGTTCAATGTAACGCTTGTTACCACGTTGCAAATCGAAGATAGTCCAAGCAAGTAGGGCAAGAATAGCAGCGATTAAAACGTAAGCTAAGATTTTAGAAAAAGTCTGTTCTCCAGTTGAAGGATTATCACCAAAGAATCCTAGAATAGAATCAGGTAGACCGAGTAGATTTAAGAAAGTTAAACCAATAACGGATAACCAACCTAGACCCTTAACCCAAAGTGAGTTTTTGAATCGTTTGCCCATTTCGGCGGCGCTGTCAGTCATCATGAGTAATGGCAACATGGAAAATGGTAGGGCAAAAGCTAGAAAGACTTGCGAATTATTCATCAGGTTATTCAAAGCAGTGTGTTCATCAATGGCACTTTTACCACTAGTTAATAGCACACAGATAAGTACGGGAATAACCGAGATCAACCGGGTAACTAACCGCCGTAACCAAAGCGGCATCCGCATGTGAACGAAGCCTTCCATAATAACTTGACCGGTCAAAGTACCAGTAATAGTGGAGTTTTGACCAGAAGCTAGCAAGGCGATTGCGAAGAGCGCGGATAGGGCCCCCGACTTGGCAACGCTAATTAAAATGCCGTTGCTTAACATGGACGTGTTCGATAAAGCTTCATATAAACCGAAGAATGATGGGTCTTTGACGGCACCGCTCTTGAAGACGGCTACCCCCATGATTAAGAGTAATGAGTTAACCACAAACGCAAATGAAAGCTGAATGTTAGAGTCCCAAGCAGCAAATTTCACGGTTCGGGCAACGTCTGCTTCATCAGTATGGTCGATTTTGCGCGTTTGTGAAATTGCCGAGTGCAAGTACAAGTTATGCGGCATAACGGTCGCCCCAATAATTCCGAGGGCACCGGATAATGGCGTCATCCCATTGACTGAACGACTCGTAGAAAAAGTATCGGCCGTTGGCACTAACCCTTTAATAACGCCACCCCAATCGGGATTGGATAATGCAACTTGATAAACGAAAACGAATAAGATAACTAAGATCAAGCAAACCACGATGGCTTCAATTTTACGGAAGCCGATTTTGGTCAATAATAGCAAAACTAAAACGTCTAAGACGGTAATAAACACCGCGATGACTAACGGAATGTTGAATAATAAATACAGGGCGATCGCAGCACCAATAACTTCGGCAATATCGGTCGCCATAATAGCTAATTCAGTTAAGATCCATAAAACGATTCCGAGTGATTTACTCGTGCGAGCCCGAATTGCTTGGGCCAGATCCATCTGACTCACGATACCAAGTTTAGCGGCCATGTATTGTAATAACATCGCAATCAAACTTGAAATCAAGATGACAGACATTAGCATGTACTGGTAATTTTGCCCACCAGTAATGGAAGTTGACCAGTTACCGGGATCCATATAGCCCACAGCAACTAGGGCACCAGGACCAGAATAGGCAAAGAGGGTTTTCCAAAAACTTAAATTTTTAGGAACCTCAATCGTACCGTTGATTTCCTCTAGTGAGGGGCCGTTAGCATATTCAATCAATTTATGCTTCCGGTTTGGGGTGTTCGTCTTTTCGCTCAATTAAAAGACCACCTTTCTATTCATCTAAAACTTTGAGCCGTTGTCATTGTACAATAAATAAAAGTAAATAGAAACACTTTTTTAGGTACGCCTACAAAATAAATAAAACTTGTTAATCTAAAATTATTGTTTTAAAAATAATAATTTTAACTTACTAAGCGGAACTAATTGTGTGCAAACGCTATGATGAGAATAATACGAATAGCGTTTGTTCTTCCGTAAAGTTGCGTGCTTTTAGTCACCGTAGATACGTGCAAACTACCGGAATAATCGCAATGCTTAGAAACTTAGCTTGTATCCTAGTCACAAATTACATACGCTATTCTGGGAGGTGCGCGATGCGTTTTGCGGATAATTTAAAAGTCGTTCGACGGCAGAAGCAGATGACACAAACTGACATTGCCGCGCAATTACATGTTTCACGGCAGACTATTTCAAGTTGGGAAAATGGTCGGAGTTATCCAGATATTGGGATGTTGGTTCAGATTAGTAAAGCTTACGATCTTTCGATTGATCGCTTATTGAAGGAGGATTTGGGTATGTTGGAACACTATGAGGCTCAGGCGACAAGTAGTCGCCATCAACGGCGCTTGGTTGTGGTTAATTACTATTTGGTCGTTGGGTTACTGTTTTTAAGTTACTTGTGTCATTTTATGAATTGGTCGGTTGGAACGGTGCTCGTGATTATCAATGGGAGCTTAATTGTGACGACGGTGACGTTAATAATGAATTATCCTTATTTTGATGATTGGGTCCCCACTAAAAGGCGCGGCTGGGAATTGTTTGGGGTAATTGCAATGTTAGCGGTGTTGAATATTGCGCTAGAATGGCCGGTACTTGCCCATCAAATTCCAACAACGAGTTTTTTGAATGCGCACGCTGGAGCTTATTTGGCGGGTAACGCTAGCGGTAAGTTGGTTGGCGACTTTCTGCACTTGTTTATTTGGACTGCTGCTGCTGTCATGGCCATTGAAATTCCGTTACAACAAGCGAGAAAAGCTGCTAGTTAATTGATAACGAATGGACAGCGCGCCAGTGACTGGTTTATTGACCGTCGTCCGGCTAATTTTTAGCGCCAGTCTTTTTTCAAAATGACGGATATTAACAAGGGGACTGCCAGAATTGATAATTAATTCTGGCAGTCCCCTTAGTCTTGAAATGATTTGGTTGGTGTGGCCTGAACGGTGACAGTCAATATGAGTATGACGGCATTAGTCCACGTGTTCCGAACTGATATGGTGGTACATCGTTTCGCCGAACAAAGTTTGCTTGGCGGCGGGCGACCGGTGTGCTAGCCATAAGGTGTAAGCGAGACTAGTCCCGCCAGTTAAAGCCCATAGTGTCCAACTAGTATGACGACCACTAGCTGAAAAACGGTAAAAGGTGATCAAGTCCGCGAGCACTTCTTGGAAGAATTCTTGGTTGATTTTAGTCCAAGAGAGATGTTCGTGAAGATAGGTGATTTCGATGATGAATTGTGCACCGAGTGTCATTAACCAGCCTAAAAGATAAGGGCGACCACCTTGAGCGGTAATGACCTTACGATAAATCGGAATCTCGTGCTGTTCAGAATCGCGAAAAAAAGTGGTGGCCGTCTCTTCTAGGCGGATTTTAGTGTGGCGAGCTTGATAATGACCAATCCAAGTAGCAAAACCAATGATAATCAGTAGCACAAGTCCGTTGATTGGTGACCAAGTGAAAGTTCGGCCAAACTGATAAAGAGTGAAGATGGGAATAATCCAGTAGCCTAAACGGGTAATTTTACTGAATTCAAATTGTTCGTGTAAGAAGTGGTAAATAATTAAGCCAATTAATAAGGCACTCATTAGTAACATCCTTGTCGTTGAATTTTTAATCTATTGACTTGCACACCGGCAAGACGATGTGCAGATATTGGCCCTTGACTGAAAATTGCGGGATAATTATTGGAGATAAACACAATAGTTGTCATCGCCAATAGTTAACTGCTGTGCTAAGATTAAGTTGTGTTGAATTTTACTCATAAAGTAATAAAGATGCAACTTAAAATAAATTATTTCATGATAATGACGTTTAAGTGAAGAAAGTCAGGTGTGGTAACCATGAGTAAACTGAATTCAGTTAATATTGATCAAACTGAAGAAACCGCTACTGAAATTTTAGAACCGGTTGCTGAGTTAGATAAGCAAATTGTGTCACCCGTGAAAGAAACGCGCAATCAAGCAATCCGTTATATTTTGTGGGGGTTAATTAGTGTGGCCGTCAATTTTGCAACGTTCTATACGACGTACCATCTAATTGGGCTTGAGTACCAAGTAGCAAATATTGTGTCCTGGGTAATTGCTGTGCAAGTCGCTTTTTGGGTCGACCGCCTAAAGGTATTTGATCACCATTCTAATCATGTGTATCGGGAAATGGGTAAATTTTATGGGACCCGAGTCGTGACGTACGTGGTTGAAGCCATTATTTTATGGCTGTTGATGTCGGTGCTTGGTAGTTCGGCGGTATTAGCCAAGGTGCTTGGTCAAGCCGGCGCAATTATTGGCAACTTTCTCTTTTCAAAATTGTATGTTTTCCGAAATAAATAAAGTCGATTAGGTCACGAATATTAATTCGGGTCTTTTTTGATAACCGCAGTTATTGAGCTGGTCAAGACCGTAGATAGTGAAAACGGATTAAGATTACAAGTAGATTGCGGTAATCCTAAATATTCTTAATGATTCACTAAGAGCAGTGTCTAAGCACGGGATCATGTGGTTTAATAAACTTAAATGTGGCGTAGTCCCCATTTGAAAAATTAAGAGGAGCGCGTGCCATGTTAAAAAATCTGATGCGTGGGATTAAAGTGCTATGTTTAATTGGGCTATTAATCTTTGGTTGGAGCCACTATGATACATTAGCACCGCGCGCAATTGCATTATATCAAACGAGCCGCCAAAATCTGGCCGCGGCTCTATCCGGTGATTTATCAAGTCATCTGCTTGATGCGGACGAAGCAAGTCAGTCAAGCACGAGTAGCGGGGCCAGTGCGACTAAGCAATCGCACAGTTCAAGTACTACTGCGAACACGGATGCCAGTTCACAAGTGACCAGTTCAACTACGTCCACAACGCGTGCGATGACCCCGATTGAATCAATCGTCCAAGAGGCCACGTTAAAGAAGACGTATTATTACAGCTTTGCCAGTGATTTACCTAAGGCGGGGCGCCAAGTCTTTCAAGCGGCAATCACGGCTTATAATCAAACGGGTTTAGTTCACTTAGTAGCGGGCAAAGCGAGTGATTCTCAGAATTCAATTACCTTCTCGTTGTACCATAAGAAGATGGTTGCCGGTTCGACTAGTGTTGAGCTCGGGCATGGTGGTCCTGACATCACGAAGCAAGTTAGCTGGCGTGGAACTCAGTATTGGAACAATGCAACGGCCAGTCTCAATGGCTCATACACGGCGGCCTATAGTAAGGCAGTGGCGGTTCATGAACTTGGTCATGCTTTGGGGTTAGATCACAGTTCATCGACTGAGTCGGTCATGTACCCGGTCTCACAAGGCAAATGGACGCTCTCGTCAGCGGATGTTGCGGCCTTACGGGCCATTTACGCGAAGGATGCATAACAAACGGAACGTAGTACAAACAGAATTTAACCACTTTTCAAATAATGACCTATAATCAAGGTGTATCAAAAATTAGAAAGGAAGTTGTTTTAGTATGGCT
>OMJG01000679.1_pt1 | contig 23818 bp, 13 predicted proteins | sample 1646431 | NCBI WGS metagenome assembly OMJG01 (sample SAMN03771674, study PRJEB25209) | food metagenome | isolation source: Cotija cheese | place: Mexico:Jalisco,Michoacan | collected 2011-12-12
ACAGTTCCCATCCGCTCTGAGAGCTGTCCTAAACGAAACTGTGCATGAGTGCACGTGAAGCACAGGAATTACCAAGCCTCGCGTGCCATCATGCACAGTTTCGATTCTAGGGATGAGATGTGAGCTACAGGGAAGCAGCTCGCCCAGTTACTTGCGCGGTGTATACATCTGGGTGTTGAGCAGTTCGGTGTATCGCGAAATCACCTTCGGACGGATGACCTTCATCGAGGCGGTCAGCAGACCGTTCTCCTGAGTGAAGTCCTCCGGCAGAATGATGAATTTACGGACAGACTCGGCACGGGAGACGCCTTCATTGGCTTCGTCCACGAACTTCTGAACCTCCGCCCGTACCGCGGCATTCTGTGCAGCCTGAGAGACCGGCATATCCTTGTTCAGACCCTTCGAGGCAAGCCAAGGACGCAGGGTCTCCTCGTCCAAAGTGACCAACGCGGAAATGAACGGGCGTTTATCTCCGAGAACAACCGCGCGGGAAACCACCTCAGAACGTTGAATGATTTCCTCAATGGGACCGGGGGAGACGTTCTTTCCACCGGCGGTGATGATAAGGTCCTTCTTACGGCCGGTGATATACAGGAAACCATCCCCATCCAAACGACCCAAATCACCGGTGGCATACCAGCCGTCCTCGGTGAAGGAGCTTGCAGTCGCCTCGTCGTTCTTGTGATACCTGTGGAACACACTCGTTCCGGATATCTGAATCTCGCCATCCTTGGCGATACGCAGCGAGAAATCAGGGAAGGCAATGCCGACCGACCCTTCATGGAACGGCGTGCCCAAGGGACTGAAGGCGCAGGGAGCCGTGGTCTCGGTAAGACCATAACCTTCGTATACCGGCACATCGGCTCCTCGGAAGAAGCTGAGCAATGCCGGGTCCAGAGGGGCTCCGCCGGAGACAATCCACTTCGCGCGTCCGCCAAGAGCCTGCCTGAGCGAGCTGTAGACCACCGGGTCGAAGAGTGCACGACGTATGCCGGTTCTCGTATTCGCCTTGCCTGATTCAGAGATCTGCCTCATGTAGTCCTGAGCCGCGACAGCAGCGGCGGCGAACACCATGCCTTTGGCTCCGTGACCGGCCTTTTGCGATGCCGCGTTGTATACCTTTTCGAATACGCGAGGCACGCCGATCATCACAGTTGGTTTGGCGACTTGCAGGTCGGATATCAAGGATTTGATGCCTTGGGCGATGAAAATCTGAATCGAACTGAATGCGCAGGCGTAGTTGATCGCTCGGGCGAATGAGTGGGCCTGGGGGAGGAACAGCAGCACCGAACCGTCGGTGTCTCCCAGAAGGTCGGGAATATACGCATTGAGGTTCACGGCGAGGTTGCAGTAATGGGCGTAGGTCATTTCCACGCCCTTGGGTGCCGCGGTCGAACCGGACGTATATACGATCGAGCACAAATCGTTCGCTTTGACAGAGGCTATGCGGGCGTCGAGCTCCTCGTCGCTGACGGATGCACCGTAAGCCTGCAACTCTTCCAGAGCGCCGTTTTCCAAGCAGGCTATGCGTTGCAGACTTTCGCATTCCTGTATGGCTCCATCGGCCTTCTCGCGCATCTCCCGAGTCTCCACGATCAGCAGGCTCGCGTCGGAATTGTTCACGATGTAGCGAATCTGCTCGGCGGAATCCGTGTCGTAGATTGTGGCGATAATGCCCCCGACCGCCAGCACCGCGGCATCGACGATATTCCACTCGTAACTGGTGTGGCACATGAACGCCACCGAGTCACCTTTGCGCATACCTGCGTGCAACAGCCCTTTGGCGGTCGAGCGGATGTCGTTCAGGGTTTCGGTGGTGCTTCTGCTGACCCACTTGCCGTTGCGCTGGAAGTGATACATCGGCTCGTCAGGCATGGTTTGCGCTCGGGAAGCGTAGAGGTCGTACACCGTCATGTCATCGGGGATGCCGCCCGCACCTGCTGTCGAGGTGGTGAGCAGACCTGATTTCGAGTCGATTTCGGTGATGGTGGGATATCCTGTAGACCAATCGTGCACCACGGTCTCTGTGACCGCAGCCATGTTCACCGAAGAAGAGGATGCTTCATTGCCATCAAATTCCTCGGTTTCGCGGTATCTACCCAGTGTCGCTGCGCGTTGTGCCATCGCAACAAGGTGGGATTTCGCAGATGTGATTAAAGACACGCTCTCTCCTCTATCTATACGACCTAACAACACTATCCTGTGCAATGGAGAAAGCAGCTCAGACACACGAATATGCCGCTGTACGAATAATGTATACACTGTGCATAGTGAAATCATGCAATCCCTGCATGCACGATAAGAAGGAAATCGGATGGGTCTAGAAAACCGATCGACGGTGATGTACGGAATCCTATGCGAACATGCCCCGGAGGAATCGCGGGTCGCTCTTACTCCGGATGTGGCGAGCAGATTGAAGCGTCTGAACGTGTCATGCTGCATCGAGTCCGGTGCCGGATTGACGGCGGGTTTCAGTGACGATGACTATCGTCAGGCGAATGTCGACGTGCAGGACAGAGCATTTGTGATGTCACAGGCGGATGCCATCGGCTTCGTCGGCAGACCGGAAAGCGATGTCATCGCCGGGCTTGCCCCCGGAACTTGGATTCTCGGCATGCTGTCGTCTTTCACGGATGAACCGTATCTGCAAAAGCTGCAATCTGCCGGACTCGTATCCGTCGCGCTGGAACGTCTGCCAAGGCAGCTCAGCTCAGCCCAGTCGATGGACGAGATGACCTCGCAAAACTCAGTGATGGGGTATAAGGCCGCTCTTGTGGCCGCCAACGCCTATGGCTCGTTTCTGCCGATGATGACGACCGCAGCAGGGACGATACGTCCCGCGAAGGTGTTGGTTCTGGGCGCTGGAATCGCGGGACTCCAGGCGATTGGTACGGCCAAACGTCTCGGAGCCGTGGTCACCGCCTATGACGTCAGGCCTGCGGCACGTGAGGAAATCGAATCATTGGGCGCCAAATTCCTCGATTTGGGCATTGACCTGTCTTCAGGCCAGGGAGAAGGTGGCTATGCGCGCCAACTCACCGATAAGGAACAGGCCGAACAGCAGCGGGCGGTTGACGAGAGCGCTGCACAATTCGACATCGTCATCACCACCGCCAAGGTTCCTGGTCGCAAGCCCCCGGTGCTGCTGACTTCGAACGGGGTAAACGGCCTGCACAGGGGAGCGGTCATCGTAGACTGCGCGGCCAGCGGGTTGGGCGGCAACGTCGAAGGCTCAGTTCCGGGAACCACGCTTACCGAGGGTGGAGTCACGATTCTGGGATGCCCGAATCTCGCCAGTGATGTCGCTTCGACGGCATCGAAGCTGTTGTCGCGCAACCTCGCCGATACTTTGGTGCACTTTCTTGGCGAGAACGGCGGTTTGCACATGGACATGAGTCGAGAACTTGACAGGGCGCTCATCGTTGCCGGTCAAGCCGAGGAGGGTAAGTAATCATGGAAGAACTCGTAGTTCCCATCACCATGTTCATACTGGCGTTGCTGCTGGGTGTGGAGGTCATCGGCAAGGTGCCAGCCACGCTGCACACGCCGCTGATGAGCGGTGCCAACTCCATACACGGCATCGTCATCGTCGGTGTGGTCATCGTCGCTGCGCACGCGGATTCCCCGCTGTCGTATGTGTTCATATTCCTGGCGGCGGTGCTCGGCACGATGAATGTGGTCGGAGGGTATGTGGTCACCGACCGCATGCTGGAGATGTTCAAATCATCGGCACCGAAGAAGAAGGAAGACGCCGAAGGTTCTGGGTCAGACAAGAAGAACGCCGCAAAGAAGGGCAAAGCACTATGAGCACCATCGATATCGTCGCATGGTTCGTATATCTTCTGGCGGCTGTGATGTTCGTAATCGGACTGCACTTCATGAACTCGCCTAAATCCGCGCGCAAAGGCAATCAGATATCCGCGGCGGGTATGGCGATTGCCGTGATTATGGCCTTTGCCCATCTTTTCGCAGCAGGCTTCATCTCGTCCACGGCTGTCATCGTTCTGGTGGCTGGTGTGGCAGTCGGTGCTGTGGCAGGTGTCTACTCCGCCAAGAAGGTCAAGATGACGGATATGCCGCAATTGGTGTCCGTCTTCAATACCGTTGGCGGAGGCGCTGCGGCGCTCGTTGCCTTGAACGACATCCTTGCCTCGGCAAAGACCCCCGATACTGTCGTGTTGGTGACGGCAGGGCTCGGTGTGCTTATCGGCTCCGTGACCTTCACCGGCTCGTTGGTTGCGGCGGGCAAACTTCAGGGAATCATTCCAGGCAGGCCGTTGGCACTGCCGGCCAAGAATCTGTGGAACCTTGCATGTGCCGTCCTTGCTGTGGCGAGCGTGGTCATGCTGGTCCTCCGACCCGAACAGAGGCTGCTCTGGTCCGTTCTGACGGCATTGTTCGCATTGCTATATGGCCTGCTCTTCGTGTTCCCGATTGGCGGAGCGGACATGCCCGTGGTCATTTCCGTGCTCAACGCCTGCACGGGTACAGCGGTGGCCATGAGTGGTCTGGCCATCGACAATGTGGCGTTGATTATCGCAGGCGCCTTGGTGGGAGCCGCGGGCGTGACGCTGTCGGTACTGATGGCCAAGGCCATGAATCGTCCGCTTTCGAGCGTTCTGCTCGGTGGTTTCGGAGACTCGACCAGCCACGACGATGCGGACGGCCCGGAAGGAAGCATGCGCGAGACCACTGCTGATGATGTGGCCGTTCAGCTTGCCTATGCGCAAAAGGTCATTTTCACACCTGGGTTCGGTCTTGCTCAGGCGCAGGCGCAACGTGAACTCGCCGATTTGGGGGAGTTGCTTAAAGCGCGAGGTATTGAAGTGCTGTACGCGATTCACCCTGTCGCAGGTCGCATGCCCGGCCACATGAACGTGCTGCTTGCCGAAGCGAATGTGCCGTACGAGGAGCTCGTCGATTTGGACGACATCAATCCGCAGTTTCCCGGGGCTTCGATTTCACTGGTCGTCGGAGCGAATGATGTCACCAATCCAGCGGCCAGGAAGCCTGGAACCGCGGTTTCGGGAATGCCGATACTCGATGTCGACAAAGCGCAGAACGTTGTGGTCATCAAGCGCGGCAGAGGAAAGGGCTATGCGGGCATCGAGAACGAGCTCTACTTCACCCCGAACACGCAGATGCTCTTCGGTGACGCCAAAGCGGAGTTGCAGGCCATCATCGCGGCCGTGAAGGAACTCGACGCTTAGGATTGGTCTGATTTCGAGCACCTGATTGGATCGCAGTGTTTTCTCAGCCATGAGGTGCTCGATGGGGGTTGTCGCACCCGGCGTGGTAGCATCCTTAGCAGAGCTTTGGCGAGGGAATGCAGTATGGATTCCGTAATCGACTCGGCGACCAGACCACTTCTTGTTGGGATGTCTCGGCGCGTTGATGCGTCGAAGATGCATCGAGTACACGATATTCAACAAGGAGATCATTATGGCAAACACCATTCGCATCGAAGGTTCCAACCGTACCGAGTTCGGTAAAGGCGCAGCTCGCCGTATGCGCGTTGCTCAGCAGATTCCTGCGACGATTTATGCAGGCGGCACCGAGCCTACGTTCATCGCACTGCCGATGAAGGAAACCACCAACGCACTGCGTCGCACCAACGCGCTGTTCGAGCTGAAGTACGATGACGGCTCCAAGATGGCCGTGGTCAAGGATGTGCAGCGCAACCCTGTCAAGCGTCAGATCGAGCACATCGACTTCCTCGAGGTCCGCGCAGGCGAGAAGGTCGTCGTCGAGGTCCCTGTCTTCGTGGAAGGCGAGACCAAGGGTGCGGCAGTGGCATTCGTCGATATGCAGAACCTTGAGGTCCGTGCTGACGTCACCAACCTGCCTGAGCGCATCGTCGTCAACGTCGAGGGTCTCGCGGACGGCGAGAAGGTCCTTGCCAAGGACGTGGAGCTGCCGGAAGGTTCCGAGCTTGTCATCGACGATCCCGAGGATTCCGTCGTCACGGTCGAGGTTCCTAAGGAAGAGTCCCTTGAGCCGGAGATTCCGACCGAAACCCCTGCAGCAGCCGATGCTCCTGCAGACGGCGATGCCGCAGCAGCAGACGCAGAGTAGTTCGCGTTTTCGTCAATACCGCGCACGGCCGTTCGACACGGCCGTGCGTTTTCAATATATGGGCCGTAACATATGGCTATACCTCAGCTGTGTGATAGTACAGGTACAAGGGTGCCAAGCCAGAAGCCATAGGACCCGAATGGACAAGCCGCATCTGCGGCAAGAGCACGAAGAAGCAAGATAGAGCATGACAGAGCAATCACATCACGATCCCGAGGCCTTGGAAGCACAAGCCAAGGCATTCACCATTCTGGCAAACACTGAGCCCGCCTCAGAAGCGAAGCGAAAAGAACTTATCGACAAGCCCGCATTCGGACAGGTGTTCTCCGACCATATGAGCCACATCAGCTGGACGAAGGGCGAAGGCTGGTCCGACCGCCGCGTCGAGCCCTATGCGCCGTTGAAGCTCGATCCCGGTGCCTCGGTTCTCCACTATGCGCAGGAAGTATTCGAAGGACTGAAGGCCTATCGTCACGCCGACGGTTCCACATGGCTGTTCAGACCGGATGCCAATGCCCGACGTTTTCAGAACTCCGCCAAGCGCCTGTATCTTCCCGAGTTGGGAATCGATGATTTCCTCGGCTCCGTGGCCGCGCTGGTCAAGCAGGATGTCGACTGGGTGCCCACCCGTCGTGAATACACCCTGTACATGCGTCCCTTCATGTTCGCATCCGAACCCTTCCTCGGTGTTCGAGCACCGGAGGAAGTGGATTTCTGCGTCATCGCATCACCTTCGGGACCATACTTCCCGGGCGGCGTGAAGCCCGTCAGCATCTGGGTCGAAGACAAGTGGTTCCGTACCGGGCCGGGGGGCACGGGATTCGCGAAGTGCGGAGGCAACTATGCCGCCTCACTGCTCGGTGAATACCGGGGTCTCGAAAACGGCTGCGAGCAGGTCTGCTTCGTGGACGCTGCGACCAAGACCTATCTTGAGGAACTGGGCGGCATGAACATGTTCGCCGTTCACAAGGACGGACATCTCGAAACGCCTAGCCTCACCGGCAGCATCCTGCCGGGCATCACTCGTGATTCGCTGATCCAGCTGCTCAAGGATCAGGGGCGCGATGTGGTGGAGACGATGATCAAGCTGGAGGATCTGCTGGCCGACATCAAGTCCGGAGAAGTGACCGAGGTCTTCGCTTGCGGAACCGCGGCCATCATCACGCCTATCGGCCGTTTCAAGTCGGACACCTTCGATGTGACCGTGGCCGACGGTGAATCTGGCGACTTGACCGTCAAGCTCCGTGATGAGCTGCTTGGCATTCAGCTGGGTGAGCGCGAAGACCCCCATAATTGGATGTGGAAGGTCTGCTGAGCTCGGCAGAGTTGCGATTATGCGATGAGATGGGCGTCACCCGATGGGTGACGCCCATCTCATCATTTAGCAATGATTGCCGCGGTATCAAATATGCACCAATTGTATACTTTGCTATCATGAAGTCTGGATGTCATAACTGAACATCATCACCAAGCGTTATCTGGTCAACGAGGACCACGTACGAAAGGACAACGCCATGAAGGCGTATGCGATGCTCGGACTACACACTGCCGGGTGGATTGAGAAAGATGATCCCGTTTGCGGCCCGCTCGATGCCATCTGCCGACCCGTGGCTTTGGCTCCCTGCACTTCGGATGTGCACACGGTGTGGGAAGGAGCCCTTGGCGAACGGCATAATCTGGTGTTGGGGCACGAGGGTGTGGGAGAGGTGATCGAGGTAGGCGAATTGGTGAGAGATTTTTCACCGGGGGATGTTGTCATCATGCCTGCCATTACCCCGGATTGGGGTTCGCGTGAAGCTCAGCGCGGGTATCCGGTGCACTCCGGAGGAATGCTTGGAGGCTGGAAGTTCTCCAATGGCAAGGACGGTGTTTTCGCCGAAAAAATTCACATCAACGAGGCTGACGCCAATCTGGCTTTGTTGCCCAAGGAAATCAGCTATGAGGCGGGTTGCATGCTTTCCGACATGATGCCGACAGGGTTCCACGCATCCGAGATGGCTAAAGTCGCCTATGGAGAGTCCGTATGTGTGATCGGTATAGGTCCGGTCGGCTTGATGTGCGTGCGGGGTGCGGTTCTTCGGGGTGCGTCACGGGTGATCGGCGTCGGGTCAAGACCCATATGCGTCGAGGTCGCCAAAAAATACGGGGCGACGGACACCATCAGTTACAAAGACGGCCCCATAGACGACCAGATTCTTGAACTGACCGGTGGCGAAGGTGTTGACCGCGTGCTTATTGCGGGCGGTGATGTCGATACCTTCGAACCGGCAATTCGCATGCTCAAGCCAGGGGGAGCCATCGGCAACGTGAATTATCTGGGCAGCGGTGACTACGTAAAGATCCCCAGACTGGACTGGGGTGTGGGAATGGGGCATAAAACCATCCATGGGGGCTTGATGCCAGGTGGAAGATTGAGGATGGAGCGGCTGGCGAGTCTTGTGGTCTACGGCCGGGTAGACCCTTCCATGATGATTACTCATCGCTTCGAAGGATTCGAACATATCGAGGACGCGGTTGCGCTGATGAAGGAGAAACCTCGCGATCTGATCAAACCGGTGGTCCTGATCTGAGGTGTTACGTAAATCACCGACACCTCATCGCGAGTCGCGGTTGATTCCGGGTACTGTTGGCAACGCTGATATCGCTGATGTTGTGGGAGAGAACTATGTCGGTTGCGTTGGAGAGCAATGCGGTGTTTGTTGCCATCGAATACATGGCGATCTTTTGTTCAGGGCTATCCGGAGGGTTGGCGGCCACTCGTAAGCGCTATGACATATTTACCATTCTCATGATTTCCTGGGTTACCGCCCTGGGCGGTGGAATCGTCAGGGACGTGCTTCTCGGCAGTCTTCCGCCAGTCGGTATTACCGACAAGGGCTACGTCCTGTCAGCTCTGCTCTCGGGAATAGTGATTGCCTTCGCCCATCCTGAAATCGGTAATCTTACAAGATCCATGATCGTGGTCGACGCGATGGCGCTTGGCCTGTTTGCAGTCAACGGCACTGCGAAGGCCATGGCCTTCCACACCTCCGGTATGACAGCGGTGTTCATGGGCATGTTCACCGCGTTGGCAGGAGGTGTGATCAGGGACACCTTGCTGAATGAAGTGCCTTCCGTCATCCGCGACAAACACTGGTATGCCGTGCCGTCCTTCATTGGTTGCGTCCTGACCGTCATCGTCGGGAAATTCGTCGAGGCGGGGAAAATCAATCTTCGAGGCGAGATGGTACTCGACCTCGCAATCGTGGCGTTGATCGTGGCCCTGCGACTGCTGTCGGTGAAGTTCAACATCATGCTTCCCGGTGCCATGGAACGCGAACGGGCACATCTGAGGATGCGGTCGCGGTATCTGCGGAGACCTGTGGTGCACCCGCAGATACACGAGCCCTCTGACCATGAAGCAGATGTTTCGATCACCCATAATCCGGATGAGACCGCGTGATTTTTTACGCCAGCCGTCGTTCGTGTAGGGATTGGCGGTAGTTTTAGGAGATCGCAGCGTCGAAAACGGCGGAACGCAGGGATTTCAGTAAGCGGAATGTACTGCCCTTCATGGCAAAACCCTACACAAACGACAATGAGGTCCAAAAACACGAATCCCCGCACCTGATGGTGCGGGGATTCACTCGTACAACCGTGAGGCTGTGCGAATCAGAGCGCGTTGATCGCCGATGCCAGACCTGACTTACGGTTTGCGGCCTGGTTCTTGTGAATCACGCCCTTGCCGGCTGCCTTGTCGAGGCGCTGGGCCGCGAGCTGATATGCGGACTGGGCAGCTGCCTTGTCGCCACTCTCAACGGCTTCATGTACTGAGCGCACAGCCGTCTTGATTGAGCTCTTGACGGCGATGTTGCGCTCGTGCGCCTTATCGTTAGTGATGACGCGCTTCTTCTGCGACTTAATGTTTGCCACTGTTACTCCAAACGACGTGTGTGCTAATTCTTGACAGACAAAGACACAGTCTAACACGCATGGGCGGATAAGGCATCAACGGTCTACGTCCCGTCGACCATTCCAAAGCCGGTGCCTTCTTGTGGACGAACGAAACATTCGACATACGCTATTCTATATGTATCAAAACATACAATATGTATGATTCATGTATGGCTTGGCTTCGGTTACGGCAAGTCACAGAGCTTTGCGACTTGCAAGGGCAGGGGAGTCACTATGACGGACATCACCGATAACTCATTGTCGGTCAGGTTCAACAGAGGCAACAGGGTGATGGTGTCCGCACTGATGGTGGTGGCGATGCTGATTGCCCTGATGGTCGCACCTCCTGATTCGGCATATGCCGCAGAACTGAACACCATTGACACAGTGAGCATGCCTTCGACGTCCATGCAACTTTTCGACTACTGGACGACAGCCGAAGATGTCCCGGACAATACGCCGCCGACCACCTGCAATGCCTGGAAGAGCGCTCTGACATCGGGTATCAACGGGCCAGCCTCGTTGAATAGCGGGGGTGTTCAAGGCGAGGCGTTGAAATTCGCAAAGGATTTGAAATGGCCGCCTTCGGGTTGCAATCTGACGAACTGGGGGTCGAATGCCACCAATCTTTCCGCAGGCAATTCCGTCAAGCAGGGAATAGTTCAACCGGCGCTGCAGGACGATTTCCCCGTTCTCAACGGTTACGGCAACGGTTCATTGGCGTATCTGTTCAATCCTGCAGTCCCGCACGAAGGGCGTGCGAACTACGAAGTCACCGGTGCGAACCTCTTCAAAATGGACGGCAACTACCTGAAATACAATTCCCAGGAGAATTTCGCGTCCTACAACAGGGAAACCAGCCAATTCGACGTGTACAACAAGCCTGCGGTACAGACCGGTTCGAATGTCGGACAGTTCTTCCCCTTCAACACTGCGGAGCAGGTGTTTAGCAATGGCGAAGCAAATGACATCAGTGCAACGGATGCCAAAATCAATCATTTCTTCGGACTCGGGATGCTTTCCACCTTCACACAGCCGCTGGGGGGAGTCGTCGGCAGCGATGACATGGTGTTCGATTTCTCGGGCGACGACGATATGTGGATTTTCATCGACGGCGCATTGATACTCGATCTTGGTGGGTCTCACGCGCCTGCGAGCGGGTCCATAAATTTTCGTACGGGTCAGGTCACCGTCAAAGGCAACAGCGGTCAGGTCATCACCTCCACCACGCTTCAGCAGCAATACAGCGCAGCGGGACTGACACCTCCATCGGGCTGGCAGGGCTCGACCTTCGTAGACGGCACGCGACACCGCTTTTCACTGTTCTACCTGGAACGTGGCAATTACCAGTCCAATCTGGAGATTACGACGAATCTGAATTACATGCCGGCAGCCCATATTCAAAAAACGGACATCGCCGGGAACAATGTCCAGACGCCGGCTGGGCAGTCCGCTGAGTTTGATTTGTACAATACCGCCGCCGACTACGACATTGCCGGGGACGAAGCTACGAAAGTCGGGAGTTTCAGTACGGACGAGGACGGTGCCATCACTTTCGTGGATGAGCAGACCGGAGCCCAGATGAACTTCGGCAGATTCCCCACACCATACTTCGTGCTGAAAGAGACGAAATCCCCACCCGGCTATGCGCTGCTGCTTAATGCCATCAAACTCGAATTCATTCCTGTGAGCCAGGCGGACGGCACGGTAATACCAGGAACCGGCACTCTGAATGTGGTGAATTATTACGAGACCGGTGTGGAAACCAGTTTCGACTCGTGGGCCACTCCGGTGAACTCATCGATATACCGTTGGTGCCCGGGCGAAAGCGACAGCCCGGGATACAACGAGAACACCTCCGGGCAATGTCCCGAGGGAACGAAAACGGTATTCGACCTGAACGACGTGAGGCAGGCCGTCACCGATGGGGGCGGATTGAAAGCCGTCGTGGTGCACGCTCCGGGCGATCATGATGTGGATTTTCCCGACGCCGATACGCAGGTGACGAATCCGGATGCCTTTGGCTCGTGGCAGCATACCGGCTACCATCTGATGAACGGTTCCAGCACCACCGGATGGCGAAAAATCATGCCGGAAACCGATATCGCCGCGGGACAATATATGGCCGTCACTACGGACAGCGCAGGGGTGTTGAAAAACTCCGACATCAGCAGTGCGAAGGTGTACGATTTCGACCCCTACGGCTCGACGTTCAGAGTCGGAGCCACCGACCTCCCCGGCATGATCACGGATTACAACATTCCGAACCGTACCGAGCTGAACTTCGACGTGCTGTACTATCTCGACACCGGCAACGGTGGGGAGAAGATTCTGCTGGATTACAACTCATTCTCACGACAGCGCGTGTCGGACATCATCATTCCCAACACCCCGGAACTTATCAGAGTGCGTAAAGTCGATGCCGACGGCAATCCGCTGCGCAACGTGGGGTTCACCATATTCACCGACAAACAATGCGCCGAGGCGACGCAGGCGGGTACCTGCAGTGCGGCTCAGACCCTGACATCAGAAAAGTTCACTGATGAGAAGGGATATGTGACCTTCACCGCAGCGGATGTGCTGAACCCGTATTCGTACGGTCAGTATTATCTCAAGGAAAGCACTCCGCCTGTCGAAGGCTTCCAGAGCAATCCGAATGCGGTTACGCTGACATACTCGCCTGGAGGGTACTTCGCCGATGCCGGCACCAGCGACCTCAGTGCCAATAATCCTTCGGCAGGTGAAGCGTACACGGCTCGGAGCTACGACCCGGATAACGTGGTCTCCGTCGAACTGGAACTCAATCGCATCAAAGCCCCCATCGTCGGTCGAGGGCAGAACGATCCGGTCACCGGCATCGACAGACTGGCGAATCTGAGCAGTGTTACCGGGAAGCTCTTCACGCTTGGGCTCGGACAGACAGCGCCAAGCACATCGTCGTTCGACAGGTCACAATGGGCGGACAGCGGCACAGCGTTGGCGTTGACCTACGACTATGGCCAAGATACATGCGCTCGCGTTGAAAGCGGGGTCACCGCGAATCTTCTCTGCACTGGACCACAGGACCATACCGCCACCTGGGTGACCCAGGCAGAGGGCAAGTACCGGAACGTGCAGGCCAGTGAATCCACCCATGTGACGGTTGACTCGGGTTATGCCAGTTTCGCCATGTTCCCCACCGACAACTCTTCAGCTCCTGAAGCATGGGATTCGGCATCGCAAGGCGCATGGCAGGACAACGAAATCACCTTCGGCTTTTCCATTCAGAAAACCATCGTGATGAAGAACCTGCCCGAACGAAGCACGCTCACCGTCGAAAAGTGGGCGAAACAACTGTTGGAGACCTCGTACCACAAGGCGGGGGGCTACACCTTCGCCTTGTATCGCAAGGCAGACCCAGCAACGGCTTTAGGGGATGTTCATGACGTCTCGGACATCCTCATCGGTAGTTGCACCAGCGCCGATATCACCGGCGTGTGCTCCCTCGACATCACCGATTTCGGGGATTTCTTCTGGGAGGAGACCGAGGTTCCGGCAGGAGAGCAACTGCCTGAGCGTCGAACCTCCGCGATAATGCACATCAATGCCTCAAACGCAGGCACGTCGCCAAGTCCCATGCAGTTCTATAACCCACGCAATCCAGGTCAGATACGTTTCCTGAAATATGCGCAGGACCCTGATGACAGCCAGAACACTTCTCTGGTGCTGGCGGGAGCGGTATTCGAAGTATGGAGCGATGCGGGCGGGGTGAGCAAAGGCCAGTTGAAGGGCAGCTGCACGACCGGCGCCGACGGTAGCTGCAGTGTCGAGGATTTGGCACCAGGAGACTATGTATACCGCGAGTGCAAAGCACCGAGTGGGTTTGGCTATGCCGTGGTTGAGAACGGCTGTTCGGCACTCTCCGGCATCACCGTGCAGACGCCCAGCGAACCGGATTCGATTGTCGTAAGCGACGCCGAAGTATCGAATACGGCGTTGCCGACGCCATTGACGGTCGCCAAAGTGAGCCTTGACGATCTGCAGATAGTCGACGGTGCCACCTATGGCTTATACCGCATGGCAGGCAATAATCCCGGCGCGTCAGACGACGAGGTGGGGCGATGCACCACGGGCGGCGCACTCAAGAACTGTACCGTCAATGCACCCACACTTGGCCGGTACTACTGGAAGGAAATCACCGCTCCAAGCGGTTACGATCTCAACCCATGTCCATTTCCGAATAGCACAGGCTTCTATGTTGATTGCCTCAGTGGTTTCAGTCCGATAGTAGTAACCACAGGAAATGTGGGGCAGGCTACTCAGTTCGCCGTCACGACCGCGAATGATTGGCAGACATGGACCACCCTGAGCATCCGCAAAACTGCACTCGTAGGCGGTGCCCCGCTGGAAGGTGCGAAATTCGCCCTGTACCGCATGGATTCCGATCCATCCGGCAGCGTTGCCCCTGAAACGCCTGACCCTGCGGACGCCAGAATTGACGATTGCACGACTGATGCCAGTGGTACGTGTGATGTCGGTCAATTGCCCTGGGGAAAGTATTACTGGGTGGAAGAGATAGCGCCTGAAGGCTACGAACTGCCTCATAGGGTGACCTCGGAACTGATTGTGATAGACAGCGGCAATGCCGGGACGACAGCTTGGACGAACCAGGAGTACACCTTCAACAATCCCAGGAATCCTGGGAAAATCGTCATCAGCAAATTCCGCAGCACCAGTGAAGGCGTGCTGACCTCCACAGCGCTCGCAGATGCGACGTTCATGGTCTACGAAGACACGGATTCCTCCGGGGACTTTGACATCGCCCATGACAAACAGGTCGGCGGCTGCACGACATCGGATGTGCACACACCGGACCCCGACGGCTTCGGCAGCTGTTCCGTGCAGGACCTCAACACCTCGACCGCGAACAATCGTGTGAACCGCTACTTCGTGGTCGAAACCGATGCCCCGCAGGAATACCAGTTGCCGGCGAATCCGGTCAGCAATGCCATCACCTTGTCCGGTGAACCGGGTGACGACGCGGCAACTTATGAATACCATGTCGGCAATGTTCCGCAGAAGAGTTCGGTATTGGTCAGGAAAATCGATGCGAGCGAGGGCACGGCGCTCGCGGGCGCCGTATTCGAACTCTATGAGGCGAGTGGCGTGAGTGACAACACACCGGTGGGCGGTCCGGTGGATTCCTGCACAACGCGTGGCGATCAACCAGGTACTGAACTCTACGGTTCGTGTGCCGTGGAGCTTGAGGACTTCGGAAATTATGTATGGAAGGAGATTGCCGCACCACAAGGGTACGCGCTACCTGACAATCCTCTGAGCGAGGTGGTGTCAATCACTCAGGGAGGCAGTGTCTCTTCCGCAGTGACTATGTCCGACGAGCAGAAACTCACCGACCTCAAGCTGAAAAAATATGCGAGTGACAGTTCGACGGCTCTTGAAGGTGCTTCATTTGCCTTGTACCGTGCGGCGAATACCGGGCAGCAGCCAGGAGATCAGCATGCTGCGGAGGACCTGAAAGTCGGGCAATGCAGCAGCGACGCCACAGGGATATGTGAGGTCTCGCAACTGCCCTTCGGCACGTATTTCTGGGAGGAAGTCGGCGCTCCGAGCGGATATGCCTTACCGAAGGACCGTACAACGGCATTGATTACGGTGGATGCGAGCAATGCCGGAACCCAGTTGCCGACCGTGGCGTTCCACGATCCTGTGGCTTCCGGCAGTATCAAGGTTCGGAAATTAGCCCGAGGTGACGATGGTGGTTCCGACACTTCAAAACCCTTGGGAGGCGCCGTATTCGTATTGCATGCAGACAGCAATAGCAACGGTCAATATGAGGCGGCTGTCGATATGGAACTGAACGACTGTCGGACGGCATCCTCATCGGGTGAATGCTCATTCGAACGATTGGCGCCCGGCGCATATTTCGTTGAGGAACGAACGGCACCCCTCGGGTACGAGTTGCCCGCCAGGAGCGTGAGTCCGGTTATCGTCCTGAGTGATGAGGGTTATGATGCGCAGGGCAATCCGGAAGTGACCGAATTCGTGTACACCGTTGCGGATAGAGCGAAACCGAGTTCATTGACTGTGCGCAAAATCGACGCGGAGACGACTGCACCGCTGTATGGAGCGAAGTTCGAACTCTATCGGGACACTTCGGGCACTGGTGTGTACGACCCAAGCACGGTGAGCCTGGTGAATGCGTGCGTGACGACGGCTGCGGAAACCGGCAGTTGCACGGTCACTGGATTGGACCTTGGCATCTATTTCTGGAAGGAAGTTCAGGCTCCTGTCGGATATGAGCTGCCCTCGCAGGTGGTTGGCGACCCGAATCGCATAACGGTGCCGGACACGCATAACGAGAGTGCACCCACCATCTTCGAGGACGAGGCAAAACAGACGGCACTGCGATTGCTGAAAGTTGATATATCCCAAGCGCCGTTGGCCGGAGCGCAATTCGATTTGTATCGTGCTGCCGACCCCACGGTCACTCCGGGAGACACCCATCAGAGCGGGGATGACAAGGTCGCTTCGTGCACCAGTGACGGCAGCGGAATCTGCGAGGTCACCGGTCTGGCATTCGGCTCGTATTACTGGGAGGAAACGGTTGCTCCTCCTGCGCATACCCTGCCCGCGGATCGAACATCGGCTTTGGTGCACATTACCCCGGAGAACGCCGGTACTGCAATCCCCGCCTTGCGATTCACCAATCCCAGAAATCCCGGCAGCATCACCGTGGTGAAGACCGCCACGGACGATGTCGGCCGTAGACTGGGCGGAGCACGGTACGTCCTGTTCATCGACGACCACACCCCTGGTGCGCTTACACCGGAAGACAGTCGCATGGGTGAGTGCACCACATCCTATGCCGATGGCAGCTGCACCTTCGAAGACCTCGCAGTCAATACCGTTGGGCAACGCTATTATCTGCGGGAGCTCTCCGCTCCTCTGGGGTATACGCTTTCGGACGAGGTGTATGAACTCACGCTCAGTGACACCATTACATCTCTGACCCGGACGGTAAGCGATGCGCCGAAGCGTTCACGGCTGTCGGTACTCAAGGTCGATGCCGATGATTACACGCCGTTATCCGGGGCACGGTTCACGTTGTTCCGGGATATCAACGGCAACGGAGAGGTTGACGATGCCGATGCAGCGGTGAACAGCTGCGCCACCGAAGTTATCCCAGCCAATCCTGACGGCAGATGCTCTGTGGAAGTGGACGGTTTCGGCAGCTTCCTGTGGGTCGAAAGCGTTGCGCCACCAGGATATGAGCTGCGGCAAGGCGTGGTGGGAACGGTGTATATCGAGCCCTTCAACGCCGGTGACGGACTGGATCTGCTGATTCCGACCGTAGTGAGCGATAGGAAGTCCACGACCAGTCTTCAGGTGCGGAAAAGCGATGCACAGACCGGCGAAGCTTTGGCGGGAGCCGTATTCGACCTCACACTGGACAGCAACGGCGATGGTGAGGTCGACGATGGCGATGCGTATATCAATAGCTGCACTTCGGGACTTGACGGCATGTGCACCGTATTCGTCGATGACTTTGCACGCTACCTGTTTACCGAGCGCAGCGCTCCGAAGGGGTATCAGCATGATGCGCAGTGGGTGGGAGCGGTGAACGTCACCGCCGAGAATGCTGGCACGGCAGTCGCGTCCTTGGCGCTCGCAGACCAACAGATACGCTCGACGCTGACCGTTCATAAAGCCGATGCGGATAATCCGGAACGTGCTCTTTCCGGCGCAGGCTTCGCGTTGTTCCGCTATGACGGCGACGCCTCATCTCTGCCGGTCGATAGCGCACTCGAGGCAGCTTCCGTACCTATAGGTCGGTGCGACAGCGATGCCAGTGGCGGATGCTCCATCGGTGATGTGGTATTCGGCACATATTTCTGGAAGGAAATAGAGGCTCCTCGGGGCTATCTACTGCCGGAGAACCTATACTCTCAGGTCATCGTCATAGACAGCAGCAACGCTGGAAGCACGAATCTGCATCGTGCTCTATTCCTCGATGTGCCGATACCCGAAACGCCATCACCGGACAACCCCACGCCGAATGACCCGGATAACCCGCCGGGAACACGGGCGAATCCGCCGCATGGCGGGCGTATCGCGTCGACGGGTGCGCCGATTCGGCCATTCCTCTTCGCTCTTGCGCTGTTCTGCGTTCTCGCACTGGTATCCAGGAGTTTCGCCGGACGCTCCTGATTCTCCAAACAACATCGTGGACGTCGAAACTGTGCAATCCGGCATGGGGGTGCGTGGGCTCGGTAGCGTGTCGCGTGCCTGATTGCACAGTTTCGGTACCCGGGACGTAGGCGAAGCAGGGTAGAGTTGAACATCGGGCTGCGTAGGCGGCCCGAGAACTGTTAAGGAGTCAACTCTGGTGTCTGAGCCGAATAACCAAGCTGGTTTCACCGACCAGTCGCTTATCCGCAATTTTTGCATTATCGCGCATATCGACCATGGCAAATCAACTGTGGCCGACCGCATATTGCAGTTGAGCAATATCGTCTCCGACCGTGAGATGCGCGATCGTTTCCTTGATCGCATGGACATCGAGCAGGAACGCGGCATCACCATCAAATCACAGGCTGTCCGTGTCCCTTGGACCGTTGATGGTCAGGAATATACGCTCGGTATGATCGACACCCCCGGTCACGTCGACTTCACCTACGAGGTGTCACGAGCACTTGCCGCATGCGAAGGTGCCGTGCTGCTGGTGGATGCCACCCAAGGTATCGAAGCACAGACGCTGTCGAATCTGTACATGGCCATAGAGCATGATTTGACCATCATCCCGGTGCTCAACAAGATTGACCTGCCCAGTGCCGAAACTGAGAAGCATGCCGAAGAGATCGCCGGTCTCATCGGTTGCGACACCAGTGACGTCCTTCGTGTCTCGGGGAAAACGGGCGAAGGCGTGGAGCAGCTGCTGAACCGTATCGTGCAGGAGGTCCCGGCACCCTCGGGAGATGCTTCGGCTCCGGCCCGTGCGCTGATTTTCGACTCGGTGTATGACTCGTACCGAGGTATCGTGACCTATATCCGTATGGTCGACGGTGAGCTGAAATCCCGCGAGAAGATACGGATGATGGGTTTGGGCACGGTGCATGACCCTATCGAACTGGGTGTCATCAGCCCGGATATGATGCCGACGAAAGCCCTTGGCGCAGGCGAGGTCGGATATGTCATCACCGGCGTGAAGGATGTCGGTCAGTCAAAGGTCGGCGACACCATCACCGCGGAAAGCCGCCGTGCGGATGCTCCATTACCCGGGTATCGTGATCCGAAACCGATGGTGTACGCGGGTCTGTTTCCTATCGACAACGCTCAATTCCCCGACTTGAGGGACGCTCTCGATAAGCTCAAGCTGAACGACGCCGCGTTGATTTACGAACCCGAGACCTCGGTGGCCTTGGGGTTCGGCTTCCGATGTGGGTTCCTCGGATTGCTGCATATGGAGATTGTCGCCGAACGGCTGAGCCGCGAGTTCGATCTCGACCTGATTTCGACCGCCCCCAATGTCACGTACGACGTGACGATGGAGGACGGCACATTGCACCATGTCAACAATCCCAGCGAATTCCCTGAGGGGAAGGTCAAAAGGATCGTCGAACCCGTAGTCGCCGCGGACATCATCACGCCCAAGGAGTTCATCGGTGCGGTGATGGAGCTCTGTCAGGACCATCGCGGCCAGATGGGTACGATGGAGTACATCAGTACGGAACGCGTGGAAATGCACTACACGATGCCGCTGGCGGAAATCGTGTTCGATTTCTTTGACCAACTGAAAAGCCGTACGAAGGGATACGCCAGTCTCGATTATCACGAGTCGGGTGAACAGAGCGCCGATCTGGTCAAGGTGGACATCCTCATCCAAGGAGAGAAAGTCGATGCCTTCAGCGCAGTGGTGCATCGCGACAAGGCGTACGCATACGGCGTGATGATGACGAAGAAGCTACGTGAGCTCATTCCTCGCCAACAGTTCGAAATTCCTATTCAGGCGGCGATTGGCTCGCGCATCATCGCGCGTGAAACCATTCGGGCGCTACGCAAGGATGCTTGGCAAGGTGGAAGTCCCGCAAGAGGCTTTCATCGCCGCATTGAGTACGGATGATTCCACTGACCGCGACACCAAGGACAAAATCCGCGCCGCAGCCAAGAAGGAAGGCTGAGCAGCAGGGAAGAAAAAGATAACTGCAATAAAAGGACAGCTTTTCGTTAGATTTCCTGGCCCAAAGCTGTCCTTTTAGTGCAGTTATGTCCTACACTTTGCCGAGCCGTGAAGTGCGAAGTGCTGTGCACTTTGCATAGGCTTGGTGAGCGTCTGCTAAAGGCGCGAAGGCAAAGATTTTGGTATCACGCGGACTTTGAATCCGCGCCGGTGTAGGAAGAAATAGGTGAGGGAAAACCGTGACCTTTGAATTGTATGTGCATGTACCGTTTTGCCTCCGACGCTGCGGATACTGCGATTTCAACACCTATACGGCGGTAGACCTTGGCGAGGGTGCCAGTAGGTCGAATTTCGCGAATATGGCCATCAAGGAAATGGGTATTCTCAGGCGCTGGCAGTTTGAACACGGCATCAGCGAACCGCCGATTTCGACGATTTTCTTCGGCGGTGGGACTCCCACCACTCTGCCTGCTGATGACCTGGTCAGGATGGTGAGGGCTGCGAAGGATACCTGGGGAATAGAAGCCGATGCGGAAATCACCACTGAAGCCAATCCCGATACCGTTGATGAATCGTATCTGGCGGCGTTGAAAGACGGCGGATTCACCAGAGTCTCCTTCGGCATGCAGTCGGCGGTCCCGCATGTGCTGAAGACTTTGGATCGTACGCATACTCCGGAGAACGTGAGTGCGAATGTGGCGGCCGCGAAGCGCGTGGGTCTTGAGGTCAGCGTCGACCTGATTTACGGCACGCCGGGGGAGAGCGTCGAAGATTGGCGTGTTAGCGTCGAGACAGCACTGGAACTCGAGGTCAACCATATTTCGGCATATGCGTTGTCATTGGAGCCTACGACCAAAATGGGACGTCAGGTACGTCGTGGTGAGTTGCCCTCGCCCGATGACGACGATGAGGCGAGCAAGTACGAGATTGCGGACCGGTTGTTCGGCGATGCCGGTCTGCGGTGGTACGAGATTTCCAACTGGTCGGTACCTGGTTTCGAGTCAAGGCACAACCTGGGATATTGGCGCAATGTTGACTGGGCCGCCATCGGACCAGGGGCCCACTCGCATTATGCTCGAAGCACAGGTCGTCATCTGACTGACGAATCCTTGCCCGAGCACAACATGGATGAATGTTTCGGCATCAGAGCTTGGGATATCGCTTTCCCACGTGTCTGGGCGCATCAACTCAATCAAGCTGCTCTGCCGTGGAAGGATACCGAGATTATCCACCGTACCGCGAATATCGAAGAGACCGTCATGCTGGGTCTGCGACTTCGCGAAGGTTTGCCCTTGTCCCGCATCGAGGAAGTCTCCGCCTCTAAGCCAGCTGCATCAGTCTTAAGGCAGCTGCATGATGAGGGTCTTATCGAGGAGCCTTCAACCGTCATCGTCCCGACCCTCAGGGGTCGTTTGCTCAACGATGCCTTGATTGCCCGTGTGCTGGAAGCGGTCGACTGCTGACATTCATAGAAGAGGAATGTTCATCCACGGACAGGATGGTTCGATGTTATCCGCGCGTAGGCAAGGGATTGAGCTCGTGCGTATGAGCAGTGCCAATTCCTTGGAATCACTGGTGTTTCAGGCCGGTGAAGTTGTGCTTGCGCGACTCGCTCCGCCGTAATTTGGACGTCAAAACCGGGTTTGGAGTGTGGAGGCTGTAATCTGTGAAGGAATGTCAATGAGACCCTTGTGGTTCTCCCCTGCCCATAGAAGAGGTGATTTCGGTGACCTTAAAAGCCCCGCTAGATCTCACGATCCACGCTCCACACGGGATGTACGACCCGAATGCGGAGCATGACGCATGCGGTGTTGGTATGGTCGCCACGCTCAACAAGGCGGATGAACGCCAAATCGTTGAGAACGCCATTGAGGTTTTGATGAATCTCGATCACCGCGGTGCCGTGGGTGCCGAGGAGAACACCGGTGACGGCGCGGGCATTCTGGTGAGCATGCCTGATGAATTCATGCGTGCCACCATAGACGTTGAATTGCCGGCATTGGGAGCCTATGCGGCAGGTGTGGCCTTTTTGGACCGCGACATCGCCACCAGCAGCCAGCAGGAACAGCGCATCGCCGACATCGCGGGAGATGAGGGGCTGACCGTCCTCGCCTGGCGTGTGGTCCCCACCAATCCCGATGGTCTTGGATTGCAGGCCTTGGCGACGATGCCGTCGTTCAAAACACTGGTCCTTGCCTCCGCTGAAGGGGATATTTCCGGATTCGATCTTGAACGGCGCGTATTCCGCGTCCGCAAGCGTGCCGAGCATGAGGTGGGCGTGTATTTCGCCTCGCTGTCGACGCGAACCTTGACGTACAAGGGCATGCTGACGACCAAACAGTTGCGTCCCTTCTTCCCCGATCTTTCCGATGAGCGCATGAAGGCACGAATCGCCATCGTGCATTCTCGGTTCTCGACGAACACCTTCCCGAGCTGGCCGCTGGCTCAGCCCTTCCGTCTGTTGGCGCATAACGGGGAAATCAACACGATTCAAGGCAATCGCAACTGGGTCTCGGCACGTGAGGGTCGCCTACGTTCCGAGGCTCTCGGCGAGATGGCGCCGTTGCTCCCTATAAACACGCCCGGCTATTCCGATTCCGGAACCTTTGACGAGACATTGGAACTTCTGCATCTTGCGGGCAGGTCGTTGCCTCATGCGGTGCTGATGATGCTACCGCCTGCGTGGGAAAAGGACCAGACGCTCAATCCCGATGTCAGGGCCTTTTACGAGTACAACAACACGCTGATCGAGCCGTGGGACGGCCCGGCGAACATCGTGTTCACCGACGGCACGTTGGTGGGAGCCCAGCTCGACCGTAACGGTTTGCGTCCTGGTCGCTGGCAGCTCACCAAGGACGGCCATGTGGTGCTGGCTTCAGAGGCCGGTGTGCTCAACGAGATTCCGCAACAGGACATCGTGGCCAAAGGACGTCTTGAACCGGGAAGCATGTTCCTGGTCGACACCGCGTCCGGGCGTATCGTTCCCGATGAGGAAATCAAGAGCAATCTGGCGGCGCAGCATCCATACCGTCAGTGGGTCGAGGGCAACAGCGTCGAAATGAACGAATTGCCGACCCGCGAACATGTCAGCCATTCTGGCATGTCCGTGCAGCGCAGACAGCGTGCCTTCGGTTATACCGAAGAGGATTTGAAGCTGCTGTTGGCTCCGATGGCCAATACCGGCAAGGAACCGCTCGGCTCGATGGGCAATGACGCGCCGATGGCAGTGCTGTCTTCACGGTCGAGGATGCTCTTCGATTACTTCACGCAAAAGTTCGCCCAGGTGACCAATCCTCCCTTGGATTGGGAACGCGAGGAGATCGTGACTTCGCTCGAATCGGCGATTGGGCCGGAGCCGAATCTGCTGGAGGATTCCGAGCTGCACGCGAAAAAGATTCTGATTCCTCTGCCTGTGGTCGATTCCGACCAGATGGCCCAGTTGAAGCGTCTGGACAAGGCGAAGATTCTCGGTGGATATTACAAGCCCTACACCGTACGTGGCCTGTATCAGGTTGCGGGCGGCGGCGAGGCGATGCACCGCCGTCTTGAGGAGATTTTCTCCGAGGTCGACGCGGCGATAGCCGATGGCAAGAACTTCATCGTGCTTTCGGACCGCGATTCAAACCACACCCT
>OMJG01000680.1_pt1 | contig 23799 bp, 23 predicted proteins | sample 1646431 | NCBI WGS metagenome assembly OMJG01 (sample SAMN03771674, study PRJEB25209) | food metagenome | isolation source: Cotija cheese | place: Mexico:Jalisco,Michoacan | collected 2011-12-12
TGTTTTTTTATTTATTTTTTCTTAAGGTGGCTAACTTGATTATAAAATTCGCCAAAATAACACTATGTTTATCATGAACAAAAAATAACCCTAGTAAATTGCAATATTTTCCATCACGATTCATTAGGGTTATTATTTTTAAAAACGAGTTCAATCAAAAATTTCTTTCCCAACTAGTGGGCCACTGAATACTTCCTTTTGTGTAAAATCATGAGTACTAAGAAATTCCTCATTTTCAAAAGGATTAGCGATTTTCTTTAAATAAACTAATTCCCCAAACCGTCCTTGGAAAACATCGTATTCTAAATCTTCAGCTTTTATGCTTTTGGGAACCGAAATTTTTCTCATTTTACAAATCCTCCACGACAAAAAATCATGCTAATAACTTTATTAACATGATTTTTTGCTTATTTTAATTTTCCAACTTCATTTAACTTAGCTAAAACTGAATGCTTATGTGGTGCGTGATTAATTACTTCCGAGAGATCTTGACCGGCAACATTTCCATGGTGCTTTCCACCTTGCCAAGGACCAACATCAGTAACATCATAGATAATCCCATCAATTGCAACATAGGCAGGTCGACCTTCCTTTCCATCAAACTTCTTTAATTCGTCTAACGTCATTTGCTTATCTGGCACATCTACAACCTCACTTTCCTTCTATTTACATCCTTATTATTACACGTTCCTATCCAAGCGACATGTTATATGCTCATTCAAATTCAGAATGGGAAACGTGTTCTGGATAGAAGGCTTCCACCTGATCACGTTTTTCTAGTAAGTTCCAATAAACTGGGGCAATTTTATCTGGAGTCATCTGATCTGATGAATTGATGATCCCCTGAATAGTTACCAATCCCACAAAGATATCATCTAGAGCAACTTCTTTATGCAAAGTATAGGCATAACTTCTCAAAGCGGCCTTAGTCAAAGATAATGTTGAAGCTTTATCCGACGGTCTAATAGCTGCTCCACCACCTGTAAAAATAATTGAACGTGGCAAATTTGGATTCGTACTCTCAATAAAGGATTTAGCCGCATTGATTGCACTCAAAACGTTAGTCTCAAAAATATCACCAATTAATCCTACTGTACTGGATAATGCATTATCTAAATGTTTATTGCCAACATTAAAGACCAAATTATTAATTTTCCCATCTCGCATAATTAATTGTTGAATCATTCTATCTGTACCCGCAAAGTCGTTGACATCACAAGCATAGTTGGCGGCTGCAATATGTTCTTTACGTAATTCTTTAGTAGCAGTATCTAACTTCCCTTGATCACGAGATACTAAAATTATCTTTTGACCATGTTGCCCATAAACTCTAGCAATTTCTAAACCAATACCGCTATCTGCACCGATTACTATTGTTGTCATAATATTGCCCCCTCATCTCGATTATAATTATAAAACAAAAAAATGGCATCATTACAATGTCATTTTATTAATTATAAATATATATTTATCTCTATTAACCTTGTCCATTCATAAATGCCGGATAAAGTGTCATTCCACCATCGATAAATAATGTTGTTCCTGTAACATAACTTGATTCATCAGAAGCTAACCATGCAGCACCGGCAGCCACTTCTTCAGGTTTACCAATTCGATTCATTGGAATCATAGAAACAGTTTGATCATATTGTCCTTTATCCGCAAATTTCTTAGCATTAATTGGCGTATTAATAGCACCAGGTCCAATAGCATTGACACGAATACCATCTTTAGCATATTCCATCGCAATTGTCTTAGTAAATAACTTTACTCCACCTTTAGCAGCTGAGTATCCGGCAAATGTTGGCCATGGAATTTGTTCATGAACTGATGACATGTTGATGATGTTACCTTTTTTATTATTTTTCTTAAAATAAGCTAAAGCCGTCTTGGAACCTAAGAAGACACCAGTTTGATCAATGGCAATCATCTTGTTCCAGTCATCAAGTGATAGTTCATGAGTCGCTGATTTAATTTCCATACCAGCATTGTTGACCCAAACATCCAAGTCACCAAAATTGTCTAAAGCAGCTTGAAGTAATTTTTGATTACCTTTTTCGGTTGAAACATCAGCTTGAATGATAACAGCCTTACCACCATTTTTTTCTACGGCTGTAGCGGCTTCTTGAGCACCTTTTTCATCACTGTGATAATTGATTACGACTGACATATGTTCTTTACCAAATCTTTCAGAAATGGCCGTTCCAATTCCTTTTGAGCCGCCAGTAACTACAGCTACTTTACTTTTCAAGTCTGTGTACATTTACAATTCCTCCAAACTTTCAAATATCAAACCTATCGACATTAATTATGAAATATAGGTTTCCACGTGAATATTATAACGATTCTGTTAATTGATGATTCAAAAATTGCTTGTTAGTTCTGCGAGGATAACCTTTTTTGTAGATACGAATTATCATTATGCAAACTTAAATGATTTATTTTTTAGCTTTTAATTCTTCCGCCTGATTTTTAGCTACTACAAAGAAATCTTCAACTTTTTCGTTTGAATCTAGTATTCCTAAGGGATAAAGTACCTTCAAATTAGCGACCTCAAAAAAACGTCTTAAATTTTGAACTTGATCATCGAAGTCATCAGTTTTTGACACCCAACCTTCCATTGACATTTTCCGATAAGGAAATTTTCGGGCCAATGTTATTTCTTTTTCATCTTCTAGTTCTTGGTTTACCTTGACCAAACGTTCGCGATAACGAGACTCTAAATCATTCCAAATCTTTGCAGGAATACCCAAAACCAATTCCAGTCTTTGAGAAACTTCGGGAGTTAATTCCACTTTACCGTTTATCAAATGGCTAATATGTTTTTCACTCATATCCATTCTAATTGCAAATTCTTTTTGTAACATATGACGATTTTTTAATTGTTCCTTTATAGTTGCCCCTGGTGGAACAGCTATTGTTTTCTTACTGTGTGAATACATGCCAAGGTCCTCCGTCTCTTCGATTATTTACCTCTGAGGTAAATTTATTTTAACGCGAAATCAATGTCTAATCTATTAATTAGATTTCTACACATCTAGCGATAAAGAACTGCAAAAAATCCTACTAGATTAATTTCTAGCAGGATTTTTAATTACTTCAACTTAGCTAAACTTGAACCAAAGATTTGTTCAATCGTAACTGGATCACGGTGGTCAAAGAATTGACTCTCATTTTTATCCAAGCTACTCATAACTTTCATATCATCAGCGCTCAATTCAAAATCAAAGACGTCGATGTTTTCCTTAATTCTAGCTTCGTGAACTGACTTAGGAATAACCACGATACCACGTTGTAAAAGCCATCTAAGGATTACTTGACCATTAGATTTTCCATATTTCTGAGCAATTTTAGCAATCGTTTCGTTAGTAAAAATGTCATGCTTTCCTTCAGCGAATGGTGCCCAGGCTTCGACACGGATATCTTCTCTATTAGCAAAGTTTACTTCTGAGGGTTGTTGATACCAAGGGTTAACTTCAATTTGGTTAACAACAGGTTTGATGTTAGTTGTTAGTTCCAAATCCTTTAATTGATCAGCATAGAAGTTTGAAACTCCGATAGCACGAATCTTACCTTCTTTTTGGGCCTCTTCCAAAGCTCTCCAAGCACCGACAGTATCGCCGTATGGTTGGTGTAATAAATACATATCAAGGTAATCTAAACCGAGATTTTTTAATGAAGTATCGATACCTTTTTTGGCACGGTCATAAGTAAAGTCTGAAACCCATAACTTAGAAGTGATAAATAAGTCTTCACGACTAACGCCTGATTCTTTGATAGCTTCACCAACGGCCGTTTCATTTTGATAGGCTGCGGCTGTATCGATCAAGCGATAACCGTTTTTGATAGCTGTTAAAACTGCTTGTTTACATTGTTCCAAGTCGGTTATTTGAAAAACTCCAAAACCTAATTGGGGCATTTCCATTCCATTATTTAATTTAACGTTTTGCATTTTTCTACCTCTTCTTTTAGCTGATGACTACATTTTATAATCATGGTTATCTTTTGAAAATTACTTGTTTGATATGCTACTATACGTCCAATGTATACTGTGAGGTGCAAAATGATAGAAAACTACTTATTAGAAGAACTCGTCACTTTTAAAAAATACGGTACTCTAGCCGCCACGGCTCAACACTTATTGGTGACTCAACCGACAGTTACTCGAGGGATGCAAAAACTAGAAGATGAATTGGGTGTGCAAATCTTTGACCGTCAACCTAATCGGATTACTTTGACCAAAACTGGCGAATTGGCTGTTAAGGAAGCTCAAAAAGTCATCGATCGAAATAACCAATTAATCGAGACAGTTCAAAAATATGATTACAATCACAAAAATATCACGGTTGGTTCGGTTGCCCCAGGACCTTTGATTTTATTGAAAAAACTACAGACATCCAAACTAGCTGATACCAATCTCGACTTGGACCACAAGCTAATGGATACAAAAGATGTTTCTGGAAAACTTTTGAATCACGATTACTCATTCATTTTGACTAATCAAGAACTCATGACCGACGAAATTGAATCATTATACATTGGAACTGAACGTTTATCTGTCAACCTCAACCAATTCACACTCTTAGCCAATAAAAAGTCAGTTTCATTTAATGATTTGAAAGGCCTGAGTTTTATCGTTCTATCAGATATTGGTGTTTGGAAAAAAGTCGCCGAAGGCAAGATTCCTGGTGCTAAATTTCTCTATCAAGAACAACGTGAGGCCTTTTCTGAAATTACCAAGTATTCTGATTTTCCTTACTTTACAACCAACATTTCCAAAATTGATTCTGACAATATTTTCTCTGATTATGACCAAATCAACGTTCCTATCAGCGATGAAGCTAGTAAGATGGACTTTTACGCTGCTTATTTGAAAAACAACAAAAGGCAAGTTGCACCTGTTCTTAAAACAATGTCTGCTTCTTGGAGTAATTATTTAAGCTAGTCTTTTAAATACTTATATCCCATTATTAACTATAATATTTTATTATGAATATAAAAGAGCCTTGCATTTTCAATAAAGTTGGGCATGAATCCCACGAATTCATTCGTGGGAGGTAAGCCCTTTTTTATCATAATTGTCATTTCATCTTCTGGGATAGAGGTGATTGAGCCCTTGAATTTTTTCCATGTAGTCATATTATCTTCCTTTCCGATTATACCAATTCACGATTTCATCATACAGAACATATGTTTTGTAAACAAGCAAAAATGCAAAAAATAAAAGCTCCCAGACATAACAATCTGAGAGCTCTCTTCTTATCTAATTTCAATCATTAGCGTGGACATCAAGAGCATTCAACAACATATCTTCAACACCAGGTGCATCAGGATCGTGCATGCCTTTACCATTACGGTCCAAGGCTCTGATTGAATCCATCTCATCTGAAGTTAATTCAAAATCAAAGATATCTTTGTTAGATTTAATTCTTGCTTCGTGAACTGACTTAGGAAAGACGATCACACCTTCTTGATGTTCAAAACGTAGGATAATTTGTCCAACATCTTTACCATATTTCTTAGCTAGATCATTCAACAATGGTTCGCTGAACAATTCCTTACTACCTTGGCCAAGTGGACCCCAAGCTTCTAGAGTTACGTGTGCTTTAGCCATAATTTGACGTAGTTCTTTTTGTTGGAAATATGGGTCAAATTGAACTTGGTTAACGCTAGGCATTGTCGCAAACTTAGGCACAAATTCATTCCAAATCTTAGGAGTCATGTTGGAAACACCGATTGAACGAATCTTGCCGGCTTTTTTGGCTTCTTCCATAGCCTTCCAAGCTTCATCAACTTTTCCATATGGTTGATGAATTAAGTACAAATCAATATAATCTAAGCCTAATTTTTTAAGTGAAAGATCAATCGCCTTTTTAGCGTCTTCATAAGCATAATCTTGGAGCCACATTTTTGAAGTCACCCAGATTTGGTCACGAGGAATGCCGCTGTCTTTGATAGCTTTGCCGACTTCTTGTTCGTTGAAGTATGCGACTGCAGTGTCAATGTGACGATAGCCTAGTTTCAAAGCATCGCTGACTGCCTTGTAAGTAGTTCCATCTGCAGGAATTTGGAAAACGCCGAAACCAAATGATGGAATTTCTGTGCCGTCATTTAATTTGAATGTAGGAATGTTTGTCATGTAATTACCTCTTCTTGTTTATTCGTTGTGATTAGTATAAGACGTAATTCATGATTAAAAAATTACTAAAATGACATGGTAGTATACGTTTAATGTATGCTATTTTTTCTTTCTAGCATCATCTAACGAAATTATATTATTATCTTCACCTCTCATGGCGAATAACAGCTGATTGGCTTTTTGTGGAGAAATTCTTTTATTATCAGCTTGAATCCTAATCACACTAGTAAATAATTTTGTGGCTTCTTTATTTCGTCCTCTAGCTTGATTATCACGAGCCCACTGTCCAAATTCTCTCCAAGTTGCTGGTGTCCATTCTTTAGGTGTTTGTAAGTGTTGTGAATAAAGCGTGTCCTCTAATTCAGCAACGGTACCAACTAGTGATACCACATCAATTCCCGCTGGTAACTCGTACTTATCTCGGTCACGTCCTAGCCACATTTTAATACCATCTTTAATACCTTGAAGATGAACTGCTTTAGCTTGTTTAATACTCCATTTTTTATTATTAAGTTCGACTAAATGATGGTCTCCCAAAAAATTCGTCTCAAAATCAGGATCAACAGCTTGAGAAAATGATTCTAGAGTAGCTTTATCAGTTAAAATTGCGGCCAATTCACCATCAGTGAAATTTCTGGCTTTATTAGGTTCATCGTCTGGTAACAAACTATCGATACCACCATTTTCATTCAAATTTTGAATGAATTTCTCAACTTCTTCATCATCATCGATATCCACACCCTGTCTTTCCATTTCTTTGTAAACTAATTTTGCAGGTCCTGCTTTTGTATCATCGTGTGACGCTTCAATCATCTTCTCTTCACCAGCTGCTAAGTAACGTTTATAATTAGCTGCTTTTTGTGCATTGATCCAGCCGTTTTCTGCCACAAAATCAATAAACGCTGACATTGCTGGAACGATTAGACGGTAGTCTTCATCTTCTAAATCCATATTAGTTATAAATTCATTTTCCATGACACCATTCAATGCTGTTTTAGTCCAAGTTTTGGGAGTTTTTCGATAAATATTATAGACATATTCAGTCATTGAAAACATTAATGATGAAAGAAAATCTTCCGTTACACCTTTTGGACGTTTAGCCCAGTCAGAACTTTCAACATATGCGTCAATCCACTCACCCATATAATTGGTAATATCATTTGCAACATATCGACGCCATCCTGGTAGAGCTGGATCTTGGTAATTTGGTTCACGTATTCTTTGGAAACTATTTAAGCTAAGTTCAGAATCAATAAGATTAAACAATTGATTTAGTTCAAAAAGAGGTATTTGTAACTTATTTTTCGATGCCAAAGAACGTAAGACCGCTTTTAATATATCGTAAATAACGATTGCTCTCGTAGCATCTTGCGCAGTACTATTGCCCAACTGATCAAATAATGAAAATACTAACGCAACTATAAAATCTGCATCCCACTTTGTATAATCACTATAATCATCATCACTAGTTGTATCAGCGATTGTTTCAAATACATCAGCAACCTCTGATTTCTCAAAGTCTGTTAAAATTTCAAATTCTTTACTCTGTTTAAATTCAGATTCAATATCTGTTATTTGTCTTTTTTTTGCCATAGTTTTTCTCCTTAACAACAGAATACCTGAAAATATCAAAAAAAGATGGAATTTAACTTAAAAATCCCATCTCTTCCTGTTTAATTTTCTATTTTGGAAAAATCATATCCACTATCTTTTTGTTCTAATTCGATTTGTTTAAGATCATCACGATATTGAGCCTCCATATTAAGCCAAAAAGTAGTTGGTATACCCAAGATTTTGGTCAATTTGTTTGCAATCTCAGGTGTAATTTTTATTTTTCCAGTAAATAGTTTTTCTGTATCTTTTTTGTCCATACCTATTTGTTGAGAAAAATCACTAAATGTGATTTTTCGGTCTACTATTTGTTCGTAAATCGTTGCCCCCGGTGCTATGGCGATTGTTTCTTTCCCATATGAAAACATCTTGATTCCTCCGACTAATGATAATCTACTATTTCTATAATACATACAGTCCTACTTACACTATTAACTTTTGTAAAAACCATTCTGAATGGATGTACTAAATCAACTGCGTTTTCTCCCGTTCTACTTCCACGCAAAGGATGACATCTTCCAATAGAAAATTCAACTAATTGCTCTACTGTGTCCGCTGCTTTGATTTCAACAATTCTTTGCTTAATTTTTAAAGACATTTTGATACCATATCTTCGTGTTGTAATTTTTGGATTCAAGCACTCATTTTCTAGTTTCCGATTCTTAAAAATAATATTCATCTTTAAACCTATCATATTTAGTCTTCTTAACTAAATTACGATATATTTAATTGAATTATTTTTAAATTCCTATGATACTATCCCAATTCCACATCTTGCGATTCAATCAACTTCTGAAAATGTAATTGTGAAGCATTATTAGTCACCTTTTCTTTGAACGGAAATTGTGCATCAAAGGCATCCACTTTGGCTTGGTCCACACCATAAACTTCATCTTCAACGTATCTACCCGCACAATCCTTTAAAGCACCTTGGTACAATGGCGCAACTTGTAGAACTGTCGCAAACTTATCATTAGCCATTCTAATATTGTAATTCTTAGCTGGTTCAAAACCTTTTCTACTATAGTAATTAGGATCTCCATACAAAATAATCCCGTTATAACCTAATTTCAAAGCCTGTTTTTTCGAATGTTCAATTAGTCGTCCACCGAGGCCATTTTGTTGATACTCTGGTGCTACTGCCAAAGGTCCTAAGCACAAAATAGAATGTGTTTTGCCATCGTCACCTTGGATTTTATCTTCCAAAAAGGTGGCACAACCGACGATTTCATCACCTACTACTGCCACCGTATCCAATTTTGATACAAAACGGGGATGATTTCTAATCTTATTCATCAAATAATGTTCGACACAGCCTGGTTGAAATTCATTCCAAAAAGCGTTACGCAACATGATTTCTGTTTTCTTATGATCTGATTTTGTTTCTAGTCTTAATTTAATTTGTTTAGTCAATTTTTTATATTCCTTTTTAATTAGTAAATCACCTCTCAGAATACAAAAAAAGTGCAGTCAACAAACTGCACTTAAGGACTTTTATCAAAATATTTTGATAATATCTGTAAGGCAATTTGGGTACAACAAAGAAAGCTATTTTTCTCTGTTCAAATTTTATGATCCTTACTTAGATACAATCATCAAGCATTTCTCCTGAATTTTTATTATCTTAAAGATAACACGTTGCTCTAGATTTTACCACCGAATACTGGATAAGCACTGGCATCTCCATAATTCATTTGATCGATTTTTGCCAAAGTCTTCATATCTTCAGCTGAAATTTCAAAGTTGATATCAGCGTTTGACTTCATGTGATCTGGGTTAGCTGTCTTTGGTAGAACGACAACATTTAATTGCCAGTCATAGCGAATGCACAATTGTGGAACAGAAACATTATACTTGGCAGCCATTTGTTTGATCGTTTCATCATTCATAGCGGCACCGTGAGCAATTGGTGAGAAGGCTTCAACAACAATGCCGTTATCTTGAGAATATTTAATCAAATCACTTGGTGTATCACCGATGTGAATTTGGATTTGGTTAACAGCGGGTTTAGTGTCAGAATTCTTGATCAAATTGTCCAAGTCTTCTTTTTGAAAACTAGAAACACCGATAGTCTTTAACTTACCAGCTTTAACAGCATCTTCCATAGCATGCCAAGTTTGTAAGTTACCCTCAAAGTGACGATCATTACCTTGGTTTACTTCTTTCCAAGGTTGAGGATTGTGAATAATCATCATATCCAAATAATCTAAGCCCATCTTTTCCAAAGTTTCATCGATTGACTTCTTAGCTTCGTCATAGTTCTTGATTTCAGCCGCAACTTTAGAATTGACGAATAGTTTGTCACGTGAAATTCCAGCGTTTCTTACACCCTCACCGACACCACGTTCGTTGCCATAAGCTTGAGCTGTATCGATGTGACGATAACCAACTTTAACTGCAGATTTAACCGCATCGGCTACCTTATCATCAGGGATTTCCCAAACTCCTAAAGCTAATCTTGGAATTTTAACTCCATTGTTCATTGTGAATGTTTCGTCAAAAATTGACATAAAATTTCTCCTTTTTGTATCGTTTTCATTATATATTCTATTAAACTTCTTGTCCTGTAGGACGAATTACCATTTCATTAACAGCCATATTCTTTGGTGTATCAATGACAAAAGCCACTGCTTGTGCGATTTCTTCTGGATCTAAGGCCATCATTTCAGCACCGGGTTGTTTCATAGCATCCTTTAAACCATTTCTCACTTCTTCATTATTGATTGAATCAAATAATTCTGTCTTAACAGATCCTGGAGCAATGATAGTAGTCTTAATGTTATTTTGGTGTTCTTCTTGGCGAAGTCCTTCCATGATTGCTCGAACAGCATACTTAGTTCCTGAATAAGCAGCATAGCCCGGCAATACTTCATACCCTAAAACTGAAGATGTTGTAATGATGTGGCCACTCTTTTGCTTTTTCATAACTGGTAGAGCAGCCGCAATTCCATTGAGAACACCTTTAACATTGATATCGAGCATGTTTTGCCATTCATCTTGCGCAATTTGGTCTAAGTTGTTTACTGGCATAATTCCCGCATTGTTGTAAAAAGCATCAACACGACCGAATTTAGCAACGGTTTGATCGACTACATTTTGAACTTCTTTTGCCTTAGTAACATCAGCTTCAACCGCCAAAATATCACTGTCAGGATTTGCTTGTTTTATTTCTTCCAAACGATTCATTCTTCTAGCTGCAATCGTTACTTTAGCACCTTTGGAGGCTAGTAATTTAGCTGTGGCAGCACCGATTCCACTTGAAGCACCCATAATTACTACCACTTTATTTTGCAAACTCATTAATTTTCTCCTTTAATGGTTCTAATTATCTGTGCCGGCACACCACCGACGATGGTATTGGCTGGAACATTTTTAGTAACTACTGCTCCAGCTCCGACAATCGAATTTTCACCAATAACGACTCCTGGAGTAATTGTGACATTACTTCCTATCCAAGCATTGTCGTGAATGTAGACTGACTTCAAATCCAAATGACGTCTTTGCACAGGATCGACCCGATGATTGACTGAAGCAATCGTGACATTCGGTCCAATCAAGACGTTATCTCCCAAGTAAATACCACCCATATCAGTGAACATCGAACCCGAATTGATAAAAACATTTTTACCTATATGTAAGTTGCGGCCAAAATCAGTCCAGAAAGGTAATCTGATTTCAGTCGATGAATCAATTGTTTCATTAATGATCTGGCTAACGGCTTGACGAATCTCATCGCTAGTGTGAGCACCAGTATTTAATTCTTGAACTAATTTTTGATTAATAGGAACAATTTTCTCAATTTGTTCATAGGCTTTTGTACCTAGATTCATTTGCGATTCCAATAAAACACCTCGCTTTTCTTAATGCTTGAATTCATTATACGAAGTGATTATTATAATGTTAAATACTCATTGATAATGGTTATCTATAACATTTAATTATAATGGAGGCGTGACAATGGATATTAGAGTTTTGAGATACTTTATCAAGATTGCTCAAGAACAAAATATGTCAAAAGCTGCACGAATGTTGCACGTTTCCCAACCGGCTTTGTCCAGACAGATCAATGAACTAGAAACCAGACTAGGTACCAAGCTCTTCATTCGTGGAAAAAGACAATTACAACTGACACCTGATGGCTATTACTTATTCGAACGAGCTCAAGAAATTTTGGCTTTAGTGAATAAGACAACTGACAACCTTCAAAAACAAGACGTCGTCAGCGGCACACTCGATATTGGTGCTGGTGAAAGTATGGCATTAGATTGTGTCATGGAAACTATCAAAGATATCATGCACAAATATCCCGAAGTTCATATCAACTTCAGAAGTGGTGACGCTGAAACAATCCAAGCTGATTTAAGTAGTGGAATTTTGGAATTCGGTATCATTATGGGACACCGTCAACTCGACAATTACCACACCTTACAATTACCCGCTGAAGACCGTTGGGGAATTATTATGAAACGTGATGAACCACTAGCCAGTCATAAAAGTATCTCTCCAAGTGATTTAATTGGTAGGCCACTGTTGGTTTCTCGCCAAGTTCAAGGTAAGAAGATCTTCCAAGATTGGAGTAACGGCCTAATTGAACAATTCAACTTTGTTGGAACTTACAATTTGATTTTCAACGCTGCCCTACTAGTAAAAACTGGTGCTTGCATGGCGCTGACTTATGACAAATTAATCGACACGACCTCACTCGATGGCTTAGTTTTTCGTCCGTTAAGGCCACAATTAACTGAACCCAATACAATTATTTGGAACAAAAATCGTAACTTACCAACTGTTGGTAAATTATTTCTAGAAACATTATGCAAAAATATTACTAAAAAGGAAATTTAATAATGGATTTTAAAAAAGTACTCAATGACCGTCATTCTGTCCGTGACTTCAAGGACACACCGGTCAAAATAGATTTAATTAAAGAAATTGTTCAAGAAGCTCAAAAAGCTCCTTCATGGGTCAACTCTCAACCTTGGAAAGTTTACGCTGCTACTGGTAAAACTTTGGAAAGTATCAAACAAGCTTATTTAGATAAAGACTCTCAAAAAGGATATCCTGATTTTCCCGTCATGCACCGAGAAGATTGGAGTGAAGCTGCTCAAGCTAATATGAAACAATGGCGTCACGAAATAGTACATCACTTCGATGATTTTTACCAAGCCCATGAGAAAATGAGTTTCGCTAGTTCTCACTTATATAGCACTCCTGCTATGCTCTTTATCACGATTCCAAAAGATTCTTCAAAGTGGTCAATTTTTGATGCCGGGGCCTTCAGTCAAACCTTGATGTTAGCTGCTCAAAACAAGGGACTCGACACGATTCCTAATTACACCAGCGTTCGTTTCCCTGATGTCGTTAGAAAATTTACCGATATTCCTGAAGATGAAACTTTGGTAGTCGGTATCGCGATTGGGTATGCACAAGATTCAGTCATCAATACTTATCGTTCAAAACGTGTTCCTTTAGATGATGTGTTGAAAATCAAAGACTAAAAAAGCCTTGCTAGATTGTAGAAAAACTACATTCTAACAAGGTTTATTTTTTAACTTAACATGAATTTTGTTGCAATGTTCAAAACTTCTTGACGAGAATTATTAATCCCAAACCCGTGATCTGCATCATCCAACAAATGCAATTTATCGTTGGTATAACAATCATCGTAACGTTTTGAAGCAATATTATTTACTACGGTATCCTTCAAACCGTGAACCAAGCAGACTGGTCCATGGTATTGACTAGCAATTTCATAAATTGGCAAAGTTTGAGCTGTTCGTAAGTAAAAGCCACCCAAAGTTAGACCTTTTTTGATAGGCAAAGTATCAGGAATATTTTTGGGATCATAGGTATATCCTTGAGTATCACCTTTTAGAGCATCATCTTTTAACGTTGCGGCTGGAGCTAACAAGGCTAATTTAGCTATTTTTTCAGGATAATAACCAGCCAACATACTAGCCACAACTCCACCTTGGGAATGTCCCAGTAAGTAAATATTTTCGACACCATCAAGACTACGAGCGTAATCCAAAATAGCTTTGCCGTCGGCAATTTCATTCAAAACTGTCATATCTTGAAAACGTCCGTCACTTTCTCCATGACCATTGAAGTCAAAACATAACGTACCTAACCCTTCAGCCACGAAACGTTGAGCTAATTGATACAATAATTGACTAGGCTCGATCCCCCGATTAGAAGTAAAGCCATGCATCAAAATAACTAAATTAAATTTAGCAGTTTTTGGTTTAACAAAATCCCCTCGTAAAGTTAAGCCATCTCGTTTAATCTCTACTCTCATTTTTCCAACTCCTTTTGATTATTTTAATACTAAAAGATATATGATAGAGATAAAAATAATTGTATTGAGGTGGGATAATGGAAAAATTTCTGATTATCGGTGGAACTGGTAACATCGGTTTTCCATTGATAGAGTTCTTAAATAAACAAGAAAATATTCAAATCGTAGCTGGATCACACAATCCTGACAAAGCTCAAACTAAATTTCAGAATATGGATAACGTAGTAGTTAAGAAATTTGATTTTTTAGATAATACTACTTTTGCGAATGCTTTTGACGGCGTATCAAAAGTCTTCTTCGTACGTCCCCCACAACTAGGACACCCTAAGCAAGATATGTTGCCATTCTTGCGCTATGCTCAAAATCAGTCAATTGACCAAATAGTCTTTGTTTCGCTATTAGGTGTCGAAAAAAATCCTATGACACCGCACCACCAAATTGAACAGATGATTCTCGAATTGAACATCCCTTACACGTTCATTCGTCCAAGTTTCTTCATGCAAAATCTCGACACGACACACTTATACGACATCAAAAATCATCATGACCTCTTCATTCCGGCAGGTAATTCTCGAACAAGTTTCATTGACACTCGTGATATCGGAGAAATTGCTGGCATCACGATGCTTGACGATAAATATCTTTTCCAAAAACTCAATATCACTGGTCCCCAAGCCTTGAATTATCATGAAATTGCTCAAGTCATGACTCAAGTTTTAGGCACCAAGATTACTTATAGCAAACCTAGTCTGTTGAAGTTTCGCAAAACGATGCTAAAACGTGGTCTCAAAAAAGATTTTGTCAACGTGATGGTGATGCTCTACTTAATTACCCAATTAGGCAATGCCAAAGAGGTTACCGATACTGCTGAAAAAGTCCTCGGACACAAACCTAGAAATATCAAGGATTACGTCGAAAATTATCGTGATTATTTTATTTAAAACTATATTGAAATATTTATAAAATCCACCTATGATTAAACTATCCGATACTTAGGAAAAAATTATAGGGGGATTTTTTTATGAAATTTGGAAAATCAGCTACAATCATTGCTGCATTGGCAATGGCTATTACTGGAGCTTTAGCAATGTCTCAAAAAGATGCCGAGGCTGCCGGGGTTGCCACGGTTTCAGCAAACAAGATAGCCAATTTATATACTGCTAACGGGAACTTGATTCACAATCGAGCTTTAGCAGCTAATTCAGCATGGGCTGTTGGCAAAATTATCGATATCAATGATGAAATGTACTACCAAGTAGCTACGAACGAATATCTAAATGCTGTGGATGCTTCATATTCTGTTAACGTCCCAACAATTCAACAAAAATTAGCCGGTAAGATCATCGGTGGTAACGCTCAATTATACCGTGATGATACTAATTCAATGTCCAATCGTATTTTAGCTAACGGTTCTTCATGGCTAGTCGGCAAAATCATTGTTAACAAACTGGGACAATACTTTGCTCAAGTCTCAACACACGAATATGCCGACGGTTTAAATATGGCTTTCAATATGCCAGTTCCTCAAGCTACTTATGTTGCCGACTTTGGTATCAATACTCAAAACAATACAAACACTAATACCAATAATAACAACACATCAACTAATGTTGACACTAACAACGATAACAATGCTGGTTCCAATCAAAATACTTCTGACTATCAACCTAATCTAAGTCAAATTAACAAGTACTTCGTTGCCTATCTAAATGCCCTTCACAAGGCTAACGGAACAGCCCCAGTCCAACTATCTCAAGACTTGATGAGCTATGCTACACAACGTGCTCAACAACAAGATGGTCTTAACCTTGATCACTCAACAGCTGACAGAGATATGTCTGAAAACCTTGAAGGTGGTGGCTTCGACTACATGAAATATGCCGGCGTTAAATCTGACAAGGATGCTGCCTACTTCATGCTCAAGAGTTGGTACGATGAAGACAATAACTACTCTACACCTGGACAAGTCGGACATTTCGGTCACCGTGCTGCTTTGATTTACAGTGGTCCAAACGTTGGTCTTGGAATTACTGATAAAGACGCTGCTTTTGAAGCTGACTGGAATTACGGTACATTAGACCAATTCAATAATCTTTACTATTACACAGGCTCAAATCCTAATACTAAATTCATTTCAAAAGATGCTATCTAACTATAAACACCTGATTGGCGTGTCTTTTAAATAAATGATACAATTGTCTTACAGATAAATATAACTAGGTTGAGCGCAAGCTTTCAAGATAACACTTCCGAGGGTAAGGAAGTTTCTTGATGCTTGCGCTTTTTTTCGGCCTAAAATTGAAAGGAATGAATTTATGAAGAAGTTTTACCAACAAACCAAAGATGAGGTGTTAAACAAACTCCTAGTCGATGAAAATATTGGCTTAACTAACGAACAAGTCCAACAAAATCGAAAACTCTATGGAGAAAACAAATTACCCGAAAAGAAAAATGATCCTTATTGGAAGATTTTTTTGCGTAGTTTCAAAGAACCCATCGTCATCGTTTTATTAGGTGCTGTAATTTTATCATTTGCTAGTTCCATCTATGCTTTCCAGACTCAACCTGATCCCCAACATGGTTTTGAGTCATTATATGAAGCTATAGCTATTTTAATTTTGATCATCATTAATGCCTTTTTAGGATTTTGGCAAGAAATCAGCGCACAAAAGAGTCTTGATGCTCTAAAGGAAATGAATGACCGTTCAGCGACTGTCTTTCGAGATGGTGAATGGCAAAGCATTTCCACTAGTGACATCGTAGTCGGTGATTTATTAAAAGTTCAATTAGGAGATTTTGTCGAAGCGGACGTACGTTGGCTTCAAACCGATGAACTCCAAGTAATCGAATCACATTTGACCGGTGAAGCCGATGCTATCCAAAAAAATATCGACAAAATTGACCAAGATGCCCAATTGGGAGATCGTTACAACATGGGTTATTCTGGGTCAACCGTCGCTAACGGCCAGGGTGTCGGAATCGTAGTTGGAATTGGTGCTAATACTGAATTAGGTAACATCGCTAAATTAATTGAATCTGTTGATGACAAGGTTTCCCCACTCCAAAATACTATCAACAAATTAACTAAAACTTTGATGAAAGTCTCCGGCGGAATCGTTGTACTGACATTCATCATTGGAATCATTCGAGCTGGAGAATTAAGTATCAACTCCATAACCTCCGTTTTATCCACCTCTATCGCTTTAGCAGTAGCTTCAATTCCCGACGCATTGCCAGCAGTTTTATCAATCGTTCTAACTATCGGTGCCAGTAAAATGGCCAGAAATAAAGGACTCATTAAATCCCTTGATAGTGTCGAAACTCTCGGTAGTACTTCCTATATTTGTTCTGATAAAACTGGAACTCTAACTCAAAATGAAATGACTGCCACGAAATTTTACGACGGAAATGCTGTTTTTGATGTTTCTGGATTAGGCTATGCTCCAACTGGTAAAATCACTAATCCTGACGACATTAAGCCCACCAATTCAGCTTTCTTGACTGGTGCGGTTCTTTGTAACGAAGCCGTGATCAAAGAAGAAGACGGTGAATTCAAACCTTTCGGTAATCCGACTGAAATTGCGTTGAACGTCTTAGGGCAAAAAGCTGGAATCACGAAAAACCAGTTATTAGAAAATAGTGAAATTATTCGAACACTACCCTTTACTAGTGACCGCAAAATGATGAGTGTTGTTATAAAAAATGACGACGGTTATCAACTTTATACTAAAGGTGCCCCTGACGTACTACTAAAAAACAGTCAAGATATCATTTTAAATGGTGAAAAAGTTTCTGGACTCGATGCCCAAAATGATTTTATGGAAATTGTGAATTCATTTGCCCATCAAGCCTTACGAACTCTAGCCGTGGGGATTAAGCCTTTATCAAAGAAACAAGCCCTCAGTGCCACGACTGAAGAATTGGAAATCGACTTAACAATTGTTGGGGTGGCCGGTATCATCGATCCTCCACGTCCTGAAGTTAAGCAATCTGTTAAAGAATTGCACGATGCCAATATCGAAGTCGTGATGATCACTGGAGACCATGCTAATACTGCCCGTGCTATCGCTTATGACCTCGGCATCATTAAGTCAAAAGATGCGCCGGTAGTTAATGGTAGTGAAATTGAAAAAATGTCTGATGATGAATTGTTCCAAAAGGTTCTCAATACTAATATCTATGCTCGAGTATCACCAGAACACAAACAGCGTATTATCAAACAACTTCAAAAACACCACCAAGTTGTAGCTATGACTGGTGATGGTGTCAATGATGCGCCAGCTTTACGAGTAGCTGATATCGGTATCGCTATGGGAATCAATGGTACTGAAGTTACTAAGGATTCTGCTGATTTAATTTTATTAGATGACAAATTCACTACGATTGAAAAATCAGTCAAAAGTGGTCGAACGATTTATGCCAATATCAAAAATTTCATGCGCCACGAATTAACTACCAACGTAGCTGAAGTTTTGGCTTTATTGTTAGGCTTACTTTTATTTGGACAAACAGTCGGGCAAGTTCCTGCTGGTACACCAACTTTGACAGCTTTAATGGTCCTTTGGGTAAATATGGTCAGTGATGCTTTACCTTCATTTGCTTTGGGTTATGATGTGGCTGAATCAGATATTATGAAAGAAAATCCCCGTGACCCTAATGAATCCGTCTTGGCTAATCACACTTGGTCTCGAGTATTGATTCGAGGGACTATCATGGGAGCTATGGTTTATCTTGGTTTCTTATGGGCTGCCAACTTTGGTTTAAACAGTAACGAAGCACAAACAGTTGCCTTCTTAACACTAGTTTTTGGTCAATTGTGGCACGTCTTTGATGCTAGAAGTTCGCATACCCTATTTAGAAGAAATCCTTTCAGCAATCCCCGCCTTCTTGTAGCAGTGTTGTTTGCTGGAGTGAGTTCTGTTTTGGTAACTATTTTGCCATTCTTCAATTTAGTTATGGGGACAGCCACTTTGCCAGGTTGGATCTATTTGGCAGTAATCTTCGTGCCTGCTTTGCCAACGTTGATTTTGTCTGGTTTGAAAGAAATCTTTAAGATTAAAATTTGGTAAAAATAAGCTGATAGATAAATTTCTATCGGCTTTTTTAACGTAAAAAAAACCATGTCAATTAAGACATGATTCTCAAAAATTAATTTTTATACCAAACGGATGTGTCTAGATGGACACCATTTTCTTGTTTGACCCATTCATTTGTAGCGACACGGTAATACGTTGAACCATCGTAATCGATTGCTACTTTATCAGTGAGCCATGAGGTCTTCTTTTCTAGAGCACGATTGCTGTTAGCATTCTTTTGAATGTCATGAAGATTGTAATAGTCCTTTGTTTCATCAACGTTAACAATCATTTGTACATCTTTAACGAAAATAACATCGTGTGAATCGATCCATTCGCCAGTCGCAACTCGATATTGTTTGACACCAGTACGATTGTTGACACGATATTGATCCGTTATCCAACCAGAATCTTCAGACAAAGCACGGTTTTGAATCGTTTCGTTAGCGTGGTTATTCAAAGAATAATACTCTTGTGTTTCTTTAGTAAGAACTACACCAGGATCTTTGTAATAAGTCCACTCATCTTCGGTATTATTGCCATTATCACGGAAGTAGACATCGTTAGCATCAATCCATTCGCCAGTCGCAACCCGATATTGTTTAACGCCAGTACGATTGTTGACACGGTACTGATCCGTTACCCAACTAGAATCTCCGGACAAAGCACGATTTTGAATCGTTTCATTAGCGTGGTTATTCAAGGAATATGTTGGTTCTGTTGTCTTAGTTGTTACCACACCAGCATCTTGATAGTAGGTCCATTCGTCTTCAGAATTCGTATTTGTTGATGAACCACTACTATGATGTTGATTAACGGTTATTGTACGCATAAAGGTAACCGTTGGATTTTCAGCATCGTGATTTACTGTTCCATTCAATGAATCAAAATCATAAGCGTAGTCAGCATTATCCGTTAATGGAACCGTAACTTTTTGATAGTAAGTTCCAGCTTTAGTAAAGTTACCGTTCTTATCTACAACGTCAGATAACTTATTGCCATCCTTATCATAAAAACCATCAAAAGTTGGATCTGATTTAATAAGGGATGCATTATCTTTACCAGTTAAAGCAATATCAGCTGGATTTTCAACAGATTTGGACGTTGATGAAGTACCGGTGGTCGTTGAAGCATCCTTAATATCATCGCTTGGAGTTAAAGCTGTAGCGGTAATTTTTTGATCAACGGTTACCGAATTATCATCTGAACTTACATAGCCTGGCAATTTACTAAAGTCATAATCTTCAGGTACACCTGCCAATAAACTAAATGTAACCTGACGATAATAAGTTCCTGGTCTCATAATCTTATATCCAGAAGCATAATCCGATTTTTCGCCAGCAGTTCCATCAGAATTTATATTGTAGTATTCAGGAGATAATAAAATCCCATTATTGTTCTCTTTATCAACTAAGCTTTTTGAGGCAGCGTCTGTTAAATCATAACCTTCAGTATTAGATAAAGCACTATCATCGTCACCAACTGTTACATCTACGTTCAAATTCTGAATATTATTTCCCTTATTTGAATCGTCCGTCCAGTTTGCTGTACTCTTTTTATTAACCGTAATCGGTTGAACATAAGTAATAGTACCATCTGAATTTTTAGTAATATTAGGATCATTGAACTTATAGCTTTCAGCAGATAAATCCGTTGGTTTAAATGTTATAGCACGGTAATAAGTTTTCGCCTTATCAAAAGTATCGCTTTTAACAGGAGTATTTAAATTGCTATCTTCATATACGGTATCAGATTCAACTTCTGCATGAATAGGTGTATCATCCTTCATTTTCAAAGCATAATTAGAACTATCAGGTAACTTACTGATAAGATCCTTTATCGTAATCTCTGGCACAGTTGCTGAATCTACTTTAGCAACAATTGGATCAACAGTGATTTTTTGAATATATGTGACTTCATCATTTTCTGCGTCTATTTTTTCAGCATTTGGAAAACTATATTTATATCCATCACCTTCATTGAGTTTGAAAGTAATAGTTCTGTAGTAGGTACTCTTAGTCAATCCTTTAGTGGTGTCAGCAGTCTTGGATTTATCACCCTCTAAAGCATCATTTTCTTTTTCATAATAGTCTCCAATTGTTACATTAGATACAATTGAATTAGGATTACCCGAATCAGAGACATCCTTTATATCATAAATTGTAGAATCATTTAATTTTGTTCCATCAATAGAAGCGCCATCACTTGGTGTCCCAGCTATTACGGTTAAAGCATTAATATTCTCTGATGTTTCTTTAGGTTCAGAAACTATTACTGGTTGTGCATAATAATAATAGCGTGTTCCACCTGGTATTACTTTCATATTGTCACTATCCGATTCCAATTGATAATTATATGCACCTGGCATTATCGTATTAGTTATTCTAACAACACGATAATATGTTCCAGAATGAACAAATTTGCCATTTTCAATAATATTTGTTGAACTAGGACTACCATCCAAAGCATTTTCTTTATTAACAAAATAATTATTAGTATTGTATCCAGTATTATCACTTATAAAGGTGATAACAGGATCAGTATGATTTAATTCTTTATTATTTGCTTTTATTGAAAGGCCAATATTTTCATTACTTACTGACGAGTCATTAATACTTGTTCCTAAAGGTATTTCTAAAGGATCAACCGTAACTGTAGCTATCATACGATTAATCTTAACTTTTTGCACATAAGTCACGGTATTTCCATCAGTAGTATACCCGACATCATTTTCTGTTTTAGGAAAAGTATAGTAACTAACATTCTTCGGTAAAGTGTAAGTTACCGTTCTATATTTATCACCAATTGAATTATATACTCCATTCTTTACTATTGTTTCTGGATTAGTTTTTTCAAGAGCATTTTCAGCACTACCGTAATAAGAAGTTCCTATTTCCACATTACTACTAATTATATCTCCATTTTTTGTACTGATTTTTAATTCATTAGTATCAGTATTAACGGGATCCATATAATAAACATTAACATCGGGGATATCTACAGTTACATCTATTTTTTGTGTAGGATCACCTATATGAACCTTTTGAATATAAGTAACTGTATTATTATCAGTATTCAACACATAATCTTTATTTTCTTCCGTACCAAACTTATTTGTATCAACAGAACTAGTAATCAAATGAAATGTTATTGTACGAAGATAATTTCCTGATTGAATAAAATTTCCATTACTATCAGTTACATTAACCGAACTATCTTTATCGTTGTTCAAAACCTCACTTGGATCAGTATTTTCAGAATAATAATTATCACCAAAGGTAATTCCCCTATTAGTGTCAGAATCATTTATTAACGAATTTCCTACTCCATCAGATAGCGTATTACCTGCTACAATCTCTGAGGAGTACTTTGTTTCACCAACGTTTGTCTCTTGATTTACAATATTCTTTTTTACTCCATTGTCTACAACGTTAATTGGCCGAATAATAGTAATCATGCCAACAGACTTATTGTAAATAAAATCAGTACCTACTGTTGCCTCAGTATTACTTCCGTTTATAAATAATTTATATAAATTAACTTTTTGACTTGTTTCTGGATCTACAGAATCATTTAACATTGCTTCAATAGCCTTATCATTTCCGTTATCCAACTTATATGATACTGTTTGATAGTATGTTCCAGGTTTTGTGATTTGATTGTCAGAATTTAAAACTCCTGAAGGAATATTTCCACTATCCATAGAATCTGGATTAAATTGAGAACTGCTAGCATAATCAGCAGCCGCCTTTTTCCCTTCGTCTGTACCGGTAAACAAACTTTTACCATAAATAGGAACCCTTTGTCCATCACCATTGGTAACCGAATAATTATCAGTAACCTTCAATGAATTATTATTGACCAATGCAGAGTCAGATAAACTGCTTCCTACTACTACATTAGGTGATGTAACTTCCTTAGTTACATCAAATCTACTCATATTAATCTTAAACTTTTTGTAAATCATGTCTGAAGTAACGCCTGGTGTCTCTAGAGAGGGTGGGGTATATGTTCCATATCCATCCGATGGATTCGTTGATGATACCATTTGTATTTCAATTGTAATAGGAAATGGTATTTTATTATTTTTAAATTCATCTTCTACTCTTGAGTAATCATCGGCACTTTTCAATATAATCTGATTTTGATTTGCATCAGTTAATTTAAGAGAGCCTAAAACATCACGATAATAATCATTATTACCATTAGCAAGAGGAAAAGTATTTTTCTTAATTTTTAACATTTCCACAGCAGGATCCCTTTGTAAATCCAAAACATGCGCCGGATTATCAGGATCAAAATATGAATATTTACCTTCTACTATGTAAGGATACTTTTGCTCTAATGCATCTACAAACACTTGAGAATTTGACACATACTGATCACCAAATTGACTCATAAAATCATTAAGAAAAGTAGTTATTGGTAAGTCAGATGGTGGATTATAATCAACCCCGTCGGCATTAACAACAATTTCACTTGTGGGTACCATCATAGAAATCACGACCGGAGCTCCAGCAGCTAACAATGCCACTGCAATTGCACTACCAATATATTTAACATTCTTCTTCATAGAAAAATCCCTCCGTTTTCCAAAAAACTTTAATTAATCTCAATAACATATGGCAGATTGTAAAATATAACCGAACACTAGTGGACACAAAAACCCATAAAGG
>OMJG01000681.1_pt1 | contig 23785 bp, 15 predicted proteins | sample 1646431 | NCBI WGS metagenome assembly OMJG01 (sample SAMN03771674, study PRJEB25209) | food metagenome | isolation source: Cotija cheese | place: Mexico:Jalisco,Michoacan | collected 2011-12-12
TGCCTGATTTGAGTGGGTTGTCTGGTGTCACGTATGACGCGTATGAGTTCAAGGTTGAGGATACGGCTGAACCCGGGTTGACGTTGCCTGCCGCGTCCGAGGTGCGGGTGTTGGTGGATGTCGATCCGGTGTCGGGTGTGGTGGCTCCGGATACGGACGTGACTGCTGTTGCCGGGGTGTCTATCGGGGTGTCTGGTGACCTGTTGGGCGTAAGCGGGTTGAAGGCGGTGTTCGCCGAGGATTCGGGCGGGCGTGTGGCGAACAAGTCTGCGCTGCCTGCGGGTTCCCTGGTGCGTATCCGTTATATGGCGGTGTTGGACGCGGGCGCGTCGTTTTCCGCTCCCGGCGGCGGGTTGGCTCCGAACGCGAACATGGTGACGCTGACGCGTTCCCATGCGGGTACGGCGACCGCCGATTGGGCGGATAACGGCGATGGCACGGAGTCGAGGACCGCGACGGCGCATGCGTATTCGTTCAGAGTAGACCTAGTGAAGGTGGATAAGGACGATGCGTCGAAGAAGCTTGGCGGTGTGGAGTTCGAGGTGTCTCGTGACGGGCAGGCGCTCTGGTTCGTGGATGCTGGTGCTGCCGGGGTGTATCGTCTGGCGAAGTCCGGTGATGGCGGTGCCACGCAGACCGTGACGACTCACACTGATGGCACACTCTCTTTGCTGGGTGTGGAGGCGCGTGAACTCTCGTTCAAGGAAGCCCAAGCTCCTGACGGATATTTCAAGGTGTCGGATTTCGGTGTGGAAGTAATTCCGGTGTGGAATGCGGATGCCAGCGAGGTGACGGTGGCCTCGTATCGCACCGGTGGCACGAACCTCGCGTATGTGTCTCAGGATGGTCGCAGCGTGACGGTGGCCGACCCGTCGAAGAGTCTGACGAACCTGCCGTACACGGGTGGCGTCGGCATCCTGCTCCTGCTGATTATCGGCGGCGTGTTCCTGATGTTCGCGGTACGCCCGTACTACCTGTCCCACCGGGCCGAGGCCACCGCCAACATCCTCATCTGATGAATATCACGGAACTGTGCGTAATGGCACGCGAAGCACCCACATACGGCCCCCACGCGTGCCGATTTGCACAGTTGCGTGCAGAATTTCGTGTTAGGGCGCTGCGGCTTCGGTTGTGTAGGGATTTGTCGGCGTTCTGGTGCTATCAGGTCATCAGCAGTAACGCCATTCCGCCATTTTGGGAGCTTCGCTATCGGTGTCTACTCGGCAATCCCTACACAATCGGCCGTATCGGCCGTATACCGCCCGTACCGCCTGTACCGGCATGAACAACGCGCCGGTTCAGTGCCTTGGTCCGGCCTCACGATGCTGAGCCAGCACTGATGTTGCCAAGGACGAGTACAGTTTCGACAACTTGAACCCGGCAGCGACCGCTGATTGCGGCAGCAGCGAGGTGTCGGTCATGCCTGGAGTGACGTTGGACTCGAGGAACTGCGGATTGCCCTCACGGTCCACGATGAAATCGGTACGTGATATGTCGCGGAGTCCGAGTGCCTTGTGTGCGGTCAGTGCCGCCTGCTCGACGGCGTGAAGAGTGTCGGAGTCAAGACGTGCGGGGACGTAGTATTCGGTAGGTCCTGGAGTGTAGCGAGCCTCGTAATCGTAGATGCCGTTCGGCGTCTCGATTTCCAGCGGAGGCAGAATCGTCGGAGTACCGTCAATGTCGAGGACGGATACCGAAACCTCGGTGCCCTCGACGGCCTGCTCGACCAAGGCCACGCTTCCGTAAGCGAAGCAGCTTACCATCGCCTGAGGCAGCTGGTCGGCCGCAGTGACCAGAGAACAGCCGAGTGCCGAACCACCCATGGTGGGTTTAACGAAGAGCGGCAGTCCGAGCGCACTGACCAGCAGGTCAATAACCTTGCCTACTCCCAGCTCACGGAACATGGACTCAGGAAGAGTCACCGAATGAGGTGTGGTCAAGCCTGCCTTGCGGACCACATTCTTCGCGATTGGCTTGCTCCAGGCAGTGCGCGAGGCTTTTGCGCGGGACCCGATATACGGAAGCCCGGCCATTTCCAGGACGTCGCGAATCGACCCGTCCTCGCCATTGGCGCCATGCAGCAAGGGCCAAACCAAATCCGGACGGGTGTCGACGGATGACAGATAGTCGAGGAGGTCGCTGTCCATATCATGCACGGCGACCTGCCAACCGGCATCTTCGAGAAAGCCTTCCACACGGTGACCCGAGCTCAGGGAAATATCCCTCTCGTGACTGAGACCGCCGCAAATCACCAGGACGGTGTTCTGCTCCGGCACAGACGCCTGTGGACGGTTGCCCTTGCTTTCAGGAGAAGGATTCCGAGCTGCCGCCTTTGTTTCGGTACGGGCTTCGGACTGTGCCTTGGCATCGTTGCGTTGGTCTGCCATGATTGCGGCCTTTCCTCTTTTCTTGCTTGCTGTCATTGGAATTGTCCCCGTCGCTGATGAATATGCGATTATCTGGCCGCTGGACCAGGATGCTCGACATCCTTCGGGTCGGGGTCGGCCTTTCCGCCGGTCCCGAAAAGCTCGGCGGTTTCGCGCTCCGCATCGATGACGGTCGATAGTCTTCTGATGCCTTCATGTATGCGCTCAGGCGTCGGGTAGCAGAAGGAAAGACGCATATGGTCGGTTCCTTCACCATTGTTGTAGAAGGCCGTACCCGCCACGTAGGCGACCTTTGCGGTAATCGCACGTGGAAGCATCGCCCTGGAGTTGAGACCCTCTGGTATCTGCAGCCAGATGTAGAAGCCACCCTCCGGCTTATGCCACGAACAGTAGGGCAGATACTCCCGCAAGGCGGCATCCATCGTGTCGCATCGCTCCTTGTACATGCCTCGATAGTCGTTAATCTGAGATTTCCAGTCGAAGTTATCGAGATAGGTGGTTACCGTCATCTGGCTCATATTCGAAGGGCACAGAATTGCCGACTCGTTGGCCAGCACCAGCTTGTGGCGAATCCCCGGAGGGGCGACCATCCAGGCCACGCGCATACCCGGAGCGATAATCTTGGAGAAGCTGCTCAGATAGACCACGTTCTCGGAATCCATGGAGCGCAGCGCCGGGTAGGTCTTTCCCTTGAAACTCAACAATCCGTAAGGGTTGTCCTCAACGATCAGCACATGGTAGCGCTTGGCTATCTCCAGTATTCGCGGACGGCGTTCCTCGCTCATCGTGGCCCCGGCGGGATTATGGAAATTCGGCACGGTATACAGGAACTTGACCTGCTTCCCCAGCTTCCGCTGTTCCACGATGGCCTGTTCGAATGCCTCGGGTATCAAGCCATCCTTGTCGAGCAACACATTGACGACATCCACCTGGAAGGACTGGAACACACCCAGAGCACCGACATAGTTGGGCGCTTCGGCGAGGATAACATCACCGGGGTTGCACATGATGCGCGTAATCAGGTCCAGACCCGATTGAGAACCATTGACGATGACCACATCGTCGGGCTGCACGTCGGTGATGTTTTCCAATTCCATGATTTGCAGCACGTCTTCGCGAAGATGCGGATCACCCTGCGCCGAACCATACTGCCATGCCACATCTCCTTTATCGACGATCATTTTGGCGATGAGCTCGGAAAGCTCTCCGAATGGCATGCGTTCCAGATAGGGCATACCGCCTGCGAGCGAAACCACCTCGGGCCGGTTTGCCACTGCAAAGAGTGCTCGGATCTCCGAAGCTCGCATGGATTCGGCGCGACTTGCGTAGCTGCCGAACCAGGGGTCGTTCTTGATGACCTTGGATGCGGTGTTCGGATTATCCGACATAATCTTTGCCTTTCTGCAGAGAAATACAGATTTGGGTGCATGTGCTCGTAGACGATGCGACTGCGCACATTACGGCACACTGTATTACAAACCCGAATGGGAGAGTAGAACAATGTCCAAGATGTCACGACTTCGGTACACTTCCCCGCCGAGCTCGTGACAGGAAAAACCGCATCTCCGTCAGTAGACCTTCACGGAGTTGAAGTACAGGCCACCTGAAGGTGTGGAATCCAAGGGGACCCATACCACGAGGTCCTGCGTGCTAACCGGCGAGGGGAGCGTGACCGTTGTGGTACCGCTCGGGTCGAAGGTGAACTGTGCCACAGGATCACCCTGATTCGGTGCGCCCGCAGTGGAGTTTACGAAAATCTGACCCTGACCGCCGGATTGGCGAATGGAAATCACCAGTCTGCTGACCTGCTGAGGTTGTGTCAGGTGCACATACCAGCCTCGCCCTGCCAGTCCGGCGGGTTGGCTGAGGAAGGTCTGGGTTCCCGTGGGGAATGCCGTGGTGTTCTCCGGGGTCGGCGTCGCCGACGGACTCGGGGCCGCATTGGCCACCTTGTCGTCATGCGTGACCTTCGTCTCGCTCGTTGTGCTTGCTGAACTCGAAGGCGATGCTTCCGTGTTTTCCGCTCCATCGGAGGTGCTTGCAGTGTCCGTGCTGCGGAAGGGCACATTGGTCATCTCTGGCCAGTTGCTTTTGGTGTTGCCCTCGTCCGATGAGCCGATGGTGGCATCCAGAAGGCCGTTGACCGCCCAGGTCAGAGCGGCGACAATCAGAAGAATTCCTGCGATAATCGATACTGTACGACCTGACAAGACTCCGAAGAGCTTCTTGCCTGAGTCGGCCGAGTCCGAATCGTCATCATCTGATGAATCGCCGGCGTAGCCGGAATACTCCTGTGAGACCGGTCTGCGGGTTCTTGGTTTGGGCGTGAAGCTCGGCGGCAATGGCTGCATCGAAGAGGTCATCTCCTGATTCAGCGCATCCTGCTGTTCTTCGGCCTCTTTTTCTTTCACGGCTTCTGCCTGCTGCTTGATTGTCTCAAGAGGGATGGAAGCGGTCGTTTCGGGAATTTCACCGGTATTGGTGGGTACTTCCCCGTCTCCCACGGCTTTCGCCGCGCGCAGTCCACTCACGTCGAGAGCGCTGGTGGCGTTTTCGGGATAGCGGTCCGCGATTGGCTTGATGTATGGGAAATCTTCGAAAGCTGCGAAGAGGTCACCGTTGCTTGAATCCGGATGAACCATCTGCACTTCATCGCTTTCGGGGAACAGCAGCTGATTCGTCGCCCATTGCGGCTCTGCCTGTGCGTTTCCTGCAGCCTTGGAGGCGGTGGCGAAGGATTCGGGGATGTCACGGACTGCATGGCTGTCGGTAACCCTGACCCCGACCTTTTCTATGGAGCCTTCGCCTGCGTGCTCCGGCCAAACGATGTCCCGGTCCGAAAGCTCCTCCGGCGGCGTCCAGGCGCCGAGAAGCGCCTCAAACTCTGCAAGGGTGCGGAGCGGAACGGCAGGTGAGCCATTGGCGCGTTTCATACCGAGCCCGCGTGAGCAGATGATGCGGAATTCGTCGGGGATGTCGACAGGGAGTTTTTGCTCCGCGAAGGTCATTCCTTGCACATCGGGAGTGCGCGTCAGCATGGCATACAGCACGGCCGAAAGCTGTTTGGTGACCATTTCCTCGTTCAGGGTTCGACCCTTGCCGATGCCCAGAGGATCCACGAGCATCGAATTAATCGGAGCATCCGCAATCATGATGCCGGTGGAGGAAAGACGAATGGTGTCGGTGCAAATCGTGGGATTCGGCAGGTCGACGCGTTTGAGAGCTATCAGAGCCTCCGCAATTTCGCCGACGATGGTCCGCATCGCTTCGTTGCTGAGCGTCCCCACGGTGGAGCCTGCCAGATAGTCGGACAGCGACACACCCGCATCGAGTGCGGTGATGATCAGGGCCACGCCTTCGGCCTCACTGAAATGGTATACAGGGGTAAAATGGCGGTTCCGCGACAATGCGAGCCCTGAGGCGTAGGTGTTGCATTGCGATGCGACGGCTCCGTCGGTGACGAAGAAGAGTTGGCAGTCACGCGCCAAAACCGAATCGTGAGCACGCCACGCCTGTAAGCCTGCTTCGTCGCGCAACGACGCCATCAGGGTATAGCGATCGATTATGGTGTCTCCGAGTTTCGGTGTCATGCTGTGTTTGCTACTTTCGCCATCAGAAGCCTGCTCTATTAAGCCCTGTCCCGTTGATATTCTACCCTTTTCGGCACTTGGCGCGGTAGCCTGTTCGGGTGTTTTCAGATGCCCGGGAGGAAGACTGCCGGCGGCCGGTGATTCCTGCACCGCCGGCTCGGTTCCGCGAGCCGCCAAACCTTTGAAGATGCGGTGCAATTGACCGTTGAAACCGCTCAATGCCTTGAGCAGCTCTTCGGTCCTCATGAGGAACAACAAACCGAAATACACGATTCCCACGACCACGCAGAGCAGGATGCACATCAAGATGGCCTGTATCCAGCTCATTCGCTCATGGCCGGTTTCCAAGGAGGCGCCGACGAAGTGTGCCACGGGTGTCGACAGCACCATACCCACGACCACTGATACGACGGCCGAAATGAGAATCTTCGTGTAGGTCATGCCGATTTTTTTGCCGTCGATGGACCCTCCGAGCTGTTTGCGCAGCATCCATATCAGGAACGGGAAGGAGATGATATTGCCCAGGGTCATCGAGAATCCGACCCAGCCGGTCCACTGCTCGGGGGGAAGCAGTGTTGTTGCCAGCAGGACGATACCCACCTGCAGAATATTCGTCATCGCCGCGAAGATGAAGGGGTGCAGGCCGTCTTCCAAGGCGTAGAACGTACGTTGTACCAGCAGGAAGGCACCGGATATGACCAGACCATACGAGAGGCCGACAAGGGGTTGAGATATCAGCACCGCCTCGTGGACGTTCACCGAGGGAAGCAGCGCCCGCGTTATCGGAACGGGCATGACGATCATCGCGACCGAGAAGAAGGCCATGAGCAACCCCACATTGCGTAAGGCCTGGCTCAGTCCTAGACGGGCCTCTCCGATATGGTGTTCCGCGACGGCCTTCGAGAGGCGGGGAAACATGGCCGTGGTCACGGACACCGCAATCAGCGAGTACGGCAGAATATAGATGGCGAAGGCGTTCTGATACGAACCGTTCCCTGCTATGCCGAATGGATCGTTGCCTGCGAGCGGGGCTCCGTTCGTGATTCGGGCATTGATGACGTTGGCGAGCTGGTTCACCACCACGACACCAAGGCTCCATGCGGCTACGGGGCCCATCGAACGAAGCCCGATGCCTCGCAAGCCCCAGCGCCAGTGGAAACGGAAGCCGCTTCGCATCAGCGGAATGAAAAGGATGAGTGCCTGGAAAGCCACGCCCAAGGTCCAGGCGCCTGCAGTCAGAGCGATGGTCCACGGCGTCCAGAACTCCATCGGCTTGCGCTGCGCATTGCCGAAAAGCACGATGAACAGTACGAAGCCGATGCAGCTGATGACGTTCGCGCCCACCGAGCTCCAGGCGTATGTGGCGAATTTGCCTTTCGCTGCCAGAATCTGACCGAGGATGGTATACAGCCCATAGAAGAAGATCTGCGGCATGCACCACAGGGTGAAGGCGTTCACCAGACCACGCTGTTCACCAGTCCAACGTGCATCAAGATAGATGGATGTGAGCACGGATGTGCCCATCATCAGTACGAAGGTAATCAGCAGCAACAGCACCACACTGGACGTCACCAGTTTATTGAGATGCTCCTCGGCATGCTTGGACTTGAGCGTACGGACGATTTGCGGTACCAGAACCGCGTTGAACACGCCTCCTGATATCAGCGTGAACATCACCTGCGGAATCATCGCGCCGGTCTGATAGGCGTTGATGGCCGTACCGGTGGTTCCCAGGGCTGCTGCAAGCAGAATAGTGCGTATTTGACCGGTGATGCGTGAAGCTGCAGTGCCGGAGGCCATGATTACGGAGTTGCGTCCGACAGAGTTCATTCGTCTGCATCCTTTTTGCGTGTGAATTGTCGCCACAGTCCCAGTGCGCCGAACAGCACGCCGACTGCTAGTAGAATCAGCCCGCTCTTGTCGCTCAATTGCAGGCTGCTGGTGATTCTGGTCGATTGGGTGGTACCGAAACTCTCGCCGTTGCGGTCGAGCAGGGCGATACGAGCGGTGGCATTGCCCGAGGTGGCCACACGAATGGTGAAGGTGACTTGGACCTCGGAATTCGCGGGAATGGTCGCTTCGGTCAATCGCGAGGTCGCGATGATGGTTGAGTCGGTTTGGGAGCTCACGCTGACCTTCACGGGATACGGATGGTCATTGCTGATTGTCACGGGCATGCTTGCGGTTTCGCTCACCACCGAAATGGATTCCGAAGGTGTGATGCTCACCCCGTCTAGCAGCTGCTGTGACAATGAGGACGATGCCTTGGCAAATGCGCTCTGGGTGCTGTTTCCGGTGAAGGTGTGCAGGGCCAAAGCCTTCTGCACCGATTTGAGTTGTTCGAGCCAGGCGGCCGCGGTGCCGTTCGACTGGTCGATGACGGTTGATGCATCGCCGCGTGCCAGGGCTTGGGTGTCCGAGCTCTGGGAAGTATCGCCGCTCTCATCGCCGCTCGATTCCTTCTGAACCAGAATGGCCGACCCGAAACGGACGATGTCGTTATGGTTGCTCGCCAGAGTGTTCAGATACCCTTCGATTGCGGAGAGCCGGTGTGCGGAGATTCCCGAAGTCGTTGGCACCGATGCGCTCGCTTTCGAACCCTCCTGATAGGCGTCCGCCTTATCGAGGGTCTGCAGGTCGGTGAGCTTGATCCATGAGGCGTGCTCCATTGCAGACATCAGGGCATCAGCGGCATGAAGGTTCTGACCCGACTCCGCAAAGGTCACCATAAGCACTCTGTTCGCGTAGGGCTGCTCCATCTGGTACAGGGCGCTCTGAGCCATGAATCGGGCCATGCGCCCCGCATCGGTGCCTTCTCCATCGGCATCGGTGGATGTGGATTTGCCTTGTGCAAGGCGGCTGAGTTCGCGCTGTGCGGTGAGGACCGTTACGTTGCCGTCCTTTGTGGGGACCACGTATTTGCCGGTATGTGCGACGGAGGAGTTGTTGGCTTCGTACTCGCTGTCGGCGATGACGGTGGAATATCCCGCATCCCTGGCGCTTTCGAGTGCGGGCAAGGTCCAGGCTCCCTGACCTTGCCATGCCACTGACGTGCCTGTGGCCTGTTCGTCACCCGTCGATTCGCGAAGCGCCGCCAGACCGGCAGCGGCGTTCCACTGCTCCGTGGTGATGCCGGCCTTGGCATATGCAGCGGCGTCGCCTTGCGAATATGCGGTGATGTCGAAGTTCGAGGACTGCATCAGCGCCGTCGTCTGCGGTGGTATGGGGAAGGACGAGAGGTAATCGGGGTCGGCGACGGATTGCAGTTCGGGGTGATTGTTCAGCATGTCGAGTTGTTGCTGTTGGTATTCCTTGGCTTCCTTGCCCAGGGTAATAATCGAGTTGGCACTTGACGAAAGCCGAGATTTGTCCACTGCCGGAGAGGCTGAACTGCGAGTGCCTGCATTTCTGCTTTTGGTGACCAGGTTCACCAGAGCATCATTGTCTACCGTCCAGGATGAGGCGGTCAATGGCAGAACCGTGGTGATGGACAAGGCGGGAGTCTGCGCCGTCGACAGGCCGTCGGATGACCGGGTCAGGAAAGTGTGTACCTTGACCGGGGTGCTCTTGCCGCTGGCATAGGTCAGCAGCAGCGGTTTCGGCCCCCAGCTGTTCATGGCCTTGAGTTCGGTGCTGGCCGCATCCAGATGGATCGACACCGTCGTTGAGGCATGGGGTGCGAGTTCGGGGACGGAACTGGTATTGAGCGTATTGGGTGTCGGAATGTGTGTGTCGCCTTCGGACCAACCCTGCATGTCGACTCGGGAGGTGAAGGGGTACAGCACATTGGTCGAAGTGGTCAGAGAGCCGCCTGCCAATGTGCTCGTGGTGTTGTTGGTGACGGAAATCTGCGCATCGAAGCCTGAAGTGTCGGTCACCACCGAGGTGGAGGACAGCAGGCAAACGCTGATGTCCTGGTCATTGCAGGAATCCGCAGTGGCTGCGGTGGCGCTTTCGGCGGCGTGCGCACGGGTTGCGTTCGGCGAGATTGCGATTGCCAGTGACAGCAACAGCATGACGATACACCAGAACAGGCGTTGAGCCGATTTGTGCGCAACAGCCTTGTTCTCGGGGGAGTGATGCCCTGATCCGTGCTCGCCAATCATATGTGCTTCTTGTGTTTCCTTGCGTAGAGCCAAGCTATCTTGCGTTCATTAGGATAGCTGAGAACGCTGTCCAAATCATCGAAATCGACCCATATGGCATCTTCCGCCTCATGATCGGGATCTCCTTCTACACTAAGAGATCCTCCGATCTGCCTCAGCACGAAGTGATGAACCAGTTTATGCACGCGTTGGGTTGTTCCGGTGAACCAGTAGTCGATTGTGGCGATGGAGTCGACCACCTCCCCGAGGATACCCGTCTCTTCATGGACCTCTCTGACTGCGGTCTGCTCGGGGGTCTCGCCCTTTTCTATATGTCCCTTCGGCAGACACCATTCCAGATGCCCGGAACGTGAGTGCCGCGCGATAATCGCCACATGCTCAGCGTCATCGAAGATAAGGCCGCCGGCGGAATACTCTCGTACAACCGGCAGTTCCTGCGCGTCCAGCGAAGCGAATGTGGACGGCCGCGCACTGACGCGACGCGTCGGCATCATGGCGGGAGTGGGCTTGGAATCCTTGTCGTCATTGGGAATGACGAATTCCTCGCCCTGGCTCTCCGTGGTGAATCGGAGGGTTCCCTCGTCGCCTTCGGCATACGCATGGTTGTCCGCGGCAGCGGTCGCATGGGCAAGCATGCGCGCGAAGTCGGCGGGCGTAATCATGTCTCTACTTTACGTAAGTTATTGTGCAGGTGGGGTAACGGTATGCTTGTAGGCGCATGTGAGGGTTCCTTGAAAGGGTGTACGTGGATTTTGAAGTCTGGCCTGAAGCCATTGAATTAGGGCGCTTATTCGCAGCGCAGGGGTACGAGCTCTCCCTGGTAGGGGGGCCTGTGCGAGATTTGCTGTTGCATCGCCCCTCCCATGACCTGGATTTCTGCACTTCTGCACGGCCCGAGGAATTCGAGCCGATCATGAGGGCCTGGGGGCAGGGATTCTGGGACATGGGCCGTAAATTCGGGACGCTGGGCGCATTGAGACGCCGGCCGGACGGTACCGAGGTCAAGGTGGAGATCACCACCTATCGCAGCGATACCTACGACCCTGATTCGCGCAAACCGGATGTGAATTACGGCTCAAGCCTGGAAGGCGACCTGTCGAGGCGTGATTTCACCGTCAACGCCATGGCGCTGCGTGTGCCGGAACTGGAGTTCGTCGACCCATATTCAGGAGCCGCTGATCTGGCGAAAGGCGTGCTGCGCACACCGGTCGATCCACGTCAGTCTTTTGCCGATGATCCTTTGCGCATGATGCGTGCGGTTCGTTTCGTCGCGCAGCTTGGCTTCAGTATCACACCCGACACCGCCACCGCCATCACCGAGATGACCGAGAGATTGTCCATCGTCTCGGCGGAACGGGTAAGGGACGAACTGGTCAAGCTCCTGCTGACCGACCACCCCAGGGAAGGTATCGAAGCCCTGGTGGAATCGGGAATCGCTGATGTCGTATTCCCCGAGATTCCGGCTTTGCAATTGGAGATTGACGAGCATCATCGCCATAAGGATGTGTTCGAACATTCCCTGATCGTGCTGGATCGCGCCATTTCCTTGGAGACGGGACCGGACGGAGCGGTTCCGGCACCGGACCTCACGCTCAGACTCGCCGCTCTGATTCACGATATCGGCAAGCCGAAAACACGGAAATTCGAAGCGGGCGGGAAGGTGAGTTTCCACCATCACGATATCGTAGGGGCGAAGATTGCCCGGAAGCGGCTTAAGGCGCTCCGTTTCGACCACAAGCTCATTGCGGATGTCAGCGACTTGGTCGCCCTGCACCTGCGTTTCCACGGCTATGTCGACGAGCCCTGGACGGATGCTGCGGTACGCCGGTATGTCAAGGATTCAGGACATCTGTATGAACGATTGAACCGTCTCACCAGGGCAGATGCGACCACGCAGAACAAACATAAGGCGATGCTGTTCTCCGGGGCGATGGATGAGATGGAGAAGCGCGTCGAGGACCTCAGGCAGAAAGAGGATTTCGAAGCGATTCGACCTGATCTGAACGGTTCCCAAATCATGGAGATACTGGGCATTCCGGCAGGTCCGGAGGTAGGCAGAGCATACAAGCATATGCTCGAATACAGGCTTGACAACGGTCCTGTGGATGAAGATTCAGCACGTAACGAACTGGTGCAATGGTGGTCACGGCAGCAGTAGCCCGCAACAGCAGTTTCTAGCGTCTCGTGCAGTCGTTCATCGGCGCGGCACTCGCTGTACCTATCGGTCGCGGGTTGGAGCAGGCACGGTTCGTTGAGATGATAACTGCATCAACAGGACAGCTTTTGGCAATAATGTCCCGGAAAAGCAGTCCTGTTGATGCAGTTATCGTATTCGGTGGGTTCTTACACGCCAAAATGCGAAGAGCCCGTTGGGTTCAGAGCGATCATTGCGGTCCTGACCCTGGCCGGAAGAATCAGTTCACATCAGTTCACCGCGTCGTGTTCTGGGGCCTTGGGCAAATCCTTCATCGTGTTGGCATCCGAAACGCAACCTTCTATGGAGGTTATGGGCTTTCCGGCGGCGACGATTGACTTTTCGGAGTTGAGGTTATTGAAGGTCGAGCCGATGACGACATCGACCAGTTGATCCGAGCGGTCATCCATTCTCATGATGGCATCGTTGAACTGGGCCGCAACGGTGTAGGCCTTGGCGATATTGTTCTTGCCGAAGAGAATCTCGGTGCGCTGCACCTCGACCTTGCTCGGGTAGTCGCCGCTACCCGTCATGCTGAAGCCTCTGTTGCTCAGCGCTTCCATGACTGCAGTGCCCAGGCCGGACTTGTCGGTACCGTTGAGCACGCGGACCGCGACGTTCGGGTGGTTGGCGACGGTTGAATTGGCCGGTGCGCATGGGACGGCGACACCGTAATTCGGTTGCTGCGCGGCGGTTTTCTGTGGAGTCTTGCCAAGTGCGCCAAGAATGAACAGCGCGCAGACAACCGTAACCGCGACGAGTGCCGCCACGGCGATGGTGAAAACCAGTTTCTGGCGCCTGCGAACAAACTGCTTGCGTGCCTCGCGTTCATCGAACGGCTCAGGAATCGTCATACTCTAACCCTTCCGCAATCTTTCTGCATACACCTTATCCTTACTTGCTGACTCATCAGTGCTGACTCATCAGTGCGCGCCCCACTTCATTCGACATAAGGCCATGCCGGGCTCTCCGCTTGGTGAATCCAATCCACCGCCCCGCCTTCGAGCCAAGCCTGCCGAACCGCATCCGCGACACCTCCACGGTCTACGCATGCGACCACCGATGGGCCGGAACCCGAGACGAATGCGTGCCGGGCGCCCGCGCCGAGGGCGAGGTCGATTGCCTCCCGTGACCGGGGGTGCAGCGTTAACGAGGCACGCTGCAGGTCATTCGCATCATCTGGGCAGGAACCCAGCCGATCGAAGGCTGCGTATACCTCCGCAGTCGGCAATTGCTGTCGATAAGCACCTATCAGTGTCTCACCAAGCAGCCCGAGAGAACGGTAATGTTGCGCGACCTCAGACGAATCCTCCACCAATGTGATGGTTTCGCCGTAGCCGCTGCCGTATGCCAGACCACCGTGGAGACAGAAGGGCATGTCTGCACCGAGCCCGGAAGCTATCGTCTCCCACGCGGCCGGGGGTTCGTGAAGTTGCCAAAGAGCGTTCACACCGAGCAGCACGCCGGCGGCATCTGCGGAGCCTCCGCCCAGTCCCGCGCCGACCGGGATGCGTTTGGTGATGGAAATCGCGACATCCGGTAGTCTGCCGTATGCTTCCGCAGCTGCTAGCAGCGCCCTGACCGCATGATTCCGGTATGCCGAAGGTCCTGAAACGGAAAGACCACCCAGGTGCGGACCCTGCAAAGCCAGCGAGACTCCTGAGCCTTCTGGGCGTCTGGTCAGTCGCACGGAGTCTGCGAGGCTGAGCGCACAATACAGTGTCCGCAGCGGATGACGATTGCCGATTTCGGTGCGGGCGGCACCCACTCTGAGCTCCAGGTTGGTTTTCGCCGGGCAATGGACCACGACCGTATCGATGATGGGGCCACCGACTCCCGGTGACGAGGTGCCGGTGGTCACTCACCTGCCCTTTTCGCAGCGGCATTGAGTCGCATGAATTCATCGATGCCAAGGGTTTCGCCTCTACGGGTCGGATCTATTCCCGAAAGGGCATATGCCTGGTCGCCGACCCGTTGTCTGAGGGCGGCATGCAAGGTCTTGCGCCGTTGCTGGAAGGCTGCGTCGATGAGGTCGAATACGGAGGCTCTCGAATTCATGTCGCGTGCTTCAGCCTTGTCGCGAGTGAACAGGACCAGGGCGGAATCGACATTCGGGGCGGGCCAGAATACGTTGCGACCTATCGTTCCGGCACGCTTTGCGGTGCCGTACCATGCGAGTTTCGCGCTTGGTGTGCCGTATATCTTCGTGCCGGGCGACGCGACCAGACGGTCTGCGACTTCCTTCTGCACCATGACTAGAAAGCGGGTCAAGTGCGGAAAGCGTTCGAGGAGGGTCAACAGAATCGGTGTCGCAACGTTATAGGGAAGGTTGGCGACGAGTGTGAAGTCCGTGGTGCCATACTCTGCCGGCAGATTCGTATCTTGGAGCAGCAAAGCATCCTGATTCACGATGTTCAGACGATTGGCACCGTCCCTGTTGTACTCGCTCACGGTTGACGGCAGGCGTGCGGCCAAAGGCGGGTCTATCTCCACGGCAGTCAGGTGAGCTCCGACTTCCAGAATTCCCAAGGTCAGAGAGCCGAGCCCAGGGCCCACTTCCAGAACGAGGTCGTCGCTGCCGATTCCGGATTCTCGAACGATTTTACGGACGGTACCGGGATCGATGACGAAGTTCTGACCCAGTTTCTTGGTGGGGCTGATGCCCGCCTCGGCTGCGATTCGACGAATGTCAGCGGCTCCGAGCAAGTTGCTCTGTGTTTCTTCTACCGGTGTCACCTTCGTTGTGGCGTGTGCGGCAGGGATGCTTGTTTCGGTCATTGGCTCTCGTTCAGTACCAGTTGTGTTTCAGCCAGTACGCCTTGGCCTGCGTAGGGCTTCCGTAGCGTTGAGCGATGTATCGCAGCCCCCAATCGATCTGCACTGCGCCGTCATCCTGCCATCCCGTGCCCATATTTGAACCAGGAAGTGATTGAGGGATGCCGTAGGCATCAGATGTTGGGTTGTCGGCGTTCCATCTCCACCCGGATTCCTTGTTCCAGAGCCAGACCAAATCAGTCCATTGCGACCCCGTCCATCCGCGTTGCGCCGCAGCCCCGGCCGCATAGGCTTGCGCCTGTGCCACGGTGGGGTGCCAAAGCCGACCTGATGCCGAAGAGCCGCCTGAGGAGCCACCGGATGACCCGCCTGAGGAGCCTCCTGAATTGGTGGGCGTGCTGGTCGCCGTTTTGCTTGGAGCTGGTGTCGATGTTGGTGTCGATGTGCTCGGTTTGGACGTCGATGGGGTTGATGTGGGTTTCGCGGACGAAGAAGAAGGTGTGGACTTGCTGGGTGCCGGGCTTTGAGTGTCCGTCGAGGTCTCGCTTGAACTCTGGCTTGGCGTGGGAGACGAAGTCGATGTGCTGTCGTCGCCGGAGGCGGAGGAACTGTCGGATGGAGTGCTGCTTTCGGCAGGTCCGACGGCAACCACCGTATCCAATGGCACGCTGAGCGTTTCCGACTTGATTAGCGTTGAGCTCTCGGCGACGCCATCGACAAAGGTGGTGTTGTAGGTCTCCTTGTTCTCGCCGTCCTTTCCGGTCTGACGGATCACCGTTTCCCCCGGTGAAAGCGTATTGTCGACAACGGTCTGCGTGCCATGAGGTGTGGCCTTGATATTGGTGGTCTCGCTTTGTGTTACACGCTTTACGCGAAGCACCGTCTCGCCGTTGTCGGTTTCTATGCTGACGCGGTCCTGTTTTCCGAGAACGATGCCTTTGGAATCCAGAATCGATGCTGCCGGCAGCTTCCCGTCCGGCGCGACGGAGCTCTTGCCGTCAGCGATGACGGTTACCGGGCCCTTTCGATTGATGACAAGGCCTCCGGTGAGCTGGTTGTAGACGTTCTTGATGTCGACGCTGACTTTGGAGGCGTTGTGCTCATTCTCCTGGAAGAAGCCCAACAGTTGCTCGGCACTGGTCGCGACCGTCCAGAACGGAACCTCGGTGCCGTCGATGTTGATGGTCGTCTGATATGCACTGCGTACGGTCACCACTGAATGATTCGTCAGCATTTCCCCGGACGTGGAGTCGATGAAATCATGGGTTTTGACCTTCACTCCCTGTTGCTCCAGGAGACGGTCGATGCTCATGGCGTAGGTTTGCACGGTTTCGGTCTCTCCGTTGATGGACAGTGCCACGGTTTTCCGTGCGGCCACCCCGAAATACAGTACTGAGGAAACGGCGACGATAATCGAGCATGCCATCACCCGAATACGCCGACGCGTGACAAAGCGATCAGGTGTCCAGCGTTTAGCCATCCAGATTCCTCCTCCGTGCATATAGCAGCACTAACTGTTGCGATTCTAACCGTTTGCCGGTCGTTTCGGGGCGGGATGAGCGTTAGGGGAAGAAACTTCCACATTTATTCTGGGAAGAGCGCCGCGAGTTGGAGGAAAACTGCCCACCCATTACGATAACTGCATCACAAGGACAGTTCTTCCGAGATTTTTTTGCCACGTTGCTGTCCTCGTGATGCAGTTATCTAATTCAACGTGGGAAAACCAGCTTGGGATGCGAGAAAAAGAAGAGGGGGCGGGAATGAAGGGGATGCTCCCGCCCCCAACGGATGCACCGAGCAGGTTGGGGGAAAGCCCGGGCACCCTTACCGAAGCCGTTGTTGGGGGAAGGGCTTCGGTGTGCTTACTCAAGAAACAACTGTTCATAATTCCCAACAACTATTATTATCATACTGCACTGTATGTATAAATTAGAACACCGTGTTTCGCGCTTCGAGAAATATGGCGAGCTGTTTCTGGAATACCGATGTGCCATTGAGCTGACGAGAGCCGCTGCGAGGTTGTTGCCGAACATTCTGACCAGAAGTTTTCGGGCGTGACATGTAAAGAGCCTCCTGTCAGAGTCGAACTGACGACCTGCCGCTTACAAGGCGGCTGCTCTGGCCAGCTGAGCTAAGGAGGCCTGTCTCAACATCGACGGGCTGCGCACTCGTCGAACGGACAAGTGACAAGCATAGCAGTACCCTTGAATGACTTCGACCCGAAGTGCCGCTCCCGTATTCAGGAGGGTTCTTCGGGTCGAAGCGGTTATCGCGGACAAGGGTCGTGGCTGGCCGTCAGCTCAGTGATACGGGCTTTCCCGATGACCCGATCGAAGGCAGCACACCTTCCTGACCGACATCGGTCGATGACAGACCGAGTGCCTTGAGCAGGGCGGAACCGGTATCGAGACCAGAGGAACTGACGGAATTCATATCCCAGTAATTGCTGTTGATGCGGACCGTCGGAGTTGTCATCTGTCCTTTGGTGCTGCCTGAGACGTTCCACAGTTCCTGACGCAAGGGGGAGTATGCGGATACCTTGGTGATCCAGGTCTTGTAGGTGCCGTCGGTGGACTTCTTGGCCACGGATTCATTGACTCCTGCCTTGATGGCGACCTGTTGAATCTGCTTGTCGCTGACCGCTTTATAGTTGGATTCGCTCGGCTGGAAGTCTTCGGCGAACATGTCGGCGATGAATGCCAGGAGATGCTCGGGGTCGTTCTGGGCGATGTATGCCGCGGCGCTTGCCGCCCTCGTCGAATACTCATCGGTGGAGAGGCTGTCGAGGAAGGCGTTCGGGTACACCACGAGGTTGATCTGCCCTGCCGCGACCATCTTCTGCAAGGAGGAATCCACGGCACGGTTGAATGAGCCGCATCCCGGGCAGAGGAAGTCCATGTACTCCTCCACGGTCGGTACGTCGGCGACCTTCTTGTTCAGTCCGTTCTTGGAAATCAGGAAGCCGCCTTTCGCATTTGCATCCGACGGTTTCGTTTCAACGGACTGAACGGCTTCGTACGCCTTATCGGCGTCTGCCGTGCTGACTGGCCGTGTAGCTCGCCAGATGGCGAAACCGGCGACCGCCACCAGAGCCACTACGACGACAACGACGATGATGCCTATCAGTGTTTGCTGTTTGCGTTCTTTCGCGAGTTTGGCTGCCTGAGCCTGTTGTTCGGCCAGTTGCTCGGCCTTGCGCTGCTCGCGCGCCGATCGCTTGCCGTTTTCCTTGCTGCCCGGTCGTGTGTTGGGGTTCTGAGACATTGCGGTCCTTTCGAAGAATCCGGCATAAGTGTACTGTACCCACATCTCGTTTCCATGTGAATATTGCGGTCCAGAAGCACATCGCGCCGTCGGCGGCTACGATTCCAGAAGCGGGATAGGGGTCCAATCTACCGACTGTTTGCTTGCAGCCACGGCGATTGCGGCGATGATGACGATAAGGCATGCCAGCAGCATGATGAGCAGTCGTCTGCCTTGGCTTTCTGCCTCGTGTTCGCTTTCGGCATCGAATATTCCCTGATAGCGCGTCAGCAAGCGCCCGGCTCCGAGCTTCAAGGTATCGGATTTCGGACTGATGCAGACCACGAGCCAGGAGATGCATACGGCAAGTCCGAGTGTGAGGCCCGAAGCGCCAAGAGGTTTTCCCCCTAACAAGGGGACGTGGACGACTATGCCGAACGCGTTGAAGGAGCCGGTGATGCCCGGCATATCCCACAGTACGGCGACACAGGTCACGATAATCACCACGATAAGCAGTGACAACAGCAGGCGGGGAATCGCCAATATCAGGCTTTTGAGCAGGTACCAGGGCAAGGAGGTGAGGCTCAATATGCCATCGGCGCGAGTAAATCGCCCGCCTCGGCGTTCCTGGCGGCTCAGACGAGCCTCGCTGAGCATCCCCTGCGTGCAGCTTGACCAGAGCACCAGGGCGCAGAGCATCATAGCCACGGTTGGCAGAGATGCGGCTATCACTGCGAGCAGAATGCCTACGCACACGATAACGAGATTTCCGCGACTGCGAAACACCGCGCATGCTTCGGTGAAGGTGCGTGGCTGTGCGGCAACATCATCTTCCGCATCCGAATCCTGCAGATACGGAGGATAAGCCGAAGTCGGGGTGTCAGGCCGCCAGTCTGCCTCAGGCACAGTCGGTGGCATTCCTATCGTCGTTTCTGATGCCCTGCTTGCATCATCCATCGTGCCGCTATCCGCCGATTCGAGATTCTGCGGGAATGCGCCGTTTAGTACCGCCGTATGGTCGCTGGCATCATCTGTGTTCATCTGCCCGAATTGCGATTGCGGCATCGTCGCGGTCGTCGGCGCGAAAATCGCCGTTTCGTCGTCGTCGCTATCCGCATCGGGAGCTTCCTGACGTTCCCACAGACGGCGCAGATTGTTCGCCGAGGCTCGTTCCGCTTCCAACGGCACGGTGTTGCCGGCCAGAGCGGGCAGCGTTTCAGTGCCTGAGGAGCTTCCTCCAAAAGGGCGCATCACCGCCGTCTCTGAGGGGTTCGCATCATTCGAGGCGCCGGAGTCCCCGGCGTGGGAATTCTCGGAGGGGGTATCCGGACTTTGGTGTTCTTGAGCGACATCGGTCTGCCAGAGTTCAGGCACCATCGCATCAAGCGTGATCGCGCGCAGCAGCTCGTCAGGTGAGCAACGGTCCCGTCGCTTCGGTGCGAGCGCTTTGCGAAATGCCGTCAGTGTTCCTGTAGGCAGGCCGCTGAGATCGGCGTTTCCGGAAGCGGCTCTCTCCAGAACCGCCATCATCGGTTTCACTCCGAATACCGCCTTGCCTGTCGCAGCGAAGGCCAGCACCGCCGCAGTGCTCCACCAGTCGGCACCGGCATCAGATTCCTCGCCGTCGATGATTTCCGGTGCTATGAAACCGGGAGTACCCATGACCAGACCGGTACGGGTGACATGGCTCTCGCCTGCACCCATCGCGATACCGAAATCGACGAGCACCGGACCTCGGGATGAGATCATGACATTGGTCGGCTTGATATCTCTATGCACGATTCCCGCCGCATGGACCGCGCGAACGGCATCCATGAGTTTGCGCGAGAGGCGTTCCAGATCATCGCCCGTATAGCGGCCGTTCGCGGCGACGTCGTCGCGCAGGGTCTTGCCTTCGATGAGCTCGGTCACGATGAACGCCAAGGCATCGTCGAGTTCCATATCCACGATGTTGCAGACCCCCGGATGGTTGATTTTTCGAAGGGCCAAGGCTTCACGACGCAGGCGCTCGCGGGCGTTGACCCTCTCGTATCCTTCGGAATCGTGGTCGCGGGAATCTGAAGCATCGGATTCGTCAGTCCGGTCGTTCTGGTCGTTCAGGGAATCTCTGAGAATCTTCATTGCGTACATCTGGCCGCCATCGTCCGTAACGCTCCAGACGGAGCCCATAGCCCCGCCGCCGAGACGTGCGACGAGTGTGTAACCGCCGACTTGTTGGCCGGGAGTCAGATTCAATACGCTCAGATCGCTCATAGGCTCTATTGTGCCCCCATATCGTTGACGAAGGCTCAGGCTTCTCCATGTCTCCATCGTTCAGGCAAGTTCGCGTGATTGCCGGCGGATCGTTCCCTCTGCTGGCAGGCGTCGGGAGCAGGTGGCCTCCATGGACAGGGCAAACGTTTGAAACGTTGCAATATCAAGGGTTTTTCTGCGCCGCGCCGGGACAATATTCATGGTGTATAGTGAGTTTTGGCTCAAGGGAGAGTTTTCTTCGGCGAACCACCAATAACCAAGTGTCGTTGTGCACGCGTCTTCATAGTCGTCGATGCCAGTTCAGCGGCAGAACAGTGAAACCCTTCACTACGGATCGTTCGGCACGTACCTGCCGATGAAAGGATGAACAACATGGCTGAAGTGGTATTCGAGCATGTTACACGTATCTACCCGGGCAACGATAAGCCCTCGGTAGACGATCTCAACATGGAAATCAAAGATGGTGAGTTCCTGGTCCTCGTCGGTCCTTCAGGTTGCGGAAAGTCAACGACTCTGCGCATGCTTGCTGGTCTGGAAGAGGTCAACAAGGGCCGTATCCTCATCGGTGGCAAAGATGTCACCACGATGCAGCCCAAGGATCGCGACATCGCAATGGTGTTCCAGAACTACGCTCTGTATCCTCATATGACCGTTGCCGACAACATGGGCTTCGCGCTCAAGATTGCGGGAACGCCGAAGGATGAAATTCGCAAGCGTGTGGAGAAGGCGGCTGAGATCCTGGATCTCACCGAGTATCTCGACCGCAAGCCGAAGGCTCTTTCCGGTGGTCAGCGTCAGCGTGTCGCCATGGGTCGCGCAATCGTTCGTGAGCCGAAGGTATTCCTCATGGATGAGCCGCTTTCCAATTTGGATGCAAAGCTCCGTGTGCAGACACGTACGCAGATCGCTGCTCTGCAGCGTCAGCTGGGTGTCACCACACTCTATGTGACCCACGACCAGACCGAGGCTCTGACGATGGGCGATCGCATCGCTGTCATCAAGCTGGGTCTGTTGCAGCAGGTCGGACGTCCCACCGAGCTGTACGATCGCCCGGCAAACGTCTTTGTCGCCGGATTCATCGGCTCACCTTCAATGAACCTGAACGTTCATCCGGTGGTCAATGGTCAGGCGAAGATTGGCGACGACACCATCAGCCTTCCGGCTGAAGCGGTGAACAAGCTGACCGCTGAGGACAACGGCAAGATCGTTCTCGGCTTCCGTCCCGAGGATGCCTCCTTGGCAAGCCCTGCGGATCCCGATGCCTTCTCGCTCAAGGTCATCAACGTCGAGGATCTCGGTTCGGACGGATACATCTACGGTCACATTCTGACGGATAATTCCAGCGCGGAAGAGTCCACGATGATGTCTGATCAGAACAAGATGACCACGGTCCGTGTGTCTCCTCGCGAATTGCCTGGTGTGGGCGATACCGTGAAGATTCACATCGATCCCGCCAAGATGCACCTCTTCGCTCCTTCAAGCGAACTGCGTCTCAACTAGTAGCAGGTTCGGGGATTGTCGAGATTCCTGAACCGTTGTGGCTGAAGCGTTCCGGATTCTCTGCGCTGCCAGCCGTGGACCCCCGCACTTGTGCGGGGGTTTTCCATACCCGTCGGGAGCGCCCAGGCATCCGTCGCTGTACCGGGAGGCTCCTCGCAATTGCGAATGCTGCCGTGGTAGGCGAAAGCGTGTCGGCTGGTTGGGGGAGCTGCTATGAAGTCCATGGAAAGCGAAGAATTATCACGAAACGACGAGGGATTACACCGGTGACCACTGAGCAGGATACATTGAATGCTATGGATGAAGCGAAACTCTCACAAATGGACCCTCGTGCCTTGCAGGCGACCTCCGTGAAGGCAAGAGATGAGGACAGCTCCGCAACCCCGCAGGCCTTGAGGATAACCGCGGCAAGCTCGAATCCCGCGATGTTCACTCTGCCGTGGCACAAGCCATTGGTGCAGTGGCCCGCTGAGCTGCTCGCCAACCTTCCTCGTGGCATCTCCAGGCACGTGGTGAGATTCGTGCACGTCGGCGATGAAGTCTATGCCATGAAGGAAATCACCCAGTCGGTCGCCGAGCGGGAATACGAGTTGCTCAGGCGTCTGCAGAAGCTCGAATTACCCACCGTATCGCCCGTCGCGGTCGTCACCGGCCGACGCACCCCGGAGGGTGAGCCGCTGGAGGCCATTCTGGTCACCAGACATCTGAAGTTCTCACTGCCGTATCGTGCGCTCTTCGCCCGTAACCTTCGTCCCGATACCGCTGAACGGTTGATTGACGCCTTGGCGGTCCTGATGGTTCGCCTGCATCTGATGGGTTTCTACTGGGGTGACGTGTCGTTGTCTAATGTGCTCTTCCTCAGGGATGCGGATTCTTTCGCGGCCTTCCTGGTCGATGCCGAAACCGGTGATCTTCATGCGAATCTCACCAATGGGCAACGGGAATACGATATCGATCTTGCACGAACGAATATCATCGGCGAATTGATGGATCTGAATTCAGGCAATCTTCTGCCCGCCGAGGTGGATGAAGTCGAGGTCGGCAACAGGCTTGCCGAGCGGTATCACTCGCTGTGGAGCGCACTCACCGATGTGGATAGCTTCAGCCCGAATGAGATGTGGAAAATCGAGCAACGAGTCAACAAGCTCAACGAGTTGGGCTTCGATGTGGATGAATTGGAGATGAAGACCGACACCGACGGCAATCGTGTGCTCGTGCGTCCGCGAGTGGTAGACGCGGGCTATGCCTCCCGGAAACTGCTGCGGCTCACCGGATTGGATGTGCAGGAGAATCAGGCGCGCCGATTGCTCAATGACCTCGATGCCTACAGGGCCTCCACTTGGAGGCAGGGCGAAGATCTAGAGATTGTGGCCACTGACTGGATGCGAGAAATGTTCGAACCCACCGTTCGCATGATTCCTCAGGAGTATCGCTCGCAGATCCAGCCAGCCCAGTTCTTCCATGAGATTCTTACGCATCGCTGGTATCTGGCCGAGAAAGCGGGTCATGATATTCCGATGGCGGAGGCGGTGGAAAGCTACATCCAAAAGGTGCTGCCCCAATACAAACTCGATGCCCAGGCCATGGAGGACATCAATTCGGAAGCCGATTCCGGCGTGGTCGATGACGACGCTTCCTACTACAACCCCGAAGACGACCCCGACGCGGCTGTTTGGTCGAGTTGATGTTCAGCCGCGGCGCGCTGAACATCAACTCGACTCGGGCGGTGTGTTCGGG